>Ga0207695_10009246_pt1 | contig 12214 bp, 5 predicted proteins | sample KBSC54metaG_FD_184354 | JGI IMG/M metagenome (GOLD analysis project Ga0207695, IMG submission 184354) | Corn rhizosphere microbial communities from Kellogg Biological Station, Michigan, USA - KBS C5-4 metaG (SPAdes) (version 2) | ecosystem: Host-associated > Plants > Roots > Rhizosphere > Soil...
GTACGCGCTCGGACCGAGCGCGGCGTGGATGACGACGAGCACCTGGTTCGTCGCGCTGGCGACAACCGTGCTGCTCGGCATGCTCGTCGTCGTGTCGACGATTGGTTTGTCGATCGGAAAGTGGGTGCACAATGTCGGCGGCATCATGATGCTCATGATTTTCGCGGCGCTCGTCCTGCTCCCGTTCTTGAGTCTGGCCACCGGCCACCTGCACGAGTATCACCCGCTTCGCACGACCACGCCCGCGTTCTCGTTGTTCAATCTCAACATCCTCGGCAAGCTTGCCTTCGGCGCACTCGGTGGATTCGAGTACATGGCGATCCTTGCCGGTGAGACGAAGGCACCGGGACGATCCGTGAGTCGCTCCGTGTGGATCGCGTCGCCGATCATCGCCATCATGTTCGTCATGGGGACGAGCACGGTCGTCGCACTCGTTCCACAAGCCGACATCGATCTCGTCGGACCGGTGCCTCAAGTGCTGCGCATCGGGTTCGGTCCATTCGGCATCGCGTCGCAGCTCGTGACGATCGCGATCCTGATGACGCTCGCGATGCGCGTCGCGCAGACGAGCGTCAACTTCACGGGTATCGCGCGCCTGCCGATGGTCGCCGGCTGGGACCGACTGCTGCCGGAATGGTTCACGCGTCTGCACGCGACCTATCGAACGCCGGTCAACTCCATTCTCGCGGTCGGACTCACCGCGCTCGTGATTGCGTTACTGAGTCTCATTGGCGTTGGACAAGCTGAGGCCTTCCAACTTCTGTTCAACGCGGGCGGAATGTTTTACGCGTTGACGTACGTGGTGATGTTCGCGATTCCATTGTTCGGACTGCGTGGCGTTACGCCGCGGCCGCCGCTGTGGTTGCGAGCGGCGTCCTTCTCCGGACTCGTGATGACGCTGCTCTATGTGGTGCTCTCGGCATTTCCGATCATCCAAGTGGCGAGCGTGGCGACGTTCGCGCTCAAGATCTCCGGGGTGATCGTGGGTGCGAATGTGATTGGCGTCGGGATTCTGGTCTCGGCGCAACGACGGAGGTTGGCGCCGGCGGGGGCGGTCGGGTCGGAGGCGTAGGGTTTGTCATGGCGTCAGGAATGTGTTGGCGCTCGAGTGATCCACCCGAAAACTGGCCCGAGGGAAATCAGGGCAGTACAATATCCGGCCATGCCGCGCTCATCCGCCCACCAGACCTTCACCAAGGCACTCGACGCCCTCGTCGCGGAGGTCGAGCAGGATCGTAGCGTGCTCGCGGCGATCCTTTGCGGGAGCCTGTCGCACGACACCGTGTGGGACAAATCAGACATCGACCTCGTGCTCGTCACGACCGACGATCGCAAGAGCGACGAGCGCGGCGTCAGTCTCTACGCCGACGGCGTGAACACGCACGCGATTCTCTTGACGCGCACCGAGTTTCGCAAAGCGGTCGAAGGCTCGGTCGCGAATTCATTCGTCCACTCGTTGCTCGCGAAAGGGCGACTGCTCTACACGCACGACGAGAGCATCGCGACGCTCTGCGAGCGGCTGCATGCGATGGGCGACCGGGACCGACAGATTCAGTTGCTCAGCGCTGGCACGGCGGTCTTGCCGTCGCTCTATAAAGCGCACAAGTGGTTCGTCACGCGCAAGGACTTGGATTACACCGCGCTCTGGATCCTCTACACGGCGACCCCACTCGCGCGCGTCGAAGTCATCGGCGCAGGTCTACTCGCCGACCGCGAGGTAATCCCACAAGCAACGAAGCTCAATGGTCCGTTCTTCAAGACGATCTATCATGATCTGCTGAACAGCAAGAAGACGGCGACCGCCGTGAAGACTGCGCTCGATGCGATCGATGCGTATCTCGTCGAACGCACGACACAACTTTATGGCTTCGTGCTCGAGCACCTCCGCGACGTCGGCGAAGCACGCTCGACGACCGACATCGACGATCACTTCAAACGCAACTTTGGCGTCGACCACGTGAACACGGCGTGCGAGTACCTGGCCGACCGCGGACTCCTCGGCAAAGCATCTGTACCGGTGAAACTCACGCGACACAGCAACGTCGAGGTGCAAGAGATGGCGTTCTTCCACCTATGAGCGCACGGAAGTCGTCTCCCAAGACAGCCCGCACGACGGTCGCCGTGCAGGGAGCGCGAGTCCACAACCTCAAGAACGTCTCGCTGGAAATCCCGCGCGACCAGCTCATCGTCGTCACCGGACTCTCGGGATCCGGCAAGTCGTCGCTCGCGTTCGACACCATCTACGCCGAAGGCCAGCGACGCTATATGGAGTCCCTGTCGAGCTACGCGAAGCGATTCGTCGCACAGGTTGCCAAACCCGACGTCGATTTCGTGTTCGGCCTGTCACCCGTCATTTCGATCGAGCAGAAGACGCTCATGAGCAATCCGCGATCGACGGTCGGCACGATGACCGACATCGCGAGCTACTTGAATCTGCTTTATGCGACGATCGGCGAGCCGCACTGTCCGCGCTGCGGCGAAGTCACGCCAAGTCGCACGGCGACGCAGATCGTCGAGGCGATTCTCGCGCTGCCCGAAGGAACCGAAGTGGAGCTGCGCGCGCCGGCGTTCAAGGTCTACGGCGAAGAGCTGGACTTCGTCTTCACCGAGCTGCGCAAGAAGGGCGTGCGGCAACTCATCATCGATGGCAAGCGCGTCGACATCTCGACGCAGCTCGACCTCGACGACGCGAAAGTACGCGAGATGGATGCGATCGTCGATCGCTTGGTCGTGCGCCAGCGAAACGAGAAGGCGATCAAGGCCGCCGTTGCGGCGACGCTACTTGTCGGCGATGGACTCATGCAGGTCGAGATCGTCAAAGGCGCGTCGAAGGCGGACGCCGAGCGTTTCTACAAGACACTGTGCAGCGCGAAGCACCATCTCGTTTATGGCGGCATCGGGCCGGAGTATTTCGTCTTCAATCTCCCCGAGAGCGCCTGCCGCACGTGCGGCGGGCTCGGCGTACACAAGCTGACACATCCCGAGCTACTCGTGCCCGACCCGTCGCGTAGCATCGCGAAGGGTTGCTTCGTGCGCGAGGCGCTGCGCTACGATCCCGACAACTGGGACGGCCGCATGATCTACAGCCTCTCCCAATTGCTCGGCTTCTCACTCGACACGCCGTGGGAGAAGTTGCCGCAATCGGTGCGCGACGCGGTTCTCTACGGTATCGAGGGCAAGTTGCCGATCGTCTTTCCACCGGGCGCCAAGCTCAAACGTCCCGACTGGGAGGGCCGAGAAGTCGGATTCGGCGGCATCGCGCGACGCATCGAACGGCACTATCGCCGCTACCGCCAACGCGGCGAAGCAAATTCGGGAATGGAAGCGTGGCTGGACAAAGTGATGGTCGAGCACACCTGTCCCGATTGCAACGGAACGCGGCTGCGGCAGACGCGACTCATGTTCACCGTCGCGGGCAAGACGCTCTACGACGTCGGCCAGCTCCACTTCGATGAGCTGCTCGCTTTCCTTCGGACCATCAAGCCCTCTGGCCGCGGCGCCGATGCGGGACGCCAAGTCATTCGCGAAATCATCGGACGCCTCGAGCTCCTGCTCGGCATCGGCCTCGACTACCTGAACTTCAATCGACGCTCGGCAACACTCTCGGGCGGCGAATCGCAGCGCATTCGACTCTCGACGCAGATCGGCTCCGGGCTCATGGGCATGCTCTACGTGCTCGATGAGCCGAGTATTGGGTTGCATCCCAAGGACAACGTGAAGATGATCGCGACGCTCGAGAGTTTGCGCGACATCGGCAACACGGTGATCGTCGTCGAGCACGACGAGGACACGATCCGCGCGGCGGATCACATCGTCGAGATGGGACCAGGGCCCGGCGTGCACGGCGGCACGGTCGTCGTGCAGGGCAAGCTCGCGGACGTGCTCAAGTGCAAGGCGTCGCCGACTGGACAATTTCTTTCGGGCAAGCGATTCATCGCCACGCCGACGCAACGTCGAAAAGGAAACGGCAAGCAGCTCGTCGTTCGCGGCGCGAGAGAGAACAATCTCAAGTCGATCGCCGTCAGCTTTCCCCTTGGCGCGCTCGTCGCCGTGACCGGCGCGTCAGGATCGGGCAAGAGCACGCTGATCAATGACGTGCTCTACAAAGCGCTTTGGAAGAAGCTGGTGGACACGCGCACACTGCCTGGCGAGCACGATGCGGTCGACGGAATGGAGCACGTCCACAAGGTCATCAGCATCGATCAATCGCCGATCGGCCGGAACAGTCGCTCGAATCCGGCGACGTACATTGGCTTCTACGACACGATTCGCGACCTGTTCACGCAGGCACCGCTCTCCGTCGAGCGGGGCTATAAAGCGGGGCGATTCAGCTTCAATGTGAAAGGCGGACGCTGCGAAGAGTGTCAGGGCGAAGGATCGATCACGACGCAGCTCTACTTCATGCCCGATGTCGAAGTGACATGCGGCGCGTGCAAGGGCGCGCGCTTCAACGCTGAGACGTTGGAGGTCACGCTGCGCGGCAAGACGATCGACGATGTGCTGAACATGTCGGTCGAAGAGGGCGCGGAGTTCTTCGCCAACGAGCCGAACATCGGCAAGAAGATCGAAGTACTGCGCGACTTGGGGCTCGGCTACCTCACGCTCGGCCAATCCGCGACGACGCTCTCCGGCGGCGAAGCTCAGCGCATCAAGATCGCGACGGAACTGAGCAAGCTGCAGCGGGCCAAGCACACGGTCTACATCCTCGACGAGCCGACGACGGGCCTGCACCTGGCCGACGTCGAGCGACTGTTAGAGTCCTTGAATCGCATCGTCGACGCGGGACACACGGTGCTGCTGATCGAGCACCATCTGGATGTGATCAAGACCGCTGATTTCGTCATCGACCTCGGGCCCGAGGGCGGACATGCGGGCGGCGAGGTCGTCGTTACAGGTACGCCAGAGCAGGTCGCGGCGTGCAAAGCGTCATACACGGGGCGGTTTCTCAAGTCGCATCTCTCCGCGCGCTCTTGACCGACCCGCGCCAATTTGGTACCACTCGGCCAGTCCACCGGAGGTATGCGCTGGACAGGCCCCCGCGGCGATGGCCGGCTACCGCGATTCGCGAGTCAGAGGTTCACTCGATACGGATCGGGACGCGAACCTTGAGCGGGCGGTTCGGCTGCCCTGTCCCCCGCACCTCCAAGCGCAGCATGCCCTTTTTCGGCGGCGTGAATTCGAAATCGTATGTCTCACCGATGCTGATGATTTGACTCGCGGGACGCGGCGCTCGACTCGCTGGAGGTAGATCGAATCCGTCCTTGGCCACTGGCCGCCAACTCACGAGCATAGTGTCGCGCTCGAGATCGAGGGCGCTGTCGGGCCGCGTGGTCAGCCTGAAAACCGGGACGACGGAGGTCGTCGCCAGGTTGATGAGTCGGAACCGCGCCGGGCGGCCGGCGTGGATCACGATCGTGTCCGGATTCACCATACCGTTCATCTCCACCGGATATCGGGGCGAGTACAGGTGGTTGCCCTTGAGGAAGAACACATGGTCGTCCGGATCCAGTGGAGCATTGCGGTCGCGCACGACGATGGCGCCCTCGAGACCGCCCTGCTGCTCGCGCACTTCGTCGATGTGTGCGTGGTACATGAACGTGCCCGAGCGTGGCGGCGTGAAGCGAGCCTCGAACGAATCACCGGGTGCGATCGCGGGCGCCAGACGCGTGCCTTCGCCGCTCACACCGGGCACGCCATCCACGTAGCTGTCCTCGACCTCGATGCCGTGCCAGTGCACGCTCGTCGGCTCGTCCAAGTGGTTGACGACCCTGATCGAAACGGGTTCACCGCGCACGAGGTCGAGCTCGGGACTGATGGCGCGCTTGGTGTCCACCCGCTTGCCTTGCTCCTCCAGGATGAAGCGCATGGCCGGCACGTGCGGCGGTGCGCCGCTGGCTGTAAGCGACTGACGTCCACGCCGCACGTCCCGCGATAAGCTGTCGGCCACCGCGACGAGCCGTAGGTGCCTCGCCGGCGCAGGCTCACCGGCAGCGCGCACTCCCGCACGCTCGGCCACGTTGACGCCTAAGATCAAACCGACCATGCCGCGCATATCCGGATCGTCCGGCGCCGCCGAGAGCGAGTCCGGCATGAGGTGCAGCCCGAAATGACAGTGGAAGATCCAGTTGCCCGGCCGGTCAGGGGACCAGGTGATCGTCATCGCGTCCTGAAATCGCAGCAGTTGAGTAACGACCATCTGCCCAGGCGACGCGCGCATCTCCGGATGGTCGCGTGGACCGCTGAATGCATCGACTCGATAATAGAAGCCATGCAAGTGCATCGGGTGCGGGGCGGCCGATGCATTGATGACGCGCCAATGGAGCGAGTCACCGACCGTCGCTGAAATTCGCTCGGTGTTCGGCCACGACTCACCATTGATCGTAAAGACCGCGCGCACCAGCGCCGGGTTTCGATTCACGTTGGCGACGGTGTCGAGGTACGCCCTCGAGGCGGAATCGGGCGTCGCCATGATTACGAACACACGATCGTGCGGCTGCGTCGCGCCGACGGTATCCACCACGAGTGCGCCGGCGAGGAGCCCGGTGAGGAGTGTCGCCCGGACAGAACCCTCGGGCGTCGTGGCGCGATATACATAATTGCCAGGCGCTGTCGCCCGCGTCACGAGCTGTCCGACCGCACCGGGCGCGACGATAATGGAATCGGCCGAGGTCAGTAGCTCGGGGCCGCCGTGAATCGCGCTCGGGACAAAGAACGTGAGCGGCGCGGCGAGCGAGTTGCGCACCGAGAGGCGGATCACCGTGCCCAACGGAACTCGCAGGAGTGGCCCCGGCAGCATTGGTTTCTTGCCCTGCTCCGCGAAAGCCGCGACAGTCATTGCCGGGTGACGGGGCCCATCCAGCCACCAGCGCGTTTGCTTCGCCTCGAGTGCGACGGTCAACACGCCTTCGCCGAGAACGCCGGCGCGATCGACATTTCGGTTTGGTTGGACGACCGGTGGCGCGCTCGGCCATCTGCTCGCGCCGAGACCGAAGAGAGCGGCTGCGAGTGCCATTGCCAACAGCGGTCGTCCGTTCAAGAACCCTGATCTGCCGAGACGACGAAAGCGCGGCGAGATGCGCGATGAATGCTGCAAAACCTCAAACATGCCGATGTCCTCCAGACGGTCGGATCGAAATGGTACGAGCGATCCACATCTTGGGAGGTCCGCGTTGGAGCAGCGTTATGAAAGCGTTAGCATAGCCCTAACGGAGCACTCGAGAAAACGCCGACGTCACCGCAGTGCGACCGTCCGCCGTCCGTCGGCCGCGAGTCGTGCCCGAATTCGCGCGAGTCGAGAACGGAACTGAGGGTCGGCGGCGCGCCATGCGCGCTCGACCTGGCGATAGAAGACCTCCGCGCTGTCCGGCCGATGCGCGCCGTCGTACGCTTTCGCCAGCAAATCCACGACCTCTGTCCGAGTGACGTAATAGTTTCCGCCTTCGATCGGTCCTTGGAGCGCAAGTCGAAGGAGAGGAATCGCCTCGGCGGGACGGGACAGAGAAAGGAGCTCACGCGCGAGCGCATAGTTCAGCCGTGAGAATCCGTCCGTCCTTGAAAATGCCAAGGACCGTCGGAATGCCGCCACGGCGCTCTCCGGCTGCTGACGGGCGATCCACAGCAAACCGCGAACATAGTCGGCGAGGTGGTGGTCGCGGTCGAGCGCGCTCCGCGATCCCCAAACTTCCACCGTATCGGCAAGCCGCGCGACATCGGCTGAATCGCCTGCCGCCGAGAGTGCCGATGCCGCCTGCGTCAGCATCCACGCGTGCTGGCGGGCAAAGCGTCCGTTGTGCTCGCGTCCCTGCGACGGATTGGCCGCGAAGACCTCTGCCGACCGCCGATAATCTCCCAGCTCGAACAGCACCTGCGCCTCGGCGACTTCGGCGGCGCCTGACAGTTGTGCTAGAATCTCGGCCCGGCGCATCGGCCCGCGCGCTACGGCGAGCGCTTCATGGAGGCGGCCCTGCGCTCGCAGGCTGATCACCAACATCCAGAGCGCGTCCAATCTGTTCTGCGCGCTTCCGGTCTGCGCCACCGTGTTCAGCATGGCATCGGCAATGGGGAAGTTCCCGGCGCGGATCTCGATCTGCGCCCGAGCCATGGCGTCGCCACTTGCATCCGCGCTGTATCTCGTGCTGCTGTCCAGCGCCGCGCGGGCGTCATCGTATCGCCCGAATCGCGCGAGAGCCTCCGACAACTCGTGCCAGGACTCGCGCGACCTTGGCTGCCGCTTCGTCCACTCCCTGGCGGTTCGCACCGCGGCCCCAACGGAATCGGCGTACTCGTATGCCCTCACCAATCGCGATTCGGCGTCCTCGTACGGGCAGGGTCCCGACGCCGAGTCGTGGCTCGAGGTGTTCGCGAGCACACGTCGGAGAAAACCGATGGCCGGGATGTACTGATCCGCCAGCAGATGTGCATCTCCGGCGGCCAACTGTGCCTCCAACCAATGGGGATACAGAGCGCTGAGTGTATCCGCCACCGCCAGACGCGCCGGACTGTTCGCGGCGTCCAACGAGGAATAGTGAATGAGAAGACGCTCAGGCGGCGGCGCTGAGTCCGCAAGCCTTGCCGCGAGGCGCAGCATGCGGAATGCAGCGGTGTCGCCCGTTTCTCCCTCGATTCGTGAGGCGTAGTAGGCGCACATTGCGCAGGTGCTGTCTTCAGCGAGCGCCGCGTCGAGCAGTCGAATTGCTTCCGGTACGTCCCCGGCACAGTACCGTCCGAGCCCCTCGCGGTAGAGACGTCGAGCAACGGGGGAGCGGATCGTGATCGGCGACGACGGGTCGACTTTCGTCGAATCGGAATTCAACGCCGTCTCGGCTCGGTTTCGCAGCCGACCGGGAATTACTGTGAGCATCACGACGACCGCGGCGACTGCCGCGCTTGTTGTCACGATGCGACGCAGTTGGCTGTGACTCTTGCGGGTCGAGCCTTGGTCTCTTCCCCTCGAGCGATGAGTAAACTGTTCTGCGGGTTGGACCGCAGCGTTCACCAGATTTGCCGGAACGCTCGGAGGAGTCGGAATCGCGGCGTGCGCTCGAACCGCCGCCACCAAGGAAGCTGTCTCCGGGGACCACTTCGCATCGAACTCCTGCTCGAGGCGGCGCCTGAAATCCTCAGCTGTGCGCAGCGCACCCGCGCGATCGCCGAAGCGATCGAGGATTCCGATGAGTCGGCGAACAGCGACCTCGTCATCCGGCGCCAACGCCACAGCGCGGCGCGCCCACAGTGCGGCATCGATCCCATTCGTTGCGCGCTCCGCGTCTGCGCACAATCCCCAACACGCGTCGATCGCCGCTCGCCTCAGTTGCTCACGCTCGTGCTGTATCCATTCCTCGAGCTCGATGGACATGCCACTGAAAAAGAATCCTTCAAGCAGCTCGCCACGGCGTAGCTCGACCGCCGCGGCTCGTTCGCCCGATGCGATCAGCCGTTGGAATGCCGCCACGTCGCTCGAGACGATGTCGGTCGCGAGCGCGACGCTCGAGCGATCCGCGAGGATAGCGTCACGACCAATCGCGCGGCGCAGTTGGAAAACCGCCTGTCGAAGCGCGGAACGCGCGCCGGAGTCCGGCAGTTCGGGCCAAAACAACGCGAGCAGCGTGTCACGCCGCACGGCATGGCCTTCCGCGCCGGCGACGGCAAGATATGCCAGCAGCGCCAGCGGCTTTGGCGCAATGAGCAGCACGTTCTCGCGCCCCTCGCTAGTGCGCGAGACCTCAACGGCACCGAATAAGTGGAGATGAACCGCCGCCACTTGCTGCTCCCGCTTCGCGCTGTCGCCAAGTTACAGTCGGTAGCAACCGGCGACAACGGGCGACGGGGCCGACAATACCCCGCTGGCCCGCTAGAACATGCTGCGCATTGTCTGTCGCGTCACCAGCCCCAGTTCACGCCCGGCACACGCGCGAAGTTGACGCCGAGTGCGGCGAGTCGCGCACCTTGTTGTGACATGCGCAGACGAAAGTTGTCCCAGCCGACTTGCTGCGGCGACGACCACGCGAGCTCAGCGATCGCCGCGAGTCGCGGAAACGCGAGGTACTCATAGTCCTGACGCGTGAGCAGCGTCTCGGCCCACAGCGGCGCCTCGAGCCCGACGATCGATTGCGCGCCGACGCCGGGGACCAGCGTCGTCGGATCCCAATCGTACGCCGTGCGGAGATTGATGTATCCCGCCCACTTGAGACCAAGCGACGTCACCGTGTCGTACTTCATGTCCAGATACGCATGCGGCCCAGGCGAAAGGATGATCATTCCGCCACGCTGCGCCTGGATCACGCTCGAGTCGCGCGTCCAATGCTGCACGATCGTGCGCTGATGAATGTTCGCTGGAGCGATCTCACCCCAGCCGATCATGCGCGGGCCGGCGGCGTTCACAATACTCTCAACGCGCTCGATGAACGCGCGATACTCGTCCTTGGTGAGCGACGACACTTCGTCGCCGCCGATGTGGAAGTACGGCGTCGGCGCGGCGGCGGCGATCTCGCGCACGACGTCGCCGACGAACGTGTAGACGCTGTCGCGCGTCACGCAGAGCGTGTTCTTCGATCCACCGACGATCACGAACGGCTCGGGCCGCACGCGATCGCACTTGAGATCGGGATACGACACGAGTGCGGCGTTGATGTGTCCCGGCATGTCGATCTCCGGAACGACGGTGATGTAGCGCGAGCGCGCGTAGGCGACGATGTCCGCGTACTGCTCCTGCGTGTAGAAGCCCGCGCGGGCGCCGCCGATGGCCGTCTGTCCGCCGACCGCGGTGAGATTGGGCCACGACTTGATCTCGATGCGCCACCCTTGATCGTCGGCAAGATGCAGATGCAGACGATTGAGCTTGTAGAGCGCGAGCAGGTCGACGAAACGCTTCACGTCTTCGGCCGGGAGAAAGTGTCGCGCGACATCGAGCATCGCGCCGCGCCATTCATACCGAGGGACGTCGATGACGTGCGCCGCCGGCATGATCAATCGCCGTTGATATCCGGCCTGATGCTCGACAGCGACCGGGAGCAGTTGACGCAGTGTCTGCACGCCATGGAATAGTCCGGCTGGCTGCGCCGCGACGATTCGCGCTTGGCGTTGCGTAACGGTGAGCTCGTAGCCCTCGGCGCCGAGCTGCGCGCGTGATGCATCGAGGCTCAAGATGACGCTCGAGTCTGGCGCGGATGCGCCCGCGGTGAGGCGCTGCGCCGTTGCGCCGGCCCGCGACGCCATGAGATTGGCCGCGTACGTCCCGATTGCTTCAACCTCCGCGCTGGCGTCAGCCGCGACATACACGACTGTGCGCGGCGTGACCAGAAAGCTGTCGGTGCGCGAGACTTCGATCGTTGCCGGATTCGGCACCACGGAGTACGCGACCGTTCGGTCCGCGGGAACTGGTCGGGTTGTGGGGGTCGACCGGCAAGCGGCGAGCGTGAACCCCGCGAGTAGCAGCGAGATGGTCGGTCTGCGACTGTTCGTGGATAGTCTCATGCCGAACCCTAGCATCACAGCCGAAGAGGCGTCAACCAGCCGGATATTGCGCCGAGGCCAACATCATCCTATTTCTAGCGTACCGGTGACACTCGGCGACGGCTGCCCGTAGGCGCTTTCTCAATCCACGACGCTCGATCATACGGAGCACGCGATGGCGCGTCCCGGCGATGTTGCCTCATCAACCCCGAGCTCGCCCGCCACCTATGGCGACACCGGCGGGCAACCCTCGCGCATCGGACCGTACCGCATCGTGCGCCAGCTCGGCCGGGGCGGTATGGGCGTCGTCTATCTCGCCGAGCAAACCGAGCCGGTTCGGCGTGAAGTAGCCATCAAAGTTCTGAGCGGCGGCGTTGATTCCGATGTCTTCGTCGCGCGCTTCGAGGCCGAGCGACAAACGCTCGCGATGATGGAGCATCCGAACATCACGAACGTGTTCGACGCCGGCGTCACCGACGCCGGGCTGCCGTACTTCGTGATGGAACGCGTCGACGGTGTCCCGCTCAACGAATATGTGGATGCGCACCGGCTCGGGATCGAGGACCGCATCAATCTGTTCTTGCAGGTCTGTCGCGCCGTGCAGCACGCACACCAGAAGGGAGTCATCCATCGCGATCTCAAGCCGTCCAATGTGATCGTCGCCGAGACGGACAGCGGTCCGATTTGCAAAGTGATCGACTTCGGCATCGCGAAAACGGTAGGTGTCGCCGAGGCGGCGCGGCTCACGATGACCGGCATCTCT
>Ga0207695_10009247_pt1 | contig 12211 bp, 11 predicted proteins | sample KBSC54metaG_FD_184354 | JGI IMG/M metagenome (GOLD analysis project Ga0207695, IMG submission 184354) | Corn rhizosphere microbial communities from Kellogg Biological Station, Michigan, USA - KBS C5-4 metaG (SPAdes) (version 2) | ecosystem: Host-associated > Plants > Roots > Rhizosphere > Soil...
CCCTGGCGACGACGCTGGTCAACCAGGGCATCTTCAAGAGCTACTCGATCACGCCGCCGCGCACCTTCGGCATCGAGGTCCAGCACAAGTTCTTCTGAAGACGCCGGACGGCGGACCCTTGGGGGGTCCGCCGACACCGGCCGCTAGCGGGAATCCGCCAGGGCCTGCTCGACCGCAAGCGCCAGGTCGAGCGCGGCGATGGCTTCCTCGGCCGTAACGACCGGCCGGGGCGCCTCGCCGCGCACGGCGGCCAGGAAGCCCTCGACGCTGGCGCCCAGAGGGTCGCGTCCGGCCGGGGTGTCGGCGTAGTCGGCGTCGAGCACGAAGGGCGTGGTGTTGCGTAGCGTGCGGGCGACGAAGTCGACGTCCACCTCGCCCGAGGGGTAGACGATCTTCATGGTCCGCTTGCGGGCCGCGGCCTGGCGCGAGACGTCGAAGACCGCCGTGAAACCGTCGTCGAAGCTAACCTCGGCGCGGGCCACGTCCCAGACCCCGTCGGGGCTCAGGCTCCCCTCGCCTTCCGCCGTGACCGGATCGGCGGCCGAGATCGCCAGCGCCAGGTCGATGTCGTGGACCATCAGGTCGAGGATCGCCGAGACGTCGCGGCTGCGGTCGGACGGCGGACCATGCCGCAGGGCCTCCAGCCGCAGGGGCTGTTCGGGAATGTCGAGCAGGCCCATGGCGCGCGACTGCACGCGCTCCTGATGACCGCAGGCGACGACGAGGCCGGCGGCCGCGGCCGCCGCGCGCACCGTCTCGCCGTCGGCGACGCTGGTGGCGATCGGCTTCTCCACATAGACGTGCCGGCCGGCGGCGAGCGCGGCGAGCGCGTGCTGGGCGTGGAAGGTGGCCGGCGAGGCCACGGTGACCACGTCCACGGCGTCGAGGAACTCGGCGAGGTCGCGGAAGGCGCGGCCGCCGAGCGGCATGGCGACCGCCGCCGCCCGCTCGGGATGAGTGTCGTAGACCCCGGACAGCACCACGCCGGGCAGGCGCGCGTACTGCGCGGCGTGATAGCCGCCGAACACGCCCGCGCCGATCACGCCGCCCCGCAAGGCCCTGGGGGACTCAGCCATGCAATGCCTCCGAACAGGGTCCGCCGCCTATCAGGTCATCGGCCTCGACGCCACCCGCGGGACTGAGCTAAACAAGCGTTTGAACGGACCGACCGGTCCGAGGGAGCCGTAGCGCCATGACCACCGTCCGCGAGATCCGCCTTAAGAGCCGCCCGTCCGGCCTGCCGACCCACGACAACTTCGAGCTGGCGAGCGTCGAGCTGCCCGCGCCGGGCGCCGGCGAGGTGCAGGTGAAGAACATCTGGATGACGGTCGACCCCTACATGCGCGGGCGGATGAACGACGTGAAGAGCTACGCCCCGCCCTTCCAGCTGGGCAAGGCGATGGACGGCGGCGCGATCGGCCAGGTGAGCGTCTCCAACGATCCGTCGCTGAAGGTCGGCGACCTGGTGCAGTCGGGCTTCGGCTGGCGCGAGGGGTTCAATGCGCCGGCCGCCGCGCTGCAGAAGCTCAACCCGGGCGCCCTGCCGGTGCAGGCCTTCCTGGGTGCGGCCGGCATGCCCGGGCTGACGGCCTACGCGGGCCTGCTGAAGATCGCGGCCCTGAAGGACGGCGACGTGGTCTTCGTCTCCGGCGCGGCGGGCGCGGTGGGCGCCATGGTCTGCCAGATCGCCAAGGCCAAGGGCCACACGGTGATCGGCTCGGCCGGCGGCGCGGAGAAGGTCGCCTGGCTCAAGTCGATCGGCATCGACCGGGTCATCGACTACAAGGCCGAGCCGGACCTCAACGCCGCCCTGGCCAAGGCCGCGCCGGACGGCATCGACGTCTATTTCGACAATGTCGGCGGCGCGCACCTGGAGGCGGCGCTGAACAACGCGCGGATGTTCGCGCGCTTCGCGATCTGCGGGATGATCTCGATCTACAACGCCACCCGGCCCGAGCCCGGCCCGCCCAACCTCGCCCAGCTGATCGGCCGCAACATCCGCATGGAAGGCTTCATCGTCTCCCACCACTTCGGGATGATGCCGCAATATATCGCCGACCTCACCCAGTGGGTGGCCGAGGGCAAGGTGAGCTGGAAGGAGACCGTCTTCGAGGGGCTCGACAAGGCGCCGGACGCCTTCATCGGCCTCTTCAAGGGCGAGAACCTCGGCAAGATGCTGGTGAAGCTCGCCTGAGTCTTCCCTCCCCGTCACGGGGAGGGTGGCGAGCGAAGCGAGACGGGTGGGGAAGTGCGGGCCGGGATGCGGAGTCGGCGCTTGAACGCGACTCCCCCACCCGTCTCCGGCTTCGCCCTCGCCACCCTCCCCAAGATGGGGAGGGAAAAGCGTCATTGGCCCGCCACTGGTGAAAGGCTAGAACCCAGCGTCGTTCCCGACCCCGGAGTAGCCTGTGCCGCGCCTCTTCAGCGCCTATGTGATCGTTGATTGGAGCGCCGCCTCCAAGCCGACCACCGGGGCGGATTCCGTCTGGATCGGCGTGCTGAAGCGCGACGTGCGCTTCCGCCTGGCGTTCGAGAGCTTCAACCTGGCGACCCGGGCCGAGGCTGAGAAACGCCTCGAGACCATCCTGGCGGACCTGAAGAAGCGCTCGGAGCGGGCGCTGGTGGGCTTCGACTTCCCGCTGGGCTTCCCGCGCGGGTTCGCCGACGCCCTGAAGCTGAAGGGCGAGCCCTGGCGCGCGGCCTGGGACGAACTCGGCAAGCGCGTCGTCGACAAGCCCACCAACGTCAACAACCGCTTCAACGTCGCCGCTCAGCTCAACCGGCTCCTGACCGGCGAGGCCTTCCCCTTCTGGGGGGCGCCGCCGAAGGACGTGCAGACGACGCTGACCGCCACCAAGCTCCGGTCCCACGGCCCGGGCGACCTGCCGGAATTCCGCCACGCCGATCTGGCCGCCAAGGGCGCAGCCTCGATCTGGAAGACCTATTACAACGGTTCGGTCGGCGGCCAGGCAATCATGGGCATCCCGGTGGTGCGGCGGCTGAAGGCGGCGCGCGGCGAGGCGGCGCGGGTCTGGCCGTTCGAGACGGGCTTCAAGGCGCTCACCGAGGCCGACCTGGCCGGCGTGGAGGTGGTGTTCGCCGAAGTCTATCCCTCGATGCTGAAGCCGCAGGGCGCGGCCGGCGAGGTCAAGGACCTGATGCAGGTCCGCACGCTGGCCGAACACTTCGCCCGCCTGGACGAGGCCAACAAGCTGGGCGCGCTGTTCGGGCCGGCCAAGGGCGCGGCGGCCGACGTGGTGCTCGACGCCGAGCGCGAAGAGGGCTGGATCCTGGGCGTCGGCGCTTAGGTCTCCCCGGGGGACTTCGCCCTAGTCCCGCCGGCTCAGCAGCCAGAAGCGGACGAGCAGCAGCACCGCTGAGATCACGCTGGCGATGACCACGGCCCAGGCGATGCCGATGATCCCGAGGCCGCGGGGGATCGCCAGCCACCAGGCGAGCGGCATCATCACGACGATGTAGCTGGTCAGGTGGGTTCCGGTGGGCAGCCAGACGTCGCCGCGCGCCCGCAGCGACGAGGCCGTCACAACCTGCAGGGAATCCGGGAAATACATCAGGCACGAGACCACCAGCGCCGGGACCGCCATGGCCAGCGTCAGCGGATTGCTGGTGTAGGCCGTGGAGATCAGGGCCGCGTTCGGCCAGACGACCAGCGAGACCAGAATCCCGAAGAGGCCGGTCATCGTGAAGGCGATGAGCCCCGCCCGGACCACGCCACGCGGATCGCGCGCGCCATAGGCGATGCCGACCCGCACCGCGGCGCCGGTGGAAAGGCCCAGCGGGACCATGAAGACGATCGCCGCGACGTTCAGCACGATCGCCCAGGCCGCCACGGCCAGGCCGCCGATCCAGCCGGCGATGATGTTCATGCTGGCGAAGGCGGCGACCTCGAAGAAGTTGGACGCCCCGGCCCCGAAGCCGATCCGGCGCTGCTCGGCCTCGGCGGCGCGGTCGCGCTCGGGCTTGTCGAAGACGCCGAGCGCGCGGGCCTCCGGCATGAGGGCGATGTAGGCCAGCATGAAGACCGCCAGGAAGCTCCTGGCGCCGGTGGTGGCCCAGGCGCCGCCCATGGCCCCCAGCGCCGGTAGGCCGAAGTGGCCCGGCACCAGGATCAGGTCGAGGGCCAGGTTGATGGCGTTGGCGATCCACATGGCCCAGGCGCCGGGCCCGGGCCGCGACAGGCCCTCCATCCAAAAGCTGGCGCTGACGCTGAGCGCATAGCCGGGCAGCGACAGGCAGAAGACCATCAAGACCCGGCTCGCTCCGTCCGCCAGGCTCTTCTCCAGGCCGATGGCGTGCAGGAAGACCGGCCCGCCCAGCGCCAGCACGGCCGCCGAGATCGCGCCGATCCACAGGCTGTAGCTGAGCCCCCGCCGCAGCACCGCGCCGGTCTCGTGCAGCCGGCCCTCGCCAATGGCGCGCGCGGCCATCACCTGCACGCCGGAGAGCAGGCCGATGGCCATGGTCACCACCACGCTGGTCGGCGCCCAGCCCAGCGCGTGGTAGCCGAGCTGGGTCGCCGAATAGCGCCCCACCACGATGGCGTCCGACAACCCCATGGCCATGATGCCCAGGCGCGAGATCACCACCGGCCCGGAGAGCTTGAGAAGCTCGGCCAGTTCAGTGCGGACAGGACGCAGGCGCCCTCCCGCGATGGAGGACGCCTGGGCCGCGGGGCGGTCCATGACGGTGATACCTGGTTTTCAAAGAGGCGCGGACACTGGCGCCCCCGGCAACCGGCGGCAAGCCAAGCCTCGCCTTGGCGCGCCCGCAACCGCTGGGCGTGACGCGGAAGTCACATCCAAAGACCGGCGTTCGGCCGTATGGTCCTTGAGAATTCGAGGGGAGCGGCCGATGGGCAGGATCATAGACCGGCGGGTCTGCGCGGAGATGGACGGCGGCTTCGTCGTCTTCCTGATCGGCATGCGGCTGAACAAGCCCTGGAAGATCTGGAAGTGGCTGCCGGTGGCCACCGCCATGCCGAAGATGCTGATCGAGCTGGCCAAACAGCCGGAGCTTGGCCTGCTGCACGCCGAGAACCAGTTCAGCTTCCCCAACGTGACGGTGACCCAGTACTGGAAGAGCTTCGAGGCGCTGGAGGCCTACGCCAAGGCCCGCGACAAGGCGCACCTGCCCGCCTGGCAGGCCTTCAACAAGGCCGTGGCGTCGAACGGCGACGTGGGCATCTGGCACGAGACCTATGTCATCGAGCCGGGCCGGTACGAGAACATCTACAACAACATGCCGCCCTACGGCCTGGGCGCGGTGGGCCGGATCGTCGACGCCGTCGGCGCGCGCCAGGCGGCCCGCCAGCGGGTGAAAGGCAAGGTCGCGGCCTAGGCTCCCTGTCCCGTCGCCCCAAGCGCCGAGGACCGGTGAGCGGTCTTCTTACCCTCGCGGGAACGAGCGGGCCAACCGTCCGGTAGAGGCCCGGCCGTGGGCGCCGAGGGCCATGCGGCGACCTACGCGACCATGGCGCCGGTCGCGGAGTACCTGATGGCCGACCGCAACGCCGAGATCGCCCTGGCCCGAAGTGCGGCCCCGCCGGCGATATCGAACGACGCTACGGTCTTGATTCTCGGGCGGGGCGGTTACGAAACCGCGGCCAAGGGCAAGAACGGGTTCGTCTGCCTTGTGGAGCGGTCGTGGATGTCGCCGTTCGACGCGCCGGACTTCTGGAACCCGAAGCTGCGTGGCCCGGTCTGCTACAATCCGCCGGCCGCGCGATCCCTCATGCCCCGCACCGCAAAGCGCACGGCCCTGGCGCTCGCCGGCCGATCCAAGGCCAGCATGCTGGAGGCCCTGAATGCTGCGGTCGCTACGAAGCAGCTGACGGCGCCCGCGCCGGGCGCCATGTCCTACATGATGTCGAAACAGCAGTATCTGGGCGACACAGGCGGGTCCTTCGCCCCGCACCTGATGTTCCATGTTCCGCGGGCGGACGGGGCGAGCTGGGGCGCGAACCTGCCGCTGTCCCCCGTCATGCTGGACGCGAGCCACACGCAAGTCCCCGAGCCGGAGACCATCTTCATGGTGGTCGTCGGCAAGTGGTCGGATGGGACGCCGTTCACGCGCGGCGAGGCGCACAGGCACTGAGAGGTCCGTTGCGGGCCGGAGGCTGAGGCCGCTTGCCCAGACCGGCGTTCGGCCACAAGGATGCGGCGGCCGCGTCGCGAGGCGACCATCGGTCCGGATAGGGGCTCGCCATGGCGGTCGTATCGTTGGTCCCAGGGGCGAAGGCCGCGCGCCGATGACCCAGACCATGCGGGCCGCCCTGATCACGCGCTACGGCCCGCCCGACGTCGTGAAGGTGGGCGATGCGCCAAAGCCGGTCCCGGCCACGGACGAGGTGCTGATCCGGGTCCATGCGGCGACGGTCAACCGGACGGACTGCGGGGAGCTGCGGCCCGGCGTGATCGGGCGGCTGGTGTTCGGCCTGCGCCGGCCAAGCCGCACGATCTTCGGCATGGACGTCGCAGGCGTCGTCGAGGCGGTGGGCGCCGGCGTCACGGCCTTCAGGCCGGGCGATCGGGTGTTCGGCATGTGCCCGCATCGGCGCAACGGCGCCCAGGCCGACTATGTCTGCCTGCCGCAGACCGCGCCCATCGCCCTGATGCCGGCGAACCTCGGTTTCGACGAAGCCGTGGTCTGCGAGGGCGCCTACTACGCCAACAGCGGGCTGACCCGCTTCCACGTCGGGCCCGGCCACAAGATCCTGGTCTACGGCGCCTCCGGGGCCATCGGCTCGGCCGCGGTCCAGCTGGCCAAGGCCCGGGGCGCCGAGGTGACCGCCGTCGTGCCCACGCGGCACATGGCGCTGGCGAGGTCCCTCGGCGCGGACCGGGTCATCGACTACACCGCGGAGGATTTCAGCCGCATCGGCCCGCGTTTCGACTTCGTGTTCGAGGCGGTGGGGAAGACCAGCTTCTTCCGCTACCGCCGGCTGCTGAAACCCGAGGGGACGTTCATGGCGACGGACGCCGGGCCCTGGGGGCAGTACCTGCCGCTCCTGCTCTGGTCGGCGATCGCCAGGAACAACCGGGTGCTCGTGCCCCTGCCGCCGCGCGGCGGCGGGCCGGGGTTCGTCGCGTTCCTGAAGGCGCGAATGGAGGCCGGCCAGTTCCGCGCCGTCGTCGACCGGACCTATCCGCTGGAGGCGATCGTCGAGGCCTATCGCTACGTCGAGACCGGGCAAAAGGCCGGCATCGTGGTGATCAAGGTCGCGCCAGCCGACGACGCCGGGACCGTCCGGGTGTCCTGAGCCGCTGCCGGCGGCCAGCCGATCATCGGCCCACCGCAGGTCGGATGCGAGGCGGCGGCGAGCGCTAGGCGTTCGGCATCCAGGCCACGGCTTCGATCTCGATCAGGAACTCCGGCCGGAACAGGCCCGAGACCTGCACGAGCGTGCTGGCGGGCGCGCTCGCACCCGGCGGAATGAAGCGGTCCCGGACCTGCCTGAAGACCGGCAGGTCGCCCAGGTCCAGGACATAGGTGTTGAGCTTCACCAGGCTTGCGATATCGCCGCCGCGACTGCGAAGGGCCAGATCGATGTTCTTGAACACCTGCTCGGCCTGCGCGGCGAAGTCACCGGGCCCCACGATCCGGTTCTCGGCGTCCAGGGCGACCTGGCCCGCGATATAGAGCGTCGCCCCGCCGCGGACCTCCACCAGCTGCGAGTAGCCCGGTGGTTTCGGAAGCGTCGGAGGGTCGAGGAACAGGGGTCGGTTGTCGTCGGCCATCGGGATCTCCGGGCTGGCTTGGGCTGGGCGCGGCGCCGGCGCCCGGCCTTAGGGCGAAGGCGCAAGCTGGAAGGGCGGGAACGGGATCGTCTCCACGCAACGGGCGTCGAGCGACTTGGGGTCGGGGCGTTTGAGGAACGCGGCGAGAACGGCCTTCACGCAGTCTCCCGCCGCGGTGGGGTAAGGGAAGTGGCCGGTATTCTCCATGGTCAGGATGCGAGCGTCCGAAAACCCGCGCGCGACCTGTTCGGCATAGGTGCGGTCCACGACAGGATCGTAGGCGCCATGGAAGACGATCGTCGGAACCGTGGAGGACAGGGGCGCGTGGAAATCCGCGGGGACCGCGCCCCTGGGCCAGCCTTCGCACGCGGCCCACACCTGCTCGACCCGATAGTCGCCGAGCAGCGTGCCTTCGGCGTCGCGCCGCTCGCCGGCCAGGTCCATTTGCGGCACGTCCTCGGCGCACTCGACCGAGAGGAAGACGCCGAAGACCACGAAGGTCGCGAACCTCTCACGCCACTCGACGGCCCGCTTCACGAACGCCGGATCGTCGGCCTGCGCCAGGGTGTGGATGGCGAGAGGCACGAAGCTGTCCTTCTCGGCGGAATAGGTGGCGTCGCGCAGCCACGAAGCGACGAGCCCGCGGCTCAGCCGCACCGGCGGCTGGCCCGGCGGGTGGTACCAGACGCCCTTGCCGGAAAGCCGCCGTTCGAGTTCGGCCAGGTCGGAGCGCAGCGCGGGAAAGGCGGCGCGGCAGGGTTCTTCATCGAGGCAGCGGTCGATCACCTGCTCGAGCCCGGCCTGCGCGTGGCGGGCGATCGACGACTGGATGAGCGCCTGGGGCGGAACCGGGCTCACCAGGCCGGCCGAGCGCACGTGATCGCCATGCCTGCGGATATATTCCAGGGCCAGCCGCGTGCCGTAGGAATCGCCGATGAGGTCGATCGCGCCATAGCCCAGCGCCAGGCGTTCCTGCTCCACGTCCTCCACGGCGTTTTCGGTCGTGTACCGGGCGAGGTCGACACGCCCGGAAACTGCCCGGGCGCAGGCCCTGAAGTCCTTCACCGGGAAGATATCCTGCGCGTAGGCGGCGATGTTTCCGTCGTCGATCCTGTTGGTGCAGGCGAGATCGGGCGTGGTTCCGGTGCCGCGCTGGTCGACGACCACGACGTCATGTTCGTCATTCGGCACGCCGAGCACGCCAGGGACGTCGGTCAGGCGTTCGCCCGGGCCGCTGGCGAGGACGAACACCGCGCTCTTGCCGGCGCGAGCCGGATTCCTCGCGGGGACGATCACCCCGTCGAGCTGGATGCGGCGGCTTGTGGCGACACCGTAGGTCTCGGGGACCTCGACGGTGATGCAACGGGCGCCCGGCGGATTGTCCGAAAGCCGGCACTTCGCGGGCCTCACGGTCGCGACGCCTGCGCCGCTCCCCGCCTGGGCCTGCGCGGTCGTGGCCACCCCGCCGGCAAGCGCAAGCGCCAGGGCCGCCGCCCGACAGATCGACATCCTGTTCACGATCCCACCCCCTCCCAAGCTTCGTCACAGCGGCGCGTGCAGCAGCAGGGCCGCGTAGAGATCCACCCCCGCCCAGAGGTTCCCGAGCCGCAGGTTCTCGTCGGCGGCGTGCTGGTTGTCGTCGCTGTTGGCGATCGACACGACGATGCCGCGGGCGCCGAGCGTGCGGGCGATGATCGAGAGCGGAAGACTGGCGCCCGAGGTCGGCAACTCGACGACGGGCTCGCGCGACGCCAGACGCACGGCGTCGGCGATGGTCCGGGCCATCGGGTCGTCCATCGGCGCGCGGGCGGCCGGATAGCCGCCGGGCCTGAGCCGCAGCGTCGCGATCAGCGGGTTGGCCCGCCGCTCCGCATCGGTCGGCGCGCGGTCCAGCACCAGGTAGCCCTGGGCGCGCACGAAGGCCGCGAGCTTCTCGAACTGCCGCTGCGGGTCTTCGCCGGCGACCAGTCGCACATCCAGCGCGGCGGTCGCCGTGTCGGGGATGACGTTTGCGGCGTCTGCGCCGACCGCGGCGCTGCGCAGGCCGTTGATGTTGAGGGACGGCTCGGTCGCGGCGCCGGCGAGCGAGAGGTCGGACTCCGGCGCGGCGAGCCCCAGGCCCACGCGGACCTGATCGTCGAACGGCGCCGCCTCGGCGATGGCCCGGCGCTCGAGTTCGCCCAGCGGGACGATCCCGTCGTACCAGCCGGCGATCGTGGCGCGGCCCTTGTCGTCCTTCATCGCGGCCAGCAGCCGCGCGAGCCTCAGCGCCGGGTTGGGCGCCCAGTTGCCGTAGTGCCCGCTGTGCAGCGGGTGGTTGGGGCCGTAGACGGTGAGGTCGACGCCGATGTCGCCGCGCGCGCCGTAGACGATGAGCGGGCGGCCGGATGGATGGGCCGGGCCGTCGCAGACCACCCAGAGGTCCGCACGTCCCAACAGGTCGCGGTGGGCCTCGAGCGTCCTCGCGAGGTGCGGCGATCCCTGCTCCTCCTCGCCCTCGAAGACGATCTTGAGATTGTCCGTCGGGCGGCGGCGAAGGGCGCGCAGCACGTCGATCGCGCCGAGGACCACAAGGACGCCCGCCTTGTCGTCGCCGGCGCCACGGGCGTAGACGCGCGTCTCCGGATCGAGCGCGGCGGGCGCGGCGTCCGAGAGCGCCATGCCGCCCTTCTCCGGGGATGACGAGCGCAGCGTCGGGGTGAAGGGCGGGGAGGACCAATCGGCCGGGTCCACCGGCTGGCCGTCGTAGTGCGCGTAGAGCACCAGCGTGCGCTTCGCGTTCGGCGATCTCCACTCGGCGTAGACGACGGGCGGGGCGCCGGGATCGTCCGGGGCCGTGAGAAGCTGGGGCGCGAGCGCCCGGCTGCGCAGCATGGCCTCGATGGCCAGGGCATTGCGGCGCAGGCCGTCGCGGTCGGCGGCGACGTTGGGGATCGCCAACAGGTCGAGGAACTGGTCCAGGATCGCGCGTTCCTGCGCCGAACGGGCCGCCGCGATGGCGCCCATCGGGACCGGGCGGCCGTGCGCCGGCGCGGCCAGCACGGCGAGCGCCGCTGTCGCAACCCCCAGCAATCGGCGAGGAAATCTCAGCACGCGGCGCCCCTTCGGTCAGCCGCTTAGCGTGAGGCAGATCATTCATCTAATTTATTTTTATGATCCACTGACATAATAGATATGAATGTCTTCCAGGATCGACTTCAACCTCCTCGCAGCCTTCGAAGCCCTCTATGCGGAGCGCAGCGTGACGCGCGCCGCCTTGCGCCACGGCGTCACCCAGCCGGCGATGAGCAATGCGCTGCGACGGCTTCGCGACCTGTTCGACGATCCGCTGTTCATGCGCACGCCTGAGGGGATGGCGCCGACGCCCAGAGCGCTCGAACTGGCGCCGACGATCGAGGCGGCGCTCGGAAGCCTGCGGGGCGTCGTCAAGGCGGACGGCTTCGATCCGGGGCTTTCGCGGGCGCGTTTCACCCTGGGGACGCTGGACTATCTCGAAGCGCTCTACGCGCCGGACGTGGTGGCGAACGGCCAGCGGGAAGGCCCCGGGACCACCCTGCAGATCCGTCGCCTGGAAGCCATCTTCCAACTCCCGGAAGCCCAGCTCGCGGCCGGCGCCATCGACTGCGCCCTGGGGCTGTTCCCCCAGCCGCTGGCCCCGCAGGCCGGACTCCATGGCCAGGTCCTCGGGGAGGAGGATTGGGTCTGCGTCGTCAGGTGCGGCCATCCCGCCCTCGCCGAGCCGCTGACGCTCGAACGGTACGCGGCCCTGCGCCACGTCGGCGTGAATTACCTGGAGGCTCCCCCCGCCGGGATGATCGACCGCCGCCTTTCGGAATACGGGCTCAGCCGGACCTGCGCGGTCTGGACGCCGCACATCTCGGCCGCGCCGTTCCACGCCGCGGCGAGCGATTGCGTGGCCACCGTGCCGCGGGGACTGGCCCAGGTGCTCGCCCGAAGCCTGCCGCTTGAAATCGTCGAACTGCCGCTTCCCATGCCGTCGGTGGCCGTGAGTCTCGTCTGGAACGCGCGCGTGGACCGCGATCCCTCGCACCGCTGGTTCCGCGCCCTGGTGGCGGACAGTGTCCTGGGACGGCTGGATAAGACCCTGTCCGGCGGGTGATCCCGCGCGGCTGTCCGACATCGGGCCCCGACCGTCGACGTGGTCGATTCGCCCCTGTAGGTTCGTCGCCGCAGCTATCGGGTCCCAGAAGAACCGCGCACTGGTCCGGCGCGTTGGCGGACTGCGAAGAGTTGAGCCGATTGTCCGGTCGAGGACCCAGCATGAACCTAGCGAAGACGGCCGTGCTCGCGGCCCTGGTCTCGACGAACGCCCTGGCCCAGACCAACCTGGGCGCGCAGGCGCCGGAGGCCGCCCTGCCCTTCGTGGTGACCAAGGTGGCGACCTTCAACCTGCCCTGGCGCGTGGCCTTCCTGCCGGACGGGCGCATGCTGGT
>Ga0207695_10009250_pt1 | contig 12207 bp, 11 predicted proteins | sample KBSC54metaG_FD_184354 | JGI IMG/M metagenome (GOLD analysis project Ga0207695, IMG submission 184354) | Corn rhizosphere microbial communities from Kellogg Biological Station, Michigan, USA - KBS C5-4 metaG (SPAdes) (version 2) | ecosystem: Host-associated > Plants > Roots > Rhizosphere > Soil...
CCGACACCGGTGGCCTCATGCAGAACCACGCGCCGACAATTTACGCGTATCCGCACTTAGCCGCCCTGCTTGACGGCGAAGCCTTTGGACGCGCAAAGGCGCAGTTACCAGGAGCGGAAGGGAAGAAGGTGACGGAGAGAGGATAGGCGCCCTTTCAAGGCAGGAGCGCGGCTTCGACATTTGCTACGTTTCGGTTCGAAAAGAACCAAACTGCATATGACCTTTACGAACTAGGCGACCGACCCAAGCCAGCTTAACGAGAGACCCGCCTTCATGGAAAAACCATGAACTAATCAGGTCGGTTTTACTCTTCAGATCTGGCACGAAGGTTGGGATTAGCGGGAATGTGCCATGATGCTCATGCATTCGGTTCAATAGATCACACATTGCACCTGCTGCGACGTCTGGAATTGCGGTTAGATCCTCTTCGAGCCTGTCACCCTCATCCAGTTCTGTCGTTCCAATGCCTAATTCCCCGAGCTGGTGGTGTATATATTCGCTCGTGAAGGAGTTCATCATCCGAGCTGTGTCTGCCTTCCTCTCCTGATTAGCAAGGCAGTCGTCCATATCAGAAATCCAATATAAATTCTGTCCGCGCTTTACCACGGAAGCGAACAGGGTGCTCACCAGTTGAACGGTCCGCATCATCTGTTCGAAGGCGTCGTGTTTCCAGCGTGCCTTAAGAATGCCTGCTGTCCCAGCTTCGTCATAGAGATCACGAGAGGTGCATAGACTGCCGAGTCTCTTGTCGAATGCCATCACCACAAGCAGTCCTCGAATATCATCAGCGGCTCTTAGGAAAGGAATAAGCGCGGCCCTTCGCTGACAGTCGTTAAGGTTCTTAAAGGACATTCGCCTGCCATCCGACAGGTAACGTTTGCGAATCGTCAGTCGCTGCTTGTGCCAAGAGAGACTATTGTCATTATCGATCAGGAGGACACCGGTTACGGAGTACCGGCTACCTCTTTGGCCACCGCTTGTGTCGGTAGCGGCGAGAACAGTCTCTCCGGTGAAGAGTGGGATCCTACCTGAAGGCACATTCTCGTAGAGCGTTCGCAACCATCCGAATGGAATGCGCCGAATGAAGGACCAACGTGGATCAATGACATCGTCCTGCAAGCGACCTCACTGTGTGACCTCAGGCTGCCAGATCTCTTTTCCTTGAAGCGTAGCAATCCGAGTTTGCCTCACTTCTTCGGTGACTTCTACGGAAGGAGAGACAGGCGGGAACTCGTCATAGAAGGCGCCCTCTAACATTCGGCCAGCACGTTTCTTTTGCGTTCCGCCCCACTGCTTAAAGAAGAACGGCACACCGGCTTCCTTGCACTGGTCACGGATAGACAATACCCATTCCTTTCGCATCGGCCGTGCACCTGGGCCGCTTTCACCACCGACGATGACCCAATCAATTCCGTGTAGGTCGATTGTTCCAAGATCCTCTAGCAGCGGCTCAATGGATAGGAACTTCACCCCGGCATCTGAGTCCTGAAGTTCTTTAAGGCGTGGTAGCCCGTGTTTCCGGTTCTCTACACTAACTCCCCACCAAATGTGCTGCAGTCTTCGAGCAAAGGAAAGCTTGGACGAGAGCATCGCGCGCAGGCGGACCGCCCGCTTGGTCAAGGCCTGATAAACGTGCCAGTCAGCAAGAACCATCACCTCCGCGATCTGTACGAGGTAGTTATCCGGCACATCACGATGAAACATGTCGGACATCGAATTCACGAAAACCATCTTGGGTTCCCGCCAACGAAGCGGTTCGAGCAGCTTGTGTGGAACGATTCGGAGATCGAACCCGTGCTCGTACGGATGTCCCTTCACCCCCCGAAAGCGCTCAGCAAAGGTCTCCGCATAGCAGTGCTTGCATCCGGGGCTGATTTTCGTACAGCCACGGACAGGGTTCCATGTGGCATCAGTCCATTCGATATCGGAGTGTTCGCTCATGGGCAGTAGTCGTTATCCTAATCCATAATGCTGCTATTCGCTATTCATTCGCCACTGTCTCCTTGTTCTGAATTCGTAACTGACCAGTTCGGTGCTCTCGCACTCTGCGAAATCTGAGACAATCCTGACGCAGGAAAAGGCAGTTTGGAGAATTATCGTTCGTGACTTACCAAACAAGTTTCGGTGGTGCTTGGACCCAGCAGAAACTAGGAGCGCTGGCGAAATACCTGAAGGCCTATGCCACGATATTCAAGAAGAATCCGAAAGCGCGCTTTTATTCCATTAGCTACGTGGATGCATTCGCTGGTACCGGCGAGTTGCAAAGGCCAGAACCCGGGAAGTTCGCCTCCTTGTGGCCCGAGCTGCGCGCCAACGAGAAAGAGTATAGGAAAGGAAGCGTTAGGCGAGCCCTGGACGTGGATCCTCCATTTGACAAGTACGTCTTCATCGAAAAAAGTGTGAGGAAGTGCGCGGAACTGCAACAAATTGCGCTTGAGTTTCCATCTCGGAAAATAAGAATTGTAAATGAAGATGCTAATAGCGCAATCCTAAGATGGTGCGACAAACTGGATTCCCGTCGGGAGCGCGCGGTAGTTTTCCTTGATCCGTTCGGAGCGTCTGTCCGATGGGAGGCCATTGCGGCGTTGGGCCGAACGCATGCGATAGATCTATGGATTCTGTTTCCGTACTTTGCAATCAACAGGATGCTCGTGCGCAACAGGAAACCGCCGAAGCAGTGGGCGGATCGCCTCACTGCGGTATTCGGAACACCCGCGTGGGAACAGTCCTTCTATTCGACGACTGCTTTCCGATCGCTTCTGGATCCGTCGCAGCGAATTGAATCGATACACAAGTCGGTAGATTACCGCGAGATTACTAAGTTTTTCGTGGAACGATTGAAAAAAGAATTCGTAGCCGTTAGCCAGCCCCTGCCACTTCTTAATTCGACAGGCTCCTTGCTCTTCATGTTTTTGTTTGCGGCCGGAAATGAGCGGAGTGCCAAAACAGGGCTGAACATCGCCAACAGCATCATCGGTCGCTGATCAATCTGGGTTGACGCAGTTTGCTCCTGCCCGGGCAACAAGCACAAAAGAGGCCGCGCTTGCGCGCGGCCCTTCACAATTGAACCCACTCCCTAGAACTGGTTCCACAAAAACTGGTTGTACACCTCGTGGTGGAATTGGATTTCAGGGCCCTTCACGACGGTCCCGAGCAAGCGAGAGCAACGGTCTGCGGAAGCTTGCTTCAGGTCGGCGTAGCGGCCCTTCACGTCGTCGCCCAATATCTTCGTCGTCCACTCCGACTTCCGGAAATCCTCGAGTGCGGTGTAAATGTTGTCAGGCAGGTAGCGCTTCGCCTGGCGCAGGTTCTTGACCTTCGAGATTTCGCCGTCGATGCCGCTCTTAAAGATCGAGTACATCACCAGGTACGGATTCGCGTCCGGACCCACCGAGCGAACTTCGACGCGCATGGAGCGGTCGTTGCCGATCGGAATGCGGACCATGGAACCGCGATCCACCGCCGACGCGATGATCTGGTTTGGCGCTTCGAAGTGCGGATCGAGCCGGCGATACGCGTTCACGCTAGCATTGAGCAGCAGGCAGATGTCGTTACCCGCGGTGAGAACGCGGTCCACAAACGACCATCCCAGTTTGCTGAGTTTCTCCTCGCCCTTCGGATCCCAGAACAGGTTCTTGCCGCCCTTGCTGATGGAAACGTTGGTGTGCATACCGCTGCCGTTCACGCCTACAACCGGCTTCGGCAGGAATGACGCGGTCATCCCCAGCTTGGTCGCGACTTCGCGGCAGATCAGCTTGTAGAGCTGGATCTGGTCGGCGGCGGCAACCACTTCGCCGTAGCCGTAATTGATTTCAAACTGTGAAGGCGCAACTTCCGGGTGGTCCTTCTCGTTCTGGAAGCCCATGGCGCGCTGGATTTCTGCAGTCGTGTCGATGAACGTGCGCAGCGGATCGCCGGGCAGCGAGTGATAGTAGCCGCCGGTGTTCACGTACTCGAACTTGCCGGTTTTGTGGTAGTGGCGCTCGGCATCAACTCCCTGGAAGAGGAAGCCTTCAATCTCGTTCGCGGCGTTCAGGGTATAGCCATTGCTCTTGTGCTGCTGCTCGGCGAATTCTTTCAGGACGCCGCGGATGTCGGCGGCATACATTCCACCCTGTTTTTCAATGACGTCGCCAAACACCATGACTTTGCCGGGGCCAAAGAAGTCGGCTGGCGCCCAGTAGAAAGCGGACCAATCGATGCCGAGGCGCAAGTCGCTTTCGCGCTGCGCGGTGAAGCCGCGGATCGATGACCCGTCGAAGGTCAGGTTGTCCCAGCTCTTGAGCAGGAACTTCTTGTCATAGTCGAGCATGTGCAGGCGGCCTTCAAGGTCGCTGAACAGCACGGTGACGGCCTTAATGCGCTTTTCGTCGGTGAGATACTTCAGCCGCTCTTCGCGGACCTTGTCGGGCGAGACGCGGTTCTTGCGTTGCTCTTTCGCTTCCAAATTCAGGTCTTCCAATTCGCCGTACGACAACGCGAGAAAATCCCTAAGTTCGTTGGACATTGCTCTCCTTGTTTTATGGATGACCGGCGGGTAGTCCGCGGGCAGCCCCAGGTTTGTACGAGACTCAATAGAGTACGGGTTCGGCAGGGGTTACGCCAATCAAAAGCAATGATGGGCGGTATCAAGGATTCTTATGGAAAGGCAGGTTTCAGGTGTCAGGTGTCAGGTTTCAGGCATCAGGTTGCAGACGGCGAGAAAGGCAGACTGTAGCGCGCACGGTGCTCATTGGTGCTTGGACGAATGGTTCGCGATTTCTTCTTGACCATCGACCATCTTCTACTTAGGATGTCACGAACTTCCCCGCGCACAACCTACTTCTTTGGAGGATCTCATGGCCAGTCCTGGTATGGGGCTTAGTGGCGCGCCACAATCAATCGCCAATGCTGTGGAGCAAAAACTCCGCGCCGAACGCGTGGTCAAAGCCGGCGCGAGCTGGTTCATCACCGTTGGAGTGCTTTCAATCATCAACTCCGTGCTGTCGATGAGTGGAGCGGGCTTACACTTCATCTTTGGGCTAGGAGTCACCGAGGTCGTAGACATCCTCGCCCATCAAGCTGGGCAGAGTGGCTTTGCTCTCGATCTCGTCATTAACGGCATCGTCGCCGGAGTGTTTGTGTTGTTCTGGCATTTCGCACGCAAAGGCCAGCAGTGGGCGTTTCTGGTGGGAATGGGCTTGTATGCGCTCGACGCTCTGTTGATGCTCTACTTCAAAGACATTCTCGCCGCCGCATTCCATGGATACGCGCTCTATCGCATGTACATGGGGATGAGCGGCATTTCTGCCCTGCAGCGATATGAGTCCGCAATGACAGCTGCTGGAGCCCCCATTCAACCGCGATAACCATTACCAAGTCGCCAAACGGCGCACTGCCATCTAAAATCTCATTCGCTGAATTAGGAGATATTGATGAAGATGCGCCAGCTTGGAGCCTACGGTCCCGCGGTTTCCGCACTCGGCCTCGGGTGCATGGGGATGTCGGAGTTCTACGGGACCGGAGACGACCGCGAATCCACCGCGACCATCCACCGCGCTTTGGACTTGGGGATTAATTTCCTCGACACGGCGGACATGTATGGTCCGTTTAAGAACGAACTCTTGGTGGGTGAAGCCATTCGCGGCCGCCGCGAACACGTTGTGCTCGCGACCAAGTTCGGGATCGTGCGCGATCCGAAGGATCCTACTGCTCGCGCCGTAAATGGCCGGCCGGAGTATGTCCGCAGCTCTTGTGAAGCCAGCCTGAAGCGGCTCGGCGTCGCCTACATTGACCTTTATTACCAGCACCGCGTCGATCCCAACACCCCGATTGAGGAGACGGTTGGTGCAATGGCCGAGCTGGTGCGCGAAGGCAAGGTGCGCTATCTCGGTTTGTCAGAAGCCGGGCCCGAAACCTTGCGGCGTGCCTCGAAGGTGCATCGCATTACAGCGCTGCAGAGCGAGTACTCGCTGTGGTCACGCGATCCAGAGAATGGGATCCTGCAAAGCTGCCGCGAACTGGGAATTGGGTTTGTAGCTTACAGCCCACTCGGGCGAGGATTTCTCTCGGGACAGCTGAAGAGGTTTGAAGACCTCGCTCCTGGGGACCAGCGCCGGAATTGGCCGCGGTTTCAGGGCGAGAACTTCCAGAAGAATCTGGACCTGGTTTCCAAGGTCAGTGAGATTGCGCGCGAGAAGAACTGCACGCCTTCTCAATTGGCGCTTGCGTGGGTGTTGGCGCAGGGCGAGGACATTGTTCCGATCCCCGGAACGAAACGCGTACGTTATCTGGAAGAAGACGTCGCCGCTCTGCACGTCACGCTTACGCGGGAAGATGTTAGAAGGTTAGAAGAAGTGTTTCCGCATGGAGCGGCTGCAGGGCCGCGGTATCCCGAGCAGACAATGGCGCTGCTGGATTCGGCGCTCCGGGCATCGTAGCGAACTTGCCGCCTTCGCATCCAGCCTGCGGCGTAACCTTCACGGTTGTCCCGGGAGAGGGACATTTGCCAATAGCCCGGCCTTTAAACGCCGGGTTAACAATTCAACCAAACGCAGTCCTGTAGGGACGGCTGAAACTCAGTCGTGCCTGCGGCACTAACTCACATTCCCCGAGGGTCCCGCCACTGAAGTGGCGGGCTACTGGCGACGATCCCTCCGGGATCCGACTCCATGTTGCGCATCTGGACTCGATACCAGCGAACTACTTCCAAGTCCTTAACAAACGCCTCACGTCTATCAATTGCCCAAGGTGATGCGAGTTGTGGTTGGCCACCAGCATCGCCTCGCGCAGGATTGTCTGGCCATCGCCCCAGGGAATTTTCGCGAACAGGTCGGTTTTCGGGTCCTCCACTAGCGTCTTCATCGCCGCAAGATCGTCGTGAAACGACTTCACGCTCTTGTCCCACGCGGCCTCACTCGGGGGCGCCGCAGATTTCGGCCAGTAGTCATCGGGCCACTTCAGCTCTTTGTATTTAGGGTTACGGCTGAAATCGAGGATGTCCCACTGCGCCAGGCGAATATGTTCGAGCAGCATCCACGCGGAATGCCACAGGCCTTTGGGAACCTCGCCTCGCAACTTCGGGGGAAAATCGGCGACCACTTTGTCAAAAGGTGCGTGCGCATGTGCGCCATTCAGGAGTTCTAGCAAATGCTGACGAAGAGCTTGATCGTTGTTCATGCGAGGAGTGCCTCGCGTCTAGGATGAGGACGGAGCTATCTGCGACGCAGAAAATGTCCCAGGCACTTCCGGCTTCTCGCCTTTCGCAACGCGACCAATGCCGCGCACGATGCGCCGCATGGGCCACTGGCCGCTCTGATCGGCGAAGAATATTCCGCCCACGCGAGTTGAACGGTAATACCAGCGTTTCAGGATCGCGAGATGTTCGATCCGCTCAGCCGTGCTACGTGCTTCCGAATGGGAGAAACGTGCCAGCGTTTCTTCGATTCGCGACTCTATCGATCGCGACTCCGCGTCCGGCGCGATGCTGAACTCCACGGGTCCGTACAACGTGCACGCCTCAAATAGAAATAAAGAGACTGACTGGGATGAACTCTCGGTTGCGGCGCCTGGTTGAATGATGAGCGCCCGGAGTTGATCCACTCTGCGCACAATTTCGGGCAACTGCGAGAGCAACGGTTTCAGCTTCTCAAGTTTTGCGTGGATCGTCGCCGCTTCCTCGAAGGCCAGGTCGGCGGAAGCGCGATCGCGCTGCTCGGCGAATTCCCGCGAGAGCGATTCGCCTTGCGTGTCGAAGAAATTCTGCACACGCAATACCTCGGCTTGATATTCGAAATCCGTGCAACCTTTGAAGCAAGGGGCTAGGCACATCTTCATTTCTGAGTAGACACAGCCGGGGAAGCTGGGATCGGGGTGGAGATCGTCCACGCACCGCCTCATCATGAAGAAGTCGAGCGCATCGCTGGCGAACTTCTCAGCCGTTGTGCGCGAGGGGAAAGGGCCGTAATACAAGTTGTGCACGGAACGTGTTTGCCCGGACTGCTCGCCTCCTGTTTGCGATGAAGTTTCGTTGTCGAGCGCGGGAGGGCACGAGTTCCACTTGTGGTTTTGCGTCGTGTTGAAGGCCTGGTCGGCACGGCTGGAAGTCACGCCCTCCCGACGAAGCAGTTTACTCAGCCGAGTTGTTATCGAGGCCCGGGGATATTCATTCTCGAGATGCAGTTTCACCAGCGGCGCCGGCCGCAACTTCAGCCGGGCCGAATAGGTTTTTGGAAAGATCGCACGCAGGAGTCGGTAGAGCACAACCTGAGATTCGAAATCCGAGCCGGTCAGCGTGTATTCGATATCTCGTACTCGGCCGCGGAGATTGAGTCGCTTGCTATGTTCGGCGGGAGGCCCTAGCAATCGCAGCAGGCGTCGGCGGAGATTTGCCGTCTTGCTGACGTAAGGCTCGCCGTCCCCGCGCAGAACGAACACCGCAGCCGATGCGGGAAGCTGCTGAAAGAAGCCTTCATCGCAGTCGGGAGAGAATGGAAGCGAATGCGCCGGCACAGACCTATTCTACTGACGCAACACACCGCCATTACCGAAAGAACTCACTCATCGGTGTTGCTGTAGCACTCGCGCCGGGATAGTCATTGATCCCGAGCAACTCGAGAATTGTGCGCAGCGTGTTCTCGTGGCGAAAAGGAGTGTCCACTTTTATGCCGGGTATCACATGTTCGCCAGCAACAACGGTGAGCACCTGGCCCTGCGTATCGCGATCAGCGTTGTCAAATGTGATGAACAAAACGCTGTTGCTGCCAGACTGAAAGTGCCTGCTGTTCAGCAAGGGACCGATGTTCTGCTGCAGCCACGCATCCGCCGCTTTGGGGGTGCCGTTGTGAGCGTCGTGCGCAAGATCAGGAATGATGATCGAATAACTTGGCAACACATCTTTAGCCAAGTCGATCTGAAGCTGGTTGATGGGAACAATGTTCTGCTGTTCCTGGGGATGATTCACAACATCGCTGTACCATGCCGCTGGGTCGTGACGCTTGACGTAATTGCCCGAGGCTACGCCCATAAAGCCGGCCTTTGGTAGAGAGTCTGCATATACTTTCCACGAAATACCCGCCTTAATCATTTGGCGAAAGATGTTGTCGCCGGTGATGGTTTGTTTGCAGCCGTTTCCGCTGCAGCCGAAATTCAGCTCTCCACTTCCTGACGAGAGCCACAGGTAATCCAGCAGCGAACCTTGCTCGTCGGAGAAATAGTTGGTCGCAATCCCGTATTTATCGCCAACTGCACTCAACCATGGCATCTGGTTGTGATAGACAGTCGAAAAGCTATGGTTTTCTTCGATGACAAGAAAGACGTGCGCGACTGGCCTGCCGCCTGTTCCGGGAATGGCGCGGTGCATGACGGGACTGTTGCCGCCGCCGCATCCGGAGCTGATCGAAGCAAGACACACGAGTGCGAGAAACTTCAATTTCACAGAAACCTCCCCAACGCGAGCCCCAGCGCAGAATCCTCCGGCTCAACGTTCCCGGAATGCGCACACGTTACCCGAACTAGGTCACGCGCGACGATTGAATTGTCGTTAACTGCGCTTACGCGATTGCGAAGCAGACGAATGAGGCGCGGTGGATTTTAAACTTATTGGGCTCAGGCTACGAGAGTAGATAATGGTTGCCAATCGGCGAAATACCTTACGAAGGGTCACTAGAGGGCAACTTCGGCGATCACGTTACGGCGAGCGCGGATGAGATGAAGCTTACGGTTGGTCGTCGTCGGTGGAGGGACGTTGGCGTCGAACGCGATTTGTCCTCACGAGTTGCGGCGACGGCCGGACAGCAGAAGAAGATTTCACGTATCGGTAGAACCGTGGTTTGCCGCGGTGTTTCCAGTAAGGCGTCGTGTAGTCGTCAATTCCGGGTCCGGTACTTAGAACGCTGAAGAAGATGTGCTGCGAAGGCTTAATAACTATGCCGACGTGTCCGCGCCAAACTACAAGATCACCGGGCTGGGGCTTCTTGACTCGCTGAAATCCATCCACCCCGGCATAGAGCTCGGACGATGGAGCATATCCGTAAGTGAATCCGGCCTGCTGGTAAATCGTATGGACAAGATGGGAGCAATCCGGCTCGTCGTTTCTAACGCGGGAATCGAGAGCCGCGGCAATTAAGGACAACCGGTCCTCATCTGTAAGTGAACGGGCGGGACTGGCTTCGCCATCTGTCGAGGACTCCGGAATTGGGCGGGGGTTGGCCTTGGTTGCCTTCTCGGCATAGACGGTGCACACAGTAAGCGCAGTCAGCACCGTCACGAGGCCGAATTTTCGAGCCATCCGCATGTCCCATTTTGGATGCAGACCGGCGGAATGAGGCAGGTTACGGGTGTTCCAGGAAGCCGCTTTTCTGGTGCAAGGGCGTTGGTTCCTGACTGCAACCCTATGCAGTAGCTGCCTTTGCCTTGACCACGTCTGCGACCAGGTCCTGTTTCAATTCCTCATCTTCCAAGACCTGCACACGGCGGGCGGCAATGTTGACGGGTTCAAGTCGCAGGATGTCGCCGCGGCTGACCTCAATTTGGAAGCGGAACCAATCGGTGCGATAGAGCCGGCCGGACGCGTAGAACGTGACCGATGCGGCCACTTGGCCGTCGTAATCATCGCCGGTGCAGTCGAACAGGTGTCGGCCGAGTTCTTCATTCCAGGTACATCCGCCCACAAGAGGCTCATTCATGAAGGAGCGCAAAGCCGGCACTGCCATGGAGAGCTGGCGTAATTGCACCATCTGCAACAGGACGGAAATGCGTGCCAGATTCGTAACCACAATTCGAGTTTGGCGGTTGCTGATCCGCTCCAACTTCACATGCAGTTCGGGCGACCACTGCCGCTCAAACTCCTCGCGCGCCAGCGCCAGACTTTTGTCTGTAGTTTCGGCATAGCGCAGGGTGGCGCGCGCCAGCACGATGCTAAGAATGGTCGTGGTGATGGTGGCAATCAGGGGAATATAGGCCACAACTAACTGAAACGGGATACCGTGTTGGCCGAACCATTGCATGTGCATGAGGCGCCCCTTCGCGCATAGCCTTGTCGCGAGATGGGCAGAGTTTAACGAGGGGAGGGCGTGTAGCACAGTTGTCCGAAGGACTAGGCCAGAATCGCGCGACCGGCCAACTTAGTAGTGGGAAAACGTTCATTACAAGGGCAGTTGAAAACCCCCACTTTCCTACTCCAAGAAATGTGGGGGTGATCGGATGGCCCGCGGAATTGCCCCTAAAGATGAATTCAATACAAAACGGTGGAACGAAAAGCGTCCCACCGTTTTGCTGGCGCCAGAGTGCCGGAAGTGTTATCAGGGTACCGTCGTGCACGCGTGCTGGTTATTGTCGTACTCCGGTTGAATGGCGTAGTTCTTGCCATTCAGAGTGACGTTACTGGGGTCAAAAAATGCAGCTTTTTCCGTGAAGATAACGAAACTGCACTCGTCACCGATTTCTTCGCCGAAAATACCGACGTCGTCACTGTTCCACCACGCCGTCCCATCCGGATCAGTGATGGTTTCAATCAACTCGTGCGACAGGACATTGTTGGTGGAGTCCGCGAGTTGCCCGTTCGGAGTTCCCGGACGAACATCGCACCCGGGAACGTCTTGGAACGGTTCTACGCTATAGAGAACGTGGCCGACCGCATCGGGGAAGGTCGCGCTGCTGTGATACGCGCAGAAGACAAACGAGTTCGGTAGGTCGGGCGAATAACAGGTGCTGAAGCTATCGGTGAAGCACTCGTCCTGCCCGGGCGGAAGGAACACGTGGAACTCGTTACTGTATCCGTCGGGAGTTCCAAGGGCTGCAGCAACCGCGTGCACGACGCCGAGGATCTGGGCATCGATGAGCGGTTTCTTCGTAGGCTTGTAATTGATGATCACGTCGGTACCCGCGACTGTGTAGCGGTCGTCGGCAGAAGTCCCGGTGTACTGGTCCGTGATGTGAATAAAGTCACTCTTTCCGAGTTGGGTTAGAAATTCCTCCGGGTTGCCCCAGCAACTGGCAATCGTGCATTTCCCTTCTGGGTTCAAGTAGATCGCCACTTGTTGCATCGACGTTACAACGTTTCCGCCATTAAAGATGAGATCAGCGGGAAACCGTGGTCCTCCCGAGTCTGGAGCGGAGTTCAGGTTAGAAGTTTTCGGCGAGCCAAAGAGTTCGGCTGGGCCCGCCGCTCGCCCACGAGGAGTGTTCGAGGGAGTGGCATGAATGTTCACGTTTTTAGCCGCTGCACCC
>Ga0207695_10009251_pt1 | contig 12206 bp, 5 predicted proteins | sample KBSC54metaG_FD_184354 | JGI IMG/M metagenome (GOLD analysis project Ga0207695, IMG submission 184354) | Corn rhizosphere microbial communities from Kellogg Biological Station, Michigan, USA - KBS C5-4 metaG (SPAdes) (version 2) | ecosystem: Host-associated > Plants > Roots > Rhizosphere > Soil...
GTCCTTGTCCATGCCCAGGTAGTGCGCGCCGTTGAGCGTGGCGTTGCGGATCGCCTCCAGCGGCGTCATGCCGCCCTTGACCTGCATCCACATGTCCCAGTGCGCGCCCAGGCCCTCGCGCTGGCCATGCGCGCCGAGGTTCTCGCGCACGCCGGCGTGCAGCAGCTCGGTGGCGGTGCGTGCGACCTGGACCACGTTGTAGTCCTCCTCGGGCGCGATCTCGCGGCGCACCGCGCGCTCCTCGAGCACGCTGCGCGGCACGAAGTTCCTGAGGATCGGATGCTTCCAGACCTCGGTCGTCGCGTAGTAGTAGTGCTCGCCGTCCAGGCCGCCGTAGGCCACGTTGTAGGTCGGCGTGTAGCCCACCTGCGTCGCGCCCCACAGCTGCTTGACGTCGTCGTAGGCGTGCGCGACGGGGATGGCGTGCTCCACGCCGGTGTGGCCGTCGACCACCATCGTCATGTTCAGCTCGAACAGCGAGCCGCCTTCGGGCACCACCATCATGTCCGTCTGGCGCGCGGCCTCGAGGACCTGCTGGCGCTGCTCGCGTCGCGGCTGGTTGTAGCTCTTGACGCTGATCGCTCCCAGCGCCTTCTGCCGCTTGAGCGCATTGAGCGCGTCGTCGAGGCCCTCGATGGGCTGGGTGATCGGCGCCTTCGCGCCGTACAGGATGGTGCCGGTGGAGAAGATGCGCGGCCCGGTGATGATGCCGGCACGCTGCATCTCGGCGGCCGTGAAGACCAGCGCGGAATTGTTGGACGGGTCGTGCAGCGTCGTCACGCCGAACGCGAGCGAGGCGTAGTTGATCCAGCTCTGCTGCGGCACGATGCCGTCGTCGCCCATGCCGCCATGCCAGTGCACGTCGACGATGCCGGGGATGATGGTCTTGCCGCGCGCGTCGATCTTCCTCGCGCCGCCGGGCACCAGCACCTGCGCCGACGGGCCGACCGCCGTGATGCGGTTGCCGTCGACGACGATGGTGCCGTCGGGGATGACCTCGTCGCCCTTCATCGTGACGATGCGCGCGCCGGTGATCGCGATCATGCCGCCCGGGGTGTCGCTCGGCTCGGTGAAGCCGACGCGCAGGCCCGCCTCGTCGCGCTTGGGCAGCTCCTTTGGCGCGCCCGGGACGAACGTGAACGCGTTGCGCAGCTCGCTGGTGAACAGCCGGTCGCCGAGGCCGAAATGCAGCTTCGCGCTGTCGCCCGACCAATCGAGGTACTCGCCCGCATCGACGTCGAGCTGGCGCACCGGCAGCGCGTCCATCTTCGCGCCCACGGCCACGGGCTTGGACGCCAGCGGCAGCGGCGTCACGTACGCGTGCTCGCGCTCCTGGAACGCGAGCCAGCGGCCGTCCGGCGACACGGCGTACTGGCTCACGAACTCGCTGGTGGCGACGTCGGTCTCCTTGCGATCGGCGAGGTCGATGCGCACCAGCTTGCTGGCGAAGTCCACTTCCTTCTGCATGCTGGAGCGCGTGACGTAGACGGCGTCGTTGCCGGCGCCGAACTGCGGCGCGCGGCCGCTCTTCGTGAGGCGTTCGGCCTTGCCCTTGCCGTCGGAGGACACGCGGTACACGCCCGTCTCCAGGCCGTGCCACGGCGAGGTCAGGTGGCCGCCGTGGCCCTTCACGTAGACCACCGTCCTGCCGTCCGGCGAGAACTGCGGCTCGACGTACTGGCCGGGCTCCGAAGTCAGGATCGTCTCCGCGCCCCCGCTCGCGGGGATGCGGCGAACCGAGCCGAGTTCCTTGTCGTTCCAGGTCGTGAACACGATCTCGCGGCCGTCGCGCGAGAAGTGGGGGTAGAACTCGAAGTGCTGCGTCTGCGCGGTCAGGCGGTGCGGCTGGCCGTTGGGCAGGTCCTTCAAGTAGAGGTAGCCGAGCGCCGAGTAGACGACGCGATCGCCCTGCGGCGACACGTTCATCCAGCGCAGCTGCTTCACGTCGAACGTCGACGGCGCCACCTCGGTGGCCACGCGCAGGGCGGGCGTGACCTCGCGGGTGTCCTTCACATGGAACGGGATCTCGACCGCGTCGCGCCTGGCGGGATCGACACGCCACAGCTTGCCCTGCGCCCACACGACGATGGACTTGCTGTCGGGCGTCCAGGCGAAGCCGGGATACACGCCCTGCACCGACCACGCTTCCTGCATGTCGCGCTCGAGGTGGCCCCAGACCGGCGTCTCCTGGCCGGTGGACAGGTCCTTCAGGAACAGCGTGCTCTGGTTGCGCACGCGGCGCACGAAGGCCAGGCGCCTGCCGTCGGGCGACGGCACCGGGCGCACCGCACCGCCCTGCCCCGTGACGAAGGGCTCGACGCTGCCGTCGTGCAGGTCGATGCGCTGGATGTCGAAGATCTCGCCGTTGGAATCCTTGTTGTACTCGAAGCTGGTGCCTGGGGTGACGTCCTGCGAGAAGTAGACGTAGCGCCCGTCCGGCGAGAACGCCGGCTCGCCGAGATCCTTCTGCCAGTTCGGCTTCTCGTTGAGCTGCACGCCCTTGCCCGCGCCGCTGGCGTGGTACAGCCAGATCTCGCCCGAGCCGAGCGAGCGCGATCCGGTGAAGTGCTTGCGCGCCGCGATGTACTGGCCGTCGGGCGACCAGGTGGGCGTGTACAGCAGGCGGAAGTCCTCCTTGGTGACGGCCCTGGCGTCGCTGCCGTCGGCGTTCATCACCCAGACGTTGTCGCCGCCACCGGCGTCGCTGATGTAGGCGATGCGCTTGCCGTCGGGCGACCAGCGCGCCTGCATCTCCCAGGCCATGGAGTGCGTCAGCGGCACGGCCTCGCCGCCGGCGATCGGCAGCGTGTAGAGGTCCCCCAGCAGGTCGAACACCAGGCGCTGGCCGTCGGGGCTGACGTCCACCGACATCCAGGTGCCGGTGCGGGTATCGATGGCGACGCTGGCCTTGGGGCCGGGCGCGTGGTTGACGTCCCACTTGGGCTTGTCGGCGGGCTTGGGGTCGGGGTTGGCGGGCGCGTCGGCGGCCGCGGCGTGGAGGGACAGCAGGGCGGCGAGCGCCAGGAGCGAGAGGCGGAGCGAGGTCATCGAACGGGGGCGGCTCGTGGCCGGCCGAGGGGCTGCGGTGAACGGCAGCATAGCGAAGCGGGCCGAATCTCGTCCGTCGGTCAATCCCTCGGAGCCGTCGCTCGTCGCATTCGCACCCGCAACACCAGCGTCGGCAGTCGAGCCCGCGCCCCCCGTGCGAAGTTGCCGTCAGCTTGAACGGCGGCGGAGGCGCGCCCACGACACCATGCCACCCAGCGCGGCGAGCATCAGCGCCACGTTGCCCGGTTCCGGGATCGGCGTGGTGATCGGAACGACGTCAGCATCGCTCGACATGTGGACATAGAACCCGCCCCGCATCGAGTCGTCGGCCGTGTTGGACAGCGCCACCGACAGGTCGGAGTGCAGCGACCTGTCGGCATCCCCGCCGACGATGATGACCGCGAAGTCCCTGTCGAAGTTGTTGAAGCCGCTGGTGGCCGTGGACAGCGCGAATTCGGCGAAGGTCTGTGCATAGCCCGTCGATCCGTCGACCTCCGACGTCGATGCCGTCATGTCGACGGTTCCGGACACGACGAGCTCGGTGCGAGGCGAGAGCGTGAACAACGCCGTCGAATCCGGGATGCCCAGGATGACCGTGCTTTCGGCGTAACGATAGCCTCGCGGGGCGTCGCCGACCGTGGCCAGCGTCGTCGCGCTGCCGCCGCTCGCCAGGTCGCCCGTGACCGCCGCGTGCTCCAGGAAGCCGCTTTCGTAGGCGGCCGTGATCTGGGCGGGCCCGAACACGGAGCTTGCCTGGTCGAAGTTGCCGCCGGCATAGGCTCGGCTGCCCGGATAGGCGCTCAGGTCGATCCACGGCGCGATGCCGTCGCCGGGGTCCAGGTCGATCAGCTGGAACTGGAAGTCGGACAGCTGCACGCTGGCGAGCGCCGACGCGCCGGATGTCGTGGTCACCAGGGCCAGGGCGGCGGCGAGCACCGCGGCGAGGGGTCGATGCATGGTCTCTCCTCCGTGCTGCGCAGGATCGGGCGAGGCAGGACGTCATGCGCTGCGCGATGGCGCAAGGAGCAATCGACGCGCCTGCCGCGTGACCGCGTCGGGGCTGCGCTCTTGCCTGTGCGCCGGTCGCTCAGCCGAACGGCACGAGGCGGATGGACGATCCGTCGGCGAACTGGCACTGCAGTGCGCGGCCGTCGGGCGCGACGCCGGTCACCCGCTCGGCGTAGTGCGCGGCTCGGGAACCGGTGCGGTCGACGTGCACCTCCATGCCCGATTCGACGGCGTGGAACCGCATCGAGCTGCCATCCTTGAACTGTGCCTCCACCACGTCGGCCGCGCCGGCCATGAGCACCACGTTGCGCAGGTCGCTCTGGATCGCATCGGCGACGTCGGGCACTTTCGCCTGGGCTCGTCGCGGCGGGGGCGGCGCCGGATCGGGATACTGGAACTGGTTGGGCACCGCCAGGCACGAATACGAGAAGGACAGGCTCACGTCGAGCGAAGCCACCTGGTGCCACCAGCCCAATGGAAGAAACATCGTCTCTCCGGGCTCGACGACGACTTCCAGGACGGTCGCCTCCCTGAAGGCCGGGAAACGCTCCGGGTCGGGGTGCTCGAGGTCCACCTCGCTGAACACGCCGCGAAGGTTGTAGACCCGCGACCATTCGAGCGGTGACACGAAGCGCCAGCGCTTGCGTCCGACCACCTGCGTGTGAAAGAGCATCAGCGTGTCGTGGTGCAGCGGCGTCACGGTGCCGGCGGGCCCGAACCAGAACGACGAGCGCGCGCTCAGTTGCGATCGGTCGCACAACGGCGGCAGGCTGCCGATGTCGGCCAGCAGCGGCGCGAACTCGGGCTGACGCAGCAGTTCGTTGTTGGCCGTCAGGTAGTAGTCGTTCGTGGCGCCGCCTTGCACCACCTGGTCGACGAAATTGCCGAGGTTCACGCGCTTGGACAGCAGCAGCTTGTTCTGTTCGTAGTTGGCGTCGGTGTTGCGCTCGGCCTGGATGTCGACGTCGATGTGACCGAAGCGCCGCTTCAAGTCGTCGGGCGACCAGCGACGCATCGCGGGCCAGTCTTGCGTGTGGTTCGTCAGGACGACAGGGCGGCACCCGTGCACGTAGCGGCTGGCGAATTCCTCGTCGGACAGGTCGGCACGCTTTTCGACCTGGCCGTAACCCGGGGCGGACGCCCAGAGGCGCTGGAGGTTGAGCGCCACGGCTTCCAGCTTGTCGTATCGCTGCTGCAATGCCTGGGCGACGGCATACGCGGGCTCGTCGTCGAGTGCGGCGATGGCGCGCTCGGCGTCATCGCGCGCATAGCCTGCGTCCACGATGACCTGCAGCATCGACTCGACCGTGCAGCCGCGCAGCCGCTGCTCGACGATCCAGCGCCGCCATGGCGCCTCGATGACCCGCGACAGGGACGTCGGGTCGGCGCGCGGCCGCGGTGCGGGGGTGGCGGGCACGTGAGAGGAAGACATGGCGACGGACCTCCTTGGCCAGTTCACCGGTACGGCCCGGAGATTATGGAACGGTCGACCGCCCAGTCCAGCGGATTTCGTGGTCAGCCCGTCGTCACGGGTGCGAACGAGCGCCAGGCGCCCTCACGCCGTCAACAGGTTCCCCGTCCTCAGCGCCTCGCGCCCGGCCACGCGCAGGACGCCGGCCCCCGCCGGCACGAAGCGGCGCGTCTCGCGCGCATAGAACACCCCATCGACCGGACTCACCAAAGGCGTCACCAGCCCCGTCATCGGCTCGATGAGATCCGCCAGCCGTTCGCCCGCCGCGACGCGCGCTCCCGGCTCGCGCAGGTAGGCGACGATGCCCCCATGCGGCGCGTTGACGGGGATGGAGCCGGCCAGCGGCGTCGCCTCGCAGCGCGCCGGCGGCATGCCGGCCGGCGCGCCGGCGATCAGGCCCTGCCAGGCGAGGTAGTCGAGGATCGCCTGGGCGTCGCGCTCGGCGAGCTCGTGCGCGACGTCGGCTTCGCCGCGCAGTTCGACGGTGACGGCCACGCAGGCGCTCGGGATCGGCGTGGCGGCACCGAAGCGCGCCGCGAGCCGCGGCCAGATCGTCGAGCAGGCCTCGTCGAACGGATGGTCGCCCGACACCTCGGCCAGCAGCGCCGCCTCGCAGCCGAGGAAACGCGCCAGCGGCTCGACCCGCGGCCAGACGGATGTCTCGGTGTACAGGTGCAGGACGGCCTGGCTGTCGCAGTGCAGGTCCAGCACGATGTCGGCATCGATGCTCAGGCCCAGCAGCGTGCGGCGCAGGCTCTCGAGCGTCGAGCGCGCCGGGATGGCCGCGGCGGCCTCGCGCAACGCGGCGCGGACCAGGCCGACGTTGTGCGCCGCCTCGTCGGTCAAGCTGCCGTCGACGCGCGCCACCACCGCATCGAACAGGTCGGCGTAGTGGCGGTTGAAGTTCTCGCCGCTGCCCAGCTCGAAACGGCCCTCGACCGAACCGAGCACGCGCTGCGTCAGGCCGATCGGGTTGGCCACCGGGACCAGCACGATCTCGCCGGTGATGCGGCCCGCGGCCTCGAGCCCCGCCAGCCGCGCGCGCAGGTGATGCGCGACGAGCAGGCCGGGGATCTCGTCGGCGTGCAGCGCCGCCTGCAGCGTGGCCTTGGGCCCGGCGCCGGGCGTGCCGAAGTGCAGGCTCTGCAGCTCGATCGAGACGCCGGGCGTGCCTTGCGTCAGCGCGTGGTGGACGGTCTTCATGGCGTTCTCGCGGGGTCGGGGCGGACAGGTTAACTCAGCCCCCGCCGCGAGGCGCGCCGTCAGCGCCGCCGCTCGGTCTGCGCGACCAGGCGCAGCAGCGTGATCTCCGACGGCGAGCCCAAGCGCTTGGGCGGGCCCCAGTAGCCGGTGCCGCGGCTCACGTAGACCAGCATGTCCTTGACGCGGTGCAGGCCCGCCGTGAACGGCTGCTGGAAGCGCACGAAGAAGTTCCACGGCAGGAACTGGCCGCCGTGGGTGTGGCCGGACAGTTGCAGGTCGAAGCCCGCCTGCTCGGCGGCCGTGGCGCTGCGCGGCTGGTGCGCGAGCAGCACCTTGACGGCCGCGCGCGGCGCGCCGGTGATGGCCAGCGCGACGTCGGTGCGATGGCTGGTGTCGTAGCTCGCCGCGGAGAAGTCGGTGACGCCCGCGATGACGATGGGCGCGTGCTTGTGCAGGATGATCACGTGCTCGTTGAGCAGCACCCGCACGCCCAGCGACGGCAGGTACTTCAGCCACGGGTGCACGCCGGAGTAGTACTCGTGGTTGCCGGTGACGAAGAAGGTGCCGTGGCTGGAACGCAGGCCGGCCAGCGGCGCCACGTGCCGCGACAGTTCGTAGACGTTGCCGTCGACCAGGTCGCCGGTGATGGCCACCACGTCGACCTGCAGCTGGTTGATCCTGGCGACCACGTACTTCATCGCCGGGCGCTTGATGGTCGGGCCGACGTGCATGTCGGAGATCTGCGCGATCCTGAAGCCCTGCAGCGCCGGCGGCAGGTCCTTCAGCGGGATGTCCACCGTCTTCACGCGCGGCGCCTTGCGCGCGTTGTAGAAGCCGGCCAGCGTCACCAGCAGCGCGGCCACGACGACGCCGCTGGCGCTGAGATCGAGCCAGTGGTCCGTGACCCGCAGGCCGGCCAGGCGCGCCAGCAGAAGCACGATGACGGCCACGTCGCGCAGCAGGGTCAGCACGAACAGCGACGAGAACAGGCCCATCAGGGTGAGGCTCGCCCAGGCCAGCATGTCGCTGCGGCGGATCTCCTCGGGCGTGCGCTTGCCCTTGCGCCGGCGCAGCGCGAGCGGCACCATGCCCGCCGACCAGGCCAGCAGCACGGCCAGCATCGCCGCCGGCACGGCGCCGGAGGCGGCCAGCACGCCCGGCAGCAGGCGCAGCGCCACATAGGCGTGCACCACGACCGAAACAACCCACAACCCGTTCATCAAGCCCTCGTCAGCCCCCGCGTTCCGGGACCGCAATCGTCCCACATCGCGGCGGCGATCCCGCTCCCCAGGCGCCAAGTCACCGGTAACGAGGCTTTACCTGGGCAGTCCGACCTGGGTCAGGTTGTCGTCCGAATTGCGGTCGATGCGCTTGTTGTAGGGGTCGATGCCGACCCAGGTGGGGCGGCGGTCGACGACCACCGTGACCGGCACGGCGGGCCCGCGGACCGGCACCTTGTGCAGCAGCAGGACGTCGGACGGCCCGAAGCCCTTGTCGCCGGGGCGGGCCGTGAACACGCCCACCTCGACCTCCTCGTCCATCGGGGCCTCGGTCTCCTTGCCCGCGCCGTCCGCGTAGAACTTGTGCGCCTGGACGTCGAACTTCACCTCGTACCGGCCGTCGGGCCGCTGCGTGGCCACGGCGTCGCGCGCCTTCAGGTCGAGGATCGTGATCCTGTCGAACAGGTCGGAGATCAGCTGATCGTTCTGGGGGCCGGCTTCGGCGCGCAGCAGCTTGAGGAAGTCGGTGGTGTTGGCATACGGGGCCCCCTTGAACGCGAACTGCGCCAGCAGCTTGCGCATCGCCCGGTCGACCACCTCCTCGCCGAGCGCCTCCTTGGCCCAGTACATCGCCACCGAACCCTTGCGGTAGTAGATGTAGTCCTGGTCCTCGACCCGGTCCAGCGGCAGTTCCTCCAGCACGGCCCCGCCGCGCGAACGCAGGTAGCGATCGAGCTCGTACTTGAGGAAGCGGCGCACCTGGTCCTTGCCGTAATGCTGCTCCATCACGAGCAGCGCCGAGTACTGCGCGAAGGTCTCCACCAGCATCGAGGCGCCCTGCTGGTCGGCCGGCACCAGCTGGTGGGCCCACCACTGGTGGCCGATCTCGTGCGCCGTGACGTAGGTCGCGACATCGATCTTCGTCGGATTGGTCCAGTGCTGCACGAAGCCGATGCTCTCGGAGAACGGGATCGTGTTGGCGAACGACTGCGCGAACGACGCGTAGGCCGGGAACTCGATGATGCGCGCCTGCCTGAACTGGTAGGGCGAGAACGTCTTGTTGAACAGCGCGAGCGACTCGTTCATCGCGCTGAGCATGCGGTCGACGTTGAACTCGTGTCCGGCCGCGTAGTACACCGCGAGGTCGACGTCGTGCGCGGCCTGGTCGCCCTGCGCCGGCGCGTGCCAGACCGCGCGGCGGATGTCGTAGCGGCCCGACTGGATCGAGAAGAACTGGTTGATCGGCGCGTCGCTGCGGAAGTGCACGGTGCGGCGCGCGTCGCGATCCTTGGCCAGGCCGGTGTCGCTGACGACCTGCCCCGGGGCGATGGGCGTCTGGTCGCCATCGGTGGTGACCGTGATGTCGGACGTCACCCAGTCGCTGTCGTGGAGCAGCGAATTGAACTGCCGCGCCGATTCGTCCTCGAGCTTGGGCGGGCGCAGTTCCGCGGGCAGGCCGTACTTGCGGCGCTTGGCGCGTTCCTCGAGCAGTCCCTGGCGGGCGAAGCCCACCGATGGCGTGACCTCGAAGTTGTTGAAGAAGCTGCCGTTGGGCACCACCGCGGTCGTCGGCCGGTCGTTGCGGAAGCCGCGCTGCTCCAGGGTGGTGGTGAAGTCCAGCACGCGGCGCTCGCCCGGCTGCATCGGCGTGGCCAGCTTGTAGATGCGATAGTGGAAGCGCGGGTAGTCGGTCTGCACCGTGGCGCCCGGGAACGCGATCGAGTCCAGTCGCAGGTTCTCGGCCCACTGCAGGTGCAGCACGGGGATCGCCTCGTTGCTGCGATTGACCAGCGCGAAGCTGCCGTGCGTGACGGCGCGGGCGTCGCGGGGCCAGATCTCCACGTCGAGCTTGACCTCGGCGACGCGCGGCTGCACGACCTTCTCGAAGGGCAGCAGCGTCTTCTCGAAGTCGGCAGCGCGGCGGTCGCGCTCGGGCTGGGTCGTGTAGCGGTTGAGGACGTTGGTGTTGTAGAAGATCCAGGCGCCCGAGGCGATCCAGACGAGCGCCGCGCCGCCCAGCACGGCCGCCGGCGCGCCGCGCAGGTGCCGGCCGACCTGCGCGAGGCGCGGGCGCAGCGCGATGGTCGTGCCGCGGCGCCACAGCGCATGCGACAGCACCAGCAGCATCGTGGCGAACGCGGTCCAGTACAGCTGGAACCAGGCCTGGCCGATCCAGAAGCGGGCCAGTCCGTTCATGTCGGACAGCGGGATCTGCGGGCTGCCGCCGTAGTTGTAGAGGTTGTGCTCCCAGCCGATGTTGCCCAGCATCACCGAGGCCACGAAGTACACGAGCATCACCGCCCAGCCGATGTACTTGTTGGACACCAGCACCTGCACGAACACCGTCAGGACCGCGATCAGGATGGCGCCGACCGCCATCGGCCACACGAACCACGCCAGGTACGCGCCGATCTCGAAGCGGAAATAGCCGTTCAGCGCCTGGAACGCGATGGCCGCGAGCACCGCCAGCAGCGCGCTCGAGACCAGCACCGCCGCGATCGCGATGACCTTGGGCACGAGGTGCGTCCAATCGGGCGCGCCGGTGGCGTCGATGATCTCGTGCATGCGGCGATCGCGGTCGCGCCACACCAGCTCGCCCGCGTAGAAGATCGCCAGGATGATCGGCAGCAGCGAATAGCCGTTGCCCAGCGCCTCCACCATCAGGCGCGTGACGGGCCAGGACGGGCTGCCGAGGATCTCGCCGCCGAACACCAGGTTGGAACCCGCCAGCAGCAGGCCGATGGCCACCAGCACGTAGTAGACGGGACTGCGGAACACGAAGGCCATGTCGACCTTGGCCAGCTCCCACAGTTGCAGGCGGGCGGTGCCGCGCGTGGCAGGCGGGATGTCCGGCAGCGCGGGCACGTTGCGGCGCGCCTCGGCGGCCAGCATCTCGCGCACGCCGGCGGGGTTGGCCTCGCCCAGTTCGGCCAGTTCGGCCTGGTGGCGCAGCGCGGCCTTCTGTGCGCGCGTGAGCTTGCGCGGCTTGGCGGGCGCGTCCTCGGCGGCGCCGGGCTCGGGCTTGTCGTAGCGCGTCTCGAAGCGGAACAGGCGGTAGGCGATCGCGAACACGATCCCGGCCAGCGCCGTCCACAGCAGGCGGTTGGCCAGCAGCACGCCCGTGAATGGCGGCAGCAGCGTGTTGCGTTCGGAGGCCGTCCAGTACTTGGTGACGTAGGTCAGCGGTGACGGGCCGAACGGGTCGAGCAGCGCCGCGGCGCGCTCCCACGTCGGGTCGTTGCGCGTCGCGCCGCGCGCCACGAAGAACAGGATCAGGAACGCCACCGCGCAGACGTTGGACCACACGAGCGAGCGCGTGGCGATGGCCACCGCGAAGAACAGCGCGGCGGTGATGAGCAGCGTCGGCAGCTCGAACGCGAACAGGCCCACGAGGTAGTGGCTGGCCACGAACGGCCCGATCTTCTCGACGTCCTGCCACGGCATCAGGCTGCCCACCCAGATGCCCAGCGGGACCATCGCCAGCACGACGAACGCCGCCGCGCTCGCGCCGATGAAGCGGCCGCCGAGGTAGCTCGCCTTGTCGATCGAGGTGGTGCGGATGATCGGCGCGAAGCCGGTGTCGTCGTCGCGCACCACCACGTTGGCCACCATGGCCACGGTGATGAAGACGGAGAACACGCCCAGCAGCGCGAGCGCCTGCACGATCGCGTACGGCGCGTTCTTGTGCACGTTGCCCAGGCTGCCGATCTGCACGTTGTCGCTGGCCGTGGCGCCGAACGCGAGCAGGAAGAAGATCAGGCATCCGACCCAGAACACCGGGCTGCGGAGCTGGTAGCGCCATTCGAACGCGACGATGTGTCCAAACATGCTGGGCGTCCCGGTCTCTCAGTGCGCCGCGGCGCCGCGCGACGCCTCGTTGCCGGATTGCCCGTTGCTCCTGCGATGCGCGTACAGCGTCGAGAAGTAGACCTCCTCGAGATCGGCCTCGGCCCGCTCGAAGCGCGGGTCGGGGGCGGTGTCGGACAGCACGTGGATCAGCGTGCGGCCGCCGCGCAGGCGCGTGGAGATCAGCGCGAACTGCTTGCGCAGGCCGGGCAGCTCCTCGGCCTCGACGGCACGCCGCCAGACCTTGCCCCGCAGGCCCTCGATCAGCGCGCCCGGCGTGCCGGCGCTGACGATGCGGCCGTCGACGAGGATGGCCATGCGCGAGCACAGGTCGGCCACGTCCTCGACGATGTGCGTCGACAGGATCACCACCTTGGTCGTGCCGATCTCGGCCAGCAGGTTGTTGAAGC
>Ga0207695_10009253_pt1 | contig 12205 bp, 12 predicted proteins | sample KBSC54metaG_FD_184354 | JGI IMG/M metagenome (GOLD analysis project Ga0207695, IMG submission 184354) | Corn rhizosphere microbial communities from Kellogg Biological Station, Michigan, USA - KBS C5-4 metaG (SPAdes) (version 2) | ecosystem: Host-associated > Plants > Roots > Rhizosphere > Soil...
TTTTGAATACACGTTCCAGCGGGCCTGGTCCGGCGGAATGGGATTGTTCTTGATCCACGATCCGCATGCATACCGGTAAAAATCGTTACAAGGATCGACCGTGCGGTCCATCGAGGAAAGATCCAGGCTGGGGCTGTAGGGCAATGACGTGAGCGGCGTATCCGGAGCGGCGCTTTGGCCCCACACCGCGAGCGCGGCGAACGGGATCATAACGGTGAGGACCGCGGCTTTCGTCATCATGGACGGAATTCCACGGTGCGTACCGCGCGCACGGCCCGATTTTCGAGCAGCTGCGCGATTACGGATTCCGGCACCTGTTGATCGGTTTCAATCAAAGTGATGGCCGTGAGCGGATCGCCGGGACGGTCCGGTTTTTCCTGCCGCCCTAGGGACAGCGCAGAGATGTTCACATGGCTCTGGCCGGTTACCGATCCGACGTATCCCAGCACCCCGGGCACGTCTTCGTTGGTCAAGCACAGCAAGTGTCCGGCCAGCGTGGCTTCGCAGCGAATGCCGTCAATGGCCAGCAAGCGCGGCCGGTCCATCACGATTGCGCCTTCGACCGAGGTGATCCCTTTATCGGTTTCAAGCTCGATGCGCAGCGAATCCATGTGTCCGGTGGAGCGCTCGAAGCGCTCCGCGTAGCTGAGGCCGCGATCTGCCGCAAGCTTGAGGGCGTTCACGACGTTGGCCTTGCGTTCGAGCGAGCGGCTGAGCACTCCGGCCAATCCCGCGTTGCGGATCAGACGCGAGTTCTGCGGCGAAAAATTGCCGTTAAATACCAGCCGGACTAATTTCGGATTGGAGGTGGCCACGTGCGCGGCGAAAGTCCCCAGGCGCTCCGCCAAAGCAGCAAAGGGAGCCACCGCCCGATAGGCTTCTTCGGTCATGGCGGGCACATTGACCGCATTCACGGCCACGCCTTTGTTGAAATATTCGATCAGGTGCTCGGCCAGACGCACCGCGATCAATTCGGCCGCCTCTTCGGTGGAGCCGCCGATATGCGGCGTGGCCAGGACCTGATCTAGCGCCAGCAGGGGCTCGCCTGCTTCGGGAGGCTCGGTCTGCAAGACATCCAGCGCGGCTCCGGCGACTTTGCCGGATTCAATTGCGTGGCGCAGCGCCTCGACATCCACCAGCTCACCACGCGCGCAGTTGACGATGCGCACGCCGTGTTTCATTTTGGCGAAAGCAGCTTCATTCAGCATGCCCATGGTTTCAGTGGTCAGCGCGACGTGCAAGGTGATGTAGTCGGCTTGGGCGTAAAGTTCTTCGCGGCTTACCAGAGTCACGCCGAGATCCGCGGCCGCGTCCGAGTTCACGTAGGGGTCGTTCGCGATAATTTTCATCTCGAAGCCGCGCGCCCGTCGGACCACTTCACGTCCAATGCTGCCGAGACCCAGCACGCCCAGCGTTTTGCGGCGCAGTTCGGTACCAAGGAAGCGTTTGCCTTCCCATCGGCCGTGCCGCGTGGAATCGATCGCCTGCGGGATTTGCCGCGCCATTGCCAGCATCAAGCCGAGCGTATGTTCGGCGACGGCGACAGCGCTCTCACCGGGCATGTTCATCACCAGGACCCCGGCGGTAGTGGCCGCATCCAGGTCGACGAAATCCGTTCCGACACCTGGAAATGCGATGACTCGCAGCTTTTTCGCGGTATCGATCTGCGCCGCCGTAACTCGTGTCGCGCGCGATGCCAGCAGCACGTCGGCATCCGCCAGATGCTGCTGATACTCAGTGGGACTGGAGATTACAATCTCCCAGCCGGGCTGCGCTTTCAGAATGTCGATTCCCGCCGCACGCAACGGTTCCGCGATTACAATTTTCATGGCTCCCTAGACTGCTACTGGCTGTTTTTTGCCGGCCGTGTGGCTGGCATAATGGGTCTGGACCGCGGCTACGCCCGTGCCCAGCTTGACTGGGACGCCGTTAGCGTTAAGAATCAATTCCAGTTCGGCAACCAACGCGAATAAATCCACGATGTCGAAATAACCCAAGTGGCCGATACGGAAAATCCGGCCTTTCATCTCGCCCTGGCCGTCGGCGATGATGGAACCGAATTTCTGCCGGAATTCTTTGACGATGACGCTCGAACTCAGACCAGGCGGAGCTTGAATCGCCGTCACCGCACCGCTGGGGCTGCCGGGTGCGAATAATTCGAGTCCCAGAGCGCCGCAGGCGGCTCGCGTGGCAGCGGCCAGTTGCTGCGCGTTATCGATCAGCTGGTCCATGCCTAAGGTCTTCAAATATTTCAGCACTTCGGCGAGTCCCAAAATTAACGACGTCGCGGGCGTCCAGGAAGATTCTCCTTTGGCCGCATTTTTCTTTTCGCGCCGCAGGTCGAAATAATAGCGCGGCAACCGCGCGGCATCCATGCGTTCCCAGGCCTTGGGGCTGATCGAGAGGAACGCCAATCCCGGCGGAAGCATAAACGCCTTTTGCGATCCGCCAATGACGAAATCCAGACCCCAGGGGTCGATTGCGAGCGGCATGGTTCCGATGCCCGTGATGGCATCGACTACGAACAGCGCCGGCGTGGCCTGCGCGATTTTGCCCATGGCGCGGACATCGTGCGCCGCTCCCGTGGAGCTTTCCGACGCTTGCACGAACACACCCTTCACATCCGGATTTGCGGCGAGTGCCTGGGCAAGCGTCGCCGGTTCCACCACCGACCCATAGGGCGCACTGAGCGTGAGTACATCCAGACCATAAGCTTGGGCCAATTCCACCCAGCGCTCGCCAAACTTACCGGCGCTGCATACGATGACACGATCGCCGGGCGAAAAACAGTTCGTGACGGCCGCCTCCATCGCGCCGGTTCCCGACGAGGCCAGAATCAGGACATCGTGCGCGGTTCCCAGAACCACTTTGAGATCCGCCAGCACCGATAAGTACAAGTCGCGAAAATCCTGGGTACGGTGGTGAATCTCGGCGCCCATCATCGCCTGCAGCGCCTTGGGATAAAGCGGCGTGGGTCCTGGCGTCAGGAGGCGTGGCTTTTGGATGTGCATGGGGCTGAAATTCCAGAATAGCAAAGGGCGTTCGCGGGCAAATGGCGTAGCGGATCGGGCGTATAATCGCGTCATGCGAATTTTGCTGGTTTTATTGCCGCTGGCCTCCGTTCTGGCGCAGGGAATCCCCGGCGTCGTCGCTCCGGACGCCAAAGTTGAACTGGTCCAGGAAGGTTTTGTTTTCACCGAAGGGCCCATCGGCACCGCCGACGGCGGCCTGTACTTCTCGGATCTGCAAACCGGCGATAAGACTTACCGCATGGATCCGGACGGCAAGATTTCGGTGTATCGCGAGCACAGCCGCGGCACCAATGGCCTCGCGCTCACTCGCGACGGAGCCTTGCTGGGGGCGGAAGGCGATGGCAAAAGCATCGTTAAAATCGGCCCCGGCGGCGCGGTGACTACGCTCACGTCCGGCATTGGCGGCATGCCTCTGCTGGCGCCCAACGATCTGATCGTCGATTCCAAAGGCGGCGTTTATTTTACCGACCCCGGACCGCGGCCGGTCGTCGCCGGGCGCAAAGCCTACGTTTATTATCTGCCTGCCGGCGCCAAGGAACCGCGCATCGTCGACGATCAGATCACGCGGCCCAACGGCCTGACCTTGACCGCTAACGGCAAGACCCTGATTGTCGATGACACGGTAGGTGAGACGGTTTTCGCCTTTGACGTGCAGCCCGACGGCTCCGTCAAAAACCGGCGGCCTTTCGCGCACATGCACGACGTGGCGGCGGGGAAGGAAAGCGGTGCCGACGGCATGGGGATCGACCGTCAGGACCGCATCTACGTGACCTCGTCCACGGGACTCCAGGTGTTCGACCGCAAAGGACAGTATCTCGGCACCATTAAAATTCCACGCCAGCCCGCGAACCTGGCGTTCGGCGGGAGCGATAAGAAGACTCTCTACATCACCGCGCGGGAAGGTCTGTATCGCCTGAAGATGCTGTCGCAGGGGCCGCAACGGCTGGGCAAGTAACGCGTGGGGCCACGCGAGATCATTGGCGCCTTTGCCGGAGCGCTGGCTTGCTACGGTTGTTGGCGCTGGCTCGCGCATCTGGTGGATCGGGAGGTTTCCGCGCGCCGGCGAATCCTGCGCTATTGGTGGCCGGCGGCCATGCTCGCCTGGAGCTGGTTCATGCTGTGGGCCACCTCCTTCCCAGCGGCCAGCAGCTGGCTGGGCTATATGCGCGACCCTCTATTGATCGCCTTCTTCGGAGTGAATTTACCGCAAGCAGTGCTCGGCAACGGGGTGCTGGGCATGCTGATCGACGCACCCGGCGCGGTGAAAGGAACCGTGGCCAGTGCGGCGGTGTGGCTGCTGTGGTACGGAGTGATTCGCATTTGGGAATGGCGCAGGGCAGCGCATGCCGGCGCCGCCCTGCCGCACATTACCCCGTGATATTCCGGGGGCGCGCCCGATCGCGGGCACGTTACAGTAGAAGTATGAGATTTGCCTTTATTCTCGTGGTTCTGGCGCTCAACGCATCGGCGCAATCGCCTGGAATTCACGGCGTGGTCGCGCCCGGCGTTCAACCCGAGCTGGTGCAGGAAGGTTTCATGTTTACCGAAGGACCGGTGGGCACGGCCGATGGCGGACTCTATTTCACCGACATCCGCGCCAACAAGATCTACAAGCTCGATCCCGCGGGCAAGATCACAACGGTTCGCCAGAATACTGGAGGCGCTAATGGACTGGCGTTGAATTCGGGCGAATTGTATGCCGCCGAAGGCACCGCAAAACTAATCAGCCGCGGCAACCAGAACGGCCGGAACACGCCGGTCATCGATAACACGAACGGCCTGCAGCTGGGTGCGCCCAACGATCTCATCTTCGATGGCCGAGGCGGCTTTTATTTCACCGATCCTGGCGCCACGCCGATGTTCCCTAAGGTGCCTGGGCAGTTTGGAAAGGTGTATTACGTGGCCACCTCGGTTGGGCAACCGCCGTTTGTGATCGACAATAAGATCGCGCGCCCCAACGGCCTGACGCTGACGCTGGACGGCAAGATGCTGCTGGTGGACGATACGCTTGGAGACACCATCTGGGGCTTCGATCTGCAACCGAAGGGTAAGCGGGGGATTCAAAAGAGCGCCTTCGCGAAGATTCCCCAGCTCACCGACGGTGAGAGCCTGGCCGACGGCATGGCTATCGACCGCGATGGACGCGTCTATGTAGCTACCGGCGCGGGCATCCAGGTGTTCGATAAGAAAGGCAGGTTCCTGGGGAATATCAAGGTGCCGCGCCAGCCCTCGAATATCGCGTTTTCCGGTCCGGATAAACATACGTTGTACATCACCGCCCGCGAAGGTTTGTACAAGCTGCAGATGCTTTCGCAAGGGCCGGAGCGTCAGGGAAAATAGGCGGGGATTTCGCGCAGAATGCTTGCCCGTGCCGAGGCGCTGGCATCGGCACCCCGCGAATTATCAGCCGAAGAGTCAGTTCCGCTGTTGTACGCCAGTACGGATTCGGCCACCCGGACGTGCTATTTGCCGCGCAATCGGGATATCGATAGCAGACCGCATTGAAGTACTAAGCTAGTGTTGATGCCTCTTCTTGAACAAATCCAGAAAGATATGACTGCGGCGATGAAGGGCCGCGAGGAAGCGCGCCTGGACGCCATACGTATGATCAAGGCTGCGCTGCAGCGCTACACCATCGATACCATGAAGCCTCTCGATGAGGCGGCCGAGCTGCAGATCCTCAACACGCTGGTGAAGCAGCGGCGCGAATCGGCCGACATGTTTCGCAAGGGGAATCGCCCGGAGCTGGCCGAGAAGGAAGAAGCCGAACTGAAGCTGATTGAATCCTACATGCCGTCAGCGCCGACCGAAGCTGAGATCGACGCGGCCCTGGCCGCCGCCATGGCGGAAACCGGGGTCACGTCGCTCAAGCAAATGGGCGTGGTGATGAAAGCCGCGCAAGCCAAACTAGCCGGCAAACGTGTCGACGGAAAGGCACTCAGTGAACGCGTGCGCTCGAAGCTAAGCTAGCAGCCGCCGTTTTCGGACTAACGCTCGCCGAAGTGATAGCCCACCGCAATGGTGGCTGCCGGCACCAGAGTGCTTCCGTACTGATCCGTCAGGTTCGGCACATAGTGCAGATCGAACTGCGGGCGGACGAAGAAATGGTCCGTAAGGGCGATCTGCAGACCGGCTCCCAGGTGGATCTGGAAATGCGTCGAGCTGCCGACGGGAGAATTCGAAGTGCTGCACACGGCGGTCCCGACGCAGCCGCTTTGCGAGAAGATGAAACCCGTGCTGGCGCTGCCGATTCCGCCTTGCAATTGTACGATCGCACGTTTGGTGATCAGCGGCTCATAGATGCCGTTCACGTCGATAAAGGTCTGCCGGGACTTAAGCGGGCCGTAATCCTGATGCACCGGCTGGAAGTTGACCTCCGCTCCGACACCGAGATGCTGGCGGAACATGATGTCTCCGCCGAATCCGAGGAAGAAACCACTCAGCTTCGGGGTAGCTTGGCAAAACGGGTCCCCCGCACCGGGCAGGCAATCTCCGAGGGCATTATTGGAGTTGATGTTATCGATTCCGCGGCCGCTCGCAGAATCCCAGGCACTGCCGAAATTCACGTTCACATCCAGCGCGCTTTGGGCGTGGGCGAAAGCCGGAAGGAATACTAGCGGAAGGTAACCCCATATTTTTTTCATATTCGAAATTTTCCTCTTAAAGCCAGAAAGATAGAATCGGCTCGTAATAGCTCGATGTTTCTACGACGCCGCCCCGGGCGCAGACGTTTCAGCCGGATTTGCGGCCCCAGGCCGCAGTGAGGAGCCAGACAGCTGCGGACAGGAGAATTAACCTTTGAATTTATCACGGCATTCGGTGGAGCAGAAATAATACGTCTGCCCGTTTACGGACTTCTGGAAGGCAGTGGCGGTGGAAATAAACGTTCCGCAGACCGGGTCCTTTTTGAGTTCGCCGCCGGAAGTAGGGGAAGAAGGGCGGGAGCCGGGAGCTCCCGCCTGCGGAGAGGTACTACTGGACAAACCACTAAAAGCTTTGGTGATGATTCCCAGCACGGATCGAATCACGCTCATGACGAGCATGAATGCAATCAAATAGACGATAGCCCGGAACATCTACTCCAAACTTACTGCTTTTTCTTCTGCTGCGCCGGAGCGGCCTTGAAATTGGTCTGCACCGTCGCGCCCATGCTCGCCATCATCGCCTTGGCGGTAGCCGCGTTCGGACCCGTCGGCGCCAAATCCAGATACTTCTGGAAAGCTTCCGCGGTGCCTGCAGGCGCCACGGTCTTGCCGTCCACGATGGTCGCGTCCCCAATGAGCGAAAGACCGTACTGGAAGTAGGCTTCAGCATAAGTGGGATCCAGGTCAATGGCCTTCTTAAATGCGGCGGCAGCCGGCTTCAGGTTCCCGGTGTTCACATAAACCGCGCCGAGGTTGAAATAGAACTTGCCGGCGCCAGTCGGATCAATTTGGGCGGCCTTGGTCAGTTCCGCCTGGGCCTCATCGTATTTCTTCTGCTGCCCGAGCACCAGGGCGTAGTTATTGTGATAAGCCGAGTCATTGGGGTTGATCGCAATGGCTTTCTGATACGCATCGGCGGCTTTAGCCAGGTCCGCCTCTTTGGTGGCGGGGGTAGCTTTCGAACGGCTTACATAGGAATCCGCCAGATTTCCCCAAACCACGTGTTGGTTGGGGTCGACTTCACTGGCCTTCGTAAAGCCGTCGATCGCGGCATCCCATTGGTTAGCGGCGGCGGCCTGCTTGCCGGCGTTGAAGGCGTCGTTAAGAGCCTTGTTTTTAGCCATCGCGGCGACGGCTTCTTTGTTTTTCTTTTCGTTCTCCGCTTTTTCGGCGGACGTCAGCGCGCGCCCGCTCTCATCCACCTGCGCGGGGCCGCCGGCAGTGGCCAGATCAAAGCTGACATCCTGGGTTTCGCCCACTTTAGTACGTACGCCGGTTTTTGCGTCGCGTTCCTGATTATCCACGAACACGGAGATCTTGTAGTTTCCAAGCGGCAACCCACCGTAGAAGTAGTGGCCTTTTTTGTCGGTTTTGACGGTGTAATTCCCCTTGACGTCCTGACGTTCCAGCTTGACCTGCGCGCCTTGCAAAGCCTTGCCGTCCGGGCCCTTCACGATGCCCTCAAACGCAGCTGTCTGGCCCCAACCGGTGATCGCAAAGATGAGGCCAACCGGTAGAATCAACAGGGACTTTTTAAAAAGTGACATGAACTTAAATACCTCCCGAGCTCTGATGGATGCTTTCCATCGTCCAGGATACTACACAGGCTTCGAATTCGCCTACTCCCGGACTCGCCCGCTTACAATAAAAAGACGCACCCGATAAGCCAAATGGCACATCTAAACACATGAACTTAGGTTCATATAAACTAGATCCAAAGGGTGCTGACGTGGCATGGGGATGCGCATGCGCGAACTTGTTCTGATTTTGAGCGGTTTTTTCTGGATTGGACAGGCCTCAGGCTGGGCCGAATCGTCGGCCTGGACACGGGCGCATGAGCGTTACCAGCGCACCGATTATGCCGGATCGCTCCAGGAGCTGCTGGCGAGCGGAGAACAGAACGACGCCGTTTTCCTGCTCATGGGGCAGAATTATTTTATGATGGCCCAATATAAGAAAGCCAGCGAGGTGCTGGAGAAGGCCACGGCGCTTGCTCCTGCCAACCCCGTATCTTTTATGTGGCTGGGCCGCGCCTACGGGCGCCGGGCAGAGACTTCGGGCCCCTTTACGGCTCCCGGGTATGCTTCGAAGGCCCGGCAAATGTTCGAAAAAGCGGTCGCGCTCGATCCCGCCAACCGGGAGGCCGTGGGCGATCTTTTCGACTATTATCTGGAAGCGCCGGGGTTCCTGGGGGGTGGTGCGAACAAAGCTGCGGCGCTCGCGGCCCAGGTGGCGCAAAGGGATCCGGCGGAGGGGCAATACTATCAAGCTCGCCTGGATGAGCGCCGCAAGGAATACGATTCCGCGGAGCAGCATCTGCGCGCGGCCCTCAAATTGGCTCCCCGCCAGGTGGGCCGCGTGATTGCACTCGCAAAATATCTTTCGGCGCGCGGCCGGAACAAGGAAAGCGACGCGCTGTTCGATCAGGCCGAGCAGATCGCCCCGCAAGATCCTCATGTGATCTACGAACGTGCCTCGGCATATGTAAAAGAGGGTCGCAAAGCGGAAGCGCGGCGCTTGCTGGAGCGCTATCTGCAAGCGCCGGTGACCCCCAACGATCCGCCCAAATCCGAAGCCGAATCCCTGCTGCGAAAGATCGGGGCCTGATGTTTCACGGCGAAGCGCTGCGCTTCAGCTTTCAGGCTCTGCAAGCCAATAAATTCCGGGCCTTTCTGACCGCGCTGGGCTTGGTGATCGGCAATGCCTCGGTGATTCTGGTGGTGACTATTTCGCTCACCAGCCGCGACTATATCCTGGACCAGATTCAGCGCATCGGCTCGAACCTGATTTATGCGCAGTATGAAACCGGCAACAATCCGGCCACCACGGCGGCCGCGGCAGACTACCTCAAGATCGCTGATGTCGATGCCGTGCGCGATCAACTGGGCTCTCGAATTGTGGCCGCTACCGGAGTCATGAACAGCTTCGACCGCATCCGCGTCCAGGGCGGGGAGGAAGACATCGCCATCATCGGCTCGGACCAGTATTATCCCGAGGTGCGCAATCTGGATCTGCTGGCGGGCCGGTTCTTCGACGTCTCCGATGTCAACCAGCGGCACCGCGTGGCCCTGCTGATGGAACGCCTCGCCCGGCGGCTGTTTGGGAGCCAGAGCGCCGCCGTGGGCCAAACCGTGAAGCTGCACGGCTTGCAGTTTACCGTCATCGGAACTTTTAAAGAAAAGACCGAGAGCTTCGGGCTTTCCGAACTCTCGGGCGAGAACGTGCTGATCCCCATCACGGTACTGCGGTACTTCTCGCCTATTGAGCGCATCGATCCGCTGTACGTACAGGCGCGCAGTGCCCGGGAAGTGCCGCTCATCACCGACGCCGTGAAGTCCATCGTAGAATCGCGGCACCGCAGCGGCGCCAAGTACCGCGTGGATAATCTGGCGGGGATTCTCGACGCCGCCGGGCGCATTGCCAACGTGCTCACGGTGGTGCTCATTCTAGTCTCCGCTCTCGCGCTGATCATCTCCGGCATCGGCATCATGAATATCATGCTGGTGACGGTAACCGAGCGTACCCGCGAAATCGGGCTGCGGATGGCAGTGGGCGCCGCGCGCCGCGACGTGCTCGAACAGTTTCTGGCGGAAGCCGTGATTATCAGCATGACCGGCGGGATCGCGGGCATTCTGATCGGCGTCGCCATCCCCCTCAGCGTGCGCCTTTTCACCGACGACTTCGCCGTGCCCATCTCTCCGCTGTCGATTGCGGTGGCCTTCACGGTCTCGCTGATCGTCGGCCTGGCGTTCGGGATGCTGCCGGCCAACCGCGCGTCGCGGCTGAATCCGACCGAAGCGCTGCGTTACGAATAGACACAATTGCGCGGCGGGCCGGCGGCTACACTGAGGAGGTATGAAACTCTCCTTATTCGCACTATTCTTGGGCCTGTGCGCATCGGCCTTATCGTTGTTCGGAGAAGTTCGGGTCCTGACTCTGCGGCAGGCTCTGGATCTGGCCCTGGCCCAGAATCCGGACGTACTTCTGGCGCGGCTGGATCAGCAAAAGGCGCGCTATCAAGTGCAGGTGATGCGCGATCCGTTTTCGCCCAAGGTTTTCGCCGGCAGCGGCGCGGCGTGGAGCACGGGATTCCCCAACAGTATCGAAGGCAGCGCTCCTTCTATCGTCACGGTGCGTACGCAGATGGCCATCTTCAACCGTCCGCAAAGCTACCTGGTGGCTGAGGCCAACGAAGAAATGCGGGGCAGCGGTGTCGACGTGGCCCGCCGTCAGGAAGAAGCGCTCTACCGCGTGGCGTCCCTGTATCTCGACGCCGAGCAGGCCGGGCGCAGCCTCGACGCCGCGCGCCGCCAAGCCGAAAACCTGACCCGCGTGCGGGAGTTGATGGACCAGCGCGTGGCGGAGGGCCGCGAACTGGCGATTGAGTCAAAGAAGGCCAATCTCGCCGTGCTTAAAGCGGGCCAGCACGTGGATAATCTGTCACAGGACTTGATGACCGCTGAAACCTCGCTGGCGCTGGCTCTGGGATTCGGGCCGGACGACCGTGCGCGGGCGGCTACCGAAGAGCGCTCGCCCCTGCTCGTGCCTGCATCGGAGGAGAAATCCATCGAGCAGGCGCTGCAAGGCAGCAACGAATTGAAACGCCTGGAATCCAGCATGCAGGCCAAACAGCTGGAGATCAAGAGCTATCGCGCCGAGCGCCTGCCCAAGGTAAACCTGGTGGCGCAATACTCGCTATTCGCTAAATACAACTATCAGGATTATTTCGCAAAATTCCAGCGCAATAACGCTCAGCTAGGAGCGTCGATCGAGATTCCGCTACTGGTCGGACACGCCGCCGAAGCACAGTCTCTGCAGGCGGAACAGGACATCGCCAAGCTGCGCATCGAGGTCGGCCGCACGCGCGCGCGCATTACGTCGGATTTGAGAGTCGCGTATCAGAACCTGCGGCGCTCCGAGGCGGCTCGCGATGTGGCCCGCGCGGATCTCGACGTGACGCGCGAGGAACTCACCATCGACCTGGCGCAGATGGATGAAGGCCGGCTGCCGCTGGCAACTGTCGAAGCTCTGCGCGCAACGGAAAACGAAAAGTGGCTGGCGTACTATGACGCGCAGCACACCGCAGATCTGGCGCGTCTGAATGTCTTGCGGCAGACCGGTACGCTCGAAGCGGCTCTGCGCTAGATCCGCACCAGCTGTGCAATGGTCTCCAGGTGATAGGTCTGCGGAAATAAATCAATCAGCGTCAGCCGCTCGATCCGATAGTTAGTGAGCGCAGCCAGGTCGCGCGCTAGAGTGGCTGGATCGCAGGACACAATGGTGATGCGCGGCGGAGCCAAGCGCTCCAGTTGCGCGACCACTGACTTACCCAGACCGGCGCGCGGCGGATCGGCGAGAACAAAATCCGGCGTCTCCGCGAAGGTCCGCAGGAAGTCCTCCACCCGGGCGCGTTCGGTTTGCAGCCGCACCTCGGCGCGGGCCGCGTTCACTTCCATGTCGCGCGCGGCGCTGCTGGCGGATTCGACAGCCAGCACATGCTCGAAGCGGCGAGCCAGCGGCACCGCGAAC
>Ga0207695_10009254_pt1 | contig 12204 bp, 8 predicted proteins | sample KBSC54metaG_FD_184354 | JGI IMG/M metagenome (GOLD analysis project Ga0207695, IMG submission 184354) | Corn rhizosphere microbial communities from Kellogg Biological Station, Michigan, USA - KBS C5-4 metaG (SPAdes) (version 2) | ecosystem: Host-associated > Plants > Roots > Rhizosphere > Soil...
GGAGTGCTGGCGGCCAAATGGTTCCATGGCGCGTATCTCGCGGATGTGCTGGCGCCCGGGCAGAAGGTGGCCCTTTACGGCAAGGTGGAGTTCGATAATTACTCGGGGAATCTGGCGATGATGCATCCCGAGTACGAGATCCTGGCGGAGGATGAGGACGGGGACGCGTCGCTGCACACCGGGCGAATCGTGCCGGTGTACGAAGCTGCCGGCAAGGTGACCACGCGCGCCCTGCGGACGCTGGTGCATAGGATTTTGGAAAGTGTTGCGCCGCTCGAAGAGGATCCCATGCCGGAGCATATCCGCGCTCGGCTGAAGCTGCCCGAGCGCTGGCGTGCGATTCGCGATCTGCACTTTCCGCCGGCGGAGTCTGATTTGCGCGTGCTTAACTCGTTCCGGTCGCCTTCGCAATATCGTCTGATTTTCGAGGAGTTCTTTTGGCTGGAGTGCGGCCTGGAATTGAAACGGGCCAAAGCGCGGCTCCAGCCGGGAATCGCATTCTCGCTAACGGAGCGGGTGCGCGAGCGCGTCAAGGCGATGTTGCCGTTCCGTCCCACCGGGGCGCAGAAGCGTGTGCTGGCCGAGATTGCGCACGATATGGCGGAGCCCCATCCTATGTATCGACTGCTACAAGGCGACGTAGGCAGCGGCAAGACGCTGGTGGCGGCGGAGGCGGCAATCATCGCCATCGAAAACGGTCATCAGGTGGTGGTGCTGGCGCCGACGGAAATCCTGGCGACGCAGCATTATTTCTATTTCAAGAAGCTGTTCCAGAAGCTGGAATACGTGACTATTTTAGTGACCGGCTCGTTGCCGGCGCGGGATAAAGTGCAATTGAAGAAGCTGGCGGCCGCGGGCCTGGCTCACGTGGTGGTGGGAACGCACGCGTTGCTCGAAGCCGATATGGAATTCAAGCGGCTGGGCCTGGCGATTGTCGATGAACAGCATCGTTTCGGAGTGGAGCAGCGGCAGGCGTTGCTCGAGAAGGGAAGGGATAAAGGTACGCCTCCGGATGTATTGGTAATGACGGCCACGCCGATTCCACGCACGCTGGCGCTGACGATTTACGGGGATCTGGATGTGAGTGTGATCGACGAACTGCCACCCGGCCGCAAGCCGGTCGTCACCAGCCATGTGACCGAAGATAAGGTGGAACAGGTTTACAGTTTTCTGAAGCAACAAATTACGCTGGGGCGGCAGGCGTACATAGTGTATCCGGTGATTGAAGAGTCGGAGACTCTGGCGATGAAGGCGGCGCAGAAGATGCACCAGCACCTGTCCGAACTGGTGTTCCCCGATCTTGCAGTAGGGCTGCTACACGGGCGCATGGCGGCGGCGGACAAAGAAACGGCAATGGAAAAGTTCCAGCGCGGCGAAATCAAGATACTGGTCTCGACCACGGTGATTGAAGTGGGAGTCGACGTGCCGAATGCGTCGGTAATGGTGATTGAGCAGGCAGAGCGGTTCGGTTTGGCGCAGATGCACCAATTGCGCGGACGCGTGGGGCGAGGAGCGGAGCAGAGCTACTGCATTCTGGTCACCTCGAAGATGAGCGAGACAGCACAGGAGCGCGTGCGCACCCTGGTGGATTCGGGCGACGGATTCTATATCGCGGAGATGGACATGAAGCTGCGCGGGCCAGGGGAATTCTTCGGGACGAGGCAGTCGGGCTTGCCAGCACTGCAAATTGGCAGCATCGTGCGGGACGCGGATGTGCTGGAAGTGGCCCGCAATGAGGCGGCGGCGTTTGTCGCGCATCCTCCTTTGGAACAAGAACTTCGGCGCGCGGTGACCTTCATACGCGATCACTGGCAACGGCGCTACGGATTGGCGCAGGTGGGTTGAAGCGGCATGCGAGTAATAGGGGGAGAGTTTCGCCGGCGGACGCTCAAGAGCATACCCGGGATGGACGTGCGGCCCACGCCGGACCGCTTGCGAGAAGCGTTATTCAACGTGCTGGCGCCGCGCATCCAGGCGCTGGTGTTCGCCGATCTGTATGCGGGAAGCGGGGCGGTCGGCATCGAGGCATTGAGCCGAGGCGCCGCGAAGGCGATCTTCGTCGAACAAAAGTTCGCCGCGGTGCGCACGATTCGCGAGAACCTGCGAACGCTAGAGATCGCAGGACGCGCAGAGGTGCGGCAGGGACGCGCAACTGCCATGATTCCGCGGGTCGAAGCCGATATCGTATTTCTGGATCCGCCGTATGCGCTCGAAAACGAGTATGCGGCTGCACTCGGATTGCTGGGAGAAAAGCCGCCGGCGTTAGTCATCGTTCAGCATCCGCCACGCTTGAAACTGGCAGACCGCTATGGACAATTGCACCTCACGCGCCTGCTGAAGCAGGGCGATAACGCGCTCAGCTTTTACGAACCCTGGGCAACTACGGGCTAACCGGGGCAGACGCAGTGGACGCACCCACCGAATTGGTTAAGGTCACAGTGACGGTGGTATAGGGAACGGTTTCTCCCGGAGGTCCAGTGAAGGAAAACTGTACTGTCATCGCAAAGGTGCTGCCGAAAGGGATCGAGTTGGAGCTGTTGTACCAAGTCGTGAACGCGCTGGTCAAAGGCACGGTGACATCCGCCGAAGCCAGTTGTGTGCCCGTCGGCGCCGTGAAGTGGAACAGCGCGCTGGTCATGTTGCGCGGCGTCGAGCGGCCGGTGACGGAAATGCTGAATCCGCTGCTTGTCACCGCGCCGGGTGTGATGCCAATGACGACCGGGACCGTGGGATTCACGGTGATCACGATCGGCGCCGGCGGCGTAAGCGCGGTGCCATTGGAATCCTGAAGGGTGGTGGTGATGGTGATGGTCCCAGCTACAGTTCCGATGATCACGGGTACGCTCGAAGCGGTGCCAAATAGACCTTGCGCGGTACCCGTGGGGATGGTGAAATTGACGGTGGAACCGGTGCCGGTGGCAAATTTCGCATCGTAGTTCTGGGAGCCTCCGGTCGCGGGTGCAAAGGCGAGCGTCATGGTGCCGGTGATCAACAACGGATAAGTTCCGCCGCTGAGAGATACCGCAGCGGCTGACTGTGTGGCGGCGACGCCGACGGAGGGAAGACCGCTGATAACGACCGAAGGCGTGCCGGTGACGCTCAATGTGAACTGTTGCACAACCGGCGGCAGCGCCGCGACAACCGCTCCCGGAGTTGCGGAAATAGTGAACGTCGAACTTCCCACAACCGTCGGGGTTCCGCTGATGATGCCGGTAACGGCGTTCAAAGTCAAGCCGGCGGGAAGCGTGCCCGCGGTAACAGCCCAGCTGGAAATCGCGACTCCGGCGACGGTTAGTGTAGTCGCCGGGTACGGGACGTTCACGACGCCGTTAGGCAGAGTGGCTGGGCTGATCCCCACCGCGGCCGTAATGGTGAGGCTGAGAGGTTGGGTCGCGGTCAGCGAGGTGACAGGGTCGGTAGCCTGCACCTGAAAAGGATACACGCCGGTTTGGGTGGGTGCGCCGGTAATCCGTCCCTGGGCGCTAAGGCTTAGCCCGGGAGGGAGCACGCCGGAACCCGATAATACCCATGTAGGCGAACCCGCAGCGCCGGTGGCTGCCAGCGTCTGTGAATAGGCAGCTCCCACGGTTCCGTTAGGAAGCGAAGTCGTAGTGATCGTCAATTGGGCGGGGATGTTAATGCTCAAGGATTTGGTGGTGCTCAGATTCGTAACTGAATCGATCGCCCGGACTTGGAACGGGAAGGCGCCGGTCGCGGTGGGCGTGCCGGTGATTTGGCCCTGCTGGCCGAGAGTTAGTCCGGGAGGAAGTGTTCCGGAACCAGACAAGGCCCAGATGAGAGTGCCGGAATTGCCGGCGGCGACCAGGGTTTGAGAATAGGGAGTCCCCAGGGCGCCGTTCGGCAACGCGGCGGTAGTGATACCCAGGACGTTCAGGTTGAGAGTCCCAGAGACCTGCGCGCCAGCAGCGTCCGAGACGACTAGCGTAATAAGGAAGACTCCTCCCGCCAGCGGACCTCCCGCCAATTGGCCGGAGCCGGAGTTAACAGTCAATCCATCGGAGTTGGTTCCGCTTTGCAACGCCCACGTATAGCCAGGTACGCCGCCTCCCACCTGGAAGGTTGGGCTTAAGTAAAAGGTGCCAACCGCGGCGCTCGGGTGAGTGAGCGGTGTAAGGGTCAACGTTCCGGTAGAGACGTAAACAGTGTACTGCTGGGATGCAGTGAAATTCGTACTCAGTTCCTGGGAAAACACCGTGAAGGTGAAGGCACCGCCCTGCGTAGGGGTACCGGTAAGGGTCGCCGCAACTGTGTCAAAGACAAGGCCGGGAGGTAAGGTACCGCTGCTGACTGACCATGCGAACGCCTCATCGAGGGAAGGGGATGGGGCGAATTGCTGGGTCGGAATCGCTTGTCCCACGACAAACACACCGCCGCCGACCGGCAAACTCGCTGGAGTGATGGTAAAGGGTCCCGGTTGGGCCCAAGCAGTGACACACGAGGCCGCCAGCAGCGCGGCCAGCAGAAGAGCGCAGCGGGCGGTCATTGCTGTCCTCCCACGGTGTCGCTCGTTGTGACCGGAACGGCCAGCGGCACGAACAAAACTTCATTGGTGGATGCGTCGAACACCCTCACCGCGCCATCCTTCACATCGGTTAGGCGGAATAGCGAGCCTCCCATTCCTACAAGACCGCTGGGAGAACAGTGGCAATCGGCGCCGACGCTACTGCCGGCGGTCAGATCAAACGTCGCCAGGAAGCCCAAATTTCCCGCGATCGACAGATAACGGTTGTCGAAGGAAACAGCGAATCCGACGGCGACTTCAACGGGCGGGGCAGTGGAGGGATCCGCTGGCGGCGGGTCACTCGGCTTGGTGTAAATTACATTTGGCACCACCGCTCCACCGATGTCTGAGACCAGCACAACTTGAGTGGCGGTGATAACCGCGACGTCGGCGCGGCCATGGAAGAAACACACGGCCTCCGCGGGGCCTGCGACCGGGAGCAGCGAGGCGCGGCCATCGGGACCGAAGGCATAAACGCTGCTCGACCACGCGCCGGCGACCCACTGGCCATCATCGCTCACGGCGAAACTGGCGGGATCGGCGGCCAGAAAAGAAGCGTCGATGTCGCGCACCGAAGGGGTTGTCGATAAACCAGTGACGACTTGAATACGATCGACCGCGGAGAACCACAGCGCGGCGGCGGTTCCGCTCGGGCTGAACACAATGCGATCGGCGCCCGAGGCTGCTCCGTTCACATGAGCCGTGGCGCCGGTGGCGGGCGTCAGCAGCAGGAGCGCACCGGTGTCCGTGGCGAGCGCCAAGGCGCGGCTCTGATCAGGAGCCATCTCGATATGGGAGAGCGGCCGGTCCACCGCCAGCGGATCGCCCACCCAACCAGCGGCAGGGATCCCGTAGAGCGTGCGCAGCGCGCCGCCCTCTGGGAGATAACCTATAACGGGTCCCCGTACTTGGGCGGAGGCCGCGGCCGCCAATACACACAGGAGTCCAGTGCGCAGAACATTTTTGCGCCGCATTATTGTGGACCTCCAACGGTCACCGTACCCGGAGTGATAGTGATGGTTCCGGGATTGGCCGGAGTCGAACTGCCGCCGCGGTTGGCAACGATCACGCCAGCCGCGATGCCTCCCCCCACGATGGCGCCGATGATTAGCAATTTTGTGGCAAGGCTAATTCCGCCCGTGGTCGCACCACTGGTGGCAAGGCCGAGCACATTGGTTTGGGTGATAATGGCGCTGGCAGTTTGACCTGCAAAAGAAGCAGCAACGCGGATCTGCATGGATCCGGCTTGATTGTTAAATCGAATGCCACGCGCCACCGCTTGACCCTGCGCGTTGGTAGAAGTGGTTAGAGTGGAGCTTCCGTTGGCAAATGTACCGCCCGGTCCGTCGCTCGGCAGGAAAAAGATCACGGCGGCTCCGGCCACAGGTTTGTGGTTCTCGTCTTCCACCTGAACGATGGGCTCGCGGTTGACCCGCTGCTTGACGTTGTTGATAGCGCCTTCGCCTTCGACGATGACGATCTGCAGGCTCACGGGGTTCTGCCCGAATATCGGGAGCCCGCTGCAATTGAAGAGCAAAAGAACAATCAAAAAAATAGAACTTGGAGCTCTGGAATGCATAATACCTCCGAAATGCCAAACTCCTACTGTACAAGAGGTATGAGCTGCATGCGAGTGGAGATGCCTGAATATCGCGGGCAAGGGTACTGGAGCGCTCTGCTAAAACGGCTGGTGCGTATTGCGGAGGACCCAGGCTGCGGCCGGATGGGTGGTCCGTCTTAACTTGGAAGGACGAGACCGATCTAACGCCCTATATGGTGCGATCGATCGCGAGGCGCTCAAAAATATACAATAGGGCAGGCTGGAACGTTCGCTGCAGGAGGTTCGTATGAAGTCCTGGGTTTGTTGGCTGGGTATGACGCTGCTTGCGGGCGCGGTGCAGGGCCAGACGTTGCACGGGGAAGCGTTGGTGAAGGCGCTCCGCCAGGGCGGGTACGTCATTGTGATGCGCCATGCCAGTTCACCGCGAGAGGCGCCCGATAAACAGTCCGCCAACGCCGATAATGTCCATCGTGAAAGACAGTTGGATGCGAACGGACGAGCCAGCGCGAGCGCCATGGGCAAAGCTCTGCGCGACCTGAAGATTCCTGTCGGCGAGGTACTCACCAGCCCTACCTATCGGGCGCTCGAGACCGTACGTTACGCAAAATTAGGTGAACCGAAGACCTTCGTCGAACTGGGTGATAACGGAAAGAGCATGCAAGGCGGGACAGAAGCGCAAGCCGAGTGGTTGCGAATGGTGGTGACGCAGTTTCCCAATGGCACGAATACTATTATTGTGACCCACTTTCCGAATTTGATTGGCGCATTCCCTAAGCTGGCGGCAGGCGTGACCGACGGCGAGGCGATGATCTTTGGCCCGGATGGCAAGGGCGGAGCTGCTCTGGTGGCACGAGTGAAGATTGACGAGTGGCCTGGCATGCGCTAGGCCGGGCTCCCTACTCTTCTTCTTCCTCTTCGCCGGTCTTAGCGGCCTTAGCAGCGGCAACGATTTTTTCCGCCTGCGGACCGGGCACAAAATCGTAGTGATCGAACTCCATGTGGAAAGTGGCTCGGCCCTGGGTCATCGAAATCAGGTCGTTTTGATAGTTGAGCATTTCCGACATGGGCACATGCGCCTTGATGATCTGCGTGCCGCCCTTGGTATCCATTCCCGAAATGCGTCCGCGGCGTCCATTCATATCGCCCATCAGGTCGCCGGCAAATTCGACGGGCGCCTGCACCTCCACGTTCATCACCGGTTCGAGGAGCGCGGGCTTGGCCTGCTCCATGGCTGCCTTGAAAGCTTTGCGGGCGGCGAGTTTGAAGGACATTTCGGACGAATCGACGTCGTGATAGGAGCCATCATAAACCACCACTTTGAAGTCCACGACCGGGTAACCGGCCAGGTAGCCCTTTTCGGCGGTTTCGACGATTCCTTTTTCGATGGCGGGAATGAAATTGCGCGGGATCGCGCCGCCGAATACCTCATTTGCGAACTCAAATTTGCCACCGCGCGGGAGCGGTTCCAGGCGGATCCAGCAATCGCCGAACTGGCCGTGGCCCCCGGTTTGCTTTTTGTGGCGGCCCTGCACGTCGGCCCGTCCACGCACCGTTTCACGGTAGGGAATCTTGGGGGCATGGAGGTCGACGTCCACGCTATAGCGTTTCTTTAGGCGGCTAACGATGATTTCAACGTGCTGTTGTCCGCTGCCGGCCAGCAGGAATTCCTTGGTTTGAGGATCGCGGTAAAAGCGCAAGGACTGATCCTCCTCCAGGATTTTATGGATTGCGTTGCCCATGCGGTCTTCGTCGTTGCGCGTTTTAGCGGAGATGGCGTAGGCAATGGAAGGCTCCGGCAACCGCACGGCCGGATAGGCGATCAATGAGGCCTTGTCCGCCAGAGTGTCGCCGGTCAGCGTGTCCTTAAGCTTCGCCACTCCGCCAATGTCGCCGGCGTGCAGCTCGGTAATAGGATTGATGGTCTTGCCCAGAAGCGTGCCGATGTGCGAAAGACGTTCGCCGCCATTGTTGCGCGTGTTGACCAGATTGGCGTCGTTTCGCAAAATGCCGGATACCACTTTGAAGTAAGACACGCGTCCCGCGAAAGCGTCAGCAATGGTTTTGAAGACGAACGCCGACAGGGGCTCGGAATCCTTGACGGCGCGTTCTGTCTCCGCGCCGTTGAGCATTCCCTTCCAAGGGCCGCGTTCGGCGGGATTGGGGAAGTATTCGAAAGCAAAGTCTAGAATCAGGTCGCTCGAAACATTATGCAGCCCGGAAGCGCACAGCACCGGAAACATGCGGCGTTGGCGGATTGCCTCCCGCAGGCCGTCATGAATGTGTTCCACCGGCAGCGTGCCTTTGTCGAAGAACTCTTCGAGGTAGGCATCGTTACCTTCCGCCACCATTTCAACCAGAGCTTCGTGCGCGGCTTTGGCGGCATCAGACAAGTCCGCCGGGATGTCGCCTTCTTTGCCCTTGCCGTCGCCGTCGCGGGTGTAGGTGTAGGACTTCATGCGCACCAGGTCCACGACACCCTGGAAGTCCTTCTCGGACCCTATCGGCAGGTGAACGGGAATCGCGGTTCGGCCGAAAAACGACTGCACGCTTTCGAGTGCGCGCTCGAAGCTGGAACGCTCGCGGTCTAGTTTGTTGATGACGATGGCTCGCGGAATTTGAAAGTCTTCGCAGAAGGACCAGACCTTTTCGGTCTGCACTTCGACGCCGGCCACGCCGTCGACCAGGAGGAAGGCCGAGTCGGCTGCCGCCATCGAAGCCTTGGTGTCATTGATAAAAATATTGAAGCCGGGTGTGTCCAACAGGTTGATTTTTTTTCGGTTCCACTCGCCGGAAGCCACGGCCGTCGAAATGGTAATCTTGCGGGCAATTTCTTCGTCGTCGAAATCGGTAAGACTGGCGCCTTCATCCACTCGCGTAAGGCGGCTGGTGGTGCCCATGCTATATAAAAAGCCTGCTACTAATGATGTTTTCCCGGAATGTCCATGGCCGATCAGTGCAACATTTCGGATATCGCTGGTTTCGTAAACTTTCACCGGATCTACGCTCCCTTATAACGGAATCGCAAACTGTGGATCTTATCACAACCGGGGTGTTCCCGATTCCTGGGTTAATCGATGAAGAACGGAGTCTCGCCGTCGCCGCGAAGGATGATGTCGAAGCGGTAGGCGGGAAGGCTTCCGCTGTCGAGCGACGGATCGCGTTGGGCGAACAGGCGTCGGCGGAGCGTGGCGTCGGGGACGCAACTGAGCACGGGGTCGCTGACGCGGTCGGGTTCATCGGAAAAGAAAATCGTGGTGATTAAGCGGCGCGTGAGGCCGATGCCCAGTACAGTGCAGTTGATATGCGGACAGCGCTCGCTGCCGTCTTCGCTGCGGTAGGCCCCGGGCAGGACGGTTTTGAAGCGGTACCAGCCGTCCTTCGCGGTACGGGCACGGCCCCAGCCCCAAAACCCGGGATCGGCCTGAGCGGCGCGTGGATCGACGGGATGACGGAAGATTCCGCTGGCGTCGGGCTGCCAGATTTCGATCACCATGTTCCAGGTGGGTTTGGCTCCGAGTTCCAGCACACGGCCGGTGAGTAAAAGATGCTGGCCCCGCGCAGTGTGACGGTCGCGCAGGGTAAGATCTTCGCTCCCGTCGGAAAATTCGCGCGGGAAAAAGGGGCCTGTCGTCGAGCCCGGAGACACGAGGGCTCTGCGGCTCACGCCAGCTCCGGAGTGCGCCGATGGCCGCGCAGCACAAAATCGCGGCGATAGCCGATGTAGCTGAACTCGCCCATTACCGTGCCCGTGTATTCGAAGATAAGCCGCTCGCGAACATCATTATCGGGCACTCCATTGAGCAAAAGATCTTTCTCATTTAACGGTTCGCCGGGAAAGAAAATTTGCGTGATGAAGCGGTTCATCCAACTTGTTCCGAGAATCGAAAAGTGAATGTGCGGCGGACGCCACCACCATCCGGAATAGAGTACTGGATAGGCGCCGGGCTTGATCGTGAAAACCTGATAGCGGCCGTCTTCATCGGTGACCAGTCGGCCTTGTCCGCTAAAGTTGGGATCTAGAGGAGCCATGTGATCGTCCATTTCGTGGATATATTTGCCGGCGGCGTTGGCCTGCCAGAGTTCCATGACGACTCCGGCAACCGGCGAGCCGTCTTCATCGGTGACGCGCCCGCTGACCGAGATGAGCTGGCCGAGCGCGCGCGGGCCGTTTTCCGAAGTACGGCATAGATCCAGCGCGCCGACGTCCCATTTGCGCGGAAGCTCGATAGGCCCGGTGCGTTCCGAGAGCGTGAGCGGACGCGGGAGCAGCGGCGATTCTGGCACCCGCCGGGAACTGGCGGTGTATTTGTCGATCTCGCGGAACATTTGGGTGCCGTCGTCCAGGGGCGAGTAAGTGTAATCGGTCAGATCCGTTTTCATGGCGCGCTAAAAGATGATATCGAAATCCCCGCGATAGCGGCGATGGTAGCTGCCGAAGAAAGTGCCGTATTGAGGGCCGGCGGTATTGGCGAATACGGCCAGCGCATTGAAATGATCGGCCAGGTTCAGGCCGGTGAGGGAAAGCCGTAGGGTGTATTTCGAACTGACCTTGAAATCTTTCACAACGCGTAGGTCGATAGAAGAATAGCCTGGGAAGCGAGTCGAGTTGGGCACGCCAACATAATCCTGCAGCGCGTTCACGCTGGTATAAGGGAAGCCGCTGCGATATTCGACGAGAGGCAAAACCTGCAGGCGGGGGCGCCGCACATTGAAGCTGCCCCAAATTAGAAAACGGTTAGGCACGTCACCAGGCAGGTTGGCGTAGACATCCGGGCGCACCAACGGATTGGGAAAGTTGCCAAGGTAGCCGTCGAAGCTATTCAGGTCGCCTTCGGCGCGGCTGCGAGTGTATGAAAAATCCAATTGCTGCCCGTCCTTCCAATTAAATTTCGCGGTGATCTCGGCCTGCCGGTAGCGTGAGCTGCCATCGCCGTTGAGAACGATCTCATTCGTGGCATTGAGGAGTTGCGGCTCAAACACCACCAATCCGACGGAACGGTTGTCGGAGTATACGCCGCGCAGATGGAACCATTGGGAAAAAGTATGTTCCACCTGGAGGGTCCAAGTGGCTCCTCGGGGGGAAAAGCCTCCTGCCACCTGTTCTCCATTGACGAAAAACGATCGCGGGCCCGTAGTGCTTCCAATCACATTCACATACTGGATCGGCGAACCCATCACGGAGCCGTCCGGCTCAAAAAATGTCACGGTCCTTTGCGGATAACGCGCGAAAGTGTAGACGTTTAGTGGAACGTGGTCGTAAAACTGGCCGTACCCGGCGCGGAACACGGTCCTTTCCCCGGGAAAAGGAGCGATCGCAATGCCCGCCCGTGGCGCGATGCGAAGGCTGTCAGGCAGCCGCTGGTGTTCCACGCGCAATCCGAAATCGAGAGAAACTCTAGGACCGAACGACCAGTGATCCTGAGCGAAGGCGGTGAACTCCCGATCGGCACGGCTGAAGGGATTGCGGTTGGAGAAGTCGATCCGTTCGAGCAATTGTCCCGCGAGATTCACAATTTTTACCGCGCGGTAGGTGAATTGCCCGCCATCGCTCGAACCTGTCAAAGAAGTCCCCATTTTGAAGAGGTGGGTTCCGGCAGCGCGGATCGGCACGGGCGACCAGGTTTCGAGCCATTCCGTGCGGCTGGCGTCGCGATTCTGCAAACCAAAATAGTTGCCGCTATTGCCGAGGGGGGACATCACCATGTCCGCGCCCCCCTGAGATCCAATGACGACATCGAAGCGCTGCGATGAAAAGCTACTGTCAAGAATGCCGCCGAATATGCCCCAATGATCGGCCAGCGTTCCCACGTAATTGTGCTGGATATAGCTGGGCGTCACGGATTGTGGGCTGAAAAAGTCGGGGCTGACAAAGTTAATGTGCTGAGGACTGAAATGAAACGTAGCCGTGACGATTTGTTTCGCCGAGAGCACCAGGTCGAGCTGGGTAAAAGAATTGACCCACTCTTTTTTCGACTCATTGTGCGGAAAGGGGAGCGTCAGAATGGATTGCCGCTGAAAATTGTATTCGAGCGCCGTGTTGAGAAACAAACGATCTCGCAGAAGCGGGCCGCCCAAAACCGCTCGCGGCGACACGTCGCGAATGCCGCGCATGTGCCAGCTA
>Ga0207695_10009258_pt1 | contig 12201 bp, 8 predicted proteins | sample KBSC54metaG_FD_184354 | JGI IMG/M metagenome (GOLD analysis project Ga0207695, IMG submission 184354) | Corn rhizosphere microbial communities from Kellogg Biological Station, Michigan, USA - KBS C5-4 metaG (SPAdes) (version 2) | ecosystem: Host-associated > Plants > Roots > Rhizosphere > Soil...
CGGCTGCACGCCCAGCGTCCGGAAGAAATTCCCCGAAACCTCCTGCCCATTGAACGTCTGGACCGCTGCGGGTGATCCCGCTCGCCGCACTCCCAGTTGAGCGTTCCCCGCCTGCAGCGCTGCCAGATCCGCGAACTCAGGCGTGTGCTCGCGGAAGTTCTTGTACATCTCCCACGAGAACAGCGAATAATCGCCATCGAACCCCTGCGTGTAACCGCCCCAGTTGCAGCAGCGAAGCTTGTCGCCGATTCGCCACAGCTCCTCAGGTTTCGACACAGGCAGCGACTTCAGCATCACCTGGTGTACCAGCGTAAAGATCGCCGTCGTCGCCCCGATCCCCAGGGCCAGCGTGATCACAACCGTCGCCGAAAACCCCGGAGCCTTCCTCAGTTGCCGTACCGCGTCCCGCAAGTCAGCCAGCATACGTTCACTTCCGGACCAGAAATGGTGAATCCCCCAGTCGCGCCGAAGCCTCGCGCGAAGGCGGACATGTCGCGCCGAAGCCTCGCGCGAAGGCGGATCCCGGTTCATGTAGCCGTCCCCCGTTCATCGCGCTCTTTGCTATGAGCGGGAAGGACTACAACAGATACTGCACGACCCTAACCGTTCTCGAAACAGCAGTCCCCCTCAAAACAGAAGGATTATGCATGACCATGCACAAGCCTCCTGTCCGAAATCCGCCATTTCTGTTCGGAACTGAACACCCTTCCTTACTCCACCCGCAACGCCTGCACCGGATCGATCGAAGCCGCCCGTCGCGCCGGAATCCATCCCGCCACGGTCGCCGCCAGCGTTAGCACCAGCACCGCCCCCGCCAGCACCCAATCGTCCACAGCCTTGATCTCGTACAACTGCGAACTCACATACCTCACGCAGAACATCGCCGTCGGCACGCCCAGCGCAAGACCCACCAGCGCCTGCATCATCGCTCCCCGCATTACCATCGCCGTAACCTTGATTCGCGCCGCACCCAGTGCCATACGAATCCCGATCTCCGCCGTCCGCCGCGCCACTCCGTACGCGGTCACCCCATAGAGCCCGAGCGTCGCCAGCAACAGAGCCAGTGCTCCAAACAGCGTCGTCAGCCGCGATAGCAGCCGCGGCTGGCTGAACTGATCCCCAATCTGCGCAGAAAACGTCTGAAATTTCACCACGCTCAGGTTTGGATTGATCCCCACTAGCGTCTTTCGCGCCAGCTCCTCCATTTCCGGAACCGGCCGGCTCGTCTTCAGCACAATTGCCCCTGCATACATGTTTTCGTCGTGATCAATGGAATCAGGCTCAGCACTCAATGGCCGCTGCAGTGTAGGCACGAAATACATCATGTGGTCTTTCCACGTGGCCCTCTGGTACGCGGTGTCTTCCACCACTCCCACAATCTCCCAGTCACTCGACGACTTCGCATCACCGCCGAAATGCTGCCCGATCGGGTTCTCGCCGGGATTGAACATCTGTCTTACAAACTCCTTGTTCACCACTGCTACATGCGGCGCATCGACCGTATCTTGTATCCGGATCCCACGCCCCTGCACCACGCGTGTTCCCACCGAATCGAAATACTCCGCGTTCACCTTGATGTAGCTTGCATTGCCGTTATGTTCCGGCTTCCCCTGGATCTGCACCCCCCACCCGTTATTGTTGTCCTCCATCGGCGTATAGCTCGTGATCCCCACCTTCTCTACGCCGGGCAGTGCATGGAATCGCTCTTCGATCGCGCGATACAGCCCTCCCACTTGCCGCTGCGAATACCCCGCCGTCTGCGGATTGATGTGGACGATATACCGGTTCACCGGGTCCAGCTTCAGATCGATATGCTCCAGCTTGCTGAGACTTTTGGCAAACAGACCAGCGCACACCAGCAGAACTAGCGACAACCCTGCCTGCACAACTACCAGGCTCGTTTGCAGCAGCGTTGCCCCTCCGGCAACCGACCGCATCCCCCCGCGCAGCGCATCGGCAGGCGTGGTCTTCGACGCCACCCATGCCGGCGCCACACCGAAAAGCACCCCGGTCAGCAGCGACAGCCCAAACGCAAATGCCAGCACCGGGGCAGATGGGCTCGCGTTGATCGGTATGTCCTCCGCTCCGGGAAAGGCCATCGCCAGCAGGATGCGCGTACCTGCGTACGCCACAGCCAACCCCGCCGCACCGCCGGCTCCCGCCAGCAGCACGCTCTCGGTCAGCAGTTGTCGCACAATCCTTCCCCGCATTGCCCCAAGCGCCGTGCGAACATTCATCTCTGCCTTGCGACTCATCCCGCGCACCAGCAGAAGATTCGCCAGATTCGCGCACGCAATCAGCAGCACCAGGCCGGAAGCGGCCATCAACGTGCGCAGTTGCCGATCGTAGTCCTCCTGCATCGTCTGGATACCGCCACCACCCGGCGTGAGAACGATATGAAATCTCTTCAGTCGTTCCTGATCCTGAGGCGAGGTGTACCGTTTTGTACTTGCAAGTTGCTGCCGAAGCAGCATGCTCACCTTCTCCTGCAGTTGCGGCAGAGAAACCCCTTCACGTAACCGCCCCACGATGTAGAGCCACTGGGTCTCCGTGCCGTGAACGTACGGCACATTCGCGATCGGCGGCATGGTTTCGATCGGAAGGTAGAACTCCGGCGGAGTGCCGATCATGCGGTCCCCGTAGAACCCCTTCGGCGCAATTCCGACAATCGTCACGGGTTTGGTGTTGATGCTGAACGTACTGCCCACAATCGACCGATCGCCGTGATACTTCGTCTCCCACGTCGCGTAGCTCATCACTGCGGTCATCGGCGCACCCGCTACGTCATCGGGCTCTCCAATCAACCTTCCTGCCGCCGCAGTCAGACCGAAGGTTCTGAAGTAATTGCCTGAAACGAACTCGCCCATAACGGAACGCGGCGCGTCGTCCGAGCCATTGAGACGAGCTACGACCGGCCTGTACCCGAATCCCGCTTGCATCGCTGCAAGCTCTGCAAACTCCGGCGTGTTCTTGCGCAGATATTCGTAGCTGTTGGTCGAGAAGAATGAGAACTCACCCGCATCGTTTGTGGAATAACCCACACAGCAATCGCCCCTGTTTCCCAGCCGTACCAGCGTCTTCGGATCCGCTACCGGCAGCGTCTTCAGCATCAGAGCATTGATCAGCGTGAAGATCGCCGCGTTCGCTCCAATGCCCAGCCCCAGCGTCAGAACCGCCACCACCGTAAACACCGGCGATTTGCGCAGCATCCTCACCGCGAAGCGCACATCCTGCACCATCGTCTCGATCCCAGGCAATCCCTTCTCCGCGTGGTACTGTTCCCGCACCGCCTCCCCCGCACCCCACTTCAGAAGCGCCTGCCTTCGGGCTTCGCCCTGGGTCATCCCCGCGCGCAGATTCTCCTCCGTTTGCATCCTGACGTGCTCTTCCATCTCTTCGCGCAGCCGCTGCTCGCCGCCATTTCGCGACACAAAATTCGACACGCGCCTCCACATCCGCCTAAGCAGCCTCATGACAAATCCTCCGCCCTTGCCGCGAGAAACCGCGCCATGATCTCGGTCGTCTGCTGCCAATCCTGCACTTCGCTCTGCAGTTGTCGCCGTCCCGATCGCGTCAGCTTGTAATATCGCGCCCGGCGATTGTTCTCCGAAGCGCCCCAGTCCGACTCAATCGAGCCCTCCTGCTCCAGTTTCAGCAGCAGCGGATACAGAGTGCCCTGATTCACAGACAGCAGATCCCCACTGATCTGCTCAATGCGCCGTGCAATCCCATATCCATGCAATGAACCCAGTACATCCAGAGTCTTCAGTACCATCAGCGCCAGGGTTCCCTGCTGCACATCCTTCTTTTCACTCATGCTCCCAACCTTTAGGTTCCCAACAGAAGCTTGCCACATTTCCCTTTTGGGAAACAACAGGGAACCGTCACAGCTCGTCACAATTTGTATTTCGGACCTGCCGTCCTTGATGACGAAATCGTGAAGCATCGAGATGGCGCATCTCCTCTCTGATACCCCTCTTCCCCAATCCCCACCCCGTGTCTCTACACTGTTTCTGACAGTGTCGACCAATGCTTATCGCGGCAGGATCGCTCCCTCTCCCACCGGCTACCTCCACATCGGACACGCCCACACCTTTCATCGCGCCTGGCAGCGGGCCCGACAGGGGCGTGGCGTTTTGGTCTTTCGGATGGAGGATCTTGACGCCGACCGCAGCCGGCCCGAGTACGCCCAGGCTGCCCTCGAAGATCTGCGCTGGCTCAACATCGATTGGGACGAAGGTCCCGACCTCGGCGGACCATACGCCCCCTACGATCAGAGCCAACGCGCCGGTATGCATCGCTCGGCTTGGGAGAAACTACGCGAGGGCGGATTCATCTACCCATGCCGCTGCTCCCGCAAGGACCTCGCCGCCGCACTCAGCGCTCCCCACGAAGACACCAGCAATCCAGGCGTCCGGGGCAACGAGCTGGAGGATGAGCCTGTATATCCGGGCACCTGCCGACCGTCCCGCACTGGGGATGGCATCCTCGATCTCTCTCTCTCCCCCGAGTTCGCCGACGGACCCGGCGGCCTCAACTGGCGCTTCCGCGTCCCCGATGGCGAACTCATCGAATTCAACGACGCGAACCTCGGCCCACAGCGCTTCATCGCCGGAATTGATTTCGGTGACTTCCTCGTCTGGCGCAGAGAAGGCCCGGGGTCCCCACGGACGGGTCCACGTTCGTGGGGTGGAGGCCAGGGGTCCCCACGAACGGCCCCACGTTCGTGGGGTGGAGATCCGGGGTCGCCACAGACGAATCCACATCCCTGGGGTAGTGGTAGCCCCAGCTACCAACTCGCCTGCGTAGCCGACGACTTCGCCATGCGCATTACAGAGGTAGTCCGCGGCGCCGACCTGTTGAAATCCACAGCCCGGCAGATCCTCCTCAATCGCGCCCTCGGCTACCGCGACCCAAACTGGTTCCATTGCGACTTGATTGTCGACGAGCAAGGCCGTCGGCTCGCCAAGCGCCACGACGCCCTCAGCATCCGTGAACTGCGCCGCAGGGGCATGTCCCCCGCTGATATATTCCGGGCGTATTTGAGCCCAGAACCACCTCACCGATGATCTTTGCGCCTCCCTAGCAATGCGTCGGCCAATCCCCTTGTGGATTTCCAGACCCCGAAGTACCCTCGCTTGCGGTGACTCTTTACTTCCCGCCAGAGGTGACTGAAAGGACCTTACACTTTTGGTGCATCCCCGCTACCATGTAAGGGTAAGAAAAAGCCCATAGCTGTACCCGCCATTGGAACTGCCAGAGAGAACGAGACAGCAAGAAGTCCAGGCGAGGCACGCAGGACCCTCAACCCCCAGGAGCGCCGCACATGTCTCAGGATCGGAAACCAAGCCTTTTTGCCTCCATGTTTGGCTCTAAAAAGAAAACGGAAGAAGAGCTCGAAGCTGAACAGCAATCCCGCCAGAAGCTAGAAGATCGCATTCGCGAAGTCCTCACCGTGATCGAAACTCCCAACCTCGACCACGCTTAAGCAGTCCGCCCCGCACCCAGCTTCCGGGTGCGGGTCACTCGCCTCAGACATAATTCAACTCTGAACAACTTCGCCGGGCTGCGGCTCAGTTTCTCTGCTCCCTATTGCCCACTGATCCGTCCAACCCTCGTACGCTCTTACGGTTCGCTCCGCCGGGCTCCGCCAGATACAATAGGAGTACGCGCGAAAAAACCGGGCGATTACGATTTCTTTCTACAATTGGAGCAGGTGCACGTGATACGTATGTTCCGCCACTGGGTTGCAACCTATCTTTGCGCCATCGCGATCCCGGCGATCGCAGCCCCAGCCGCAATCCAGCAACAACCCACGCAGACCACGCTCCTCGTTGACACTCGCGACATCAACGGACACACCGAAGCGAACATCTTCGTCGCAGTGAGTGGTTCCGACGGACTCTCCGCTCCCGGCTCCGTCACCATCACTGACGGCGGTAAGTCGCTGGCCGGATTCGTGCTTGACGCTCAAGGCCAGGTTAGCTCGACGCTCAGCCTCCCCGGCGGAGCGCACTCCTTGCGCGCCGTCTACTCCGGCAACACGACACACGCCACATCCACTTCATCTGTCAGGCCACTCGCCGCTACCGCCGGAACCACTCCCGACTTCTCCGTTGCCATAGCGCCCGCATCGTTCAGCCTCAAACAGGGCCAATCGGGATCGGCAATCGTCACCGTCACTCCCATCAATGCGACGTCCCTCGCCGCGCCAATGTTCGTTACCATCTCCTGTGCCGGCCTCCCTGACCAGACAAAGTGCACCTTTACTCCGGAAAATATTGAAATCCCCGTAGGCGCCACCGCTGCGATCAACAGTTCGATGGTCATCGCAACACAGGCTCCCTCGCTCGCCAAAGCCCAGCCTCTGAACGAACGAAATGTGCATCCCGTCGCATGGGCCCTCCTGCTTCCCGGCACCCTCACACTTGGCGGCCTGGCTTTCGGATTGCGCCGTCGTCGCGTACTTAGCCGTCTCGTTCTGCTGGCTCTCGTCGGATTGGTTGGGGTGCTAGGCTCCACGGCCTGCTCGCCGCTCTATAACTACCGCAACCACGGTCCTACTCAGAACTTGCCCACGCCCACGGGCACCTACAACCTCACCATTTCCGCGCAGTCGAGCAATGGGGTTACAGCCACAACGCATACAACGAGCATTGCGCTGACGGTCACAAAATAGCCCGATTCCGCGGGAGCCGGATGTATGAACCCCTGGCATCCCCTGCCTCACGACATCTACTCGCTCGTCGAACACACACCGGGAACGGTGCTTCTCCATAGCTCCCGTCCCGGCGTCTCCGCAATAAGCCGCCTCTTCATTTCTCCACTCAAAATCCTCGAAGTTCGGGAACTCGCGGGAATCCCTGCCCTCTTCGCGCAAATAGAGGACGCGATCCGCCGTGGTCACCTCGCCGCCGGCTACTTCGCCTACCCGTGCGGAGAGTACTTCGAACCCACGGCAACACTCAGCCGCCGCGAAACGGATACACTCGCCTGGTTCGGCATCTACGAACGCTGTCACAGCTTTGATCACACCGTTGCGGCATTCGACTCCGCTTCTCCCCACCAAGCGCCGCAGAAGCACCAAGTACCTGCGGAAACCCCGGCCAGCCCGATGCCCATCGACTTCGTACTGACTCAACAGCAATTCGCCGAGCGCATTGCCCAGATTCACAACTGGATTCGTGCGGGCGATGTCTATCAGCTCAATTTCACGTTTCCTCTTCATGCACAGTTCGCCGAAAGTCCCTCAGCTCTGTATGCGCGGCTCAGTGCAGCCCAGCCAGTCGACTACGGCGCATTTCTCCACACGGCTCCTGGCCGTCATATCCTTTCTTTCTCGCCCGAACTCTTCTTCAGCATTGACGGCGAACGCCACATCATCACTCAACCGATGAAAGGCACTGCGCCTCGAGGCCGAACCACGACCGAAGATCGCGAGATTGCCGAATGGCTCGCCAACGATAGCAAGAACCGCGCCGAAAACGTGATGATTGTCGATCTTATCCGCAACGATCTCGGCCGCCTCTGCACCTTCGGATCCATCCACGTAGATAAGCTTTTCGAAGTCAAACGTTATCCCTCGCTATGGCAGATGACCTCGCGCATTGCCGGAGACCTGGTGCCGGATATCAAATACGAAGAAATCTTCCGCGCACTTTTCCCTTGCGGATCCATCACGGGCGCGCCAAAGGTCCGCGCAATGCAACTACTGACGCAGATTGAGCTAGAGCCGCGCGGCGTTTACACCGGCGCCATCGGATATTTCTCGCGAGAACAAACTGTCTTCAACGTCGCGATTCGAACACTGGAGCTAGAAGGCCGCAGAGCCATGATGGGCGTCGGCGGAGGCATCGTCATCGACTCCCATCCAACGACCGAATACCAGGAATGTCGCCTCAAAGCCGATTTCCTGACCCGCTCCGCTGAACCGTTCTCCCTGATCGAAACCATCCTCTGGAACGGCACCTTCCCGCTCCTCGAACTGCACCTCGATCGGCTTGCAGACTCAGGCGACTACTTCGATTTCACTTGCGATCGCGAAACGGGTCGAACTGCTTTGCTCGCCGCAGCCTCCGGGTTTGCAGACAACCGCCCCCGCAAAGTGCGCCTGCTACTCGACGCGGGCGGTACACTCCACATCGAGAGCGCCATCCTTCCGAACGCTGAAGACCTCGCGAGTCCGCTGCGCGTCTGCATCGCTGCAAAGCGCACCGATCCCACTGATCGATTCCTGTTTCACAAGACCACACGGCGCGAACTCTACAACTATGCATTCAGCGCCGCATCCTCTTCTGGGTTCGCTGACATCCTCTTCCTGAACACGAGAGGCGAAATCACCGAAGGAGCAGTGAACAATCTCTTCATTGAAAAATCTGGTCGCTGGTACACACCCCCGATAGATTGCGGTGTTCTCCCCGGTGTCTATCGCCGCCACCTTCTCACAACCCGCCCAGAAATCGAAGAGAAAATTCTTTCCATAAACGATCTGAAGGCCGCCGATAGCGTTTATCTTTCCAACGCCGTCCGCGGCCTTCGTCCTGTTTCTGTTGATTTTGATACTGCGCCAGGTTTCTGAACTCTGACGTTGTCCCTGTCTTAGAACGTTCTTGAAATCCCCGTAATCACGGTGTAATCCGCGAATGCCGCATCACCGTGGGCGTGGTTCTCAATATCGGTCACGCTGATCTTGCGGTTCCGCTCCATCGCCCAGGGCCCGCTGGCATAGAATCCCCACCGTCCGCGGCTGTACATCATTCCCGGCTCAATCGAGATTACATATCCCGGCCGCCGGAATCCATTGCTCGACCCGAAAGCGTCGCGAACGGGTACGCCTTCCATGCGCCCTCCAACGCTGAGCGCCAGCCCACGCAGAAGCTTCACCCCGGTAACCGGCCGCGACAATCCGCCACGCCAGAGGTACTGATCCGTCGCCGACACCACATCTTCTCCCGGAGCCGAACGGAATGTCTGCACACCTGTCGTATCCTGCGGACTGAACAACCAGGAACCAGTAAAGTACGCCGATGTCCGCCAGTGGATCTCGCGATACGCTTCTGTTGCCAGCGAGAAACCCCACGTGCCGTCTCCCGGTTGCACTGACTCGTCAAACGGCTCGGTCAGTGGCGTGCCGCTTTTGGTGATTGTCGTTCCCTTTGCATCATTGATGCCCGTAGGCAGCTTCAACTGCGCCGAGACCGCAACGTTGCCGTGGCTCTCTGTCGGCGGACGCCATACCCACGCCTGCGCACCAACCGTCACGTCTCCAATTCCGCCAGACCGATAATAGTTCGTGTCCGTCCGCTGCCCGTGACGCGTCGCCTCCATCCCTGGAACTGAAGCAACGAGGCTCCAGCGCGGAGTAAGTTGATAATTCAAATCGAGCTCAAACAGATTCACATGGTTCACCACAGCCGAATGTTGCGTCTGCCGCTGCTCCTGATAGACCGTTCCGACGTAATGCCGATACGAGTTGTAAACACGATAGCCAGTTGAAATCGTCAGCCCGTGCAGGAAGTTCGTTCCCGCGGAATGCGCGATGGCAGCCTGATTAGTTGGATCAAGTCCGGAGATAACAGGTTGTGGAGAGTGGGCAGCAACGCAACCTTGAGCATGGGCTGAAGACTGCAGGCAGAAGAGGGAAGTGAACAGAGCGGCAGTAGAAACCGCACTCCGCAGCAGGAGCTTTTTCATCTATGTCTCCAATTCAGGAAGGAAAAACTGACCTCAAAATTCCCAACGGGGCGAACCACAGGATCGGGAAATGCCTGTGTACTTGACCCAGACGAAAGTAGCAGCTTTTTGGCCCGACTCGCGTCACCCATCATGCTGAACGCCCCCTCATCCCTTCGGTTGAGTCCAGATCATCGCCTCGCTGGTTATCGTCGAGAGACAATGCCGCCCTTCCCCAACCGTCAAATCCTTACCTTCCTCCTCTGCCTCGCCATGTTTCCGGCTTCACTCTTCGCAAAACGCGTGCCCGACCCCACCTTCAAAACTCTCGATGGCCAATCGCACAAGCTCTCAACCTTGCGCGGTCAAATCGTTGTCGTGAACTTCTGGGCCACATGGTGCGGTCCCTGTCAGGAGGAGCTTCCCCGGCTTTCGCAGATTGCTGCATCCTACTCCGGCAAACCCGTCAGTTTTGTCTTCATCTCCATCGACGAACCGAAGAATCGCAGCAAAATTCCCTCCGCTCTCACGAAACTCCACCTCGATTTCACGAGTTGGATAGGGGCCGACACCGACACTCTCGATAGCTTCGGCCTCGGCAACATCGTTCCGGGAACCATCATCCTCGACGAGACTGGCCAGCCGGTCGCGCGCGTCATGGGTGAGGCCAGAGAAGATGACGTTCGCAAACCAGTCGACTGGCTATTAGGAGGCAAGAAAGGCGACGCACCCCAAGCTCTCACGAAACGCCTTTGATCTCACTCCTCCCTCCGATTCAACCGAGCCCGCGGCATAGAATGAGTCCGTGAATGCCCGCTGGCCTTCGAGACTTGTTCCGTTCCTTGCGCTCCTCATCTCCTCTGTCCCTTCCAGCACTGCACAAACCGCTGATCAGGCGTGGCTCAACTACAGCCTTCGGGGTCGGCTTCACTCGCTCTTTCCAATTGCCGTCCGCGCGCTCGGCGGCAGTGCTGTCGAACGGACTGCGGTCGCTGAGTTGAACCGTGAGCTCGGCTCGCTCGCCGGCCAGGATGCCTCCAAAATGACTGCTCGTGCGAGAGAAGCCCTCTCAGGGCAGACACTCCTGGGAACCGTCGAGGAGATCCAGAAGGCACTCCCTGATATCTCTGTTCCCAAAAATTTAGGCCCCGAGGACTATTGGATCTGGTCGAACTTTCAGCACGGAGAGAAGCAATTGCTGGTGATCGCTGGAGGCAGTCTAAAGGGCGTCCTCTACGGCGCGTTTGAGTTGCTTCGAACACCGGCTATAGCTCCATATACAGCGCTTCCCAAAGAGGGACTGCGCGGCAGTCCAGCCATGCCCCTCCGCTGGACCGACGAATGGGATAACATCGACGGCTCCATCGAGCGTGGCTACGGTGGTCGCAGCATCTTCTTCGACGCAGGCCATGTTCGCACTGATCTCGCCCCCGTCACCGAATACGCCCGTCTCCTCGCCTCCATCGGCATCAACGGATGCAATCTCAACAACGTCAACAATGCTTCGGTCTTCTTCACTCCCGAGATGCTGAAGGAAATCGCTCGTATCGCCGACGCGATGCGGCCATACGGCGTCGGCGTCTCCCTCTCCGCCGACATTGCCAGCCCGAAAACTCTCGGTGGCCTCTCCACCTTCGATCCGCTCGATCCCGCCGTCCAAAAATGGTGGGCCGAGAAAGTCAACGAGATCTACGCCCTGATCCCCGACTTCGGCGGCTTCACCGTCAAGGCCGACTCCGAAGGCCAGCCCGGCCCCGCCAGCTATGGCCGATCCCCCGCCGACGCTGCCAACACTCTCGCCGCAGCGCTCGCCCCACACAACGGCGTGGTCCTGTATCGTGCCTTCGTTTACAACCATCACCTCGACTGGCGTGATCCAAAGGCCGACCGCGCACGCGCCGCATACGACATCTTCCATCCGCTCGACGGCAAGTTCGCCTCGAATGTAATCGTCCAGATCAAGGAAGGCCCCATCGACTTCCAGGCGCGCGAGCCAGTCTCTCCGCTATTCGGCGGACTCACTCAAACTCAACAGGCGATGGAACTCCAGATCACGCAGGAGTACCTGGGCCAGCAGCGCCACCTCGTCTACATCGCGCCCATGTGGAAGGAAGTCCTTGACTTCGACATGCGCGTGAATGGGATTCACTCGCCGGTTAAAACCGTCATTTCGGGTGGCCTGTGGCTAGGCGACCAAAAATCACTTTCGGGCAATCCGCCGCCGCGACCTCTCGGCGGCATGGTCGGCGTAGCCTGCATCGGCCAAAACGGCTGGCTCGGCTCGCCTCTCGCTCTCGCCAATCTCTACGCCTTCGGCCGACTCGCCTGGAATCCCGATCTCAAGCCCGAAGACATCGCCACCGAGTGGACCCGCCAGACCATCTCCACCGATCCCCCCGTCGTCAGCACCATCGTCAAAATGCTGATGCAGTCATGGCCCGCGTACGAAAGCTACACCGGCCCCCTCGGCCTTCAAACCCTGACCGACATCACCGGCAGTCACTACGGCCCCAACATCGAATCCAGCGA
>Ga0207695_10009260_pt1 | contig 12201 bp, 13 predicted proteins | sample KBSC54metaG_FD_184354 | JGI IMG/M metagenome (GOLD analysis project Ga0207695, IMG submission 184354) | Corn rhizosphere microbial communities from Kellogg Biological Station, Michigan, USA - KBS C5-4 metaG (SPAdes) (version 2) | ecosystem: Host-associated > Plants > Roots > Rhizosphere > Soil...
GAAAGCGGTCCAGTCTGACCCATACTACACGCAGGGAGGCGGCGGTCCATTTCCAGACCGCTCCATATTGGAGCAACGCGGGCTCAACGCCCCAATCGAAACACCCGCTCCGCATTGAGCTGATAGAGCTTGCGCTTATCCTCCAGGCTCAGGGGCAAATCGTCCGTCACCCGCACCTCCTCCGGCACGAACTGGTAGGGATAATCCATCGCATACATGACACGATCCGCGCCCATCACCGAATGCACGAACAGGATCACCGGCTCCCAGGCCATGCCGCTGGTCGTGACATAGACGTTTTCACGCAGGTACTGACTCGGCGCGCGCTCGAGGGCACGCAGGCTCGCGTAACGCTTGCCGGCCACGGCGCGCCGATGCATGAAGTCGATTCTGAACATCCAGAAGGGCAGCGCCTCGCCGAGATGGCCCACCACGATCTGCAGCTTCGGAAAGCGATCAAACACCCCGCTGGTGATGATCCGCAACAGGTGCAGGCCGGTCTCCACGGCAAAGCCGAATATCGCGCCATCGAGCCCCTTGTCCAGAAACGGCTCGATCAGGCCGCGCGAAGGCGTGTTCGGGTGCAGGTACACCGGCACCCCAAGGCTTTCCGCGGCGGCGAAGATGTCCCAGAATTTCGGGTCATCCAGGTACTCATCATGGGTGTGCGAGTTGATGATCGCACCCTTCAAACCGAGCTCACGCACGCCTCGCTCCAATTCACGCGCAGCCGCGCTGGGCTCCTGCGGAGCCACAGCCGCAAGGCCGGCAAAGCGGCGCGGGTGCTTGCGGATGGCCTCAGCGAGCTGATCGTTGGTGTCACGCGCCAGCGCTGTCGCGGTCGGCCCGTCGAAAATCTGGACCCCCGGGCAGCTCAGCGACAGAATCTGCAGGTCCACTCCGGTCGCATCCATATCGGCGATGCGCTGCTCGCCCAGATCCTGAATCCGCTGTAGAACGCCCGTCGTGCGGGCGCCCTCCTGTCCGCCGTAAAACCCCCACAAACTCAAGAATCCGCGGTCGGTCGCGGAGCCATCCTCGACCATCCGCAGATAGCGCTTCGCCAGGTCAGGTGGCACGAAGGCCTCCTCGACGGCAATGCGCCGATAGTCAGTGTGGAAGGCTTTCCCGGGAATCGGTTGCAACAGTCTCTCATTCATGTCGTTGGTCTCCACATAATGCAGGCGCAGGCGGGGGCGATAACGGACGCCCCTTGAGTCTGGTCCGGGACGAGTGCAATCTTCCGGTTTCCAGCTTCAGGGGGTATTTGATGCTGCAGAACACCGCGCACCAGGCCGGAAACCGGCCCCGGGTCACCGGGATCGAGCCGTTCGCCGCCGAAAGCATCCACTTCATCACCCAGATGTCCTCGGCCGACATCGTCACCATGCACGTGTTCGACCAGTCGGGCCAGCGCGTCTGGCTGGGCTCCCGAGGGGCACCTCCGGCATTCCGTACCGCCTACTACGACGCGCAGATGTGGCGCATCGATCCACTCGGCCCGATACGCGCAGGCGGCGGCGCCGAGCGCGCGCTGACGGACCTGCAAACAGCCGAGACCCGGCGCGAGTGCGCGGACGCGGCCCGCTACCGGGCGTTTTTGAGCTCGTTCGGCATTCTGGATGCGGCGGAAATGGTGTTCAGGCAGGGTGATGAGTTGATTGGCGGGATGAGCCTGCTGTGGACGCGCGCCTCGCCCGGGACGCTGCATGCCGAGCTGGACGTAATCAACAATCTGCACCGTTATGTTCAAGTGAGCTTCCAGAGCGCCCTGCGCGGCACACTGATCGGATGGCGCAAGAGCCTGGTGCACGAGTTCTCCCTGACGCCTCGGGAGCTGGAGGTCGTTGAGTTGGTTTGCGCGGGGCGCACGAACGGCGAGCTCGGGGAGTCGTTGAGCATTTCGCTGGCGACGGTCAAGAGCCACCTGTCGAACATTTTTCAAAAGCTCGGTGTCCGTAACCGCGCCGCCCTGGTACAGCGCACTCTCGGGAGCGTGCGCCACTGAAGCGGCCCGGGTCACCGCACTACGAAGTAGTGGATCCGGTTGCCGTTGGGCACCTTCTCCGCGGTACCCACAAAAACGTGCTGACTCAACCATTCATGTGGCCCGGCGGGGGCATCGAACTTCGGTGACACTCGCATGTAGTATTCGTGGGGCTCGACCGGCTCATTGCGTCGCATACGCTCCATGACCGATTCCTCGCCCCACCGGTAGCCGCGATTTTGCATATAGATGATCGCGCCATCCTCAGCCTCCAACAGGTAACGCGCATCGAAGTCGATCACGCCGTTCGGACGCACCAACGGGAAATCGCCGCCAGACATCGGAATGACACGGCCACGCAGACTCGGGCCCTCCACGGTGCCAGCGGCCGCGTATACCGCGCCACGCACCTCACCCATTGCACTCGGGCGCACCCATTTCAGCCCGGTAAGCTCGATAGAAATGGTGAAGACATGCTCCAGGCGCGGGAGGAAAGGATGGGTCGTCATAGGCGCAAGTCGGCTCGTAATTGAGAGGTGTCGGCCAAGGGAAAGATAATCCAGTCGCCGTCAGCGATGATCCACCGTTCGGCTGATGCGGTCCATCCGGCATTCACCGAGCATCCTGAAATGATGACCTCGGCCCCAAATCCCACCGGTGTCACTGCCCTCATCGACGGCGCTCCCTTGAGCCGGCTGCAATACCAGGTCTTTGCGCTGTCCGCGGTATCGGTTTTTCTCGACGGCTACGATACCCAGGCGGTCGCCTACATCGCGCCGGTCGTGTCCCGGAGTTGGAGCTTGCCCACCGGGGCTTTCGGACCGGTGTTCGCCGCGGGACTCATCGGCTCGGCGCTCGGCAGCTTAGCTCTCGCCCCTCTGTCGGACCGTCTCGGCCGCAAGCGGGTCATGGTCGCCAGTGCCGCCGCGATCGGACTCCTGACACTGCTGTGCGCGGCGGCCAACACCCTGGGAATGCTCGAGTCGTTGCGATTTCTGGCCGGTCTCGGCCTCGGCGCCACTTTGCCGAACGCGTTGGCATTGATCGCCGAGTATGCGCCCGAGCGCCGGCGCACGACGATCGTGTCAGCGACGTTTTGCGGGTTGGCTGTGGGTGCGGCATTGGGAGCGGTTGCCGCCACTGCGCTGGTCCCGCGCTGGGGTTGGCCCTCGGTGTTTGTCGCAGGCGGTGTTGTGACCTTGCTGTCGTGGCCGATACTGCAGTGGCTGCTGCCTGAGTCGCTGTCTTACCTGGTACTGCGCCGGCCGGAGAGCCCCGAGACCCTCGAGACACTCGAACGGCTGACCGGTGCACCAACAGCCGCTTCGATCACACTCATCGCCGAGCCACAGGAGCGCCCCACATCGCACCTGGCGCTGCTGTTCAATGACGGTCGCGGTGTAGTCACCCTCACCTACGGGCTGCTTGCATTCCTCACTTTGTTGACGCTGTATCTGCTCAACAACTGGCTCCCGACGTTGATCCATTCACGCGGCCTGTCTGTTGAAGCGGCATCCTGGTCGACCGCGGCATTCCAACTCGGAGGCATCGCGGGCACGATCCTGCTCGGCATGCTCGCCGATCGATTCGGCCCGATCCGGGTCGTGGTGATCACCTACATCGCCGCCGCCGTATCGATCGCAAGTATCTCGGCCGTGTTGGACCCGGGATGGGTTGCGCTCGCGGCTCTTGCCTCGGGGTTTACCGTGATCGGGGCACAAAGCTGCAACAACGCCGTGTTGACCGGCCTGTACCCTACCGCCTCGCGCGGCGCGGCCCTCGGGTGGAACCTCGCTTTCGGCCGCATCGGGTCGATCCTCGGTCCCTCCATCACCGGAATGCTTTTGTTGATGAGCATCAGTGCCGAACACGTGCTGTTGTGGGCTGCCGTTCCTGTGGTCGGCGCGGCGGCTCTACTGTTGAGTGCCGCGAGCGCCATACGGCGAGTCACTGCCCGCGCAAAATAACGACGTCCGACATCACCCGGCTCGATCCGCCTTTCGGCTGATGTGAGTCACCGGCGCAGGCCGCAGCATGTTTCAGTCCTGTAGGGGGTTGTTGCAATGAAAACATACGACTCCCACTCTCTCGGTTACGACACGACCATTCCGTTCGATGCGGCCACCGATGAGCTCAATGTGCGCCTGGGGGTGTTGCTCGGCGGAGCCGACCTGTCACTCTTCGTGGACAACGCGCTCAACAGGCAGGCGTACCTGCAGCGCTCGCATGACACGCCGACGTCGCCTTTGTACTACGATCTGACATTGCGCCCGCTCACCGCCGGTGCAACGCTGACCTACAGGTATTGACAGCCATGAATCCTGTGCGAATTGTTGTTCTGCTGCTGGCATTCACTGCATTGCCCTTCCTGGCGGATCAGGCGCTTGCCGCGAGCGTCGCGGATGCATTCAGCCCCCAGCTCGCCGACGCTCCCGAGGCCCAGCGCGCCGACGCCCTCAGCACCCAACGCGCCAACGCTTTGCCGCTCACGCCGCTGTACCAGGTCACGCGGCCTCGGGCCGACGCGCGACCGGGCACGCTGTTGGGCTCTGAAAAAGCCGATCAATATCAGCTTCCCGGCGGAGTTAGCGCGGTCCGCATCGTCTATGTGTCACGCTCGGCCGAGGATAAGCCGGTGGCGACCAGCGCGGTGGTGTTGGTGCCATTCGGCCACGCGCCCCCCGGGGGATGGCCGGTGATCGCCTGGGCGCATGGTACGGCGGGAGTTGCGCGCAATTGTGCACCGTCGCTCATGAAAGACCTCTACTACGGCTGGGAAGGACTGTTCGGATACGCCATGCTGGGTTATGCGGTAGTCGCTACCGATTACGCCGGCCTCGGCACCGAAGGGCCTCACCAGTACATGTCGCTCGCGGCACAAGCCCACGACGTGATCAATTCAATACCCGCAGCTCGGGCGGCGGTGCCGGAGCTGGGGCCGAAGTGGGTTGCTGTCGGGCACTCGCAGGGTGGTGCGGCCGTGCTCAAAGTCTCGGAGTTGGAGCATGACCTGCGCGACGGCGGTTTTCTGGGCTCCGTCTCACTCGCTCCACCCACTGATCTCAACACGATGTGGCACGGGCACGCCGTCCCCATCGGGGCGGCCGGCGGCTATCTCGACATCATCGCGCTCGGCATCAAGGCGCAGGATGCCTCCTTCGATCCGGCCAGAATGTTGGGGCCCGGCGCGCTCGCAAAGTTGCCCGCAGTCGCCAACGAGGCCTGCCTGGATGCGGCCGCAGCCTTACTGGCCGACACGCCGGCTGCCTCCCTCCTCCAACCTCACTGGGCGGACGATCCAGCCGTGGTGCGCTTCGCACGCGCCAACCTTCCGGATCAGTCACCGGCCTATGGACCGATTCTGCTGCTCCAAGGAACGGCGGACCGGACCATCCCTGAGCCGCTCACTCGCGAGGCCGCCGCTCATCTGTGCAAGCTGGGGGATGTAGTGCGGTATCAAACTTACGAGGGAATGGATCATGACCCGCTCGTCGATGCCTCCTTCCGTGACCAGATCGGTTGGATCGCCGCGCGCTTCGGGGGCCAACCGGCTCACGGAAATTGTCACTGAGGCTGACTCATGACACGCCTGAGCAGACGATCCCTTCTGGGTACGGCGGTCGCGAGCGCGACATGGGTCATGTTGGGACGCGCCGCGACTCCAGGCGGTGATCCAACGGTGGGTGATACCGTCGCGGTCACGACTCGCGGCAAAGTCGCCGGTTACCGCAAAGACGGCACCTGCGTCTACAAAGACATTCCCTATGGCGCCTCCACGGCCGGCACCGCTCGATTCCAACCGCCACGGCCGCCTGAGCCGTGGACCGGTACACTCGCCGCCGTAAACGACCCGCCGGCGGCGCCACAGAGCGAGCCGGGCTCCCAGCGCAGGCGTGAAGTGCCCGCAACGCTTACGGGCATCGAGCCGGACTGGCCGGTGTTGCCGGAGAGCGAGGATTGTCTGAAGTTGGATCTTTGGACGCCGGCAGTCGATGATCACCGGCGTCCCGTCATGGTCTGGTTCCATGGCGGCGGATTTGCGGTGGGCTCCGCCGCTGGCGCCTGGCAGGATGGCGCCCGCTTGAGCCGACATGCGGACGTAGTCGTCGTCAGCGTGAACCATCGGCTGAATGTCCTCGGACACCTGTTTCTCGATCGCCTGGATGCGCGCTTCGCGGGCGCGGGCAACGCTGGGTTGCTGGACCTGGTGCTGGCGTTGAGTTGGGTCCGGGATAATGTCGCGCGCTTTGGCGGTGATCCGGGCAACGTCACCATCTTTGGCCAGTCGGGCGGTGGCCAGAAAGTCTCGATGCTCATGGCCATGCCGGCCGCCGCGGGCCTGTTTCATAAGGCCATCGTTCAGAGCGGCCCTGCTCCCAAGGCGCTCGAGCCCGCCTATGCGCAACAGATGGCGGAGCGCATGTTAGGCAAGCTCGGCATCCCGGGTAATGGCCTGTCGCAACTGCAGACCCTTCCGTTGGAACGCATCATGCGGGCCTACTTTGCCGTGTTTCGCGAGACCGGCGGTTATGGCGTGCTCGGCATTCTGCAGGGCTTCGCTCCGGTTGTTGACGGAGTCGTTTTGCCGCAGCACCCGTTTGACCCGGTCGCGCCGGGGATTTCGGCTGGTGTGCCGCTGCTGATTGGCACCACGCGTACCGAGATGACGCTCAATACGCTGGTCGAAGATCCGACCGCGGATCGAATGGACGAGCAGGGATTGCACACTCGCCTGATCGGACTTTTGGGTCATGACACCGAGCGTGTCGTCAAGGCGTATCGGGACCATCATCCTGCGGCGTCACCGTGGGAACTGTATGCGTTGATCACGGCCGACTGGCCAACACGGCTGTACTCGATCTGGATCGCACAGGCCAAGGCCCGCCTCGGACGGGCACCGGTCTACATGTACCGAACTGATTGGCAGACGCCTGTCGCGAGCGGCAGGCTGCTGTCACCTCATGCGATTGATCTGGCCTGGGTGCTCGACGATACCCCCTATTCCCGGAGTTTTGATGGCGGGGGACCGCAGGTCGAGCACGTGGCGGGACACATGCGCGATGGTTGGGTGGCCTTCGCGCGCAACGGCAATCCCAACACCCTGGGTCTGCCGGAATGGCCCTCGTATCGGCCGGAGTCCGGGCGCGCGACAATGTTGTTCGACAATAACTCTCGGGTCGTGAATGACCCTGATGGCGCCGATTGGCGTGTGATCGACTCGATCATGTCCGGAAGGTCGCGCCAGGAGCCTGTCTGAGTAGTGCTCGCCTACTGCGGCCGCCCGGCGCACGACAGTAGTACCGGAGTTGAGTGAGGAAACGGGTATGCACGGCACAAATTTACGGGTTTTGGTGCTGACGTTGGTCGCTGTCGGCGGCCTGGTTGGCCAGAGTGTGGGAGCCGAGGGGCCCTCCGCGGCCGTTCAGGAGTACCGGCGCCACATGTTCGACCCACCGGTTCGGACCCTTGCGAACCGTACCATGGAGTTGATGTTCAACACCGCACGCGTGGAGAATGGAGCGCGGGCATCGCCGCTCTTAGGCAGCAGCGGCGCGCTCGATTTCACGTACGAGTATAAGGGCGTGACCCACAAGGCCATCGACGTGCTCGAGGACACGAGCGCCGATGCCCTGCTGATTCTCAAGAATGGCCGGATCGTGTTCGAGCGCTATCTCAACCGGACGAATGAGCAGACTCATTTCAACTCCTATTCCATGGCGAAATCGATCAACTCCATCCTGGTCGGTTTCGCCATCGCCGACGGTTATATCCACTCGGTGGACGATCCGACCTTGAAATACGTGCCGGAATTACGCGGGTCCGGCTACGAGGGCACGACGCTGAAGAATCTGCTCGAGATGCGTTCGGGTGTGGACTGGAACGACAATTTTTTTGCCGACGAGACGGCATCACACGCCGCGCACGTCGCCTCCTGGGTGGAGGAGAAATCCCGGTACGCGGACGCGGCGAAGACCACCCGCAGGGCGCACCCGCCGGGGAGTGTTTACAACTACAACACCATGGATGCTGGGGTCATCGGCCTGGTCGTGGAGCGCGCGGTAGGCAAACCGATCAGCCGCTACCTGGGGGAGCGATTGTGGCAGCCGGGAGGGATGGAATCCTACGGTTTTTATATTATCGACGGACCTCCTGGGGTTGGACGGGAGTTTTCCGGAGGCGGATTCAACGCGGTGCTGCGCGACTATGGACGGTTGGGGCTTCTGATGCAGAGCCAGGGGCAGCTCAACGGGCGACAACTGCTGCCGCAGGCCTATGTCGCCGAATCCACGCGCGCCTCAACCAACAGTGATCACGACACTGAATTCAAGGGGCTCGGGTATGCGTATTTCTGGTGGCCGGTGCTCGGATCGCGGGCCTTCACGGCGGTCGGCGGTGAAGGGCAATTCATCTATGTCGATCCGGCGAGTAAGACCGTGATTGTGAAAATGAGCCATGGACCGGTGGGGCCTGAGGCCGTGCCACAGGAGGAAGAGGCGGTGAGCTTTTTTGCGGCGGCTTGTCGGTGGCGAGGGCCACATCCTTAGATGCTGACAGGGGTACTGCGGCGGGCGGGAAATACTCTGCGTGGGTGCGCTACCCTATCGCTGATTTTAGCAGGCCACATTGCGCTGGGCGGAGCGCGAGATGGCGCCGCTGGAACCTGCAAACACCAGAGGAGCGCGGCGACGATGGGTGGTGGAAACCTCGAGGCATTCATGGAGATGCTTTTGGGCATAGTTGGTAAGGGATAGCATCCGTCGTACCAAGATGGTACAGCCGTTACCATTTCGTGCCAACCTCGCGACCGCCCTTGGATTCACATCTCGATGCCAAGCAAGGCAACGCGGGAATCCCTTGCGGGTCGGAGTTTGCGACGCCTTGGACGACCAGTTCATACAGCTCGGCGCCATCATTGCTCCGTGAGGATCGGCATCCCTGCCTGTCCTCGATCCTTTTCGTCCATATTATGGACTATCAATAATATTGACCTCTCAGATAGCGATCGAATATCCTGCGCTACGTGCAGTCCCAAAAACGAGTCAAGGACGAGGTGGCCCTCGGGGCATTGCTGCGGGTGGCGGGGAATACCTATGCCACCGCGATGCGAGATGCCCTGGCTGCCGAGGGCTTTGATGATCTGCCACGCGACGGCGTATTCTTCCTGGGGGCGATTCGCGGCGCGAATACCTCCCTGTCCGATGTCATCCGCTGGCTCGGTAGCTCGAAGCAATCTGTTGGTCAACTCGTCGATACCCTGGTTTTGCGCGGCTACGTCCATCGGGACGTTGATGAGCAGGACCGGCGCCGGCTCAAGATCACCTTGACCGAGCGCGGGGAGCAGGTCGCCGCCATCGCTCGCCGCGTGACCCGGTCGATCGATGAGAAGCTTCTCCAGGCAGTGGGTGCGGCCCACGTCGACTGTACGCGCGCGACGTTGAAAGCGCTCATGGCTCAATCAGAGCCGAAGTAGGACACCATGGCATCAGTTGTATTGTTGCGCTGTTTGGATCTGGAGAAGACCCGGCGTTTCTATCGCGACTCGCTCGGTTTTGAGGTGACGGACACGGCAGAGGGTACTCTGTCGGCGCGTCTTGCGGACGGCGTGTTGATTTTTACGACCGCGGATCTTTGGCAGGCGCCGCCGGGCGCGGCGGCCACGTTCTATTTCGCGGTCACCGACGTCGATGCGTATTTTGCCGCCGTCAAGGACAAGGTCACCGTGAGTTGGCCGCTGCAGAACATGCCCTACGGCTCCAGGGAGTTCGGAGTTCGTGATTGCAACGGCCATACACTCGCTTTCCAGGCTGGCGCCCTGAGGTCGGGCCAGAGCAGGCAGGTGCCACTGTGCATGGACGATGCGGACATCAGTGGCTCGACATTCTCGAATGTCAGTCTCGAGCACGCAAAGTTCCGTGACGTCAATATGCGCGGCGTGTCGATCACGGATGCCGCTCTGCAATCGGCAAGCTTCAGGGATTGCAATCTCACGGACGCGAGCATTGATGAATCCAACACACAGGGCATGCGCATCGACGGTGTGCCGGTGTACGAGATGTTCCGTGCGTACCAACAATTCTCCCGGGCGGAGCGGGCTGGAAGGGCTACTGCGAATAGGACTGATATCAAGCATGACGTGAACAGTGCCGGACTGCCGATTGGTCCGGCTGTACCGGGTTGGGTGCCGCGGTCGCGGCCGCCGCGGACGCCGATGTCAGGTCAGTATGCAGTGCTCGAGCCCGTCAATGTCGAGAAGCATGGGGCTGACCTGTTCTCGGCTTATATGGAGGCGCCGGACGGGAGAGATTGGACGTACCTGTCTGTCGAGCGTCCGGAGAGTGAGCCGCGGTTTCGGGAGTATCTGACGAAGCTCACGATGAGTGATGATCCGCTGCACCATGTCATTGTCGATCGCGCGACGGGGCGGGCACTCGGGACCGCGGCATTCATGCGGATTGAGCCGGCGCACGGGGTCATTGAGGTGGGGCATATCACGTACTCGCCGGCGCTGAAGCGTACGCGGGTTGCGACGGAGGCGATGTACCTGATGATGAGGCGCGCCTTCGATGAGCTGGGGTATCGGCGCTACGAGTGGAAGTGTGACAGCTTGAATGCGCCTTCGAGGGCGGCGGCGCTTCGGTATGGGTTTACCTTTGAGGGGATCTTCAGAAAAGCGATCCTCTACAAGGGGCGTAGCCGGGACACGGCGTGGTACTCGATTACGGATGATGAGTGGGCGGGGGTCAGGGGGGCGCTCGAGAGTTGGTTGGATCCGCGGAATTTTGATGCGGAGGGGCGTCAGCGGAGCAAGCTGCACGTGACTCGGGAGAGGCAGACTCCGGGATGAAACCCTCTCCCCCAGCCGTCCGGCACTCCGACTCCAGCAGACCAATGACGGCCTCCCCGCGCCCCGCAAACACCAGCTCGATCGGAGTCAGGCTGTCCAGTGCCGGGATCGGTGTTTTGCACAGCCACTGGAATACCCGCGATCGGTCCGGTTCCAGTTGTTCCGCCAGGGCGAATATCCGGTGGAAGATGCCCTGTCTGCCTCGCTTAGAAGACATAACTCACTCCTACCAGAAAACTCTCGGTGAAGTCGCGATCCACCATGGGACTGTCCTTGACGGCCCCGGGGAGCGATGTGAGGGAAAAATTGCCGATCAGCAGCCAGGACCTGGATAGGCTGTAGACCAGGCCGAGTTTGAAATAGAGCGACCCTGCCGCGTCAGGCCGGTACACTGCCAGGCCACTTCGGGCGACTTCCTTGGCGCGGATACCGTAGTAGTAATCATTCAGGGCACGGCTGCTATAGGTCAACCCGGCCTCCGGAATGAGCGTGAGTCGACCTTGCTGGACTGGGTATTGGTAGCCGAGGTCGGTCATGTTGCCGCCGCCATGCCCGGTCACCTCCTTTTGCGCCGTGGCTTGGATGACTCCCCAACTGCCATGCAAACGCCAGGAGACACCTGCAAGACCCGAAACATTGCGATCGGAGAGTCGGCGGAGGTGGGGATCGTCGCAATCCCGGGCCAGAAACTGGTTGGGGTAAGGTGAGGCAATCACGGCGAGCTCGCTGTCGCCGGTGCTGAGCAGCCGGTATCCCAACACGATCCCCCGCAGAAAGAAATGACTGCCCTCATAGTTGACCGTCGGCACCGCCAGTGCCTTGTTGTCATACTCACGATAGGGACTTGCGCTCCAGATGGCCGCCGCGCCCAGTGACCAGGTTTTTGCGGGGGCACTCGCGGTCTGCGCCGGGCATGGAGTACTCGCAGCGAGACTCATTACCACAGACAGCATACCGATCGAGTCCAATGGAGCTTTGCGCATGTCGGATCCGGCAGATTGAGGGGGGGCCAATCTGTCGAGCCAACATTGCCGGAACATTGCGCCGTGGATTTCTCCCTCGACGTCCTGGGAGCAGGCGTAAGATCCGCCGCTCCGCCCTCCCTGATGAGCCCGTACGCGAATGCGAATCCTGCTGGTGGAAGATGAGCTCGAGATGGCCCACCTGCTGAGGTCCGCGTTGGAGAAGCACGGCATGCTGCTCGACACGGCGCCCAGCATCGCCATTGCGAGAGAGGCTCTGGGCCAGCCGCACTACGACCTCGTACTCCTGGACCGTCACCTTCCGGACGGCGATGGCATGGAGGTAGTCGGGACGATGCAGACCCAGCAGCTCGACCTGCCCATCATCTTTCTGACCGCGCGGGGCT
>Ga0207695_10009265_pt1 | contig 12195 bp, 7 predicted proteins | sample KBSC54metaG_FD_184354 | JGI IMG/M metagenome (GOLD analysis project Ga0207695, IMG submission 184354) | Corn rhizosphere microbial communities from Kellogg Biological Station, Michigan, USA - KBS C5-4 metaG (SPAdes) (version 2) | ecosystem: Host-associated > Plants > Roots > Rhizosphere > Soil...
ATAAAAGTACATATTTTGAGTTATCACCACGTTTAAGCTTAGGCGAAGTGTCAGGCAAAAAACTGGCGTATGGTCCGATCAAAGATGTACTTATTAGTACTACTTGGGAAGGCAATAGGGAAAACGGTAACAACTTCAACAATTTCTTGTATGGTTTTGCAGTTGACTTAGATATCCCATATTTCCAATATGCAAATTTAAACTTCTACCGTGCGGATAATGACAAGACCGACGACGATTATCAAATGACATTCGTTTACGGCGTTCCATTAAAATTAGGATCTGAAGATTTCTTGGTAGATGGTTTCCTTGACTGGTCAACTGCTGAAGGCGACCATGCCAGCGAGTTGAACTGGACAACACAATGGAAATGGAATGTAGGTAAACACATTTCTCCTGACACACGCCTATACCTTGGTATTGAGCACTCTGTGTGGAATAACAAATTCGGTATTAAAGGTGCAGACGAAAATAACGTCAGCGCATTGGTTAAATACCACTTCTAAAATTATGATTTAGAAGATAAGACAGCAAGGTAATTCCTTGCTGTTTTTGTTTTAATCGAGTGGATTACCCACAATATTGCTAATAATCCCCTGCATAATATGCCCACCTTGTTCACGACGTAATTCTGCATACCATGCTTGTGTAACGCTTTCATCTTTCATATGGGTCACATCACAGCGTTTACGCGCACGAAGTACCAATTCATTTGCACGTTCATTGCGCTTGTTTTGATAGCGACGTAAAGCATCTTCGACACCTAAAGTGTTAATTTGCAGAGAACGCGCTAAATAAATCGCATCTTCCATCGCTTGGCAACCGCCTTGACCAATATCAGGTGTCGTGCTGTGTGCAGCATCACCCAAAATCACCACACGACCTTTATAAAATTGTGTAAACGGTTCAATGTCATGGATTTCTACCCGATTCGTCTTTTGCGGGTCTAAGCGCTCAATGAGTTGCTGTACTGGCAAACACCAATCCGCAAAATATTGTTTTAAAAGTTTTTTATAGTCATCTCGATTATTATCTAATCCTGCTGGCAAAGGCACATCTAAAAAGAAATAGAACTTACCATCTGCAACTGGCATTAAAGAAGCTCGCTTGCCTTCCCCCACATAAGTCGTCCATTGCTGAGCTGGCGCTAAATCTTCAGAAATCTCGACCAAACCATTCCAGTTCACATAACCCGCATAACGGCGCTGTACTTGTTGGCCTAACACATAGGTCCGTGTAAGTGAGTGGGTACCGTCAGCCCCAATTAATAGATCAGCCTGCGTTGAGCTGCCATCTGCAAAATGGACCTCAACAAAATCAGCTTTGTCTTCAAGGCTGACCATTTTCTTGCCTAAATGAATCTGATCTCTGCCAAATTCATCCATCAGCATATTTTGTAAATCGGCACGTGCAACTGGATAAGGTCTTTGGCCTACTTCTTCAATTAATGGTAGTAAACTGAATTGTGTCATCACATCTCCAGTTAGACCATCCACATAGGCCAAATCATCCATTTGTCCACCAAGTTTGGCAATTTTGTCAGTTAATCCCAGATAGTTTAGACATTTCACACCATTCGACCACAGCGAAATTGCAGCGCCAACTGGAAGAATCTTTTCAGTTTGCTCAAAAATACGAACTTGGTGACCAAATTTTTTTAATGCAATGCCTGTGGTTAGACCTCCCATTCCCGCACCAATAATCACCACATTCATAACACGCTCCTATAGATATTCACCTATAGAGTGCTTATGCTAAAAACATGCCATCCTTCAAAATTTATTTAGCTTTTCCACAAAACTGGCATGCACCATGCTTATATATTTAGGTGTAAAACTCGTCTCAGCACGCTCCGTGTTGGCGCAGTTTTAAATGAAAAATCATGTTTTTAACAAGAAATACGGATAATCCACTATGGCAACATTGCACGCCCCAGCATTTGAACTTCCTGAAATTTTGAATACGAAAACCAATTTGGCTGATGCCCGAATTGGTGCACAAGTCATTGAGTGTTCAGATGATTTCTTTGCAGAAGCAAAGCGTATGCTGCAATTTGATGCACCTATTTTTGTTGAAGATAAATTTGATGATAACGGCAAATGGATGGACGGTTGGGAAACGCGTCGTAAACGTCACGCAGGTTATGACTGGTGCATTGTGAAACTTGGTGTGACTGGAAAAATCAGTGCACTTGATATTGATACCAGCTTTTTTACAGGAAATTATCCTGCATCTGCATCATTAGAAGCATGTTATGCACCAAATGGTGACCTTACAGGGGCAAAATGGGAGAGTCTTTTAGGAAATACGGAACTCGGCCCAAGCCAGCATCATATTTTTATGGTCAATAATGATGCACTTTTCACTCATATACGCCTCAATATTTTCCCAGATGGTGGTATTGCCCGTTTACGTGTCTATGGAGACGTTCATATTCAGGTGACTGATAGCGAGCAAACTCTTGATTTATTAGCCCTTGAAAATGGTGGCCGCGTAGTTGCCTATAGCGATGCGCACTTTGGACATCCGCGTAATTTGATTAACCCCGGTCGTGGCGTCAACATGGGCGATGGATGGGAAACCAAACGCCGCCGAGCTCCGGGTTATGACTGGTGTATTCTTTCGTTAGGTAAAAGCGGAAAAATCGAGAAACTTGAAATTGATACGGCTCACTTTAAAGGGAACTTCCCTGCCCAAGTATCCATTCAAGCGGTTTACCTTGAAAATGCTACCGATGCACAGCTGATTCCACAAAGTATGTTCTGGTCTTATTTACTTGAAGCTCAACCGATGCAAATGGACCATATTCATGAATATGTGAATGAGATTTTACAGCATGAAAAAATCTCTCATATTCGCATTAACATGATTCCAGACGGTGGTATTAGTCGTGTTCGTTTATGGGGAAAAATTGCCAAGCCATGATCATGAAGAATGTTCAAATTCAGCCTTTAACAATTGAAAACTTTCAGTCCTTCGGAGAGGTCATCTGTTGCGACGGGCATGACTTTTTTCATATTAACGATGCCCACACCGAGCGCTACCATGCGCTCGTTGAAACTGAAATTGAAGGGGAAGCAAAGGCAGGAATTAGTATTTTCCGTAATATTAAGGCCAGTGTACTACCTCTGGAAATTTCAATGCTAGAGCGCCATCCCAAGGGGTCTCAGGCATTTATTCCATTACAGCAACAAAAGTTTTTAATTATTGTCGCGCCCGCTTTAGACGAGAATACTCCCGACATTTCAAAGCTATGTGCATTTGTTTCAAATGGGAAGCAAAGTATCAATTATCGGGCAGGCACATGGCATCATCCTTTGCTTACCTTTGAGGCACCAAGTGATTTTGCAGTGGTAGATCGAATTGGAGGTGGAGCGAATTGTGATATTTTTCAATTTCCACAGACTATAAAAATTACGACCTAAATTAGAATATACAGATCTGTCTATTTTAATTTTATGGCAAAAACCGTTGTGGTGATTTCCAATAACTTAGTTTTACATAAAAAAATCCCCGCCTATTGAGCGGGGATTTTTTTAATTCTATTTTAAACAGTGATATCAGCTAGGTTACCCTTCTGCTCAAGCCACTGCTTACGATCTGCCGAGCGTTTTTTCGCAAGCAATTTATCGAGTAAACCAGCTGTAAAATGAGCATCATCTAGATCGAGCTGAACTAAACGACGCGTGTTTGGATCCATGGTCGTTTCACGTAGCTGAATCGCGTTCATCTCACCCAATCCTTTGAATCGGGTAATTTGCGGATTACGATTACCTTTGATATTTTTCAAAATAGTTTCAAGTTCATCATCATCAAGTGCGTAATGGACATCTTTACCAATATCGATACGGAATAAGGGTGGCATTGCCACATACAAATGCCCTTCTTCAACCAATGTTGGGAAATGTTTTACGAATAAAGCACAAAGCAACGTCGCAATGTGTAAACCGTCCGAGTCCGCATCGGCCAAAATACAGATTTTGCCATAACGCAGCTCTGATAAATCATCACTGCCAGGGTCTACACCAATCGCAATCGCAATGTCGTGAACCTCTTGAGAAGCGAGTACTTCATCTGAAGAAACTTCCCACGTATTTAAGATTTTTCCACGAATTGGCATGATTGCCTGAAAGTTTTTATCGCGCGCTTGCTTGGCACTACCGCCAGCAGAGTCACCCTCGACAATGAATAGCTCACTGTCTTCACGAGTTTGTCCCACACAGTCTGCCAATTTACCCGGCAATGCAGGGCCGGAAACAATTTTTTTACGCTCGACTTTCTTTGCTGCTTTTAAACGACGACCAGCTTTAGAAATCGCCATTTCTGCCAATTGCATGGCAATTTCAGCATGTTGGTTTAGCCAGAGTGAAAAAGCATCTTTAGCAATATTTAAAACAATATTTGATGCTTCACGACTCGAAAGACGCTCTTTGGTTTGACCTGAAAACTGCGGTTCTTGGAACTTGAGCGACAAGATATAGTTCACGCCATCCCAAACATCTTCTGCCGAAAGTTTAAGATTACGCGGTAACAAGTTACGCAATTCACAGAACTCACGTAACGCCTCGGTCACGCCTGAACGTAAACCGTTCACATGCGTACCGCCTTGTGCAGTTGGAATCAAGTTGACGTAACTTTCTTGAACCTGCTCACCGCCTTCTACATTCCAGCAAATCGCAAACTCACAGGCTGCGCGGTCTGCTTGTCCACTACTTACAAATGCAGGGTTTGGCAAAATTTCGCGGTCTTGTAATTCATCCATCAAATAATCGACGAGGCCATTTTCAAACTGCCATTCGATTTTTTCATCATTAATTTGATCGATATAAATAATTTTTAAACCAGCTGCTAATACAGCTTTCGCTTTTAAATTATGTTTGAGTGCTTTTAACGCAAATTTTGGACTATCAAAATATTTCGCTTCCGGCCAAAAATGTACCGTTGTACCTGTCGCGCGTTTTGGAGCTTTACCTTCGAGAACGGCTAAAGGTGCTACGGGTTCACCTTGCTCAAAGGCCATTTGATATAGGTTACCCTGGCGTTGAACCTCGACCTCAACACGTGTTGATAAAGCGTTTACAACCGAAATACCCACACCATGCAAACCACCTGAAAACTGGTAGTTATCGGTGCTGAATTTACCGCCCGCATGCAGCTTGGTCAGAATGATTTCGATACCACTTTGGCCATATTCAGGGTGAATATCCACTGGCATACCACGGCCGTTATCTTCAACAGACAATGAACCATCTTTATAAACCGTGACACAGATTTTGTCGGCATGACCAGCTAATGCTTCATCAACAGCATTATCAATAACTTCTTGGGCTAAATGGTTAGGTCGAGTCGTATCGGTATACATCCCTGGACGACGACGAACAGGGTCTAAACCAGAAAGGACTTCAAGCGATTGAGCCGTATATTGTGTCACGTTGTACGTTTTCCTTATTTGATGGTGTGCGCAAAGAATTCGATCACTAACGGTAATTTTTCTTCAAAATCTTCCATAGCATGATTGCCATGAGCATCCGTCAAAATCAATGAGGATGGCGTTGCAGCACTATAATAGCGTTGTGCTTGACGATAATCCAAAATTTCGTCGCCTTGTTGCAACAAGACGAGTATTTTGTCAGCATTTTCAGGTTGTTTCAGTTCCAGTTGTTGTAATTGTCGCAACTGAATATGGTCAATTGACCATTGATCATTCACCACATAGGGCATGCTTTCAACTTGGAATAACTCATCAAACAACTTCCATGGTTGCATAGCAGGGTTAATCAGTACAGCCGGAATATTATATTTCGCGACAAAATATGTCGCAAAAAACCCGCCGAGACTACTACCAACTAAAGCCACGTCTTGCAACGATTCAATCAGCGCTGAAACTTGCTCTACCACTAGATTAGGAGATCTGTTTAGGTCTGGCAAATGCACATTTATGCCTAATTCGCTACAATACTGCTTCAGGCTTAGCCCTTTAATTGAAAGAGCGCTACTATTAAAGCCATGGAGGTAGATAATATTCATATATTTCCCTCTAAATTGAGAATAAACTCACATTTTTGTTCTCGGTTTGTATATAAAAACACTATTGTCAGACAAGAAAAACCACTCAACTAACCATTCATCAGTATTTTAAAAACATGTGTTATTTAAACTACTAAGATGGAAACGTTTACTGCCGTTGATAAAAAGTACAGCTTAAAACGTCGGTTATAACGTATATGGGGAAAAGATATGCCGAGCTTAACACCACTACATGAAACTTATTGTAAATGGGATCGTACGCCACCGAGTCAGGCAGACGTACTAGAAGGTTTAGCTCAACTGTTCAGTACCAGCTTAAATGGTGTACATGAATTAATACAAGTTATTAATATTGAAGTATTAAAAAATGCTTTTGGTGTGAGCACACAAAATGCTAAAAACTTTCAAAAACGACCATTTGTGCAAAAGGCATATCAATTTTCTTATGGCGCTTTACAAAAATATGGTAGCCACTTTTTAGCGCCAAGTTTACGTCACATTATTGAAAAATATCCCACTCTTCACGAAAAACCACTCACCCCGAGCTTACATTTTTTAGTCGGAATTTTGAATGGGATTTTTGGGGATTACCTACTTAAACAGCATAGTCCACTCGCTTTACCAATGGTGCTATACGATCACTACGGTGCAATACAACAAGGGGAACTTGCAGGACGTATTGTAATTTTGGTTCATGGTTTGTGTATGAATCATCTGAGTTGGTCAAATGCACATTATGGCGGTATTGGGGAGCGTCTGTTAGCCCAGCGTGACCATAACACGATGCTGTATTTAAACTATAATACCGGTCGACGCATTTCAGCCAATGGACGCAGTTTTTCAAATTTATTAGAAGATTTGGTACAACGTAATCCAAGAATTACCAGCATTGATATCATTGGCCATAGTATGGGTGGACTGGTTTCTCGCAGTGCCTTGTTTTATGGTAAACAAAACATGTATCAATGGATTCATATGGTCGAGAATCTCGTATGCATTGGCTCTCCACATCATGGTGCAGTGTTGGAGCGCTTTGGCTTTACCATACAAGATAAACTCGGGGCCTTCCCTTTTGTAGGTTTACTCGGTCAACTGGTTAATATTCGTAGTAATGGCATTTTAGACTTACGCCACGGTAGCGTTCGTGATGACGACTGGGAATATATGGATGCCCGAATTGGCATGATGGATGATAACCGCGCCCCAGCTCCGCTACCTTCACATATCAATACCTTTTTAGTGGCAGGAACACTGGAATTTGAAAAAGTACGCAACAAAGCGCTTACCGTAATTGGCGATTACTTGGTGAGTGTGAAAAGCGCGCTAGGCGAACATCCAAATCCACGTTTTCAGCTCAAAGTTCCAGACTCTCATAAAGCCGTGTTTTATGGCTTAAATCACTTTGAAATTCAGTATCACTCGAGCGTCGCAGAACAGATTACTCGCTGGCTATATCCTAATATTAATGATTATGTGCAAGAAGGTATTCAAACCCATATTATTGATATGCCGAACTATACGCTCGAAGATTTAGAAGGAATTGTAGAGACGTAAAAAAAGCCCAACTTATGTTGGGCTTTTTTACAGAATCTGAAAATATTTTAAAAAGAGCTCTATAACTATTATTTATCTTTAAAAAATAAGTTGTCTTTACTATCTAAAACTTCATCAGAATAAAGATAGTATTTTCCTTTATTAAAAACTACTTTTCCTAACTTTTCACCACTTTGAACATTAAAGAAATATAGCTCGTTATTTTTCTCTTTTACTTTGCACATATAGGATTTATCAACCTGAAAACCTATAATAGAGTACACACATTTTTTTGGTGCTAATGTTAAAGTTGACTCTATCGTCGCAACATTTCCACTAGGTAGCTCCTCTGAACTATAATAATGATAAGTACCATTCCATATTTCTGTATTTGCAAATGTATGATTAGCAAATAGTAAAATTAAGAACAATATTGAATATTTCATGTTATTTCCGCAGCATTTTAATTAAATCACTTCCATCATCATATTTTATATTTTCTATTTTTTTACAAGAAGACTCTTTATTAATAACAAAGTTAATAAATTCCGAGTATTGATGATATTCAACTTTCACTGTTACTAAATTATCCGTATGCTGTAATATCTTATATTTATTAGGAGTATCTTGAGAATGAATTAAAATATTAAAATCAATATTACAAACCCCATTATTTCTTGCACTACACTCTTGATCTTTTATAAGTAAATTTGTAAGGTTTTTATCGAAAAAATTACTTAAGGTTTTTCTATTTTTATTTTCAACAACCTCATCGCTATTAATAGGAAATTTATTGTATAAATCTGTAATTAGAACTTTTGAAGTATTGTAACATTCAGCTTCTTTTGCGGAAGCGCAACCAGATAAAAGGCTTAAACATAAAATTTCTAAAATTAAAAGTTTCATTAAAATCTCCTATTTAACAAATTACATTCTAAAATATCTGTAGTTAACATGATCACTATAAATTCTATGACCTTTTTGTTTAAAATCAGAAATCCATTGGCTACCATCATAGCCTGCAATATGGCCATATTGATGCTTATCAGTTTTGGTGATGATATAAATATCACCTAATTGAGGTTTATTAAACTCTTCAGGTATTTCTTTATAACCTATTTTTTTGAGAGTTGGCCCCCAATCTGATGCTGCGATAGGATGTCCTGAAGTGTCGGCTCCCCCAGCCTCTAATGCAATTCTTACATATTTTGCACATTGATGTTGACTTTTTTCTTTAGCTCTCTTTCTTAAAATTTCAGCAAATTTTTCCAAATTAATTTTCTGAGTATTTTTTACCGCAGTATGATTTATGTATGCACAATTATAATTTTTCTCTAAATTTTGACTTTTTATACCTTCGGTTAAATGTTTTTTAATTTCTTGTTCAACCTCCCAAACTTTAGTTGAACCATTTTTAAATCCTTGTTTAATAACTTTTTTGCCATCCCGTTTATATTCATCATTCTCTTTCATAAAACTAGGATTTTGGTGATATGGGCTTTCTAAAAATTTTTTAGAAGTTACTTCTGCATCTTTAGGTGCCGCATACACAATATCTTCATCTTCTAATCGATTTTCTTTGACATTTTTAGGATAATTCACCCATAAATATAATCCAGTTAGAGTTTTAATCTTTGTATGAGCAGAATTTAGTTTATAGTATTTTTCCACATAATCTAATTGTTGTACGGCTGACATTTTTGCTAAATCAGATCTTTTAACTTTTAAATCAATTGAAGCAAATTTTCCGAATTGGATAAGACCAACATAACCACCTTTAGCATCATCTGTTAATTTTTTGCTGACAAAAGTTCCAATTTTTGGACTAAAAGTACCGGCAGACTCTAAATGCATAACAGCCATTAATTGACTTGCCATATTCTCTGAATCATTAGGCCACAAATTTTGTGCTATTTTTATAACTCTTTTCCTAAATTCACAACTAACTTTAGATCCCCAAGCCAAATTATATTGTTTACAAATACATGGTGAAGTTGCATTAGTAGCAACTTTCATTGGTTTTCCTGACTCTTTTGTATATTCATCAGTTATATCTTTTGACTCTATTCTTTTTTGAGGTTTATCTGAAGTATTTTTATTATTATTTTCATGTGAATTTACTTTCTGAGTAGAAGATGATTTATTATTTTCATGCTTAGATTGATTGTTATCAGGATTTTTTTTGGTATCACTCGATGCACCTTTATATGGAATTTTAATAATTTGTCCAACATCTATATGATCAGGATTTTTTAATTTATTTAAATTTACAATTTCACTAATTTTACAATTAAATCGATGAGAAATTGAAGATAAATTTTCTCCTTTTTTTACTTTATGCGTTAAATATCTATAATTACCAGGTTTATTCGTTGATTTTGCTAAGGTAATATTATCTAATAGTATTTTTGATGATGTTACTCTTACTATCTCCTTTTTATAAACAATAGTGTGTCTAACTTTTTCTTTCAAATCACCTGTTATAATATTTTTTAAATATACATAAAGAGTATCACCTACATCTCTACTTATCATTACTGTTAAGCCATTACTATTCGTCATTCCAGAAGCAATAGTTACACCCTTTTCATTCTTAATAACATGATATAAATTAGGTATGTTATTAGCAGTAAATAATTCAACAAACCTAAACTGAATTAAACCTTTCTTATTCATTTTCTCTCCCCTTAATTAGAATTATTATTTAAGTTAGAATCATTTTGGATTTCATAATCATCAAAATCCTCAAACTCTTCTGTTTCTTTATGCCACTTATCAGCACTATATCCCACTAAAACCTTCATTTTATCAGGGGTACTACTCTTGAATCTTTCTGTTCTTCCTAAATCATCTAAATTCCCTTGCGTAACTCTTTGATTTTCAAAAAGTGCGCTATATTTAATATTTTCGAAATCACTCCATTGAAAAATCTTATACAAATCAATTCTATTACTATAATCAAAAGAACTAGGTAACTCAGGAACCTCATAAGAAACCTTAGCCCCACCCGTAAACAAATGCTGCCCAGCTTTACTTTCAAACTTACCGCCTGTTGTTGAAAATACGCCATCCGCATTAATTTTGAGCTGTGATCCACCTGCTGTTAGTACAATTTCTTTTGGACTCGTAAGCTCGATTTTTTCTTCTGTAGAAATGAACTTGATGACCTTCTTGGCAATCGCTTCAATAGCATCATCTTGCGCTTGTAGTTCGAGCTTTCCTTTTGCTGCATAAGCGCGGAAACCCTTTTGTGCAGCAAACAAGCTGATTTTGTCTTGTGCATGCCCAATGATATTTTTCTGTGCGCTTAAATTAATTGAACCGCTGGCACTTTCAGCAATATCTTGTGAAGCTTGCAGAATAATATTTTCAGGTGTCGTTAAAGCAATACCATTTGGCGATGCTAATAACATCAGAGCTTGCCTAAAGATTTTGCCTTGTTCTTGCTGTTGAGTATCGGAACTGCTTTCTAAACCTTGGGTATAACCCTCCATAAAGCCTTGCAAAGAACTCAACGCTTTTGATGGTGATACTTCTAATTTACTGCCTTTACTAAATGTTCCACATACACTAATCATGTCAAAGTCTTTGGTCTCCACATTCCCTAAGACTTTTCCGACCTCTTTAATACTTTCAAATGGATTTTTATGAATCCGATCTTTAATGCTGGCAAGTTTTCCTTTAACGATGTCAGCGCCATGTTCTTCAACATTTTCGATGAACGCTTTTAAATTTTCCACTGCATCTTTAGCATTGGTAAAGAAAGCATTAAATTCATCTACAACGCCTTTTGTATTTCCACCTAGTGCACCAATGTCTTGAATAAACCCACCGCAGTCTTTTAATGCATGAATAGGGTCGTTATTAATACCTTCTTTAAACAGGTTCACCGTACTATCTAGTGCCTGCCCTGTGGTTTTTAGCTCAAGCGACTGGATAAATTTGGGTAAGCGATTAATCACGTTCAAAGCATCAGTTTGTTGCTTAGCAGCAACTTCACTGAGCATTTTCATGCTTTCATAGCCTTGTGAAAGTAAAGATTGTGCTTGTGCAGCTTCTAAATGGTCTGCAATTGCCTGCTCTTGCGCATAGGTACTAATGAGCATGCCTTTGCCTGCACGCACAGCGCCCCAAGCATCTGTTCTCAGCTCAAAACCTTCTCCACGTCCTTGGCTCGTCGCTTGTTCTTTCGGATGGCTTAAGTTACCTAAGTTCAGTTGCGTCGCTGCATGACTACTTTGTAGTTGGGTACTGATTTGCCCTGTTGTGTCATCAAAACGTAATTGGTTAAAACCACTACCGCTGATTTCTTGACTGCGAATCCCGCTTAGTTTTTTAGTCGCAGGAAGCTGCCCTTTTACATCGAACTTGGTTGGCGAACGCTGCGCTTCATGGATACGCCCCGTCACAAATGGACGGTCAATATTGCCATCAAAGAAGTCTATGACAACCACTTCACCAATACGTGGTAAAAACCGTGCTCCATAGCCTTCACCTGCCCAAGGAGTCAGTACATCAACCCAAGCCGAGTCAGTATCGTTGTCATTGCTCCCTGCACCACCGTCATGTCCATGATCATCACTACGGGTAAATAGAAAACGTACTTTGATACGCCCCCATTCATCGACATGAATA
>Ga0207695_10009269_pt1 | contig 12192 bp, 14 predicted proteins | sample KBSC54metaG_FD_184354 | JGI IMG/M metagenome (GOLD analysis project Ga0207695, IMG submission 184354) | Corn rhizosphere microbial communities from Kellogg Biological Station, Michigan, USA - KBS C5-4 metaG (SPAdes) (version 2) | ecosystem: Host-associated > Plants > Roots > Rhizosphere > Soil...
GCACGCCACATGAAAACGACATCGATGGGCTATGGCGATGTCATGGGCCAGCCATCTTTCCGGGAGGCTATCGCCGAATATCTGGGCGCCGCGCGCGGCGTCCACTGTGATCCCTCGCAGATCATGGTGGTTGCCGGTTCGCAACATGGGCTTCAGATCACGGCTCGCACATTGCTTGACGAAGGGGATCCGGTCTGGATGGAAAACCCCGGTTATCCGCGTGCTCGAAGAGCGTTCTGGATGGCGGGCGCGAAATTGGTCCCCGTGCCGGTCGATCGTGAAGGTCTCGACGTCGAAGCGGCAATCCGGCGTTGTCCGCACGCCCGGGCGGCATACATAACACCGTCCCACCAATTCCCGATGGGCGTGACGATGAGCGCCACGCGCCGCATGCAACTGACAAATTGGGCCAGCCACGCAGACGGCTGGATCATCGAGGACGATTATAACAGCGAGTTCCGGTTTGCCGGCCATCCTGTCGCCGCACTCCAGGCGTTCAGCGATGAGCGCGTCATTTACGTGGGAACATTCAGCAAGGTCCTCTTCCCGGCGCTACGCATCGGTTATCTGGTGATTCCGAAAGCCCTGGTTAAGGCCTTTTGCGTCGCACGGGACAATATGGACATATTTCCTGCACCCCTTCTGCAGGAAGTTCTTGCTGACTTTATCCGGGAGGGACATTTCGCGCGCCATATCCGCCGAATGCGGATGCTGTATTCATCCCGCCGGCAGAAACTGATATCGGCGTTGCGAGTCATCCTGGACGCGAGGGTCGAAATTACCGACACGGACGCGGGAATGCATCTGGTCGTCCTGCTTCCGCAGGATGTCGACGACGTTGAGCTTGGCCGCCGCGCCGAGGCGGCGGGATTGGCCGTGACCCCATTATCGAGCTGCTACATGCGCGCGCCCGGCCGCAAGGGATTGATCCTGGGTTATGGCGGGATCGACGAACGAACCCTTGAATCGAACGTCAAGAAATTAAGCCGCGCGCTCAGAATGCTATGACGCCCGATTATTCACCTTTTTCCGGAAGCCGCTTGAACGTCATCACCCAATTGGTCTCCCAGGTCTTGCCGCCATCGCTGGAGAAGGCTTGCTCGAAGCGCGAGGAATCCGGCTTGATCTCCGAGAAGCCGTTGCGGACATAGATGGAACGGCCTTTGTACATCTCCTGGTCGAAAAAGAGTCCCCGGCCATCCTTGAACTCTCCGATCATGGGGTTTTCCAGCTTGCCGTCGCTGCTGCTAGCCCAGTTGAGAGTCCATTGATGCGATCCCGGATTGTACAAGCGCAGTCCCACGCCTTCGATGTGGCCCATGGGTCCCTTGGCTTCGAGTTCGAACAGGCTCGCCCGTCCGTTCCAAACCTTCCGGACGTCGGAAACGCCGTCATATTGGTTCCAGGTGTGAGAGCCCGTGAGAGGATCCTTGAGGATGGAGATGTGCGTCGCCCATCTGCCGAAATGGAAATCAAAGTCGTGTGATCCGTCCCGCTCCGCCGCTGTGCTGGCAGAAGTCTGTGCCTGCCCCTCCCGGGGCGCAAAAAACAACGCTGCGCTACAAAGAAGGACGATAACGAAAGAGGGGCTGAAAACTCGCATGGCCACGGTCCCGCGAAGCTCGGTTCGTGGAGAGCAAGGCTAAGACAATTCCGTCCCCGGCATATAACCACTTTCGAATTTGCCGTAAGACCACTTCGCGGGGGCGGTCGCAGGAAATAGACCGTCGCAAGAAAAGGCCCGGTTGGTGTCTGGGCCTTTTCTTTGCGCCCTCAGCGAGATTTCAACTTTTCCGACTCTTCCCGGAAAGCCTTCTCGCCCGCATCCGATACATCAACCCATTTCGGATCGGGTTTGGTCTCGGCATCATAATTGTCGTGCCAGTTCCACCATTTGTAGGGCGGGGTCTGAGGATAGCCTTCCGGCGAATCTTCCCAGGTTTCCTGACGGCCTAGCGGCGTGAGATCGAGATAGCTCCAGACCGTGCCCACCGCCTCGTCACCGCGATTGTTGATGAAGTAGGTCCGGAAGATGCGCCCGCTATCGTCACGGATGAACACATTATGGCCGTGCCATTCATCGACACCGAAATCCTTATCGAAGCTGTCGGTGATGCTGTACCAGGGTATGTCCCAACCCATGCGCGTCTTCAACCGCGCGATATCGGCTTGCGGCGCACGCGAGGCATAAACCAGCGTCGTGTCGCGCGCGTTCAGATGGGACAGATGCGAGACCTGGTCGGCGCCCAGCGAGCAGCCGCGGCAGGCATGGTCGGGCCAGCCGAACACGCCGGGCTCGTAGAAAGCGCGATAGACGATCAACTGGCGGCGGCCTTCGAACAGATCCGCCAGGCTGGCTTTGCCCGTCGGTCCTTCGAAGACATAGTTTTTCTCTACCGCCAGCCACGGCATCCTGCGGCGCTGGGCCGCCAGCGCGTCGCGCGCGTGCGTGAAGGCTTTTTCTTTCACCAGCATCTCCTGGCGCGCCGCTTCCCAGTCCGCGGACGAAACCGCCGATGGGGTCTTCTTTGGAAAATTCTGTTGCATGTCTTTCTCCTGTTCCTAGTTAAGCTCGACGCGTTCACTCGCGTGAAAGAGACATCGGGGGGCTAAAGATTCAGATATTCATCATGCCTCTTCCACCAGGGGCCTGCCTCCTCATTCCGGCCTAACGGCGCGCGGTCGAGCCATTGATAGGCGCCCCATAGGCCGTCCAATCCGCGGCCATAGGTGGAGTAGGTGTGATAGATCACGCCATCTTCCAGCGCGAAGGCGCTCATGCCCGGCATGTCACGCCGGTAGGTGGGCGTGTCGGTGCCGCAAGCGGCCGCGAACTTTGCCACCGGACTGTCGGCGCCTACGAGTTTCAGCGCCGGCATGGTGCGGAAATTATAGTCACGTCCACCTTCGCGCTGCTCCTCCTCGGTGAAGGAAACGCTGAAGTCCGAGTTAAAGTCGCTGGTCGCGGACGAGGCCCAGGGGAAATTCCACCCCATGCGCGTCTTATAAGCCTGCAATTTGGCAAGCGGCGCCCGCGATACCGCCCACAGCATCACATCGTGGTTGGCGAGATGCGTCTGAAAGCCGTTAAAGCCGTCTGCGATCATGGAGCAGGAGGGACAGCCCGCCTTGTAATTCGGCCCAAACATAAAGTGATAGACCAGAAGCTGCGAACGCCCACCGAACAGATCCGCCAAACTGGCGGTACCGCCTTCGGTTTCCAGCTTATAGTGCTTGTCGATGCGGACCCAGGGCAGTTCCTGACGTTGTTCCACCAGCGCGTCGCTTCGACGCGTGAGGTCCTTTTCGGCCTTCAGCAGATCCAGCCGCTTCTTGAGCCATTCTTCCCGCGTTCCCGTCTTGTGCGTGCTCATCTCTCATTCTCCTTTGCGTGCTTCTCGTGAATTCCGCTTCAGCCAGGGCGCCAGATGAAACAAGCTCATCAAGAGATACATCAGCGACATGTCGCCCAAAGCGGACATGCCCGGCATGGTGCAGATCATGTCGCCGCCACCCGCTGTCAGAAGCGCCAGAGCCGCGAAGACCGGCGCCGCCGCCAGGCACAACAGGTCGGCCGCCTGACTGGCGGCGTGAGGCCTGGTTCCATATGTTCCCGTGAGCAAATTCGTCATATCCGACTGTCCTGTGTTGACTGACCAAGAGATAACGCCAGATGGCGGCAGAGGTGGGAGTTACAAGTTTGGCGGGATTGTAAGAAGGCGCCGGTGGCTCAAAGAAAACCCGCACGAGCAATGTGTTGCGGCTCGCGCGGGCCTTCCATCAAACGAGATATTGTAAAACCGGCGTGAAATAGACCAGCATCGCAAATCCAAACGGTATGGCAGCGATGGCATGCAGAACGTTGCTGAGAAATTCGTCTTCAAAGAAGCGCATATCGGTTTCCTTTCCTGTTGGCCGTTGCGATGAAGAAGCCATAGCTCCGACCGATCGATGGAAGGGAGTGACAAATGTGGCGGGAATCGCGCGATATGGGTAACAAACGTGACGGGATTTGAATGGACTCGCTGATCAACGCCGCGGCACAAGCGCTGCAGAAGGGCGATCCTTTGGGCGCGCTCAAACGCGTCGCCCTGCGCGAGGACGCGCCCGCTTTGGCGCTGCGCGGCATCGCTATGGCGCAGCTGGGTGATCTTTCCCGGGCCCGCATTCTGCTCAAGCGCGCCGCGCGCGCTTTCGGCGCCAAGGAAGCTCTCTCGGCGGCGCGCGCCATCGTGGCGGAAGCGGAAATCGCGCTGGCCGCGCGCGATCTGACATTGCCGCCAAAGCGGCTGGACGCCGCGCGCGCCACCCTGGAAAAGCATGGCGACCGGATCAACGCCGCTTATGCAGCGCTTCTGGACATAAGACGGCTTCTTCTGATTGGACGGCTTGACGAAGCCGCGCGCCGGCAAGAGCGGCTTGATGCCAAATCCCTTCCGCCCGCACTTGCAGCCGTGCACGCCTTGGCTGCCGCGGGCATTGCGCTCCGCCGCCTCAAAGCCGGTGTTGCCAAGACGGCGCTCACGCGCGCCGCCGACACGGCGCGCCTGGCAAAAATCACTGCGCTGATCGCGGAAGTCGAAAAAGCGTCGCACGCACTGACCCAGCCCGCGGCGCGGCTCCTGAGCGAAGGCAAGGAACACCTCCTCACGCTTGGGGACGTGGAGCAATTGCTGGTCTCGAAAACCCTGATCGTGGACGCCTGCCGTCATGCGGTGCGCGACGAGAGATTGGCGGTGTCTTTGGCGCGCCGCCCGGTCTTGTTCGCGCTCGCCCGTGTTTTGGCCGAAGCCTGGCCGCAAGACGTGTCCAGAACCACGCTTCTGGCGCGGGTCTTCCGGGCGAAGACCGCCGATGAATCCCATCGCGCACGCCTGCGCGTGGAAATGGGACGGCTGCGCGCCGCATTGAAGACATTGGCGGAGGTGCGCGCCACGCCGCAGGGCTTTGCGCTTGCCCCCCGCCGCGCCGCCCGGATCGCGGTACTGGCGCCACCGCTGGAAGGCGAGCACGCGGCGGTGTTGGCGCTGCTGGCTGATGGCGAAGCCTGGTCCAGTTCGGCGTTGGCCTTGGCGCTGGGCATGAGCCAGCGCGCGGTGCAGCGGGCGCTGGACGCGCTGGCGGCGGCGGCCAAAATCGAGCCGCTCGGCCAGGGGCGCGCCCGCCGCTGGGTGACCCCGCCGCTTCCCGGATTCGCGACCGCCTTGTTACTCCCCGGTCCGCTGCCGGACGGCTAGGATGGTCTATCTTGGTCGCGGTTCCGGACGGAGTTGCTTAGCGTCAGCATCGTGGCAACCGCTTCACACTTTTCCTGGAACCGCTCCGCATGAAGAAAGCCAAAGCTGAAGTCCTGAAGGAATATGGCCCCTACGAGGGTGTCGCCAATGTCGGCGGCGTCACCTATGACGGCAACCGCGTCTGGTTCGCGGCCGGCGACAAGGTGAACGCCTTCGATCCGGCAACGGGAAAGCTCGAACGCGCGCTCGACCTTCCCGCTCATGCTGGCACCGCCTTCGACGGCAAGCATCTCTTTCAGATCGCGGAAGACCGCATTCACAAGATCGATCCCGCCACCGGGACGATTCTCTCCACCATTCCGGCGCCGGGCGGCGGCAAGGATTCCGGCATGGCCTGGGCGGAAGGTACGCTATGGGTGGGCCAATATCGCGAGCGCAAGATCCATCAGATCGATCCGGAGACGGGCAAGATTTTGCGCACCATCGAATCCGACCGCTTCGTCACCGGCGTCACCTGGGTGGATGACGAACTCTGGCACGCCACTTGGGAAAATGAGGAAAGCGAACTGCGCCACATCGATCCCAAGACCGGCGCGGTGCTGGAGGCGTTGGATATGCCCGAAGGGCTCACCATCTCGGGCCTGGAAGCCGGCGGCGACCGCTTCTATTGCGGTGGCGGCAACAGTGGAAAAGTACGGGCGGTCAAACGGCCTAAAAGATGATCCGTCCGTTTCGCGCCAGGGCGCAAGAGCCGGCGTACAGAGGTATCAGGGGCCGAGAAGCAAGCGCCTCCATGAAACGCGCGTCTTAAGGACGCGGAAACGGATCACCCCTAGAATGCGCCCGCTTGGCCGGGGCGCGCCCCATGCTCAATATATTTTTCGACGGAATGCAGGCCTATGCCCAGATCGGCACCTTTCTGGGCGCGCTGATTTGCCTGGGGTTGGGCGGCTTGCTGCTGGGCACCTCGCTCTATCATCGGCTGCATTCCTTTCGCGCCGACGGCACGATTGTCGGAGTGACGCAGACCGGGGGATCTTATTTCCCGGTTTATCGCTACACTCTGCCCGACGGCCGAGCCCATGAAGCCAGGTCTGACACCGGCTCCTCATCACCGCTGAACATGGATACCGGCCGCGTCGTGCCGCTGCTGATTTCCCCCAGCAACCCCGACCAGGCGCAGCCTGCCCACAGCTATGCTTTCGACATTCTGGGCCTGGTGCTGCTCGCACCTGGCATCTGGCTGGGATATGTCGCTTTCACCGCATTTGCGGTGACGCGCATGACCTGGATCATGGCGGCGTTGCTTTTGCTCTACGCCGCCGAGCGGCTGCACCGCATCATCATCCCGAAGGACCAGCGGCCCTCGCTGACGGACTGGCGCAAAGAGCATGGCCTGGGCCCGGTCGATGTGAGCACGGTCAAGCCGGTCGAAAGCTTGGCCAGCTTGCCGGAAGCCCGAGCGGCGCTGCAAATCCAGGCACGCAATGGCCGCAAGGCCGCGCCGTTCATCGCGCTGTTCGCCATCGTCCTGATCGGTGTCGGCGTTTTCGAAGGCGCCAGGATCGGGCGGTTGCAGAGCCAGGGGCTGCGCGCCGACGGCGTGGTGTCGCGGCTGGTGGAGGAAAGCGGCTCAGACAACAACTTCAACTATTACGCCATCGTCCGTTTTCCGGTGCCCGAGCTGGGCACCGTGGAATTCAAGGATAATGTCGGCAGCAATCCGCCCAGCCACCGGCCCGGTGACAAGGTGATGGTGCTGTATCTGTCCACCGACCCGGGACACCAGGCGATGATCGACCGGGGGCCGTTGCTGAACTGGGCCATCCCGCTGGTCATTTTCCTCTTCGCGGCTTTTCTCGCCTGGCTTTATTCCAGCCTCACCCGGCGAACCGCGGACAACGCGGCGACTTGAAGCGAAAGGCCTGCTTCGGTACCGAGCCTTTCCGAACCTTGGTCGAGACTTTTCTCCCCGGAAGGCTTCAAAATCAATTTGACACCGCATACCTTTCGGTTCAAGGTATGTATGCCTCTTGCTGAGATGTATGCGGGACATGGCCACCAATCCTAGCTTCATGAACGGCGTGCCGGAGCTTTTGATCCTGCGCACTCTCGAGACCGGCGAGATGTATGGCTACGAACTGGTGCAAGCCATCCAGGTCCGGACCAACCAGGCCATCAAGATCGGCGAAGGCGTGGTTTATCCCGCGCTGCATGCGCTCGAAAGCGAGGGCATGTTGAAGTCCCGCCGCAAGCTCGTGAACGGCCGCACCCGCGTCTATTACGCGCTGACGCGCAAAGGCGAAAAACATCTGTCCGGTCTTGTCCGGCACTGGCAGCACATCACCGACGCCATAGGACTTGCCATAGGAGGAACTGTTCATGCCGCAACCGCGCTTTGATCGTTTGTCCGAACGCCTGCTTAGGGCCGGCGTCGCGCCCCGCCATGTCCGCCGCTATGCGCGCGAGCTTTCCGATCATTTCGACGATTTGGTGCGCGAAGAAAAAGCGCATGGATCGGCGCGTGAGCTGGCGGAAACGCGGGCGCTTTCGCGGCTCGGCAATGACGACGATCTGGCGGATGCCATGCTGTCGCGGCCCGAACTCAAATCGCTCACCGCGCGCTTTCCGTGGGCGGTGTTCGGACTGGGGCCGGTTGTGCTCTTGGCCTTAAGCATCGTTGGCGGGCTTTATTTCGAAGTTTGGCTTATCAATCACACAAGCTTTGTGTGGGCGTGGTTTCACATGCAGCCGTCGCCGGCGAGCGCGCGGATCGCTACGAAGATTTACACGGCTTATAACACGTTGATCATCTATGGCGGCCCGCTTCTGTTTGCCTGGCTGTTCACCTGGATGGGCTCGCGGCAAAGGATGCGCCCGGCCTGGATCGTGACAGGCGTCGTGCTGATTTGCGTGTTGGGCGGATTGCAGAACCTGATATTCTACGACACGGGTTGCAGAGGCTGCGGCGTGCTGTTGATCCAGTCCGGCTTTGCGAATGGCATCGCATGGTGGGACAAGGGTTTGCATTTCGGCAACGGGTTGTTTGCACCCTTCCCATGGGCAGAAGGTCTGGCCCGCGTCGTCCTGAATCTCATCATCGCAGGCGGCGTCTGGTGGTGGCTCACGGTACGAAAGAAAGCCTCAACCGCCGTCGCGTTTCATACCGCGCGGACATAGGCGCGCGGAAATCTGCAGGAGGGCATTGGCATGTCACTTCGCACTTTGGGTCTCGCTTTCTCACTCGCAGTTCTGACCGGCCTTCCTGCAGTAGCGCAATCGGATAACGGCGCCTTCACGAATGTCGAAGGCGGGCGCATTTGGTACCAGACCTGCGGGATCGGTCCCAAGGCCATGGTGCTGATCCATGACGGATCCCTTCATTCCGCTACCTGGGATGATGTCTGGCCGCTCTTCTGCAAGGATTTTCATGTGGTGCGGTACGACCGGCGCGGTTTTGGCCGCTCGCCTGCTGCGACCCAGCCCTATTCGCGCACCGAGGATGTGTCGGCGGTGATGCGGGCGGCAAGCATCGCGCATGCCGTGGTGGTGGGTGCTTCCGCTGGCGGCGGCATCGCGGTGGATTTCACCTTGGCGCATCCCAAAGCGGTCGACCGGTTGGTTCTGGTCGGGCCCTCTATTTCGGGCCTGCGCTATTCGCAATATTTCATCCGGCGCGTGACGGAGAATGTGCGGCAGCTCCAGCAAGGCGACTTCGAGAGCGCGGTGCGCGCCGGTTGGTCCTTCGCGCCAGGACATGATGCAGCAGTCAACAAAGCGGCCGCGCTTCTCAAGGCAAATCCGCAAAACCTGATGCATGGCGACATGGCGCGCCTTGCGCCTACGGCCAAGCCGCTTCTGCCTTCGATCACCGCGCCAACACTGGTCCTGATCGGCGATCACGACATTGCCGACAATGAAGGGGAAGCCAGTGCGGCCGAAGCGCTGATCCCACACGCCTACCGGATCGTCGTGCCTGATACCGGCCATCTGATGTACATGGAGCATCCGGACGTGTTTGCGCGATTGGTCGAGCAATTCGTCGATGCCAGGCCCCATCCCGACCGCGAGGCGTCGATCCGGCGCTATGTCGAGTCGCTGGAAAAAGGCACTCCCAATTATGACGAAATGGATGCCGCCCAAGCGGCGGAAGTCCGCCAGCAGCCACCGCAGATCCTGCAGCTGATCAAGGATATGGGTGTGCTGAAATCGGTCGCTTACGAGCATGGCACTGAAGACGGCGCCGACGTCTATCTGGTACGTTTCGAACACGGCCAGGCGGAATGGACGGTCGGACCGCTCAGCGCCAATGGCAAGGTACAGGCGCGCAGCTTCCGCCTGATCTAGTGCGACAGAGAACGCGCGATGATGAAGTATCTTGTTCTCGCATGCGTGGCCCTTGCCTGGTGCATGGGAACGGGCGCGCGGGCGGACGAATGCGTCGCCCCGCGGCTGGAAAACACGGTGCCCATGGAAGCCCTTGGCGATTCCGGCAAAGTCGCCGTGCCGATCACTCTGAACGGCGTGGAAAAGAAATTCCTGTTCGACACCGGCGGCGGCGCAATGAATTATATCTCGCCTCGTGTAGCCCTAAGTTTGGGCATGTTCAGGACCGACAATTTCCTGGCGATGGACCTGGCCGGAAACAAGTCCTATGGCGTCGCCGGCGCGCGCGGTGTGAAATTCGGCGCGGTCACGGCCCGGGACGTCAACCTCTTCCAGTTGGTACCGGATCTGGCGTTCGACGGCATCCTGTCGGCCGGAACAATGACCGGCGACGATCTCGACATCGATTTCGGCGCCATGCGGCTCAACTTCTTTTCCGCCGATCATTGCCCGGGTGATGTGGTCTATTGGCCGCATCAAGCGCTGGCGGTGGTGCCGGTCACGTTAGCGGGCGGCCATTTCGAAGTCGCCACCATGCTTGACGGCCACCCGCTGACCGCCGTGATCGATACCGGCTCGCCCTGGACCATCCTCGACATCACCTGGGCGAAGGAAAATCTGGGCTTTTCCCCGGACATCGGCGCGGCGTCATCGGGCATTCCAAAGGACGAGCCGGATAAGAAAATTTATTTCCGCAAATATTCCGCCCTGACCTTCCCCGGCATCACCATCGCAAAGCCGCTGGTGGTGGTTCGCTCCCTCCAGTTCGGCGAGGGAAATGACCCGGTAGGCCGGGCCCCCGATATGATCGTCGGAATGGAAGTGCTGCGGCACCTTCATCTCTACTACGCGGCGGCCGAGCAGAAGCTCTACATAACACCCGCCGCTGCCGATAGCGCGTCGCTGCCCAAACTCACGCCATCATCGAGCGGTCATGCCTGGCCCCAGAATGCCGAACTTTATTCGAAGGTGTGGGACCCCACGCACCGACCGCATTAAATTCGCGCGTTGTAAATTCCAGATGATGCTTAGCCAAATGAAAAGGCCCGGCTCATTACCGGGCCCATTCTCACACTCTCCGGCGCGCAGAATTTTGGTCTCTGGCTAGGAGCGACGCGCGGAGCGTGCGTCACGGCCCTTCGCTAGGGCTCAGGGCGTTCGCCGCTTTCGCAGGTCCACCGGACCTGCTCATAAGCGCGGCTCACAGCACGCGCGACAGTCGATAGCGACAGCGTATCGACGAGGCCAAAAGGCAAGCGCCCTATTTTTGCGCGTGCTTCTCCATTTGCGCACGCGACGGCGTCACCTGAGTGAATTTGCCCAGCTGACAGATCTCGCCCGACTGCAGCACCCGGATGGTCTGCTCATTCTCGCAGACCTGCGCCACCGGATCATGGATGGTCCAGGCAAAGCCGTTGAATTTCAGGTCCGGGCAGCGGCCATGCAGATCGTTGCGCCACACCGACCCGTCCTTCATGTGGAACATGATGGCCGCGCCGTCATCCCGCGGCGTGGTCTGGCGCATATCGCGGGTGGAAAGGCAGATCGGCCCCGCCGCCAGCGCCGGCGCCGTGACGGCAATGAGAGACACCGCTGCCGTGATGCCGAAAAGAAACTTGCTCATGACATCTCCTTTGCTGCCGTGCGGTCCGTCAAAGACCATAACCGGCAAACATGATGTGGGTCTTGCGAAGCGCGAAATCAACGCGACGCTTGATGATCCATCCTGGCCGGGGCGACCTGGGTGAAGTTGCCCAACCCGCAGGTTTCGCCGGTGCGGAAATCCACCAGCGTCTGCTCATTCTCGCAGATCGAAGCCTGGGGATTGGACGTGGAATAGCCGAAGCCGTTCCAGCGCATGGTCGGGCAGCGGCCCCGAAGGTCGTTACGCCACACCGAACCGTCCCGCATCGTGTACAAGATAGAAGCGCCGTCCTTCTGCGCATCGGTATCTTTGATGTCGCGGGAGGCAAGACAGATCGGGCCGGCAAACGCGGGCGCCACAGTGGTCAGGATGATCGCGGCCAGCATTGCCGCACCGGACATGACTTTCGTCATCAGGTTCTCCGTTGCAAATGTGCCCTCACAGCCGCCATTTTCGCGCAACCGTGCCATCCACTCAAGGGCTGGCAGGCTTGAAAAAGGCTGTAAATCGACAAGCTTGCTTGACGTACGGCGTTAGCTAGGGCCAATGACGGCTTTTCCGCCCCAAAGCAGGAGCAAAACCCGTGTCCGCAGCCCCCGCCCAAGTGACCATCACCTTGCCCGACGGCAAGACGATGACGTTCGCCAAGGGCGTGACCGGCGCCGACATTGCCGCCGCCATCGGTCCTGGCCTGGCCAAGGCAGCCCTGATTCTGGAGTTGGACGGCAAGGAATGGGACCTTTTCCGTCCCATCGAGCAGGACGCCCATATCCGCATCATCACCAAGAAAGACGAGAAATCGCTGGAGCTGATCCGCCACGACGCGGCGCATTTGCTCGCCATGGCGGTGCAGGAGCTTTATCCCGGCACCCAGGTGACCATCGGTCCCGCCATCGATGACGGCTTCTATTACGATTTCGCGCG
>Ga0207695_10009271_pt1 | contig 12188 bp, 9 predicted proteins | sample KBSC54metaG_FD_184354 | JGI IMG/M metagenome (GOLD analysis project Ga0207695, IMG submission 184354) | Corn rhizosphere microbial communities from Kellogg Biological Station, Michigan, USA - KBS C5-4 metaG (SPAdes) (version 2) | ecosystem: Host-associated > Plants > Roots > Rhizosphere > Soil...
CGTCAGCGCCACGCCGGTATCGACCACCATCTGCACCACCCGATCCAGATCGAGTTCGGCGGCGACATTGCTGGCCGAGCGGTTGAGCAGATCGAGCGCGGTGGTTTCCTCCGCCAGCGCATCGGCCACGGTTTTCTGGTCGTGGATGTCGGTGTTGGTGCCCACCCAGCGGATGATCGCGTCGTTGATATCGCGGATGGGAAGCGCCCGCACCACATGCCAGCGGTAAGCGCCGTCGGCGCGGCGGATGCGGAATTCGGTTTCATAGGTCTGGCCATTGACCAACGCGCGCTTCCAGGCCGACGCGGCCGATGCAACATCGTCAGGATGCACGATCTGGGCCCAACCATCCCCCGCCAGGCTGGCATGCGCCAACCCGCTATAATCCAGGGTCTGCTGGTTGAACCAATAAAGCCTTCCGTCCGGGGTTCCCGCCCAGACATGGTTCGGCACCGCCTGGGCGAAGCCTTCGAACTGGGCTTCATTGGCGCGCAGCTCCGCTTCGGCTTCACGGCGCCCGACCGCGGTGCGGGTGCGTTCGGCGATTTCGCGGATGAAGCGAATTTCCTCATCCGTCCATTCGCGGGCCTCGGCGTGATTGAGATAGAGCAGCGCCACCAGCCCGCCTTCTTCGCGCACCGGCATGTTCACCACCGCGCGGGCGCTGATGGCTTCCAGCGCACCGGCGGTGTCGCGGGTCCGCGAATCCAGCCGCGCATCGGCAAAGACGACCGTCTCGCCGCGCTTCAAATCGTCGATATAGGAGCCGTAATCGCGAAACTGCAGCACGCCCGCCAGGCTTTTGATGCCGGGCGCGTTCCAGTCGCGCTTGATGGTGATGGTTTCCTTGTCCTTGTCGATCACGCCATATCCGGCGCGGCTGACATTGAGCGCGCGGCCCAGAATTTCAGCAGCAGCGTATGTCAGCGCTTCGGGATTGGCATTGACCCGGATGACGTCGCCCAGTTCGGCCAAAGCGGCGAGACGGCGCTGACCCCGGATCTTTTCTGTGACGTCATAGCCTTCGACGAAGATGCCGGTGACGTTTCCGGCGGTATCGCGCACCGGCTGATAGACGAAATCCAACAGCCGGTCTTCCAGCGCCGCGCCCTTCTCGCGCTCCAGCTTGACCGCGACCGCGTCGCCGCGAAAAATTTCGCCGCTGGCGTAAATCCGGTCCAGCAATTCGTAGAAGCCCTGGCCTTCAATGTCGGGCAAGGCCTCGCGAATGGGCTTGCCGGCCACGTCGCGATGCCCGATCAACTTTTGATAGGCATCGTTGGTATAGGAAAAGACATGCTCCGGCCCGTCCAGCTGGGCCATGAAGCTGGGCGAATTGGCGAACATCTGCGCCAGCAATTCGCGTTCGCTCGCCACCCGGCGCTCGGCCGTCACCCGCTCGGTCGTTTCCACCACCACGGCCATCACGCCGCCCGGCTTGCCGCTTTCGTCGATGACCGGCGAATAATCCAGGTCCAGCCAGACCGGCTCCATCGTGCCCCGCCGGTCCAGGGTCAACACCTGTTCGCGGTAAGACAAGGTGCCGCCGGCCAAGCCCACCTTCATCACATTGTCGTTGAAGTCGGCGACCTCGGGCCAGCCTTCGCGCACTTTGCTGCCCAGAAGCTGGGGGTGACGGCGGCCCGCGAATTTCGAATAGGCATCATTGTAAAGCATGATGCCGTCCTCGCCCCACAGCAGCACCAGCGCCACGGGCGAATGCATCATGAAACCGACAATGGTCTTCAGGCTTTGCGGCCAGGACTGGACCGGTCCCAGCGACGCCGACCAGTCGAAGGCGGCCATGCGTGCGGCCATGTCGCCGCCGCCCGTCAGGAAGTTCGCGGCCCTGCTGATATCTGGTGATGCCGACAAAATTCCCCGCCGCCTCAAGCAACCACCCGTAATGCCCCGGAGCGGGAAAAAGTTCCATCCGACCGACCGGGCGATGACATCGCATGCCAAATACGAAATGCTTCGTTGACTCTACGAATTTCTTCGTAGTACCGTCCGGGCATGAAACGGATTCCGCCCAAACCCACCGCCTCTGAACTCGAAATCCTCCATGTTCTCTGGAACCGGGGACCATCGACGGTGCGCGAAGTCCTCGATTCCCTGAATGAAAAGAAAAGCATGGGGTATACGGGGGTTCTGAAACTTCTGCAGATCATGACGGCCAAGGGTTCCGTCCGCCGCGACGAAACCAATCGCGCCCATGTCTATGAAGCCCAGCGCCCCGCCGACCAGACCAAGCGGCAACTCGCCACCGATATGCTGCACCGCGTGTTCGAAGGGTCTGCCAGCCAGCTGATGCTGCATGCCCTGGCCGGACACCGCGCCTCGCCCGAAGAAGTCGAAGAACTTCACCGCATTCTGGATGCGTACCAGGAAGGCGATCATGGCAAGGCTAAGTAGCTGGCTCTCCGCCGACTTGATGCATGCACTGGGCTGGGCGCTGATCCATTCGCTGTGGCAATGCGTGGGCCTGGCGGCGCTGGCTGCCATCCTGATGGCGTGTTCCCGTCGCCCATCCGTTCGCTATCTGATTGCCACGGCGATGCTGGTTGCCATGCTGGCAGCGCCGGTCGCGACATTCCTGATCCTGATGAGACCGGCCGCCACGACGCAGGCCTTGCTTCCCGCAACCTCACGCCCCTTGCTTGCGGCGGCCCGAACAACAGCGTCCACACCAGCCATCGTGACGGCGAGTATCACATCATCGTCGATGAAAAACGGTACGGCGGTTACCGCGAAGACTGCTCCGAAGCTTGTATCCCAAATGCGCGCGCCGGATTTTCTCGCGGCGCCTGTGCTGCCCTGGCTGGTGGGTGCCTGGCTTTGCGGCGTGGCGCTGTTCAGCCTGCGCTTGGCCGGCGGCTTCCTGCTTCTGAAACGCAAGTGGCGCACGCAATCCCGCATTCCCGCCGACCGCGTTCTGGCCCTGTGCCATCAATTGCAAGATCAGCTGGGCCTGACCCGCGCTATCCGGTATCTGGAATGCGGCTGGCTTCAAACCCCCGCGATGATCGGCTGGCTTCGTCCCGTCATTCTTTTGCCGGTGACGGCGCTGACCGGCCTTTCGGAAGCACAGCTTCGCGCCGTGATCGCGCACGAACTCGCCCATATCCGCCGCCACGATTTCTTCGTCAATTTCCTGCAGGTCCTGATCGAGACTCTGCTTTTCTATCATCCCGCCGTCTGGTGGCTGAACCGGCGGATCCGCGCCGAGCGCGAATTGTGCTGCGACGAGATCGCGGTTTCGCTGACCGGCGACCGGCTGGAATATGCCCGGACCCTGGCGCGCATGGCGGAATGGGACAAGGCATCATCCCTGGCGATGGCCGCCAATCGCGGTTCGCTGTCCGAACGCATCCTTCATATTCTGGGCCGGGCGAAATTCGGCGCAGGACAGCGCATTCTGGGCGTGACGGTCGGCGCCCTGTTCCTGGCCGGTGCGCTGGGTGCCGCCAATGTGCTGCTCGCAATCGCCTACCCCATTACCGTCCACGCCAAAGCAGATATCAAAGCGGTCCTCACAACCAACAGGATCGCCACCGCTTCGATCGCTCCGGTCCCTCCGGTAGATGTCACCCCGCCATCGGCGAGCGTTTCAGATCAACCCAGCACACAGAAAGCCGCGACATTTGAAGAGGCGAAGGCCAACCATCGGCCCGGCAAGCTGATCGTACCGGCGCTCGATTTGTCGGCGCTGCTCACGGCGCAAATTCCTCAGACGCCACTTTTGCCCCGCGATCCACCCGTTCAACAGATGCTCGCCAGAGCGCAAACGCGAAGCTGTGTCCTGCCGTCTCTCGCCGGCAGGATCAGTCTCGAGCATGTGCCGGGAAGCGATCTGATGACCGTGCCGGTGGAGATCAACGGCGCGCCGAAGCAATTCCTGCTCGACTTCGACACCGATCCCACCGAAATCTCGGAACCGGCGGTGGCCGAACTGCATTTGCCGCAAGCGGAAAAAGGCGCCACCTTCAACGCCATCGCCGGCCAGAATTCGATCCTGCCCAATGCACCTTTCTTCGATGTCAAAGGCATCGGCAGCGCCACCGACTATCAGCCACGTGTCCGCGTTGCCTCCTTCACCGCCGGCGATTCCACGGCGCGGGATCTGCAATTCCTGGTCGCCAATGACAGGGACATGGGAAAATCGACGCCCTATGACGGGCGGCTGACCCGGCGCGCCTTCACGCAATATGACGCCGATTTCGACTTCGCCGGAAGAGAGCTGCGCTTTTTCACGCCGACCGGCTGTGGCGATCCCGATCAGGTGGCCTATTGGCCCCATACCGCCGTGGCGATCGTGCCCATGGCGCTATCGTCGGACGGCAAGATGCAGGTGCAAGTGACAATAAGGGGCCAGGTGATCGATGCGGTGATCGACACCGGCTCGGCCCGCACCGTGATGCGCCGCGACATCGCCGAACGGTTGTTGGGCCTGAAACCCGGCACGCCGGACATGATGCCCGCGGGCAATCTGCAGGACGGCAACGCCATGCAGATCTACACGCATACATTTGCGCAGATTTCCTTTGCGGGCGGCGTGACCGCGAACAATGTCCCCACCTTGATCCAGTCGGGCAGCATGGTGCGCAAGATCAACAGGACACCCGTGCTGGGCAGCCGTGCGACATTCGCCGTCAATCCCGGTGACCGCATTCCCGACCTCTCGCTGGGCATGGACGAGCTGCATCAGCTGCATCTGTACGCCGCCTTCGGTCAGAACAAACTCTATGTGACAGCCGCCGCGAACAAGCTTTACGCGCTTTCTTCGAACTGAATCTCGTTTCGTTTCCGATACCGCGCCCGCCAAAAACCATGGCGAGCGTGAGGGGAGAATTTTGTGCCGCTCGTTGCGGCCAGCCAGACACGAACAGGGGAATATTATGTACAAACAGACATTCGCCGCATGCATCGCAGTATCGGGTTTGAGCGCCACCGCAGCCGCGCAGCAATCTGCGGGAACACCGGCTGCGCAAGCGGCCTGCGCCCTGCCCGCAATCGCCGTGTCGGCCGAACTAAATCAGATTCCCGGCAGCAGCCTGGTGACGGTGCCCGTCGAGATCAACGGCAAACCCCGGAAATTCCTGCTGGGCGTGAGCACCAGCCCCACAAAAGTCTCGCAGGCGACGGTAAGCGACCTGAAACTGGTCGAAGGCATCAAGCGCACCGAAAGTTTTCAGACCGGTCCCGCCACCTGGGATGATGGAACCAGCATGCGCAACGAATTGGAAGGCTCCACGATACAGACGACCTTCGTCGACGCCAAAGGCATCAAAGCCGCCGAGAGCGGCCGCGCCCATGTCGTAATCCCCAGCTTCACCATCGGCGGCGCCACGGGCAAGAATCTGCTCTTCACCGTCGCGACTGACGGCGAAGTCCCCAAAACAGCGACCTATGACGGCATCATGACCGGCGAATTCTTCAAGCAGTATGACGTCGAGTTGGATTTCGCGGCCATGACGATCAACTATCTCACGCCGACCAAATGCGCGGATCCGCATCAGGTGGTGTTCTGGCCGCACAAGGAAGTGGCGATCATTCCCATGACCCTGGTGGACGGAAAGATCGAAGTGCAGGTCGCGATCGGCGGCAATGAGATCAATGCCGTGATCGATACCAGCTCCGCCCGCACTATCATGCGCCGCGACATCGCCGAGAACCGCCTGGGCCTGAAAGCGGGCAGCGCCCAGATGCCGCCTGCGGGCGACCTGAAGGACGGCGACGACATGCAAGTCTATAACGCGACGTTTCCGCAGATCACCTTTGCGGGCGGCGTCACGGCCTTCAACGTTCCGGCGTTGATCCAGGTGAACGGCATGACCCACAACCTGCACAAGGAAACGATGCTGGGGAGCCGCGCCCAGTTCAAGGCCGATCCGCGCATTCCCGCGCTCACCTTGGGCATGGATGTGCTGCGCCAACTCCACATCTACATCGTCTATGGCCAGAACAATCTCTACATGACCGAAGCGCAATAGCCGGCGCGAAACACAGGGGGCTGATTTGCATAAGACATTATCGGGCGCGCTCGCCGCGCTGCTGGCGTTTGGCGGGACATCTCAGGCGCAGACCCAAGCGCCTTCACAGGCATCATCCGCAGAAGCAAACTGCCCGCTGCCTGCGGTCGCCGCTTCCGCCAATCTCGATCCCGTGCCAGGCAGCAACCTGGTGACGGTGCCGGTTCAGATCAACGGCAAGCCGAAGAATTTCCTGCTTTCGGTGAGCGCCGACCCGACGCGGGTTTCGCAGGCGTTGGTGAGCGACATGAAGCTGGCCCTGGGTAGAAGAGGTTCGGAAACCTTCCTGACCGGCTCCACATCGCAGGACGATTCCACCGCACGCGACTTCAATGTGGGCGCGGCCATTCAGGCCACCACGGTCAACGCCAAGAACAGCCCCGATGGTGAAGGACGCCGGCGCGTCGCCATACCATCCTTCACCATCGGCGGCGCCACGGGCAAGGACCTGGTCTTCGCCGTCGCGCGCGACAACGAGATCGAAAAATCCGCACCTTATGACGGCATCGTGACCGGCGATTTCTTCAAGCAATATGACGTCGAGCTGGATTTCGCCGCCATGAAGATCAGCTATCTGACGGCGAACACATGCACCGATCCGCATCAGATCGTGTTCTGGCCGCACAAGGAAGTCGCGGTCATTCCCATGAATTTGGTGGACGGAAAGATCGAAGTACAAGTCGATATCGGCGGCAGCCAGATCAACGCCATTCTCGACACCGGATCGGCACAGACGGTCATGCGCCGCGACATCGCCGAGAATAGGCTGGGCCTGAAGGCGGGCAGTCCTCAGATGCCGCCCGCCGGCGACATGCGCGACGGCAGCGGCATGCAGATCTACAACGCCAAATTTCCGCAAATCACCTTCGCGGGCGGCGTTACCGCCTTCAACGTTCCGGCACTGATTCAGACCAATGGCATGACCCATAACCTGCACAGGGAAGCGACGCTGGGAAGCCGGGCGCAATTCAAGGCCGATCCGCGCATTCCCGCGCTCACCTTGGGCATGGATGTGCTTCGGCAGCTCCACATCTATGTCGTGTACAACCAGAAAAGCATTTACATGACGGCAGCCGACTAGGGCGCGTCAGCGGAACCGGCGCAGGAAATCCAGCTCGGGCGGCAGTTCCTTCATGTCGTAGATGTGGCGGAATCTCAGTCCCGCCACGGTGTTGGTGGTCCAGATCACGTCGCAATGATAGACGATGCCATTGCTGCGGTTGATCACCTCGATCTGCGACGGCACCGCCGATCCCGCCGCGAAAATGATGCGGATGCCGCTTTCCGAAATATCCTTGATCGTGCAGGGAAAGGAAAAACGCCCAGCCGAATGCACCACCAAGCCAGCCAACAGGGCACGGCGGCGCGGACTGGGCCGCCGCTCGGGCGGCGGAGACGGTTGATCTGGACTGTTCATCGACTCTACGAAACGCACAAACGGCCGGATCGGAAACCGAATCCTGTGCCCCCCGCATTTGGATCGCTTTATCCCGGAGTGCCGTCAAGCAATTGTTGCAAGGATAAACCTTTGCATGGTGCGTAAGGCTGTAAAGTTTCCTTGGCGGAACTCAGCCCGATTTGGCGATTTGCATGAACGCCAATCCGCTGCGGCTCAGATAGCGCTCGCGATGGTGCAGCGCATGAAAAGCGCGCTCGGGCAGTTGAAATTTCACCGGTGCCAGCGCGCCGAATTTCACACCCGCTTCCGCCACCAGTTCCGACAAGGCCGAAACGCCCGCGCCTTCGCGCACCGCCAGCCGCACCGCTTCGTTCGACGGCAGTTCCAAAGTGACGTTCAGTTTAGAAACATCGACGCCCTTGTCGGCGATGGCCGCTTCGAAGGCCGAGCGCGTGCCCGACCCTTTTTCCCGGAGCACCCATTTCTCTTTCAAGAGATCGGCAGGACGGGGCGGCTTTTTGGTCCAGGCATGTCCGGCAGGCGCCACAATCATCAGGCGGTCGCGCCCGATCAAAGCCTGTTCGAACACCGGATCCAACACCGCACCTTCGACCAGGCCGATCTCGACCCGGCCCGCCGCCACAGCTTCGGCGACTTCTGCGGTGTTGCCGATCAAGGCTTTGACGCTGACCTGCGGATGGCGGGCACGGAATGCCACCAGCTTTTGCGGCAGCCAATAGCTGGCGATGGTCTGGCTGGCCATCACCACCAGATTGCCCCGCTTCATCCCGGCCAGATCCGACAGCGCGCGTGACGCCGCATCGGCCTGGGCCAGCATGGCGCGGGCTTCGGGCAAAAATTGGCGTCCTTCCTGGGTCAGCGCCACCCGGCGGCCGACACGGTGAAACAGCATAACGCCGGATTGCTGTTCCAGACCCGCGATGGCGGCGGAGACAGCGGACTGGGTGCGATGAATGGCAGCGGCGGCGCGGGTGACATGCTCGCGCTCGGCGACGGCCACAAACGCGCGCAATTGCTCGAGCGTCATCGCATAGACCTTAAGCGAAGAGCTTTACCAGCGCGAGGCTGAAACTTGCGATGAAGACCCAGGCGCAAAAAGCCAACGCCAGCGGCTTGAAGCCTTCGCGGCGCAGCTTGGCGAAATCGGTCTCCAGACCCATCGCCGCCAATGCCATCGACAGAAGGAAATTGGTCAGGGCCACAATCTGGGCCTTTTCATGGGGCGCCACCGTAATGACGCTGTTCAGCAGCATCACCGCGATAAAGCCCAGCACGAACCAGGGCATGGGTGCGGCAGCCTTGCGATCGTTCGCGCCCGCCTTGCGCGCCGCAAGAATGCCAAGCCCGATCACCAGCGGCGCCAGCATCATCACCCGCGTCAGCTTCGCCACGGTGCCGAACTGACCCGCCGCGGCACCGTCCTGGAACGATGCGGCCACCACCTGCGCGATCTCGTGAATCGAAGCGCCGCTCCACAGGCCGAAATCGCGGGGCGAAAGATGCAACAGGCCCGGCAGCAGCGGATAAAGCAGCATCGCCAGCGACCCGAACACGGTGACGCACGCCACCGCATAGGCGACGTCGGAATCCTTGCCTTGGGTGACGGTGTTGGTGGCGATCACGGCGGATGCGCCGCAGATCGAAGTGCCCGCGCCGATCAGTTCGGCCAATTTGGGGTCCACGCCCATGACGCGGCCCAGCATCTTCGTGAAGACAAAGGTTGCGCCCAGGGTCACCAGGATGATGGCGACACCCATCGCACCCACCGCCGCGACCTGGGACAGCATCAACTGGAAGCCCAGCAGAATGATGCCCAGCCGCAGAATCTTTTTCAGGCTGAAGACCACGCCGGGCCGGCAGATCGCGGGCGTGCCGACCAGATTGTGGAACAGCATGCCGATCACGGTGGCCAGGATCATGGGGCTGAACATGCCCATCACGGGAATTTGGCGGAGCGCGAAAGCGCCGAGCGCGATGCCGCCCGTGAGGGTCAGCCCCGGCAGGGCGGCAATCACCGCTTCGGCGAAAGCGGCGCTGGCGGTTCGAGATTGGACGGGATCGGACATGGACGACCTGGACGGCAGCCTTTTCGAAGGTGATTCCACACCATTTCGACTGATAAATCCAATCGATTGTTTCTGGGTTAATGATCTGTATTTCGTATCACCGCCCTGCCCGATGCGCGGCGTTGCCTCGCTTGGCGAACCGCCGCCGACCGCTTAGAACCCCTTCCGCCCATGGAAACGCCCGCCGACAGCCTCGAATCCCGCAAAAACACCGCCCGTGCCTGGTTCGAAGACCTGGCCGTCCGGATCATCGCGGCGTTTGAGGCGCTGGAAGAAGCGGCCGACCCCGCACTCTATAAAGGCGAGTCTGGCGCTTTCGTCCGCACTCCCTGGCGCCGCGCCTTGTCCGCCGATGGCCAGGACCAGGGCGGCGGCGTGATGGGCATGATGCGGGGCCGCCTGTTTGAGAAAGTGGGCGTGCATGTCTCCACCGTGCATGGCGCCTTCTCGCCCGATTTCGCCAAGCAGGTGAAAGGCGCGGCAACCGATCCCCGTTTCTGGGCCACCGGCATCAGCCTGATCGCCCATATGAAGAATCCGCATGTGCCCGCCGTGCATATGAACACCCGCATGATCGTCACCACAGAAAGCTGGTTCGGCGGCGGCGCTGACCTCAATCCCACCTTGGATGCGCAGCGCCGCGCGGACCATGACGATGCGCGCGATTTCCACGCTCGTCTGAAAGCGGCGTGCGACGGCTTCGATGGGGACTGGTACGCCAAATACAAGAAATGGGCGGACGAGTATTTCTTCCTGCCCCATCGCGGCGAACATCGCGGCGTGGGTGGCATCTTCTATGACCATCACGACAGCGGCGACTGGCAACGCGACTTCGCCTTCACCAAGGAAGTCGGCCTCGCCTTCCTGGATATGTATCCGCAGATCGTGCGCCGCCATCAGAACAGCCCATGGTCCGACGCCGAGCGTCATGAACAGGCCAAATGGCGTGGCCGCTATGTCGAGTTCAATCTGCTCTATGACCGCGGCACCACCTTCGGCCTGAAGACCGGCGGCAATGTCGAAAGCATCCTGTCCTCGATGCCGCCGATCGCGGAGTGGCGCTGATGTTGAAATGGGGCTCGCGCGGCTCGCCTCTGGCGATGACGCAATCGCAGACCGTGGCGGCCAAACTGGCGCGACTCACCGGCGAAGCCGAAGCGCCCATCGAAAGCTTCATCACCAGCGGCGACCGCATCGCCGACCGCCGTTTGCAGGACGCAGGCGGCAAGGGCCTTTTCACCAAGGAATTGGATGAAGCCTTGCTGGACGGGCGCATCGACGCCGCCATTCATTCGCTGAAAGACCTGCCCACGCTGATGCCGGACGGCATCGTTCTGGCCGCGATTCCGTCGCGGGAAGATCCCCGCGATGCCTTTGTCTCGCACAAGGCGAAGAATTTGCTGGAATTGCCGGAAGGCGCGGTGATCGGCACCGCAAGCCTTCGGCGTCAGGCGCAAGTGCTGTATCTACGGTCCGATCTCAAGATCGTCACCTTGCGCGGCAGCATCCAGACCCGTCTGCGGCGGATGACCGAAGGCGTGATGGACGCCACCTTCCTGGCGCTGGCGGGCCTCACCCGCATGGGCCTTCAGGGCCATGTCACCAGCCTGATCGATGTCGAAGACATGCCACCTGCCCCGGGCCAAGGTGCGCTGGGCGTCACCTGCCGCGCGGACGATGCAAAGACGCGTGAATTGCTGGCGCAGATCACGGTGCCGGAATTCGAAGTCGCGGTGGCGGCGGAACGCGGTTTTCTCCACGCTCTTGACGGGTCCTGCCGCACCCCCATCGGCGCGCTGGCGCGGATCAACAATGGCATGCTGCATTTTCTGGGCGAGATTTTGACGCCCGACGGCAAGATGCGCTGGCGGCGCGAAGAAACTACGGCGCTGGGCGGCGATGCGTGCGGCGACGCCGCTGCCTTCGGACGCCGGATCGGGGCGCAGATCCGCGCCGAAGCGGGCGAGACATTCATACAGAGTCTGGAAAAACGCGGATGGTGAAAAAGCTTCTTTCGGTGCTGAAGGGCGAACCGCAATCGCCGCCACCTGTCTGGCTGATGCGCCAGGCGGGACGTTATCTGCCGGAATATCGCGCCCTTCGCGCCAATGCGCCGGACTTTGTCGCCTATTGCCTCAATCCGGAGCTGGCCACGGAAGTGACGTTGCAGCCGGTGCGGCGCTTTCATCTCGACGCCGCCATTCTCTTTGCCGACATCTTGCTGGTGCCGCATGCACTGGGCCAGAAGCTGTGGTTCGCGGAAGGCGAAGGCCCGCGCCTGGATCCCATCACCGACGCGGCAGGCATCGCGGCGCTGCGCTACGACGCCGGCAAGCTCGAACCGGTGATGCAGACCATCAAAGGCGTGCGCGCCGCGATGGCCGCAGACCCCGCGATGAGCAATGCGGCGCTGATCGGTTTCGCGGGTTCGCCCTGGACCGTCGCCACCTATATGATCGAAGGCAAAGGCGGCACCGATCACGAGAATGTCCGCAAGCTGGCCTGGCGCGAGCCGCAGACTTTTGCGCGATTGATGGACGTGCTGGTGGAGTCCACCAGCCGGTATCTGATTGCGCAAGGCCATGCGGGCGCCGAAGCGCTGCAACTGTTCGAAAGCTGGGCCGCCACCGTGCCTGCCGGATTGTTCGAAGCCGCGGTGCTGGGGCCCAC
>Ga0207695_10009275_pt1 | contig 12187 bp, 7 predicted proteins | sample KBSC54metaG_FD_184354 | JGI IMG/M metagenome (GOLD analysis project Ga0207695, IMG submission 184354) | Corn rhizosphere microbial communities from Kellogg Biological Station, Michigan, USA - KBS C5-4 metaG (SPAdes) (version 2) | ecosystem: Host-associated > Plants > Roots > Rhizosphere > Soil...
GGCGGCGAAGCACTCGAGCTCGGCGTGCGCCATGCCCTCGGCCTTCGCGCGCGCGAGGAAGTCGTCGATCAGCGCGGGCGCGGCGCCGGTGCCGCGCGCGGCGGGCAGCGCGCCCATGATGCCCAGGCGCCAGCGGCCGGACTCCGGGCGCGGGCAGGCGAACGCATACGACGCGATGGCGCCGTCGCGCACCGCCACCCGGCTGCGCGCGAGGTCGATGCCCTGGCGGGCGACCAGCGAGGGCCACTGGTCGAACGTCAGCTGCATCGGCCCGGCGATGTAGTCGGCGAACGCGGCGAGATTGGCCTCGTGGAGGTCGGCGGCCGCGAAGTGGTCCGCGGCGGCCAGCGTGAAGTCGCTCATGGTCGGCGGCCGCTCACGGGTTGAACATCGGCTCCGACGAATACGGCGCCGGCGGTGCCACGTGCTCGTCCTCGGGCTTGCGCCAGAGGCCGCCTGTGGGCCGGCCGAAGGCGCGGCGGACGAGGCGGTACACGAAGCGCAGGCCGGTCAGGAAGGCGGCGAACTCCAGCACCGTGAGCACCACCGCGCCGGCGGCGGTGAAGCGCTCGGCGCGCCGCGGCAGCCGCGCCAGCATGCGCTCGCGCATCATCTCGATCGAGTCGTAGAAGCATGGGATCACCAGCAGCGTCAGCATCGTCGACGTGATGGTGCCGCCGATGATGGTGACCGCCATCGGGCGGTAGAACTCGCCGCCCTCGCCCACGCCGATGGCCACCGGCAGCATGCCGGCGATCAGCGCGAACGTGGTCATCATGATGGGGCGCAGGCGCTTCTTGCCGGCGTGCATCAGCGCCTCCTCGCGATCCTTGCCTTCGCTCTCCTCGGCGCGCGCGGCGTCCAGCAGCAGGATGGCGTTCTTCGCGACCAGGCCCATCAGCATGATCACCCCGATGATGCTCATCAGGTTGAGCGTGCCGTGCGTGGACACCAGCGCGATCACCACGCCGATCAGGCTCAGCGGTAAGGAGATCATGACCGGGACCGGCGCCGTGAACGAGCCGAACTGCATCACCAGCACCAGGTACATCAGCAGCACGCCCGAGATCAGCGCGATGAACAGGTTGCTGAACACCTCCTCCTGGCTCTGCGACGCGCCCGTCAGCTCCAGGCCGAAGCCAGGGGGAAACTGGATGGCCTTGGCGATCTTCATCGCGTCGGCCGTGACCTCGCCCGACGAACGGCCCTGCGCGTTGGCGGTGACCACCACCATGCGCTTGGAGTTCGCGTGCTGGATCTTGGACGGCGCCTTGCCCATCGTGACGGTGGCGATCTGCTCCAGCGGCACCATGCGGTCGGTGCCGGCAACCGCGATCGGCAGCCGCTCGATGTTGCTCGCGTCGACGCGGTCCTCCGGCGCCAGGCGCACGGCGACGTCGCGCGCCTCGCCCGTCGGATCGATCCAGTCGCCCGCCTCGACGCCGGCGAACGCCACGCGCAGCGACTGCGCCGCGTCGTTGACCGACACGCCCATCGAGTTGGCGAGGCCGCGGTCGAGGTCGATGCGCAGCTCCTGCTGCGGGTTCTGCTCGGACAGGCCCACGTCGACCGCACCCTTGACCTTGCGCAGCTTGTCCATGAAGTCGTTGGTGATCGCGAGCAGCTGGCGCGAGTCGGTGCCGTGGAAACGGATCTGCACCGGCTTCTGCGCGCCGTTGTTCAGGTCGTCCAGCACGACGAACTCGGCACCCACCAGCCGCGCCATCTTCGCGCGCAGCTCGTTGCCGACCTCGACGGCGCTGCGCTTGCGCTTGGTGCTCTTGCCGATGTCGACGTAGACGCGGCCCTGGTTCGGGTTCACCCACGAGTTCGTCGCCACCGTCTCGGGCAGCTGGCGCGCGACCGCCTGCGCCTCCTCGAGCTTCATGCGCGCATAGTCCAGGCTGGAGCTGGGCGGCATGCGGATGTCGATCGCCAGCGTGCCGCTGTCGGACTTGGGCAGGAAGTCGGAGCCGCCCGCCACGCCCTGCAGCACCAGCGCGCCGACGAAGCTCGCGGCGGCGATCCAGCCCATGTACCAGCGGTGGTGCAGCGCCCACGCGATGAGGCGGCCGTAGCGGTCGGCCTGGTGGTCGAACCAGTCGTTGAACCGCTGCAGCACGGCGCCGACGCCCTTGCGCGGCGCGTCGTGCAGGTCCACCGGGTCGCCCCAGTAGGCCGACAGCATCGGGTCGAGCGTGAACGAGATGAACAGGCTCACCAGCACCGAGGCGACGACGGTCAGGCCGAACGGCCGGAACCACTCGCCGGTGATGCCGGGGATGAAGGCCACCGGCGCGAAGACCGCCACGATGGCGAAGGTGGTCGACGCCACCGCCATGCCGATCTCGGCCGTGCCGTTGAGCGCCGCGGTGCGCCGGTCCTCGCCGCGCTGCATGTGGCGCACGATGTTCTCGCGCACCACGATGGCGTCGTCGATCAGCACGCCGATGGCCAGCGACAGGCCCAGCAGGCTCATGAAGTTGAGCGTGAAGCCGCACAGCCACACGGCGATGAACGCGGTGATGACCGAGGTCGGCAGGCTCAGGCCCGTGATCAGCGTCGAGCGCCACGAATTGAGGAAGACGTAGACGACCAGGATGGTCAGGCCTGCGCCGAAGAAGAGCGCGTCGATCACGTTGTCGAGGCTGTCCTGCGCGTCGTTGCCGCCGTCCTGCGTGACGTCCAGCTTGGCCTTGCCTGCCTGCTCCTTGTTGATCGTTTCCACCAGGTCGCGCACTTCCCTGGCGATGGTCACGGTGCTGCCGTCGCGCGTGCGCGTGACCGAGATGCCGACGTTGGGCGTGCCGTTGTGCTCGCTGTAGCCGCCCAGCTCGGCAAAGCCGTCCTGCACGGTAGCCACCTGGCCGAGGCGGACCAGGTTGTCGCCGCTGCGCTTGATCAGCATCTGGTTGAATTCGGCGGGCGACTCGAAGCGGCCGACCAGGCGGATGCTCTGGTCCTCCAGCGCGCCGCGCACCTTGCCCACCGGCGCGTTGGCGTTCTGCGCCCGCAGCGCGTTGACCACCTCGGTGACGGACACGCCGAACTCGCGCAGCTTCTGCGCATGCAGCAGCACGCTGAGCTCGCGCGTCAGCGAGCCGTTGACCGTGACCGTCGCCACGCCGGGCAGCGCCCGGAAGCGGTCGGCCAGTTGGTCTTCGGCGAGGCGCGATATCTCGGCATGCGACAGCGTGCCCGACGACAGCGCCATCTGCATGATGGGCTGCGCGCCCGGATCGACCCGGGTCAGCACGGGCTCGCGCATCTCGACGGGCAGCTTGTAGCGCACGGTGCCGATCGCGTTGCGCACCTCGTCGGCCGCTTGCGACATGTTCTTGTGGAACTCGAACACGAGCACGAACTGGGCATAGCCCTCGCTCGCCGTGGAGTTCGAACGCGACTGGTCGACGCCCTCGATGCCCTGGAGCGCGCGCTCGACGCGGTTGATGATCTCGCGCTCCACCGTGTCCGGCGACGCGCCGGGGTAGGTGATGCCGACGACCAGCACCGGCTGCTCGACGTCGGGGATCTGGTTGACGCGCAGCTTGTTCAGCGCGAGGACGCCGAGCCCCATCAGCGTGATGATGATGACGATCGCAGCCACCGGCCGCTTGATGCTGAAGTTGGAGAGGAACATCGTCGGCTCCCTGCTCAGGCGCCCGGCGCCACCGACGCGGTCGGCACGGCGGGCTTGGCGAGTTCGTACTTCTGGCCGTTCACCAGCGTCGAGCCGGGCGTGCGCAGCAGGCGGTCGCCGACGGCGATGCCGGCCGTCACCACTACGTTGCCCAGGCGCGCGTCGCGTTCGCCGAGCGTGACCGGCGTCTTGGCGACCACGCCCTTGCCCAGCTTCCAGACATAGGCCTTGTCGCCTTCCTTGACGATCGTCGCCTCGGGCAGCAGCAGCGCCTGCGACTCGCCCGACGAGATCCGGCCCTCGGCATACAGCCCCGCCACCTTCAGCACCGTGCCAGGCGCGAAGTCGACGATCACCGCGACCTGGCGCGTCACCGGGTCGGCCGACGCGTCGACATGGCGCACCTTGCCCGCGAACTCGCCCTTGTCGAAGCCGTTGATGCGGAACTGCACCGCCTGCCCGGCACGGATGTCGCCCATGCGGTCGGCCGAGACCAGGCCCTCGAAGCGCATGCTGGTCGGGTCGATCACCTTGAGCAGCTCCTTGCCGATGGCCGCCGTGTCGCCGCCCGAGACCTTGCGGTCGCTGACGACGCCGTCGAACGGCGCGCGCACCTCGGTGCGGGTGAGCTGCTGGCGCGCCGCCACGGTGCGCGAGTCGGCCGCGACGCGGTCGCTCTGCGCGCTGTTGCGGCGCACCTCGGCGTCGTCGAGCGCCTGCTGCGAGCTCATGCCCTCGGCCTGCAGCGTCTTCACGCGCGTGAACTGGCGCTGCGCCTGGTCGAGCGCCTGCGCGGCGGCGCGGCTGGCTTCCTCGGCGGAGCGCAGGCTGTCGCGGATCGACGTGTCGTCCAGCCGCACCAGCAGGTCGCCCTTGTGCACGGGCTCGCCGTTCTCCTTGAGCACCTGCAGCACGACGGCGGAGATCTCGGCGCGCAGGTCGGCGCGGCGCTCGGGCTCGACCGAGCCGGTGACCACGGGGCCGGACGCGTGCGTCTGCAGGCCCACGGTGCGCACATCCTCGGGCGCGATCAGCAGCGTCGTCGACGGTGCCGATGCGGCCGCGGCGACACCATCGGCGCCGGACTTCTGGCAGCCTGCCAGCAGGCCCGCGGCAAAGGCCACGGCGATCGCGACGGCGATCGGGGTCGTACGGGGCGCGGCGAAGCGGCGGGACAGCGTCATCAGGCAGGCTCCTCGGATTCTTTATGCAGACGGGCGAACCTTCTCGTGGAAGGTTCGAAAGCCGCAAGCATATCGGCAGCGGCGCAGCACGGCCCCGTCGACGCGACCGACCGTCGATTTTCGGCCGTGAAACGACGGCTGCACGCCGCCGGAAGGACGCGCCGCATGCCGCGATCAGGGGATGCCGCCCCCCGATCGCGCCGGGAGTCAGATCCTGACGAAGCGACGCACCACCGCGCCGCCGACCTCGAGCTCCCCGAAGAACATCGCGTGCGGCCGCGCCCACAGGCCGCTCGCGTTGTAGAGCGGCCGGTAGATCACGAGCGGCTCCAGCGTCTCGCTGTGGCGCGCCACGCCGACCAGCTCGTACTCGCCGCCCTTGTAGTGGCGGTAGCGGCCGGGCTCGGCGGGCGGCAGGGGCGGCAGGTCGTCACTCATGAGCAGACTCCGAACGAAGGGCGCCAGCGCGCGGCCGCCGCGCTCGGCCGCTCCGGAGCAAGGCCGCGCGCCCCTCGGGAGGCTGGACGCGGTATTCCGCGGACCGGGGGCTCACTGGAATGTTCCGGCGACGGCCCAGTTGACCTTCGCGGGCACGATCCACTTGCGGATCGCCGCATTGACCTGGTCGACCGTCAGGGCCGCCAGCCTGGCGTCCTGCTCGGCGCTCCAGGCCCAGGTGCGGCCCTGGTCGAGCTTGAACATCCAGTTGCTGGCGACCACCGAGTCGCTGGTGCGCGCGGTGGCGCGCTCGGCGAGGATCGCCTGCTTGGCCTGCGCGAGCTCGGCCGGCGTGATGCCGTCCTTGACGAAGCGCGCGAGCTCCTCGTCGAAGTCGGACTGCACGCGGGCGCGGTTCTGCGGCGCGAAGATGGCCTCGAAGCCGATCGCGCCGAACGGCTCGAACGGCGACGCCTCGAGCCCCGCGCCGACGCCGTACGACAGGCCGTCCTTCTGGCGGATGCGCGCGTTCAGGCGCGAGCCGAACTCGCCCCCGCCCAGCACGTGGGTGGCCAGCGTGAGCGCCGGGTAGTCCGGATCGGTGTCGGCCAGCTTCAGCGGCAGGCTGGCGAGCAGCACCGCGTTGGCCTTGTCCTTCATCGGCAGCGACAGGTGCGCGCCGGCGAGCTCGGGCACCGGGTTGGGGATGCGCACGAAAGGCTGCGACGACTTCCAGTCGCCGAACAGGCGCGTGACCGCGGCCTTGACCTGCGCGGGGTCGAAGTCGCCGACGACGGCCATGTCGCCATGCTCGGCGCTCCAGAACTTGCGGTAGAACGCGACGGCGTCCTCGAGACGGGTGCCTCGCGCCTCGGCGATCGATTCCGCGAAGCTCGGCGTGTAGCGCGGGTCGTCGGCCGCGAAGTGCTGCTGCGCGCGCGCCAGCTCGTTGCCTGCGACGCCGGCCGGTTCCTCGGCGGCCTGCTCCAGCCCCTGCACCTGCTGGCGCACGCCCTGCTCGTACTCCGCCGCCGTGAACGACGGCTTGCGCATCGCCTCGGCCAGCAGCTCGAGCGCGGGGACGAGCGCGTCGCGCCGCGTGGTCAGCGACGCGTGGCCCCAGGTCGTGCCGCCGGTGAGTTCCCAGTCGGTCTTGAGCGCGGAGAACGCGTCGTGCAGCTGCGCGCGCGTCTTCGTCTCGGTGCCCGTGCCCAGGATCAGGCCCGCGGCCGCGGCCGCCCCGCGCTGGCCGCGCAGCGATTCGAGCGTGCCGAAGTGCAGGTCGAAGCGCATCTCGACGGTGCCGCCCTTGTTCTTCTTGGGCAGCAGCGCCAGCTTCATGCCGTTGGGCAGCGTGAGCACCTCGCTGCGCTTGTCGATGCCCGCGGGCGTCGAGTCGAAGGCCTCGCCGGCCGTCCCGGTGGCGTGCGGCTTGAAGTCCTCGAGCTGCTGCTCGGGGTCGGTGCGCGTGGCGTAGGGCGCGCGGTCGGGCGCGTCGGTCGGGACGAAGCGGCCCAGCGTGCGGTTGGAGGGTTTCAGCCAGGCCGCCGCCACGGCGTTGACCTGGTCCAGCGTGACCGCCGCGACGCGGTCGCGCTGCAGGAACAGCAGGCGCCAGTCGCCGCCGGCGATGAAGTCCGACAGCGTCAGGCACAGGTTCTGCGGGTCGGCGAGCACCTGGTCGAACTGCTTCTCGACGTGCAGCTGCGCGCGCTTCAACTCGTCGGCCGTGATCGGCTCGTTCTTCACGCCCTCGATGGTGTCGATGAAGATCTTCTGCGCCGCGTCGAGGTCGTCGTCCTTCTTCAGCAGCGCGCCCGCGTCGAACACGCCGGGGTCGGTGTGGCGCATCGTCCAGGCGAACGACTGCGTCGCCTTGCCGGTCTCGACGAGGCGCTTGTGCAGCCGGCCGTTGGGCGTGTCGCCGAGGGCATTGGCGAGCACGCTGAAGGCCGCCATGTCGGGGCTGGCCATCGAGGGCGTGTGGTACGTGACGAACAGGTCCTTCTCGCCGCCGACGCGGCGCAGCGTCACCTCGCGCTCGCCGTCCTGCACGGGCTCGACCGTGTAGGTCGGGGCGATCACCCGGGTGGGCTTGGGGAGCGCGCCGAAATCCTGCGCGATCTGCGCCAGCGTCTTCTGCGGATCGAACTTGCCCGCCACGATCAGCGTGGCGTTGTCCGGCTGGTAGTACTTGCGATAGAAGGCCTGCAGGTGCGCGATGTCGACGTTCTCGACGTCCGAGCGCGCGCCGATGGTGCTCTTGCCGTACGCGTGCCATTCGAAGGCCGCCGAGGTCGTCTTCTCCATCAGGATGCGGAACGGGCTGTTCTCGCCCGCCTCCATCTCGTTGCGGACGACGGTCATCTCGGAGTCCAGGTCCTTCTTGACGACGTTGGCGTGCACCATGCGCTCCGCCTCGGTCTTCAGCGCCCACGCCAGCTGCGCCGGGTCGGACGGGAAGGTCTCGTAGTAGTTGGTGCGGTCCTCGGACGTGGTGCCGTTGAATTGCATCCCGCGCTTCGAGAGCTCCGTGCTGACCTGCGCGATGGTCCTCGTGCTCTTGAACATCAGGTGCTCGAGCAGGTGGGCCATGCCCGTCTCGCCGTAGCCCTCCATGCGGCTGCCGACGCGGTAGGTCACGTTGACGGTGACCGTGGGCTTGGAGGCATCCGGGATCAGCAGCACCTGCAGCCCGTTGGGCAGCCGGTACTCGTGCACGCCCTCGACCTCGCGCACCTGCGCGGGCAGCCCCGCGGCCTGGGCGGAGAAGGCGGCCGCGGCGGCGGCCAGGGCGGCGCTGAGGGTCAGCAGGCGGTGGGGGCTGGACTTTTGCATGGGGCGCATCTTGGCACGGCTCGTGGATGGATCCGCTCAGAGCCTGCGCCGGGCTGGATGGTTCCCCGTGCGATAGTCGACCCCACCACGAGCACCGCGAGCGTCCCACCATGACCATCCTCGTCCTCGGCAGCGGCGTCATCGGCACCACGATCGCCTACTATCTGGCCAAGGCGGGCCACGACGTCACGGTCGTCGACCGCCAGGGCGGACCGGCGCTGGAGACCAGCTTCGCCAACGCGGGCGAGGTCTCGCCGGGCTACGCCTCGCCCTGGGCGGGGCCGGGCGTGCCGGTCAAGGCGATCAAGTGGCTGCTGATGAACCACAGCCCGTTGATCATCAAGCCGATGCTCGAGGCCTCGATGTGGCGCTGGGGCCTGGCGATGCTGCGCAACTGCACCGAGGCGCGCTACCGCGTCAACAAGGCGCGCATGGTGCGCGTGGCCGAATACAGCCGCGACTGCCTGAAGGAGCTGCGCGCCGAGACGGGCATCGCCTACGACGAGCGCACGCAGGGCACGCTGCAGCTGTTCCGCACGCACAAGCAGCTCGCCGGGGTGCGCAAGGACACCGAGATCCTGGACCGGTACGGCGTGCCCTACGAGGTGCTCGACACCGCGGGCTACCTGCGCTACGAGCCCGCGCTGGCCGGCGTGAAGCACAAGTTCGTCGGCGCGCTGCGCCTGCCCGGCGACGAGACGGGCGACTGCTTCCTGTTCACCCAGCGGCTGGCGAAGATGGCCGAGGCGCTCGGCGCGACGTTCCGCTTCAACGTCAACATCACGGGCATCGCCAGCGACGGCAGGCGCGTGACGCGCGTCGACACCGACGCCGGACGCCTGAGCGCCGACCACGTCGTGCTGGCGCTCGGCAGCTTCTCGCCGAAGTGGCTCAAGCCGCTGGGCATCCGCATCCCGGTCTATCCGGTCAAGGGTTTCTCGATCACCGTGCCGATCACGGACGCGTCCGCCGCGCCGGAGTCCACCATCATGGACGAGACGCACAAGGTGGCCGTCACGCGTCTGGGCGACCGCATCCGGGTGGGCGGGATGGCGCAGCTCTCGGGCTACGACCTGGCACTCGACGAGCGCCGCCGCCGCACGCTCGAATTCGTGCTGACCGACCTGTTCCCCGCGGCCGGCGACCTGGCGCGCGCCTCGTTCTGGACCGGCCTGCGCCCGATGACGCCCGACGGCACGCCGGTGATGGGCGGCACGTCGCTGGAGAACCTCACGCTGGCCACCGGCCACGGCACGCTGGGCTGGACGATGGCCGCGGGCACGGGCCGCGCGATCGCCGACCTGCTGGGTGGCAGGAAGCCCGAGATCGACTTCGACGGCCTCACGGCCGCGCGCTACGGCGCCTGAACTTCGAGCAACGGCAGCCTCCAGAGGGTCGCATCGGCCGCGCGCCGGGCCGTCGAAGGGGGCCCCCGTCGAAACATCTTGTAACCGTGATCTATTCGACGCGGCGCTTCCTGTCGAGTCGAGGCGAAGTGCTCCCCAACCGGACGGGCAGTCCTAGGATCGCCTCGCGCTGATCACGACAAGCCTCCGCCGGAGGCACGGCGCACCGGCCGCGACGGGCCTGCCGCACGCGCGCCGACTCTGGAGGGAATCGTCATGTCGAACACGAACAAGTCCGCCGCCCCCGCCCGCGCCCTGGGCGCCACCTCGCTGCTGCTCGCTGCCGTCGTCGCCCTCGAGGTGACGGGCATGCAGGCGCTGTCGCACAGCGGTGCACGCACGCTGACCGCGGCCGCGGCCGACGGCGACACCATCTACGCGCCTGCCGAGCGGACGGGCACGTCGGCCGCCGATGTCGTGGCGCAGGCCGGCGGCTGAGGTTCCGCCACCCGATCGAAGCGCGCCGCGGGGGACGCGGGCCGGACGACCCGCCCGCGATGGCCGCAGCCAGCGGGCTCCCTGCACGAGGGGCCGCTCCGCATCGCGCGGGGCGGCCCCTTTCCTTTTGTCCGGCCTGGCACCCCGCCGTTGGGCGACGGAAAACGTGCGTTCGACGGCCCGGCGGCACCGGCGGTCGACCCGGATGAGAAGCGCCTCGCCGTGCGTCTATCATCCGCCCTGAATGCAACCCGGAGCCAAGTGGAGGCCGCCATGTCTTTGATGGGATTCATCAAGAAGCAGTTCATCGATGTCATCGAGTGGCAGGAGCCGGGCGACGGCATCCTGGCGTGGCGTTTCCCGATGCAGGACAACGAGATCCAGAACGGCGCGCGCCTGACCGTGCGCGAGTCGCAGGCCGCGCTGTTCGTCAACGAAGGCCGTGCGGCCGATGCGTTCGGGCCCGGCCTGTACACGCTGAACACGCATACGCTGCCGCTGCTCACCAACCTGATGAACTGGGACAAGCTGTTCGCCTCCCCGTTCAAGAGCGACGTCTACTTCTTCAGCACGCGCCTGCAGGTCGACCAGCGCTGGGGCACGCCGCAGCCCGTCACGCTGCGCGACAAGGACTTCGGCGCGATCCGCGTCCGCGCGTTCGGCAACTACTCGTGGCGCGTCGCCGACCCGAAGCTGTTCCAGCAGCAGGTCTCGGGCACGCGCGGCACCTACACGGTCGACGAGATCGACGGCCAGCTGCGCGGGCTGATGCTGCAGCACCTGTCCGACGCGGTGGCCCAGAGCGGCATCCCGTTCCTGGACCTCGCCGCCAACCAGGTGGAGTTCGCCACGCAGATCAAGACGGCCGTCGCGCCGGCGTTCGCGAACCTGGGCCTGGCGCTCGACGCCGTCACCGTGCAGAACGTGTCGCTGCCCGACGAGCTGCAGAAGATCCTCGACCAGAAGATCGGCATGGGCATGGTCGGCCAGAACATGGGCGCGTTCATGCAGTACCAGACCGCGCAGTCGATTCCCGACATGGCCAAGGCCGCCGGCGACGGCGGCGGCGGCATCGCGGGCGGCGCGATGGGCCTGGGCGCCGGCGTGGCGCTCGGCCAGGTGCTGGCCGGCAACATCGCGCAAGGACTGGGCACGGGCATCGCCACCGCGGCGCAGGCCAGCGGCGAGCATCCGCCGGTGCAGGACGTGATGGCGCTGATCGAGAAGCTGGGCGAGCTCAAGGCCAAGGGCATCCTCACCGAGGAAGAGTTCGCCGCCAAGAAGACCGAGCTGCTGAAGAAGCTGTGAGCCCCGCCCCCGCCATCGTCGGCGCATCCTGCGGGCGTCGGGCGTGACCGCGCACGCGCGTGACGCGCTGCAGCGCGCGCTCGCGGGGACGGCCGCCTGATGGCCACCGCCCCGCAACGCGCCTGGCGCGCGGCGTGTCCCAACTGCGGCGCGCCGGTCGACTTCCTCTCGCCGGCCTCGGCCAGCGCCGTCTGCAGCTTCTGCCGCAGCACGCTGGTGCGCGACGGCGAGTCGCTGCGCAAGATCGGCACCAGCGCCGAGGTCTTCGACGACTTCACGCCGCTGGCCATCGGCGCCAGCGGAACGTACCAGGGCACGAGCTTCATGCTCGTCGGCCGACTGCAGTTCGGCACCGACGCCGGCCCCTGGAACGAGTGGCACGCGCTGTTCGACAACGGCCGCAGCGGCTGGCTGTCGGAAGACAACGGCCGCTACGTCTTCGCGTTCGACCTGCCGCTGGCGGCGGGTGCGCCGCTGCCCGAACAACTGCAGGCCGGCTCGCCGGCCACCGTCGACGGCCGCCCGTGGCGCGTCGCATCCGTCGTGCGCGCGAAGCTGATCGCTGCCCAGGGCGAGCTGGTGCAGCCGCCGCCGTCCGATCGCGCGATCGTCGTCTCCGACCTGCGCAACACCGCCGACGAGGTCGGCACGCTGGAGTCGGTCGACGGCACCCTCACGAGCTGGTCCATCGGCCGTTCGGTGCGCCTGGCCGACCTGAAGATGTCGGGCCTGCGCGAGACCGGCATCGGCGGCGCCGGCGAGAAGACGATCAAGGCGCAGTCGCCGCCGTGCCCGAACTGCGGCGCGCCGCTGAAGATCACGCTGGCCACCACGCAGTCGGTGGTGTGCGACAGCTGCAAGTCGGTGGTCGACCTGTCCAAGGGCATCGGCCCGGACATGGCGCACTACGCGCAGCTCAACCGCATGGAGCCCGG
>Ga0207695_10009279_pt1 | contig 12185 bp, 10 predicted proteins | sample KBSC54metaG_FD_184354 | JGI IMG/M metagenome (GOLD analysis project Ga0207695, IMG submission 184354) | Corn rhizosphere microbial communities from Kellogg Biological Station, Michigan, USA - KBS C5-4 metaG (SPAdes) (version 2) | ecosystem: Host-associated > Plants > Roots > Rhizosphere > Soil...
CCGTCCGCAAGATGCATAGCGGACGGCGGCTCCGCCACGACCCCTCGGAGAGTTTCTGCCTACTTTGTAGGCAAAAACTCTCCGAGGGCGCGAGAACGCACCATCGGCGAGTCCCCGTTGCCCGCCGGGCCCTGGAAGCGCGTACTTTCCTGGCCGGTCCGTGTGCCGCCGGCCTTTCGAGGAGCGACCTCATGCGTGTAGTGCAACGTGAACTTCAAGCGCAACTCCGCACGCGGTCCGTGGCGATTCGCGACCGGGTTGCCGCACTCATTCGATCGCTGGCGCCCGCGCAGCTCGATGCCCATCCCGACTCTGCCGGATGGAGCGTCGCGCAAGTGCTCGAGCATCTTTGCCTTGCGGGCGAGCTGGCGGGGGGGATCGCGAAGGACGTCGTGCGCGGTGCGACCAGGGATCCGGAGGCGGGCGACCGCATCTGGAAGCCGAGTTTCATCGGTGGCTTGATCGCGTCCTCGTTGAGCAAGCCCAGGCCCCTCAGGGCCGCCAGGGTGTTTCAACCGGGTCCCGCGCCACGGCCTGCCATCGTCGATGCGTGGCTCGCGGAAGAAGAGCGCTTTCTTGCCGACTTGAATGGGGCGGGCGATCTGGACTGGCGCGCGATCCGTTACCCGTCGCCGGCGATGCCCGCTTGGGCGCCCAAGATGAACCTCGGCGACGGATTCGCCATCCACACCGTGCACACCGAGCGGCATGCACGGCAGATCGAGCGCCTCGTCGGCAAGCTCGCGTCCGGCGCCAGTTAGGCGTCAGCGCGCGGCGGTCATGAAATAGTAATTTTCGCCTTCGTCTTCCCTTTCGCCCAGCAGCACGAGACCCGCCGCTTCCACCGCCCGCCGGTATCGTCCTGCGCCTAACGACACCGATGGCCGGTCCGTCATCGCGTCGTTCCACTCGGCGGCCCGCTGTGTGGCCGTGAACACGAACTTGCCGTCAGGCGCGAGCACACCGGCGACTTTGTGGATCAGGTGCTCCTGCACGGCCGGCGCGAGAAGAAACATGAGCCCCCACGCGATCACGCCATCGAACGTGCGCCCGAAAAACGTGGACGTTTCGACGGGCTCGCACCTGACCTGCACGCCAGGCAGCCGCTCGCGCGTGGCCGCGACCATGCTCGGCGACGCGTCCACACCGTAGACGGTCAATCCGGCGTCGACGAGCACCTGGGTGACCGGATACCCGGGTCCGCAGCCGAGATCGAGCACAACACCGCCTTCGCGGACCGTTCGAGCCCAGTCGCGCACTTGTCGGACGCCGATGGTTCCACCGGATCCGCGGCCGGCGATGTACTGCGCCGCCACCGCTTCGTAGCCGTTCGACCCATCGCCGATCGACATGACGGCTGCGTTAGGACGTCACGGCCGGTACGGCGGCACCGCGCGCAACGCCTGAACGAGACTGTCGAGCGACGCGCCGCTCACGACGCGCGCTGTCGATTCCTCGTACGCTGTGCCATCGAACGTATATGTCGCGTCCGTTGATGATTCGGCGCTCAGAGCACTCACGGTTTCAATGTTGGGGAATCCGTGCGAGGACATCCCGCCGACGACGAGCGTACTGCCAAACACCTGGCCCAACGATTTCTGACGGGCACCACCGAAAATTTCATAGACGCATCCGCCGTTCCCGCACAAAGTCGGCGCCGATTGAATGATGTACTCTTTGACGCCGTCGCCGTTCAGGTCCACCATCACGCCGCGCACGGCGCTCGAGTCGTCGTACTCGAGCGCATCGAGACTCTCGCGAATCTCAGCTGGAACGCTGATCACGGACACGTCGCGCCGCGTGAGCATCCAGCGCGCCGGCGCTGCCGTTTGTGCAGACGTCGCGAACCAGATCGCGAGAAGCGACACGGCGCCACAACAGGAGCTGATGTGCATTTGCAATCCGATGCGCCGGTCGTGGTAGGAAGGTCACCGAGAAGATACTGCGCATTTCCCAGGCGAGCTACCTCGCACAAACGAAAACCCCGCACCCCGCCGGGCTGGCTTCCCCGGGTGGCCGCGCGTATAGTGCGCCTGCCGTCGTTGCGCGACATTGAGCGATCGCTGAGCATTCAATGAGTGTTCGCTGACCAAGCCCTGGCATTCCCGCAGTCCCGTTCACCCATCATTCGGGTTCGCGTCCACGGTGCCGCTACAGCGTTTCGGAGCCTTCGAGCTCGCCTGCCTAACGACAGTCTGCCTGGCCGCCGGCGGACGCCGGGCGTTCGCGCAGGCCGTCGCGCCTGCCGTCGCCGCCCGCGTCAACGCCGTGTTTGGGCGCTACAACGCGTCAACACCCGGGTGCGAACTTCTGGTGCGCATGAACGGGCAGGCAGCGTACGTGCACTCGTATGGACTCGCGTCGCTGGAGTCCGGCGTGCCCATCACACCGCGCACCGTGTTCAACCTCGCGTCCGCGTCCAAGGAATTTACCGCGGCGAGTGTGATGCTTCTGGCCGCGTCGGGCAAGCTTTCGCTGGACGACGACATTCGAAAATATGTCCCCGAGCTGCCGAACCTCGGCGCAACGGTGACGATCCGGCAGCTGCTCACGCACACGAGCGGCTGGCGCGACTACATCCAATTGCTCGTATGGCAGGGCCACGAGGTGCGCGACCACGTTTCGGCTCGCGATGCGCTCAACGTGCTGGAGCGTCAGCGCGCGCTGAATTTCGAGCCCGGGACTGCGTTTGCGTACAGCAACACCGGGTACTTTCTCTTGGGGCTCGTGGTGCAGCGGGTGTCGGGGGAGTCGCTGCCGCAATTTGCGCGCGAACACATCTTCGAGCCGCTCGGCATGCAGGACACGCGATACGTGGATGATACGCGCGACGTCGTTCCGCGGCGAGCGGTGGCGTACGAGCGCGCGCCTAACGGCACGTGGCGCGAGGCCATGTCGGGGTGGGATCTCGTCGGAGATGGCGGCGTCCAGTCGACCGCCGAAGATCTGGCGAAATGGGACGACGAATTCGAGTCCGGTCGCGTGGGCGGCCGCGCACTGGTCGATTTGCTCGTCGCACCGGAGCACCTGTCGACCGGCGCTCGAGTGCCGTATGGCTTCGGGTTGTTCGTCGACACGTACGGTGGCCGGCGACGCGTGTGGCACAACGGCATCTGGGCTGGCTACCGCTCGCTCTTCATGCGGTTCCCGGACGCGCACCTCACGATCATTGCGCTGTGCAACGCTGCGGACGCGCCGAGCGAGCAGTTAGGCGATGCGATCGCGGACATCATGCTGCCGAAGTCGCCGGGCGCGGCAACGCCTCCGGTGTGGGCGCGGGTGCGCAACGCCGATCACCTTGCCGGAGACTACTACAGTGGCGCCACCAATCAACGCGTCAGCGTGATCGCCGACAGCGGACGTCTCGCGCTGGCGGGCCCGCCGATGGTGCCGCTGGCGCTGGTCGGCCCGCGGCGGTTCGGCGTCGGAACGAGCGAGCTCGAGTTCCTGCCGCCTAACGGTGAGGCGCAGACGATGCTCGCGCACAACGACGGGCGCACCAGCGTCTATCGGCGCGTCGGGCCTGCGCTCGACCGGAGCGCGTTCCCGCAGTACGAGGGACGGTACTGGAGCGACGAGTTGGGCGTCGGCTATAGTGTCACGATGAAGGCGGACACGCTCGAGCTGCGCGACGGGCGCGGCGAGAGCACGCCGCTCGTGCCGTTGTTCCGCGATGGATTCGACGGACCCGGAACGGTGCGCTTCGAGCGAGACTCTGCCGGCGTGGTGACGGCGATGACGTTCACCACGCGCGGCGTCGATGCGTTGCCGTTCACCCGCGTGCGCGAGCGTGCCGACGGCCGTACGCCGTGAGGCGAAGCGGCCGTCGTCGTCAGCGCGCCTGCGTGCCTCGGGGGCTCCGCCTAACGCAATATCTCCCGCAGCCGTTCGTTGTAGGCTTGACTCGACGCCACCTGCGTGCCATCGCGCAGGGTGATCAGATAGTCGCCGTGGCCGCGCGGCTCGATGCGCTGGATGCGGTCGATATTCACGATCACGCTGCGGTGTACGCGGATGAACTTATCGGGCGCCAGCTTGGACGCAAACGCGGTGATGGTATCGCGCACGAAATGCACGCGACCGCCGGCATGAACCTGCACGTAGTTCGCTGCGGCCTCCACCCACTCGATGTCCGTTGCATGCAAGAAATACAGATGTCGCGGCCCGCGCACCGGAAATCGTTCCGGATAGTCTCGCCCTGATCGCAGCGTCTCCATCAAGGCGCGCACTTCGCCGTCCACGCGTCGAGAGGATCCGTGCGCTGCCTCGATCCGCGCCGCGGCCCGTTCCAGCGCCAGGTCGAACCGCTCGCGATCGAAGGGCTTGAGCAGGTAATCGACCGCGCTGACATCGAATGCCTTGAGGGCATACGCATCGAAGGCGGTGACGAAGATGATGGCGGGCGGCCGGCGTAGTTCATCGAGGGCGTCGAGCACTTCGATGCCATTGAGAACCGGCATCTTGACGTCGAGAAAGAGCAGCTGTGGTCCATGCTCGAGAATGGCGTCCACCGTTTCGGATCCGTTGCTACACTCGGCGACGATCTCGTACGCGGCGTGCGCCTCGAGCAGCGTACGAACGCGTTCGCGCGCGAGCGGCTCGTCGTCGGCGATCACGACGCGTCGTTGGCTCATGTCGCCGTGGCGGGCGCGGACGACTCGGCGGGAGAGCGCCGGAAGGGCAATTCGATGATCACGCGGGTGCCGCCGGACGGCGAGGTCGGCTCTATCGTTAGGCACTGGGCGTCGCCGTAGAGCTCTTCCAGTCGCGCGCGTGTGTTGCCCAGGCCGACGCCGTCGTCGGACGGCGCTGCGCGCGAGAATCCCGCACCATCGTCGGTGACGCTAATGCGCAGCCATGCCCCGCTCCGCTCCGCGCACAGCTCCACGCGGCCGGCCCCGGCGCGCCGGGCGATTCCGTGCTCGAGGGCGTTCTCGACCAGCGGCTGCAGCAAAAACAGCGGCACCAGCGCGCCCGCGGCATCGCTCGCGATGTCGCGCTCGACCGTTAGGCGGTCGCGGAACCGCGCGCGCATGATGGCCAGGTACCGGTCGAGCAACGCCAGTTCTTCGTGCAACGGGATTTCATGCGTCCCCGGGTGGCGCAGCGTCGCACGCAGGAGATCGGCCAGCTGCGTCAACATCGCGTCCGCGCCCTCGACATCGCGGTGCATGAGCGTCGAGGCCGCGTGCAGCGTGTTGAAGAGAAAATGCGGGTGCAACTGTGACTGCAGCGCGTCGAGTTGCGCGCGAGAAAGTTGGGCGCGCAGCTGCAACGTCGTCCGCTCGCGCTCGCGCGCGCGATGATAAAACTCGATCGCGTGTGCGACGCCGATCACGGCCCAGAAGTCGAACAATACGGCCACGATGTTCGACATGACGGCAGTGCCGACAGAATCCGTCGGGCCGCGCAGGAGCAGCGCGGCAACCGGCTGCATCACCGCGTATTTGAGCACGACGAACACGACGCTCGACGCGAGCAGGACGCTTCCGTGCGCCAGCCAGCGGCGCCGATCGATCGGGAACCGATGCACGAGCCAGAACAGCGCAGGGACGAACAGGGCACACGAATACTCTTCCAGCACCCGGCGTAGCAACAGCTCGCGCCACTCGATCGGCGTGCCGCTACGCGCCGCAAACACGGCGTTCTGCAGCGATGTCAGGATGATGAACACGGTGTAGGCGATCAATGCGCCGAGCCACACCCATCGCCACTGCCACGGCTGCGCCGCCGTCGTCGCGCCATTGGCGCGAGCATGGTCTGTCGCGTTCGATGTGAGCGTTGTGCTCACGCGTCCTCCGAATCCATGCGTGTTCCGCGCGTTCTTATCGGCCACGGTGAAAAACTACGTCTCCGGCCGCCCAGCGTCAGGCAGATCCGTCCCTCCCCAGGACCCGTTCGTCCCTTCGTCGCTTGCCGGCGCTGTTCGGCTCCGAAATCGTGCGTCGAGCGCACATCGCGCCGAGCACTCGAACGGAGTCCGAACGATGCCTTTGCCCCGAATCATCTACGCGAGTCTGTCGTTAGGCATGACGTGCGCCGCGTCGGCGGCGCCGGTCGCCGCCGCGCAGGCACGCGCGACGCGGGCGGTGCGGCCGCCGGCAATCGATGGACGAGACGATGATGCCGCCTGGAAAACCGCCGCTCCTGTCTCCGCGTTCCGTGAATATCAGCCGCGAGACAACGGCGAACCGCAGCAGCGAACGGAGTTCAAGGTGGTGTACGATGACCGGTACCTCTACGTGTTCGTTCGCGCGTTCGATGCACATCCCGACAGCATCATGCACGCGCGCACCCGGCGCGATGTCCGCGGCGCGTCCGACCAGATTGGCGTGCTCATCGACAGCAATCACGATCGCCGCACAGGATTCGAGTTCTGGGTCAACCCGGACGGCGTCCAGCGCGACTTCGCCATTTACGACGACGTGACCGAGGATGTCTCCTGGGACGCCTTGTGGGATGTCGCGACTCGCGTCGATTCACTCGGCTGGGCGGCGGAATTTCGGATCCCGTTTTCCCAGCTCCGATTCGGCGGAGATTCATCGTCCACGTTCGGACTTCTCATCTGGCGTACCATCGAGCGAACGCAGGAGACTGTGACCTGGCCTCTCGCGCACGCGAGTCGCGCGGGGCTCGCGTCGCAGTTCGGCGAGCTCACGGGCATTACCGGCATCGGGGCACATCACGAGCTCGAGATCGCGCCGTACGCATTGGCCAAGAACCTCTCCGAAAAGGCGGCGGCGGGTTACGATCGCAACCAGAAGCAAACGTTAGGCGCGGATCTCACCTACGGCGTGACCTCGAGCCTCACGCTCGATGCGACAGTGAACCCGGACTTCGGCCAAGTGGAGGCCGATCCATCGCTGCTCAACCTGGCGTCGCTTGAGCCCTTTCTGCCGGAGAAGCGTCCATTCTTTCTCGAGGGCGCTGGGCTGTATGAGTTCGACATCAACTGCAATTACGTGAACTGTGCGAACGAAGGGCTGTTCTATTCGCGGCGCATTGGTCGCGCGCCGCAGCTTGCGGATGCATACGGCGACGCCAATTCGCCGCCGGCAACCTCGATCGCCGCCGCTGTCAAGCTGACCGGCCGCACGCCTAACGATTTGGCCATCGGCGCGCTGGACGCGGTCACCAATCGCGTCGCCGGCACCTCGGACCGAACGATCGAGCCCGCCACAAACTACGCGGTCCTGCGAGCGCAGCGGGACCTGGGCGGCGACCGCACGAACCTGGGACTGATGGTCACCGCGGTGAACCGCGGCCTCGATGCGTGGACGCGGGACTCACTGCGCCGCAGCGCCTATGTCGCCGCGTCCGACTTTCACACCTACCTGGGCGACGGGCAGTACAAAGTGACCGCATCCCTTTCGGGTTCGCGAGTCAGCGGCTCGCCCTCCAGCATCACGGCCACGCAGCTCGATCCGGTGCATGACTTTCAGCGACCAGGCAGCGGTCTGCGAGTCGACACGACGCGCACGAATCTGACGGGCGATGCGGAAGAGCTGCTCGTGGGCAAGTACGGCGGCGGCGTGACACGCTTCCAGACGAGCTACGAGCGCCAGTCCGCCGGCTTCGAGCCGAACGATGTCGGCTTTCTCGAGCGTGCAGACGAGCAAAGCTGGAGCACGTGGGCGGGGTTGCAGTTCACCCAGCCGAAGCGCCTCTACAAGACGTGGCGGATCAACGGCAACGAATGGAACACGTGGACGACCGCCGGCCTGCTGATTCAGCGCGCCGTCAATATCAACACGCACATGCTCCTAACGAACAACTGGCTCGTCGAGGGCGGATCGACGCTCGATCAGTTGGCCGGCAGCGCGTGCGATCGCTGCGCGCGCGGCGGACCGGCGCTCCGCCTCTCGCCGCGCATGTTGTCGTGGGTCACGCTCACGGGCGATGAACGGTTAGGCATCGTACCGGCACTCACCGCGAGCTGGGAAAACGCCGACGCGAGCCGGTCGCACTCGCTGAGCGTCACGCCGAATTTCAGCGTACATCCGTGGGCCCCGTTGCAGGCCACCGTTGGTCTGAACATCGTCCGCACTTCGGACAACACGCAGTGGTTCGGCAACTTCAGGGACAGCTCCGGCGTCCACTATGCATTCGCGCACTTGGATCAGCGCACGATCGCGCTCACCATGCAGGCGAGTTACGCGGCGCAGCGCAACCTCACGATCGAAGTGTACGCGGAGCCGTTCGCAAGCAGTGGGACGTACTCGAACATCCGCCAACTGAGCACCACGCCGCAGGCGACGTCGTACGATGCGCGATTCGCTCCGTTCGCGGCGCCCGCCGGCACAGCGCTGCATTTCAATTTTCTACAATTGCAGTCGAGTCTCGTGATGCGCTGGGAGTATCGCACCGGCTCGACGCTATTCCTCATCTGGACACACGACCGCACGGGCAGCGATGCCGGCGACCCCAACAGATCGTGGGCCGACGAGTACCGCGACCTGTTCTCGCTCCATCCGCAGAACACGGTATTGATCAAGATGGCCTATGCGATCGGACACTAGCCGGGCTCTTGCGAAACCAGACAGTACGCGATACCGTCATGTTGGTATCCCATAGGACGACGCATGGCGGATAAGCTCGAAGTACAACAGGGCACGCTGGCGCTCATGATTCTCAAGACCCTCGAGGTGTTGGGCCCGCTGCACGGCTACGGCGTCGCGCGGCGCATCGAGGAAACGAGCAAGGGCCGCCTCTCGCTCAACTACGGCACCCTGTACCCCGCCCTGCTCAAGCTCGAGCAGGAGGGAAGCATCAGAGCCGAATGGCGCCAGTCCGAGAACAATCGCCGCGCAAAGTACTACACGCTCACCGCCGTGGGTCGCAAGCAACTCGCACGCGAGGCCCGCGATTGGCATCGGACCGCGGACCTCATCGCCGCCTTTCTCGCGCCACGGCGCGAAGGGGAAACACCATGAGACACGTTCGCGCCTGGCTCGCCCGTGTGGCCGGCGTCTTCACCGGACATCGCCGCGACGACGATCTCCGCGAGGAATTGCAGGCGCACCTGGACATGGAGACGGCCGAGTACGTGCGGCGAGGGGTCGCGCCTAACGAAGCGCGGCGGCGGGCGACGCTCGCGTCGGGCGGTCTCACGATCGCGGCAGAATCGGTTCGCGCCCAACGCGGCCTGCCGTGGCTCGAGAGCGCGGCATCCGACTTCCGGTACGCCGTGAAGTCGCTGTGGCAGAGCCGAGCCTTCACCGCGGTCGTCGTGGTGACGCTGGCGTTAGGCATCGGCGCCAATACGGCGATTTTCAGCGTCGTGCGCGGCGTGCTCCTGCGGCCCCTGCCCAACCGCGACGGCGACCGCCTGCTCTATCTGCGCCAGTCGGTCGACGGCCCCGCCGGAGAGGACATCGCGTTCTCGGTGCCGGAAATCCGCGACTTCCGCGCCGGCGTCCCCGCGTTAGGCGGCATCGCCGAGTACTCGCCCTGGGCGCTCATGCTGCAGGGCGACCGGTATTCGCCCGCCACCCGCATCCAGGCAGGTCTGGTCACGGGCAACTTCTTCGACGTGATGGGACTCCACGCCATCCTGGGCCGGCTCACGAGACCGAGCGATGACGGGCCCGGCGTGCCGCCCGTGATGGTCCTCACCGAACAATTTTGGCGCAGCCGGTTCCATGGCGATCCGACCATCATCGGCAAGCAGCTGCATCTCGAGGCCGGATCGGCCACGGTCATCGGCGTCGTGCAAGCCGCACCGTACTTCCCCACGCAGGCCGACGCGCTGCTCAACATGGTGGTGAGCCCGCACCACCTGAGCGCGCAGATGGTGTTGGGACGCACGCACCGCATGACCGACGTCGTCGGACGCCTCGCGCCGGGCGCCACGGTCGACCAGGCGCGCGCGCAGATCGCGACGGTATACGCGCGCATGCAGCGCGACTACAAGGCATCGTACGACCCGGGGTCGCACTATCGCGTCACGGTGTTGCCGTTCAAGGATGCGATCGGCGAGCGTGCGCGCCTAACCCTGTGGCTGCTCATGGCGGCGGCCGCGTTCGTCATGATCATCTCCACGGCCAACGTCGTCAACCTCACGCTCATGCGCGGCGTGCGCCGCGAGCAAGAGCTCGTCGTTCGCGCGGCACTCGGCGCCGGCGTGCTCAGACTGCGCCGCCTGTTGTTGGCCGAGAACCTGGTGCTCGCGTTTCTGGGAGCCGGCGCCGGCATCTTCATCGCCTTTGGCGGCGTGCAGCTGCTCACCGTTTTTGCCTCCCGGGTTTCGCCGCGCGCGGAGGAGATTCACCTCGACACGGTGGTGCTGTCGTTCACGCTCGTCCTAACGGTGTCGGTCGCGCTGATCCTGTCGTTTGTCGCGTCGCTCCCGAAAGAAGGGATGTTTGCCGCCTGGATCTCGGCCGGCACGCGCAGCAAGGGAAGTCTCAGCAGGCAGCGCCTGCAACGCGCGCTCGTCGTCGCGCAGATCGCGGTATCGGTGGTGCTGCTTGCCGGCGCCGGACTGCTCACGCGCACCATGATTCGGCTCTCGGATGTCGACACCGGTCTCAAGACCGAGCAGGTGCTGTCGATGCAGGTGCAGCTGCTGCCGATCGCAAAGATCGCGAGCGGCGTCGATATTCGTGCCGCCGACGCCGCGGCGAGGCAGGGGTATGACCGTATCGAGCGGGATGCGCTGGCGATTCCGGGCGTCGTCGCGGTGGGCGTCGGCTCCGTCATGCCGCTCGAAGCCAGTGAGATCCAGTTCGACGTGAAGGTGGAAGGCAAGTCGCTGGCTGTCGGCGAGGCCATGCCGCGAGCCGACTATCGCACGGCGGACCCGGGCTATTTCCGCGCCGCCGGTATTCCGTTAGTCGAAGGGCGCGGATTCGAGGAGACGGATCGCGCCGGCGCCGGCCGTGTGGTGATCCTCAATCAAACGCTGGCCCGGCGGTTGTTCCCGCACGAAGATCCCATCGGCAAGCGCATCGCGTGGACCGGCGATGTGCTGCGGTTCACGCCGATCAGCGGCGACTGGCGCACCGTCGTCGGCGTCGTTGGCAACACACAGGATGGCGGCCTCGATGCGCAGCCGCGCGGCGCGATGTTCATGCCGTACGCGCAGGAGCTGGCGATGGGCGGCACCGTGGTGATTCGCGCCGACAGCAACGTGGCCGCGCTCACCGCGCAGGCAACGAGTATCGTGCGGCGGATCGCGCCGGCGACGCCGATCGAGCATGTCCTAACGGTGGCGCAGATCAAGGATCAGAGCGTGTCGCCCAGGCGGCTCAACGCCGTGCTGATCACATCGTTTGGTGTGATGGCGGTGATCATCGCGGCGGTCGGCATCGCGGGCGTGCTCGCCTTTTCGGTGAGCGCACGTACGAACGAGATCGGCATCCGCATGAGCCTGGGCGCGGACAGCGCGCGCGTGCAGCGGATGATTCTCGGCGAAGGCGGCGTGTTGCTGGCCGCCGGGCTTGCGTTAGGCGTGGCCGGCGGGTTTGCCGCCGCGGGGGTGATGCGGGGCCTGCTGTTCGGCGTGGCGCCGCACGACCCGGCAACCTTCCTCGGTGTCGCCGCCCTCATGGCGCTCATCGGCGTCGTCGCATGCTGGGTTCCGGCGCTGCGCGCCGCCCGCATCGATCCCGCGATCGCGATGCGGGCAACCTAGTGGATGCGCCCGGTTTCCCGTTGCATCAGAGCGCCTTGATCGCGGCCTGTGCCAGTGCCATCTCCTTGGTCTTCTCCTGGTCCAACGTGAACGGCTTGAACTTGAATCCGTTCAGGATGCGGACGCTGAACTGCACGTTGCCCTTGCGAACCATGAGCTGCGGGCTGTCGCTGCCGTACAGAAGGTAGTACGCATCGTCGCCGACGCCCTGCGCCGGCGCGGTCTTCATGCCGCCCATCGATCGCGGCATATCGAAGCCCCGCGGATGCAAGATCGAAAGCGTCACGCGGCGGTGATCGATCGAGGCGGCGGTGTCGTCGGACCAGATGCACGACGTCTTGATCGTCGGCAAGATGTGCTTGCCGCCCTGGCTGGTCACTTCGAGCGCCGCGCTCACCTGCTGTGGGGTCAGGAGCGTGCAGGCGTCGGTCGGATCGACCCGCGGCGCGAACGTTGCCGATGGCTCTCCCGCAAACGTGAGAAGGGCGCCGAGCAACACGTAAGGCAGACGGTGTGACAACATGATGCCTCCCGCGTGGGGACGCGATGA
>Ga0207695_10009280_pt1 | contig 12184 bp, 9 predicted proteins | sample KBSC54metaG_FD_184354 | JGI IMG/M metagenome (GOLD analysis project Ga0207695, IMG submission 184354) | Corn rhizosphere microbial communities from Kellogg Biological Station, Michigan, USA - KBS C5-4 metaG (SPAdes) (version 2) | ecosystem: Host-associated > Plants > Roots > Rhizosphere > Soil...
CGGTGCCGAGCCGAGTGCGGTCCACCGCGTTCACGGGCATCGTCCAGCACGCCGCGTAGCCCATGTCGAGCAGCGCGCCACGGAACTCCGGCCAGGGGAAGGCCGCATCGCCGGCGATGTCGGCGCAGACCACGCCATCGGCCGCCCACGCGGCTTCCTGCGCGGGATCGCCGATCGGCCAGCGCGCCTTGTCGGCCACGCGCAGGCGGTAGGCCTCGGGCATGCTGGGCGCGGCCAGCGGCACCAGGCGCCCCCGGGCATCGGCCTCGGTGATGAAGGTGGCGATGCCGGGCAGGATGCCCTCCACCTCCGCGCACATCATCTCCATGATCTCCACGAGCGGCCGCTCGCGCGCGATGGCCTCGAGGACGCGGTGCTGCAACACCTCCTGCATCTTCGACGGGGTGATGTCGGTCAGCATGCTCACCACATCGACCAGGCGGCCCTGGTCGTCGAACACCGGATCGCTGGCGATGGAGCACCAGTAGCGCTCGCCGTCGCGTCCACGCAGGATCTCCTCGCGCCGCTGCGACCTGCCCGCGCGCAGGCTGTCGACGAAGGCCGGCTCCTCGGCCTCGAGATGCGGCGCGAGCAGGGCGACCGGACGGCGGCCGCCGGTCTCGGCCAGGCGCCAGCCGAACATGCGCGTGAAGGCCTCGTTGACGTACGTGATGCGGCCGCCGGCATCGGTGATCAGCACGGCGTTGTCGGTGACGCCCACGACCATCGACAGGCGCCGGATCTCCTCGGTGGCGCGACGCTCGCGGTCGACGCGCTCGGTGACGTCGCAGGCCATCTTGACGATGCGCAGCACCTCGCCCCGCGCGCCGAGCACCGGCGCGTAGGTGGCCTCCAGCCAGCACGCCTCGCCGCCACGGCGCCGGCGCTCGCAAAGGTCGGTGTAGGCCTCGCCCGCGCGCAGCCGCTGCCACAGGGTCTCGTACTCGGGCGACGCGACATGCGCCGGGTCGCAGAACAGGCTGTGGTGCGCGCCCTGCACTTCGGACGACTCGTAGCCGAAGATCTCGAGGTAGTGCCGGTTGGCGTGCAGCAGTTCGCCGGCGGGCGAGAACTCCGCGAACGCCATCACCGCGTCCAGCGTGGCCAGGTTGCGATCCAGCAGGTGGTCGGACGGGAAAGCGGTCTGCATTCTTTTGAAGGGTCTGGTGGCGGCGACGAGGGGCCTGGCGGGCCCGGCGGACGCAGTGCCGTCGCTCGAAGCACTGCCGCCCGCCTCTTGTCGACGCCATCCGAGACTACTTGAAGCCCTCGTGGCCGAGAACGGCGTCCGTCACGAACTCCCCTCAGGATTCGCGTGGAATTCGAGCAATACGCACGGCCCGGAGCCCGGCCTGGAGACTGGACGATCGCACGGCGGAAAGCAACGCCGCCGGGCGGACGACCTAGCAGCGCAGGGCGCGAAGGTGATGGACCTGGACCCGCACGTCGCGCGAGGTCAGGCCGCGCACGACGGCCCAGCCGCGCGCCTGCGTGTCGCGCCGCACCGGCTGCATCAGCAGGCCGCCGTCGGCGCGGCGCAGCGCCGCCACGATGGGCGTGTGGGCCTTCGCGCCGCGCGCGATCACGATGCCCGCCTCGCCGTTGGACAGGCTCACCCAGGTCCCCGGCGGATACAGGCCGAGCACGCGCAACAGCGTCGCGCCCACGCTGTCGGGGTGCCCCGAGCGACCCAGGCAGGCGTCGCGCGCGGCCAGCGCCGGCGTGCTGGCGCTGCGACTGCGCCGGCGACTGAGCTTGGCTGTGTAGACGTCGATGCGGCGCAACAGCTCCGCCAGCCGGGATGCCGGCAACATCGCGTCGATCTCGCCGTCGTCGCAGCCGACGCCGTGCTGGCGCACCACGTCGATCCACAGTCGGTCCTCGACGCCGGCCGCCTCGAGGTAGGCGGCGCTGGCCTCGGCGTGGCCCTCGATCTCGCTGCGTTGGCGCTCGTCGGGCGCCTGCGCCTGCTGCGCCAGCGCGTCCTGGGTGCGCGTCATCGACACGTTCATCGAGAGCGCGGCATGCACCAGCGCGGCGATGTCCTCGTCGACCCAGCCGTGCCAGCGTCCGACGAGTTCGCCGATCACCGCGCACGCCATGCCGTGCACGGCGCTGTAGTGATCCAGCTCCTGGCCGGCCGAGAAGACGAGGTAGTACAACGCCACGTCCGGGTCGTGCGCGGCGAGCTCGCGCACCTGGGTCGCGAACGCCAGCAACTGCGCGCGCCAGTCGCCGCCGGGCTGTTCGGCCTTCAGCAGGCACGACAGCTTGCGGCGCAGCGCCTCCCATCCGTCCAGCAGCGTGTCGACCGCCGCCTTCGCGGGCGGCGTCGGCGTGGTCTCGGGCGGCCGCGCCGGTGCCTCCGGCGACGCGTGGTCGGCGTCCGCGTCGGCGTCGGGCACGGAGAGTTCGTTGTTCATCGTGGGCTGGAGAAGGCGGGGGCCAGGCCAGGATTTCGGCACGTGGGCGCCGATCCGGATCGCTCGTCCTGTCGGGAGAGCTTGTCATCACCGCGCCGGGGCGGGCGCGGGAAAGGTGTCGGCCCGGGCAACGAGCGCCTCGACGTCGGCCGCGGGCAGCGGGCGGCTGAAGAGAAATCCCTGGCCGTGCTGGGCGCGCAGGCGCTTGAGCACCGCCAGTTGCTGCGGCGTCTCGATCCCTTCGGCGACGACCTCCTTCTTGAGCGCGTTCGCCAGACCGACGATGGTGGCCACGATGGCGAAGTCCTCGCCGGTGGCGCTCAGGTCGTTGACGAAGCTGCGGTCGACCTTGATCTTGTCGATCGGCAGGCGCTTCAGGTACGACAGCGACGACAGGCCCGTGCCGAAATCGTCGATGGCGATCTTCATCCCGCGCAGCTTCAGCACGGCGAGCATCTGCACGTTGGCGGCCACGTCCTCGATGAGCGCGTGCTCGGTCAGCTCGATCTGCAGCTGGCGCGGGTCCGCGCCGCTGTCCTTCAGCGCGGCATCGACCTGGTCGATCAGCGTGCGGCGCGCGAGCTGCTGCGCGGACACGTTGACGGCGACGAACAGGTGGCCGAGTCCGCGGGCCTGCCAGGCCGCCTGCTGGCGCGCGGCGGCACGCAGCACCCAGCCGCCCAGTTCCACGATCAGGCCGGAGCCTTCGGCGACCTCGATGAACGCGCCGGGCATCAGCATCCCGCGCGTCGGGTGGCGCCAGCGCACGAGCGCCTCGACGCCGATGATGGCCTCGGTCTCGAGGTCGAGGATGGGCTGGTAGTGCAGGACGAGCTCGTCGCGCTGCAGCGCCGCGGCGAGCTCCTCGCTGAGCTGCATCCGTGCGACGTTCTCGCGGTCCATGCTTTCGTCATAGATCGCGAAGCCGTTCTTGCCGGAGGACTTCGCGCGGTACATGGCGGTGTCGGCCGCGCGCAGCAGCTCCTGCGCCGTGGCGCCATGGCCCGGGAATTCGGCGATGCCCACGCTCGCATGCACCGGCATCAGCTTGCCCCGGAACCGCATCGGCTGGTTGAAGCAGGCGATCGCGTGGCGACCCAGGTGCTCGGCCGATTCGCCGGCGCGGCGCGACCGGATCACGGCCACGAACTCGTCGCCGCCCAGGCGGAAGACCTGGCCCGTGGCGCCGAACGCGTGTTGCAGCGCGCCGCCCAGCTGGCCGAGCAGCGCGTCGCCGGCCGCATGGCCCATCGTGTCGTTGACGAGCTTGAAGTCGTCGAGGTCCAGCAGCAGGACCGAGAAGCGCGCCGCCGGTTCGCCCGCGAGTCCCGCCAGCAGTTCCATCGCGGCATGCCGGTTCTGCAGGCCGGTCACCGGGTCGAAATACGCCAGCTGGTTCAGCTCGTTCTCCGCCCGGCCGACGGCCCGGCGCACGCGCCGCACGCGCAGCCAGGACACCACCAGGCCCAGCAGGGCGGACAGCACGGTCGCGCCGCAAAGCATCAGCGTCTGGCGCTGCAGGGCACGCTGGGAGACGGCCAGGCGCAGCTCGCCGAGGTGTTCGCGGCCCTGCACCACCGGCTGGCGCACCTCGATCAGGCCGGCCTCCGCCGCCGCCGCCTGCGTGGCGGCGGCGGGCGGCCGCGGCGCCGCCGCGTCATAGCGCGCGAACTCCTGGCCCGTGGCGTCGAGCACCGTCGCGCGGCGGACGTCGGGCGAACTCTTCAGCAGCTGCAGGACCTCGCCGGCAGCGCGGGTATCCCGGAACAGCAGCGCCGGGGCGATGCCGTCCGACGCGATGGCTGCCTGCAGTTCCGCCTGCCCGCGCAGCGTGGCGTGCGACCAGCCGTAGACCAGCACGTTGACGGCCAGCCCCGCGACCAGCAGCGCGAGCGCCGTCGATTGCAGCGCCGCGCTCGTGAGGCGCCTGGCCAGCGAGCGCGGACGTGCGGCGCCGCGCCCGGGCTGGAGGGCGACGCGAGACGTCATTCCGAGACCGTCCTCGCCAGGCGAAGCAGGCGGGAGCTGATGGACAGGCCCGACTGCTTCGCCTGGCGCTGGTCGATGTCGAACGCGAGCCGGCCTTCGGCCGCGACGAGCTGGATGGATGGCCGCGCCGCGGGACGATAGTCGCTGGCGCCGATCACGAGGGCCGGCTCGCGCACGGCATTGCGGGCGTCCTGTTCGGCCGCCGCGGAGTCGATGTAGACCGCCTGGCACGGGTGCGCGGGCCCGTCGAGCCTGGCCACGCGCAGCGCCATGCGCCGCACGGCGCGACCTTCCAGAAGCCGCGCCGGCGCCATCAGCGGGCTGTCGCCCCGCAGGCACAGCGTGAGCGGCGATCCGTCGGGCAGCGCGCTCTCGTTGGGCCATTCGACGAACTGCAGCACGTTGAACACGATGGCGGCCTCGAGCGCACCGCGCTCCACGGCCAGCGCGTCGCCGATCGGCAGCAGCGCCAGCGCGACACCGGCCAGCCACACGGGCCAGGCCCGTCGCCAGGAAGCGAGCCCGCTCATCGTCAGAACGCCTTCGAGACCGTCATCTCGATGCTGCGTCCGGCCTGCCGGATGGACGGCTGCGCCTCCAGGTCGGTGCCCGGGTCGCTGTAGCGGCGAGCGAACAGGTTCTGCACGTTGGCCGACCACGACCAGCCGGCGGCGACCGTCGTCGACGACAGCGCGACGCTGGCCAGCGCATAGGCGCCCGCGCCGCCGCGCCGGGCGACCGCGCGCCACTGCAACCCCGCCTGCATGCCTGCGCCCGCCGGCAGCGACGCCGTGAGGTTGGCGATGTAGCGCGGCGCATAGACGGCGATCGGCGTGCCGGTGGCCCGGTCACGCGCGAAGGACGTGCTGACGTTGGCGCGCAGGCGCGGCCCCTGTGCCCAGGCGTGCTGCCATTGCACTTCGGCGCCGCGGGCCACGACGGTACCCTGGTTGACGAAGGTGTAGGTGTCGGCGACGTCGTCGCGTGCCTGCACGATGAGGCGCTCGGCCCGGTTCTCGAAGATCGATCCGCTCAGGCTGTCGTTCGCATCCGGATGCCATTCGACGTTGAGTTCCGTGCCTCGCACAGCCTCCGGCCGCAGGCGTGCGTTGGCCTCGTAGCCGCCGGTACCGGCGATCTGGTAGTGCGCCTCGAAATCGTTCGGGGGCCGGAAGGCCGTGCCGTAGATGGCCTTCGCCACCAGGGTGTCCGTGACCCGCCAGACGAGCGCCATGCGTCCGCTCGCCCGCGCCCGGTAGCCGCGCGTCGCGTCCAGCCGCAGGCTGCCGTCGAACGACACGGCGCTCGTCATGCGCCAGACATCCTCGGCGAAGACGGAGATGCGGCGCGACGGGTCGTTGCGGTCGAGGTAGGGTTCGCTCGGCGGCGAGACGTCCGCGTTGAACGAGCGCAGCGTGGGAGAGGACTGGAGCTCCGCACCGGCCGTCAACCGGTGGCCGTCGATGCGCTCGGTGGTGACATGCGCCTCGGTGCCGACCCAGTGGGCGGTGTCCGTGTCCTCGTTGATGGTCACGGGCGCCCCGTCCATGACGTAGCGGCCGACGAAGTGGTAGCTGCCGCCGTACAGGCGCAGCGTCGACTGGTCGCCCGCCTCGTTCGAGCCGGTCCACGTGAGGTCGTAGAGGCCCTGGTTGTCGATGTTGCGCGTGCGCCAGTCGCCCGCCACGGTGTCGACGATGGCGGGGTTGCCGCGCGTGCGATGCGACTGGATCAGCGAGAGCGCGAGTCCGCCATAGCGCGCGTTCAGCGCCACGCTGGTGCGTTGTTCGAAGTCGCCGCGCGGGGTCACGGCACCGTCGGCCGGCACGTCCTCGCCGCGCATCCCGCCCGAGGACGCGGACAGGCGCACGATCGCGCCGCCAGACGTCGACAGCGTGTCCTCCAGGCGCAGGCGGCGCTCCCCGAACGAGCCGACGCTCGCCTCCGCCACGGCGGGCGCGCCCGCCTCGGGACGCCGCGTGACGACGTTGACGACGCCGAACAGCGCGTTCGCGCCATAGACGGCCGATGCCTGCCCGGGTATGAACTCGACGCGATCGACGAGGGCCATGTCGACCGGGAACTCGCTGCCCAGATAGGCCTGGTCGTAGAGCGCGTCGTTGGCGCGGACGCCGTCGATGAGCAGGAGGACCCGCGTGTTGTAGTCACCGGGCGCGTAGAACCCCCGCACGCCGACGTAGCTGTACGAGCGATCCGTCGTGACCATGACGCCCTTGACCGTCGCCAGCACGTCGGCCAGCGTCCGGCAGCCGAGCGCGCGGATCTCGGCCGCGCTGACGACGGTGACCGCGGCCGCCGTGTCCGCGAGCGTCGACGCGAACTTCGAGGCGCCGGTGACCTGCATGTCGAGCAGCTGGTCGAGCGGCAGCGACGCGAGATCGGGCACGCTCGGGTTGGCCGCGAGCGCAGCGCCGGAGGCGATGCCCAGGCTCAGCGACAGGCAAGGGACGAGGGGCGACTTCTTGGACATGGAAACGGGTACCGCGACAACCCGGTTTCATCGACCTGCCGGCCCCTTTCTGAAGGCCGTCCGGCCTTGTCCTGCGCGCTTCGCCATCAGGAAATCACGATGATCGGACGTTCCCCCTGCAGCCAGCTCGCGCGTCGCGCGTGCGGCCGGCCGGCGTGCGGGCGAGCAGCGGCGCGGCGCTCTCCAGGCCTTCGCGGCCATCGTTTCGCCGCCGATCCGGCGTTCGGGGAAAATGGCAGGCGTGCGGCGAACGACTGTACGCTCGTTCAGCCAAGGGGATTCAATGCGTGACCTAGGTGATGTGTCGCTGCCGCCCGAGGACTTCGGTGCGATGGCGGCCCTCTGCAAGCTCGACCAGGATTTCCCCCCCACCATGGAGGCCTGGAGAGCCATGATCTCCGAGGCCACGCTCGAGGCCCACCGCCGCGGGCACTACCCGGCGCCGCTGCAGATCGATGTCCGCAAGTTCTCGGCCTGGTGCTCGCACGTGCAGGTGCTGCCCTGCCTCGATTCGCTGCGCGCGTTCGTGATCATCCGGCGACGCGAGATTCCATGAACGCGCGGCGTCCCGCATACGTGGCGGGCGTGGGGGGACGTGAACCGGTCGCGTCGGGACCGACGACGGTCACGTTCCCGGGGTCCGGGCGCCAGGCGGCATTCCCGCCAGCGAGCTCAGGACGATCTCGGCCTCGGCGATGAGATCCCGAGGCGAGGCCTCGCCGATGACCGGCTCGCGCATCGGAGGACTCCCGGTCTCGAACAGCAGCTCGACGTCGTTGCACAGTTCCCGGCGCAGTTCGATGTCCATCGCGTCGCGCAGTACGGGAACGAGGCGGTGCTGGTCGAGGAGGCGCTGCCGCTCGACGTGCTCCGCGAACGTGCTCAAGGCCTGCGCGTGCCCGTCCGCGGACGGCGGACGCACGAGCAGATCGGCCAGCGCCTGCTTGAATCGCACGTGGCCCCGCATCGCATCGAGCGGAAGATCCTTCCAGCGCACGTGGCGCCATGCGGGCAGCAGGACGCGCTCGCGCGACAGGACATGCAGGACCGCCCGGTTCGAGAGATCACCGAACAGGCGCGCGGCATCGTCGCCGCGCCTGCTCGAGCGCAGACGCGAGATCAATGCCGTGAGCTCGGCCAGCTGGCGGGTGAGGAGAGCGCTGCAGTCCACGGCGGCAAGTCAGGGTGAAGCCGCCGCTGCGGCAATGGGCATGCCCTCGACGCCGATGCGCCGCGGGCGATGGCCCGGCAGGCATTGCGGCCGCCTGCGGCCATGCGTCCCCGCTCGGCAGGAACCGTCCGGACCCGCCGGCGTCGCGGCGCGGAGTTTCGTTCATCGGCAAGACCTGCTCGTCTGCAGGCGCCGGACCTTGCGGCATGCGAGCCGGCCCGGACTGGCGGGAGCCGGTGGCGAGGCGCCTGCTCAGGCGACGCCGGATCGGGGCGACCGCCCCGGCTTGCGCGCCTGGCGCCTGGCCACCTCCACGAACGCCGCCGCCGCGGGCGACAGTCGCCTCATGCTGCGCACGGCCAGTCCCGTGATGCGCCGCTGCTGGGGCGACAGGCTGCGATAGACCACGCCCGGGAAGTCGTCGGGCAGCGCGAGCCGGGCCGCGATGGCCAGGGCGTGCCCTTGTGCCACGAAGCCCAGGATCGAGTTCAGCTGCCCGAAGCGGTACAGCAATTTGGGCGACGCGCCGGCGTCCGCGAGGATGCGGTCGATGGCGGAACCGCTGCCCGCACCGCTGCGGATGAAGGGCTCGCCGTCGAGATCGCGCGGATGGATGCTGCGCTTGTGCGCCAGGCGATGGCCCTGCGGGATGAGGGCGACGAACTCGTCTTCCGCCAGGGGCAGCGTCTCGAAGCGCTCGTCCGGCAGGCTGACGAAGCCGATCTCGATGCGGCGCTCGAGCAGCCAGTCGATCACGGTGTCGTCCGCCTGCTCTTCCACCTGCACCTCCACCTGCGGATGCAGGCGCCGGTAGGCCGCGAGCAGCCCGGGCAGCAGCCGCAGCGACACCGTGGAGCCGAAGGAGCCGATGCGCAGCGTTCCGCTGGCGACGCCCCGCGCGCCCGCGGCCTCCTGCCGCAGGGCCTCGCGCTGCTGCAGGATGTCGTTGGCGCGCACGAGCAGCCGGCCGCCCGCCTCGGACAACGTCGGCTCCGATGCGTCGCGACGCACCAGCGTGACGCCGAGTTCGGTCTCCAGCGCGCGCATCGCGTGGCTCACGGCGCTCTGGGTGATGCCCAGCAGCGCCGCGGCGCGCGAGAAGCTGCCGGCCCGGGCCAGCGCGGCGAAGACTTCGAGCTGGGTGAACGTCATGCGCAGGTCATGAGCGATCGCTCATTTGCCGATGAACGAGAATGATCTGATAGTAACGTGCCGCCATGCTCCCGGGTGGCTGCCTCCCCATTCGCGATGACCGCAACCTCTTCCACCGCCGCTGCTCTCGGCCGCCGCCGCTCGACCTGGGCCGTCCATCTCAAGCTGGTCGGGATGGCCGCGCTGTGGGGAGGCTCCTGGCCCTGCGGGCGCGTGCTGGCCCAGGCACTGCCGCCGCTGGCGGCGGCCACCTGGCGCTTCGCCATCGCCCTGGCGCTGCTGCTGGCGTGGATGCAGGTCGACGGCGGCTTCGACCGCCTGCGCCGGCTGACCAGGCGCCAGTGGGCCGGACTGGCCGTGGGCGGCGCCGTGGGCGTGTTCGGCTACGCGATGTTCTTCATGCTCGGGCTGACCCACGTCGCGGCGGGCCGCGCGGCGCTGGTGGTCACGACCAACCCGGTCGTCACGACCCTCATCGCCGCCTGGTGGTTCGGCGAGCGCCTGAACTGGCGCATCGGGGCCGGCATGGCACTGGCGGCGGCGGGCGCCCTCATCGTCATGACGCATGGCGCGCCGTGGACCCTGTTCGCCGGCAGCGTTGGCAAGGGCGAAGCGCTGCTGCTCGGCTGCGTGGCCACGTGGGTGGCCTACACGCTGATCGGGCGCCGCCTGCTCGCCGGCATCGACGCCCTCACGACGACGACCGTCACCGCGGGCTTCGGCCTGCCGATGCTGGCCGCGGCGGCGCTGGCGTTCGAAGGGCCTGCCGCCATGGCGGCCCCGCTGGCCGCGGGCACGACGACCTGGGTGGCCCTGGCCTTCCTGGCCGCCGGCGCCACCGTGCTGGCCTACGCCTGGTACTTCGAGGGCGTGGCGGCCCTGGGCGCCGGCGCCGCCGCAGGCTACATCAGCCTGGTGCCGGTGTTCGGCGTGCTGTTCGCCACCCTGTGGCTGGGCGAGCCGGTCGACGCCTCCATCGCCGTGGGCGGCGTGCTCGCCGTGGCGGGCATGGCGGTGATGAACCTCGCCCGCCGCTGACCGGACCCGGCCGCGCTCAGCGCGATCCGGCGGCCGCCGCCGTGCGGGCGACGCCGTCACCCGTCCACGATCGCGACGACGGATCGTCTTCCGCCACCTCCAGATCGACGCCCATCGGGTCGCGGCCGCGCGAGACGGCCGCGATCGAGACGACGCACAGGCCGATGAGGTACACGCCGATCAGCCACGACTTGCCCCAGCTGCCGATGATCCACTGCGCGATGGTGGCCGCGAACGCCCCGCCCAGGATCGAGCCGAGCGCATAGCCCACCGAGACACCCGAGTAGCGCACCTTGGCCGGGAACATCTCGGCATACAGGGCGGCCTGCGGGCCGTAGCTCAGGCCCAGCGGGACAGTGAGCACCACCGCCGCGACGAGGAACAGCGCGATGCTGCCGCTGTCGATCAGGAACCACATCGGCACCGCCCACGACGCGAGCAGCAGATAGCCGAGCTGGAAGGTGCGCACGCGTCCGATGCGATCGGCCAGCAAGCCACCGAGGAGCGTGAAGACGAGCCAGCTCGCGGCGGCAAGCGTGCACGTCGCGAGCACGTGCGGGGCGGGCAGGTGCAGCGCCTTCTGGCCGTAGCTGATGAAGAACGCGATGAGCAGGTAGCCCGCGGCGTTGTTGGCCACGAAGGTCAGCGCCGCGCGCAGCACCGCACCCGAGTGATGACGGAACAGCCGGTCCAGCGGCGCCGACGAATCGCGCCGGCGCTCGTGCATGCGCAGGAACACGGGGGACTCCTCGACGCTGCGGCGGATGACCGAGCCGACGACGATCAGCACGACCGACAGCAGGAACGGCACGCGCCAGCCCCACGCCGCGAACTGATCCTTGCCGAGGACCGCGTCGAGCAGCAGCAGCACCAGGGTGGCCAGGATCATGCCCAGCGGCACGCCGATCTGCGGGACCGCGCCGAACAGGCCGCGCCGCTTCGCGGGTGCGTGCTCGACGGCCATCAGCGCCGCCCCGCCCCACTCGCCGCCGGCCGAGAAGCCCTGCAGCACGCGCAGCAGGATCAGCAGTACCGGCGCGACGGCGCCGGCCTGCGCATACGTCGGCAGCAGTCCGATGGCCGCGGTGCTCGCGCCCATCAGCACCAGCGTCAGCACGAGCACCGCCTTGCGGCCGATGCGGTCGCCGAGATGGCCGCACACGAGCGCGCCCAGCGGCCGGAACAGGAACGAGATGCCGATCGTCGCGAACGACAGCAGCTGGGCGAGGCCCGGGTTGTCCTTGGCGATCGGCCCGAAGAACAACGGGCCGAGCACGAGGCCGGCGGCCTGCGCGTAGATGAAGTAGTCGTACCACTCGATGGCGGTGCCGACGAGAGTGGCGGCGAGAACCTTGCTGTCCTCGCGCGCTCCGGTGGGGGCGGTCATTCGATGTCTCCTGCGGGGTCGTGGACAGGACGTCCGGCGTCCGGGCTCTGCGGCCGTTCGAACCCGCCGGGCGCGGGACGCCTGGGCACGACTCCGCCGTCCTGGCAGGATTCGCCATTTCCAAACGCGTTTGCAGTATCAGAGCTTCATTGATCTATGTCAAACGCATTTGTTCTTGTTGCGGTAGGGGATGCGTTCGCTGGGAGGAATGACGGCTGGCCGGTGGGATGACGGCTGGGCCGGCGGGAGGATGGCTTGGCTGGCGGGAGGATGGCTGGTCTGGCGGGGGAGGATGGCTTGGCCAGCGAAAAAGTGGCTTGGCCGGCGAGAAGCGGCGCGGCGTGGGCCAACCACGAGTCATCCTGCGCGCAGTCGCAGGATCCATCCCCGCCGAGGCGCTTCTTCAGGCGTGGATCCTGCGACTCCGCTTCACTGCGCGCAGGATGACGGCTTGGCGGCAGGCCGGGAGGCGTTCCGCAGTTCCGGCGTTCTGCCGTACCAGCCTGGCTCGGGCGCTCCGGCGAACATGCACG
>Ga0207695_10009282_pt1 | contig 12181 bp, 9 predicted proteins | sample KBSC54metaG_FD_184354 | JGI IMG/M metagenome (GOLD analysis project Ga0207695, IMG submission 184354) | Corn rhizosphere microbial communities from Kellogg Biological Station, Michigan, USA - KBS C5-4 metaG (SPAdes) (version 2) | ecosystem: Host-associated > Plants > Roots > Rhizosphere > Soil...
GGTCGTGTGGCGCCACGCCGAAGAGCAGCCCCCGCATGACGCCCGCGGCGGCGAAGCCGCCGCCAACGCCTAACGCAAGGCCCGCCGCGAGCAGCACACCGCCTTCGCCAAGAATCATCCGCTGCACGCGTGCACTGTCGGCGCCCAAACTCATGCGAATGCCGATCTCGTTCGTGCGCGCGCTCACCGAAAACGCGAGGACGCCCGCGATCCCGACGGCCGCGATGATCACCGCCATGGCGCCGAACGAGGTGATGAGCACAGCGTTGAGGCGGCGCGGTTCTACGCTCTGATCCTTGATTTGCGCGACAGTCATCACGTGCTCGATCGGCGTCGCTGGTGCGATCCGCCGCACGATGCTGGTCGCTTGCGCGGTGAGCGCGGACACGTTGCTGTCGGCGCGAATCACCACGGTGCCGCCCATCGCCAGCTCCTGAGCATACGGCATGAACATGGCACCGCGCGGCTGCGCATCCAGGCCGCCATCCTGCGTGTTGCCCACCACGCCGACAACGGTGCGCCAGTCGCCGCTGATCGGCGTGAACCGCAGCACGTCGCCCGTCCACGCGATGCGCTTGCCGATCGGATCCTCGTGCGGGAACAATCGTCGCGCCAGCGTTTGGTTGAGGATCACCACGAGGCCGGCACCGGCGCGATCGGTCGCCTCGAAGTTCCGTCCTTCGACTAACGGAATGCCGGCTGCGTGGAAATAACCTTGATCGGCGGTGCGGTAGTCCGCGCGCGGCATGGCCTCACCGACGCCGAGTGACTTGCCCTCCACCTTGACCTCGAGCTGGACCTCACTGGCTTCGAGCGGCATGACCATCCCGACACCGACCGCGACGACGCCAGGAATCGCTCGCGCCTCTTGCTCGATCCGATCGTACGCTTGCTTCGCCGCGGCGTCGGCGGCGCGCACGTCCACGCCGCTCGCGATCTTTGCGATCGGCAGGAGCTGCACCTGCATCGAGAGCACCTGCTCCGTCTTGAGGCCCGTGTCGACTTCCGAGAGCTGCATCATGGTGCGGGTGAGCAAGCCTGCGCCGGCGAGCAGGACCACGGACACCGCGATCTGCGCCACGACGAGCGCGCGCTGCAAGCGCTGCCTGCTGAGGCTGCCCGTTCTCCGCGTGCCCGCCGAGATCCACGCCGCAAACGCGCCGTCTCTCGGAAGGGATGCGACAAACGACAGCAGCAGCGCGACGGTGACCGTGAGCACGAGCGTGAACGACAACACCACGGTATCGAGATGAATCTCATCCGCGCGTGGCGAGAACCGGGCGGCGAAAATCGTGAGGAGCTTGACCCCCCCGACGGCGATAGCAGTTCCGGCCGCGGCTCCGAGGAACGCGAGGACCAGATTCTCGACCAGCAGCAGACGGCGCAGGCGCATCACGCCGGCGCCGAGGGCCGCACGAACCACCAGCTCTTGCTCGCGTCGCACGCCGCGCATGAGCGTCAGGTTGACGACGTTCGCCGTGGAGATGACCATCACGAACGCCGCCGCCGCCATGAGCAGCCACAGCGTTAGGCGGGCGCGCTCGCCGATTGCGTCCTTGAACGGCAGGACTGCCACGCGAAAGTGCGATCCGGGGTCGTACGACTCCTTGTACTCGGACTGCATGCGCGCGTACACCGTCGCGACCTGGGCGCGAGCCTCGTCGACCGTGGCGCCGGGCGCGAGGCGGCCGACGATTTCCGTCATGCGGTGCGTGCGTCCCAGCACCATCGTCGCGCTCAAGTGGTGCGGGCTCACGACCATGTTGAGCAGGGCGTCCGCCTGGCTGGGGAAATACGGCGCCGCCTGGACGACGCCGATCACCGTCACCGATCCATTCTCCAGCCGCACCTGCTTGCCCACGATCGTCGGGTCGGCGTGGAATCGGCGACGCCAGAACTGCTCCGTGAGGACCATCACGGGCGGAACGCCGGGTCCATCGTCGCTCGCCTTGGTGAGGCGTCCGAGGATGGGGCGGAGGCCCATCACGTCGAAGAAGTTGCCCGTGACGAGGCCGACATTGATGCGCGCGGTGGGCGAATACTGGTCGCCCTGCAGAATGAGCGCCCACGGCGAGAACTCGGCGATGCCGCCTAACGCGGGCACGCCGGCGCGGAAGTCGCGGACTTCGGGCACGGAGAACGCGAGGTCCTCGCCGGCCGGGCCGTCGATCGACTGGCGCAGGTAGAGCAGGCGATCGCCGTCGCGGTTGGGCAGCGGCTTGAGCAGCACGCCGCGCACGACGCTGAAAATCGCGGTGTTGGCGCCGATGCCCAACGCCAGTGTGATGACGACCACCGCGGTGAACGCGGGACTGTGGCGCAGCGACTTGAGCGCGTAGCGGAGATCGGACACCGCGCTCTCCAGCCATGGCAGGCCGCGCTGCGCGCGCACCGCCTCGGCGGCGATCGCGAGGCCGCCCGACGCCACCAGCGCCCGCCGCCGCGCTTCGTTAGGCGCAACCCCGCGCCGCACGTACTCGGCCGTCTCCATGTCCAGGTGCGCCTGCAATTCCTCGCGGAGATCGTCATCGCGGCGATGCCCGGTGAAAACGCCGGCCAGGCGGGCGAGCCAGGCACGAACGTGTCTCATGGTGCCTCTCCTTCGCGTCGGGGCGCGAGGAAGGCGGCGATCAGATCCGCGGTGCGGTGCCAATCGCGCGTCTCGCGTGCCAGTTGTTTGCGTCCTGTTGCAGTGAGCGTGTAGTACTTTGCGCGGCGATTGTTCTCGGACTGGCGCCACCCCGCCTTGATGCACCCTTCCTGCTCGAGCTTGAGCAGCGCCGGATACAGCGTGCCGTAGTTGAGCCTGAGGCGGCCCTTGCTCGTTTCCTCGATGCGGCGGGCCACGCCGTACCCGTGCAGCGGGCCTAACGCCTCGAGGGTCTTGAGGATCATCAGGGCGAGGGTGCCCTGTTGCACTTCGAGCTTGTCCGCCATCGGCCGTCCTATGGGTTACCCACATGACGGTACGGCGGCTGTTTTGGTTTCGCAAGACACCGCGACCGGCCGCCGCTACTATCTTTCAGTTCCCTATTCGGGGGTGAACCCGTGGCGACGCGAACGGATGTGATCCTCAAGCGCTTCGACGACCCTGACGAAGTGCGCCAGATGGCGAAGGGACGGTTCGAGCTCGTGCGCATTGGCGGGATGACCATCGGGCGAGCGACCTATGAGCCGGGATGGCGGTGGTCGGAGCATGTCGGGCCGTCTGTTGGGCAGACGCGATGCTCGGTCGAGCACGTCGGGTTGGTCATCGCCGGCACGGCTACGGCGGCATTCGGCGACGGCCGGGTGATCGAGCTGCGCGCCGGTGAACTGTTCTACATCCCGCCCGAACCGCACGACAGTTGGGTTGTCGGCGATGACCCCTATGTCTCCTTGCACTTCCTGGGCGCCGACCACTACGCGCGGCGGGACTAGCGGCTGATCGCGTACGACATCTTGATGAGCACAGTGTTATCGGGATGGAGTGAGAAGAGATCCTGATATTCGTCGGACCACGAGCGGTTGGGATCGCCGGCATCGGTTCCGGTGCGGTCGTGGGTCCACACGAGAAACAGCGTCGACCCCGTGCGATACTCCCAACGCATCACGAGACTCGACTGGAGTTGGAGGAAGTTGAATCGCGTCGCCGCGCCGGCTGGCGGCGCGTACGGCTTGAATCGCGCGTCGTACGACGCCGCCTCCGGTGTCGCGCTCAGTTGACGGACGTTCGAGTACGTGCCGCTGCTCGCGAACGGCTCGGCATACATCTCGATGGTGAGATTGCGACGTAAGGCGTAGCTCGCTTGCATCGTGAGCGCGACCGTGCGTTGGGCCAGGTGGGCAAACGCGTAACGGACGCCCGCGGTGTCGGTGAAATTCCCGAACCATTGTGTGTTGTCCGCGTTGCGCGCGACGTTGAGGCCCACGCTCGCTTGGAGCTGGCTCCAGGGATGCACACCGAGGCTCGGGCTGACGCTCACGGAGTGGGAGCGTCCAGCGTCGGCGTGCTGCCAACTCACGATGACGATGGGGACGACACCTGACCGCTCGTCGCCCGTGAGTTGCACCCACGAAGCGAGGCGCGGCGACAGCCGGAGCGCGGGTCCGCCCCGCGCGCATCGGTCGCACGCGCTGCCCGACAGCTGGTCGAGCGTCGAGCCTGCTTCGACGAGCCAGTTGTTGGTGAGCAGCATGTGCGTGTTGGCGTTCACAGCGCGCTCGAGGAGCAGGCCGCCGGTCGTCCACGTGTTCCATTCATTGCCATTGAGCCGCCACGTCTTGTAAAGTCGGTTGGGCTGCGTGAACTGCAGGCCGGCCCATGTGCTGACGCTCTGTTCGTCCGCTCGCTGCAGGAAGCCGATGTCGTTAGGCTCGAAGCCCGGTGACTGGCGTTCGTAGCTCGTCTGGAATCGCGTCACACCGCCGCCGTACTTGCCGATGAGCAGCTCTTCGGCGTCGCCCGTGAGCGTGGTGCGCGTCGTGTCGACGCGCAGGTCGCCGCCGGGCCGCTCGTAGTCGTGCACCGCATCCCGCTGTGTCGCGGCGATGCTGGCCGGCGTTCCGCTCACGCGGGACCCGGACAAGGAGGCCGACACCTTGTACTGTCCGCCGCCGAAGAACGTGTGAAAGTCGGTCGCGGCCACGTATGCGCTGCGGCGCAGTGAGTCCCTCGTCCAGCCATCGAGCGCACGGTTCACGGCGGTGACCATGAGTCCGACGTTCGTGCGATCGCCGCCAAGATCCTGCTGCGCGCGCAGCACGGCATAGTTGGTCGCCGGCTCGATCGTCCGGTCCGACGTTCCGGCGACGCGGTCGGTGACCGCGTCGAGTGCACCGACCGCCAGTCCGTTAGGCAGACGTCCGGTGAGCTTGGCCGCCGCTGCGATCGATGTGGCGGGCGGCGAATTGACGTCGCCATAGGCGCTCTGAAGCTGCGGCATCCGTCCGATCCGTCGCGAATAAAACAGCCCCTCGTTGGCGCAGTTCACGTAGTTGCAATTGAGATCGAATTCGTACAAACCGGCGCCCTCCAGAAAGAACGGCCGCTTTTCCGGCAGGAAGGCTTCGAGCGATGTCAGGTTGAGCAGCGACGGATCGGCTTCCACCTGCCCAAAGTCGGGATTCACGGTCGCATCGAGCGTGAGGCCCGACGTCACGCCGTACGAAAGATCGGCGCCTAACGTTTGCTCTTGATCGCGGCCGTAACCCGCCGGCGATTTCTGCGAGAGATTTTTCGCCACGACGTACGGCGCGGCCTCGAGCCCGTGGTGCGCACCGACGCCCGTGATGCCGGTGAGCTCGCCGAATTGCGACGACAGGCCCGCCCGGCTCGCGTGCGCGAGCGGCCACGTGACGGTCTCCTGCGTTCGCTCGATCGTGCGCCAGATGAGCAGGCCGAATGTCGCCGAGGAGCCGCCTTGGAATCGAAGCTGCGAGAACGGGATGCGGAACTCGGCCGTCCAGCCGAGTGAGTCGACGCGCGTCGCGACATCCCAGAGCCCGTCCCAGGAGACATCTTCGGTGACATCATCGTAGATCGCGTAGTCGCGTTGCACACCGTCGGGATTCACCCAGAACTCGAAACCCGTGCGGCGGTCGTGGTTGCTATCGATGAGCACGCCAATCTGATCGGACGAGCCGCGGACGTCGCGCCGAGTGACGGCGTGCATGATGCTGTCGGGGTGCGTGTCGAACGCGCGGACGAATACGTAGAGGTCGCGGTCGTCGTACACGACCTTGAACTCGGTGCGCTGCTGCGGGGCGGCGTCGTCCCGAGGCTGGAACTCGCGGAAGGCCGATGTCGACACCGCGCTGCGCCAAGCCGCATCGTCGTCCCGGCCGTCGATCACCGGCGGCCGTGCGGCACGGGTTGCCCGCGCCTGGGCCGCGGCCGGGCGCGCCGCGAGCGCGAGCCCAGCGCCTAACGCAAAGCTTGCATGGACGAATCGAGAGAGCGGCACGGACCAAGCCTCCGGCGAGTGGTGTGTCGCGCGAACACGTCGCGCCTCGACGCATGATCCCGGAGCCGGGTGGTGCCGACAAGCAACGAAGGGACGAATGGGCCCTCTGGAGGGACCGTTCCGACTGACGGCGGGTGCCGGGCTCTGTAGCTTTTCATCGTGATTCGGGACGTATAACAGGGCACACGACGGGGACGCATCGTGAGCACAACGTTGACATCGTTCGAGCGCCGCAACGGCGGATTACCCCACGTGCCGCCACCGTGGAAGTGGCGATGGGTATGGGCCGGTGCGTTCGCCGCCTACACGGTGTTCATCATCCTCACGGTGCTGCAGAACGCCGTCTTTGCGTCGCGGAGCGGGACGCCGATCGGGTGGTACAACCTCATCGTGAACCGCGCGCTGGAGGAGTATTCCTGCGCGCTGTTCGTGCCGGCGTTGTTCTGGCTGGTGCACCGCTTCCCGATCGATCGCCGGCACTGGTTCGCGCACGGCGCCCTGCTGCTGACAGCCAGTGTTGTCTTCGTGATCGTCAAGTACGCAGTCATGCAGCCGGTGTCCGCCCTTCTGGTGCGCGGCCCAACGGACTCGGTGGGCGCCGCGATCTTGTCGAATATCGTGGCCGTACTGTTCGACTTCTGGGGCGTCATCGGCGTCGCCCATGCGCTCGAGTACTATCAGCGTGCGCGCGAACGCGACCGCACCGCACTGCAGCTGCGAGCACAGTTGTCTCGGGCGCAGCTCGACGCGCTGCAGTCGCAGCTGCACCCGCACTTTCTGTTCAACACGCTGCACGCCGCGTCGACGCTCATGCACCGCGACGTCGACGGCGCGGAGGCGATGCTCACGCAGCTCGCCGACCTCCTACGGGCGACGCTGCGCCGGCCGGGCACGCACGAGATTCCGCTCGAGGAGGAGATGGCTTTGCTCGACCGTTATCTGGCCATCATGCGCACGCGGTTTCGCGACCGCCTAACGGTGGACCGTGTGGTCGCCGACGAGGCGGGCGACGCGCTCGTTCCGTTGTTTCTCTTGCAGCCGCTGGTGGAGAACGCGCTCGAGCACGGCATCGCCCGTCGGCCGGGGGCGGGCCGTCTCGAGTTGTGTGCCGAGCGAGTCGGGACATGGCTCCGCATTAGCGTCGCCGATGACGGCCCCGGATTCTCCGGCGGTCCGGCGCGCGACGACGGCGTCGGCCTCGCCAACACCCGCGCGCGCCTCGAAGAGCTGTACGGCGATGCGCAATGCCTAACGATCGAGCCGTCATCGCCGGCCGGCGGCACACGGGTGATCATCGAGCTGCCGTTCCGGCCCGCCTCCGCACAACCGGATACGGCAGCGGCCGAGGCATGAGCGTACGCAGCGTCGTCATCGCGGATGACGAGCCGCTCGCGCGCGAGCGCATCCGCACGCTCCTCGACGCACACCGCGATTACGAAGTCGTCGCCGAATGCAGCACGGGCTCGGAGACCGTCGATGCCATCGTCGCACATGCTCCACAGCTGCTCTTTCTCGACGTCAAGATGCCCGTTCTCAATGGCATCGAGGTCCTCGATGCGCTCGACGAACTAAGAAGGCCGCCGGCCATCGTGTTCGTGACGGCCTTCGATGCGTACGCGGTACCGGCGTTCGACCGGAGCGCGGTGGACTATCTGCTCAAGCCCTTTGATCGCGAGCGCTTTGACCAGGCGTTGCATCGGGCGGCGGCGTGGATCGATGCGGCCCGTGGCGCACGACCACGCGTGGACGGCGAGCTCCGCGCGTTCATGGAGACGCTGCGGTCGGGACGCGAATATCCGGAGCGCTTTCCCGTGCGCGGCCCTCGCCATCTGTACTTCGTGCACTCCGCGGACATCGAATGGGTGGAGGCGGCAGCCAACTACGTGCAGGTCCACGCCGGCGGCCGGGTCCACTTCATTCGCGACACGATGACCGCGTTTGCGTCGAAGCTGGCGCCCGATAAGTTCATCCGCGTGCACCGGAGCGTGATCGTGAACGTGGACCGGATCCAGCGTATCGAGCCGCGCGGCCACGGCGACTACCTGATCACGCTGCGCGATGGCACGCAGGTGGCGTCGAGTCAGGCCTACAACGAACGGCTCCGCGAAATGTTGCGTTAGGCGGGGCGCGGGGGCACACATGCGTCTCCTCGTGTTCGGCGCATCGGGTCGCACGGGACAAGAAGTCGTTCGGCAGGCGGCCGCGCGTGGATTCCAGGTCACCGCCTTTGTCCGAAACCCGGACAAGTTGCGGAACGCACCGGCCACCGTCTCGACTCGATTGGGCAATGTGGCCGACGCCGACGCCGTCGCGGCTTCGGTCAAAGGGCACGACGCAGTCGTGTCGGCCCTGGGGGTTGGCACGCCCCTCAAACATGACGCCGACGTCATCGCGGGAATTCAACACATCGTGCGCGCCATGGAGGCGCACGGCGTGCGCCGGCTGATTTACGTGTCCTTCATCGGCGTGCGCGCGAGCCGCCACGCGGTCGGGTTCATACTGCGATACGTGGCGCCGATTCCGCTGCGACACGAAATCAGCGACCATGAAGCCAAGGAAAACCTGGTACGAGGCAGCGAGCTCGACTGGACGATCGTCCGTCCGCCGAAGCTGACGATGGGTCCGCGCACCGGCACGTACCGGACGGGCGAAAGCATCCGCACGTCGGCCCCGGTGCCGGTCCTGTCGCGCGCCGATCTGGCCGATTTCATTCTGCAGGAGCTCGAACAGCCGCGATTCGTTCGCGGTGCTCCGCGACTCCTTAGTTAGGCATAGGGCCGGCTCGCTGCGGCGCGCGGCGCTTCATGCCTAACGCAACATATCCGTCGTGCGCCTCGAAGGCCGCCGCGGCCGAGCGGTGTTGCTCGGCGCAGCGCTCGAGCAGGCGTACGAATGCCGGCGTCCCCCGCAGCGAGTCGAACCAGGCATCGTGCTGCAGCACCGGATAGCACGTAAAGCCGTCGGCCACGACGCCGTCCATCTGCTCCAGCGCGCGCCCCGCCTCGCCGTACTTCGCGACGTGCCGCGCCACGTAGAACCGGCCTTCGGGGTCTCGAAAGTCGGGAGACAACATGTGCTGGATCTCCTCGACGCTTTCCGCCACCCGCCCGTCGATCAACAGCCGAAGCGCGACGGCCAAATGCCGGCGGCGCTCGGGCATCTTCTTCTCCGCCTCACGCAGTCCGGGGAGCGCTTCGTCACCCCGGCCCAGCGCAATCAAGGCCGCAGGGACAATGTACGGGAAGTCGACCACGGACAGCGCTGCCAGACGCTCGTAATCCCCCTGCATGAACCACGTGTGCATCACGCTCGTGTTGATGCGCGGATCCAACCGGCGCGCGCGTTCGTGCGCCGCAATCGATGCGTCGAGCAGGCCGCAATAGCGGCAGGTCGTGACCAGGCCAGCCATGATTTCAGGGTCGGCGATCCGCGCCCGGCCCACGAGCCGCACCATCGCGTCGTGCGCGCGGCCCAGGTCGGCCTCCAATTGTGCGTACAGCTTGTGCGCCTGCGCGAGGTCCGGGTTGAGTGCGAGCGCCCGCTGAAACGCCGACTCGGCGCGCGTCAGACCGCCGTCGTGCACGCCCTCGAGATATTTCGTCTGCACGTGATACATCCTGCCTAACTTTGCCCACGCCGGCGCGAATCGCGGGTCTTCCGACACGCACCGCTCGTAGAACTCGCGCGCCGCGTCCCACCGCTTGCGATCGACGCTCGATTGATTGCCGCGCAGGAAGGCATCGTACGCTGCCTTGCTCGCGGGGATGTCGGCCGTGCGCCGGTGCCGATCGCGCGCGCTCAGCGGTACGGACAGCGACTCGAGAATCCCCTGCGCGAGCTCGTCCTGCAATCGAAAGAGGTCGCCAACGGGTGACTGCCCCGTGTGTGTCCACAGCAACGTCCCCGATGCGACCTCCGTGAGCTGCACGTGCACGCGCACATCGCCACCCGCGCGAAGCAGCGTTCCCGTCACGATCACGTCGACGTCGGTTTCCTTGCCGATCGCGCGCGTATCCGCGGCAGCTCCGCTGTAGCGAGCAGCGACGAGACTCGACCGCACGACGAGCGACTCGAGACCGGAAAGCGAGCTCGAGACGGCGTCGGGCAGACTGAAGGCCAAATAGGCGGTCTCGGGATCGTCGCGCAGGATGCGAAAGGGGAGCACGATGATCCGCGTGAGCGACGCCTGCGCATCGGGCGCGGGTGCGGTCACCGACGCCACGAATCGGTAACCGCGTCTGGGCAGAGTTTCGACGAAGCGCGGCGAATCCGCATCGTCGCCGAGCGCCTCGCGAATCTGACGGATGCAGAAGTTGAGGCCCTGATCGAACTCGACGTGCGTGCCCGCTCCCCACACCTGCTCGCGTATCTCCGCTCGCGTGACGATAGCCCCCGCGCGGCTCACCAGCAGCGCCAGAACCTTGAACGGCTGCGGCGGGAGCGGCACGCGCTCACCCTGGCGAAGCAACTCGGCCGAGTCCGGGTCGAGCTCGAAAGCTCCAAAACGCTGTAGTGGCACGGTGACTGGAAACCGATCGAGCTCAGCGCGCGGCGTAGAGGGAGAGACGGACCTACTCAGCGAACACTCAGGAAATGCTCAGCGAGCATCCCATGTCGGCGAACACCGAGCAGCGGCACTATACGCGCGGCCGCTCGGGGAAGCCAGCCGGGCCGCCGTGCGAAACCTGTCCTGGAGTCACCATGCGCCTAACACTTGGCTCGACCGCTCCCTCGTTCACCGCCGAGTCGCTGGGAGGCCGGCGCGTGTCGCTCGACCAGCTTCGCGGGCGGCCGCTGCTGCTCAAGTTCTATCGCTTCGCCACGTGCCCGGTGTGCAACCTCCACATGCACAAGTTCATCGGGGACTATCGCATGGTGGCGGCGGCGGGGCTCACCACGGTCGCGTTCTATCACTCGCCGCCGGAACAGTTGGCGATGTCGCAGCGCGAGGCGACACCGTTCGACTTGGTCCCCGATCCGCAAAAGATCGTGTTCACCGCATACGGCGTCGAGCGCGGGCTTCGGGGAATGATGTCGCCGGCGGTTGTGCGCGACTACGCCAGGGCGCTCGCCCAAGGATATCCGTCCGGGATGTTCACGCACGACGGAGGCGTCACGGGAAAACCGGCGGATTTCATCGTCGATGCGAACGGCCGCGTTGCGTTCGCGCACTACGGTTCGCACTACGCCGATTCGCTCAACGCGCCCGACGTGGTGGATGTCTGGCGCGGACTGCAGTCCCAGGCCGCCAAACGCTCGGAGCTGTTCATGGCCGCACGCTGACCCGGTTCTATCCAACTACCCGTTGCTCTTCACTTCAACCCACCGAGGAGATCCGAACATGCCACTCACGATTGGCGACAACGCGCCCGACTTCACCGCCGACACGACCGAGGGCCGCATCAACTTCCACGAATGGCTGGGTGATTCCTGGGGCGTCTTGTTCTCCCATCCCAAGGACTTCACACCTGTGTGCACCACGGAGCTGGGTTACATGGCCAGGGTGAAGCCCGAATTTGACCGGCGTGGCGTCAAGATCATGGCGCTGAGCGTCGACCCGGTCAGTTCGCACCATGGCTGGGCCAAGGACATCTTCGAAACGCAGGGAACTGCACCAAACTACCCGATCGTTGGTGACACCGACCTCGCCGTGTCGAAGCTGTATGGCATGTTGCCCGGTTCGACCAACGGAACGAGCGAGGGTCGCACCGCGGCGGACAATCAGACCGTACGCTGCGTGTTCGTGGTGGGTCCGGACAAAAAGATCAAACTCGTGATCATCTATCCGATGTCGACGGGCCGCAACTTCGATGAGGTGCTGCGGGTGGTGGATTCCTTGCAGCTCACCGCACGGCACAAGGTGTCAACTCCGGCGCAGTGGACGCCCGGCGGTGATGTGATCATCTCCGGAGCCGTAACGGACGAGGAAGCGCGCAAGGCGTACCCCCAAGGATGGCGGACGCCGAAGCCGTACATGCGGGTCGTGAAGCAGCCCGCAGCGTGACGGAATTGCGACCACACGACGAACCCCACACCGCAACGGTGTGGGGTTTCGCTTTTCAACTCGTTGGCTCGACCAAGCGATGCGCCGTATGTTGAGAACGCCTTCCGACCTCTACGCGCATGACGAGACCTGAGATGCCGTGGCCGTGCTGGTTTCCCCGGACATGCCGATGCGCCGTGGCGATGCTCGTCATCTCGTCGACGGTTTCATTCGCGCAGACGGCGATACGAAA
>Ga0207695_10009283_pt1 | contig 12180 bp, 12 predicted proteins | sample KBSC54metaG_FD_184354 | JGI IMG/M metagenome (GOLD analysis project Ga0207695, IMG submission 184354) | Corn rhizosphere microbial communities from Kellogg Biological Station, Michigan, USA - KBS C5-4 metaG (SPAdes) (version 2) | ecosystem: Host-associated > Plants > Roots > Rhizosphere > Soil...
AGTCGGCGTAGAAGTAGGTGATCGCCGGCAGGCCGGCGTAGGTGACGATCTGACCGGCGGTCGCCGCCACGGCGGCGTTCGTGCTCGGCGTTTCCGCCGTTTTGCCGAGGTACATCTGCGAGCGCGTGTCGGGGTACACGTCAAAGCGGCTGCCGCCGGCGTGCGCGGTCAGCGCGTAGGTGCGGCTGGCGACGGCCTGCGCCTCGAGCGCCGCCATCGGCCAGCCGGCCGGCACCTCGGCGGAGACGACGCCGCGCACGTAGGCTTCGAGCGGCACGCGCTTGACGACGTTGCCCTCCAGCACCTTCACGACGGTGCTCGGCGGTGCTGCGCCGATCGCGGTGTGCCGATAGTAGTGGGCGAGGATCGCCTGGTAGGACCACCCGTGCTGGGCGAACCCGAGCGCCCCGTCCTGGCTCATGCCGACACCGTGCCCGTCGCCGGCGCCGCTGATCACGAGCGTGCTGGCGGCGGCCGGCCCCGCGGTGCTCAGCAGAGTCGCCATTGCGATGAGGACGGTTCGCTTGAAGGGGGATTGCACCTACCCTGAATCGGACCGACTCGATCCAAGCATGAGTCCCGCAAGCGGAGAGGAGCTTCGGATGGCAGGCGCAGACACGCTGAAGGACGCCGGCGGGGGGACCGCGCGCGAACAGGCCGCGCTTGCCCGCGCCCCCTTGGCCCTGTACATAGGCGGCGAGTGGCGCCCGGCAACGGGCACGGGCACGCTGGCGGTGGAGGACCCCTCCACGGGCGAGACCGTCGCCGAGGTTCCCGACGCGACCCCCGAGGACGCGCTGGCGGCGCTGGCGGCGGCCGACGAGGCGCAGGCCGCCTGGCGCGCCAGCGCGCCGCGCGATCGCGCAGAGATCCTGCGCGGCGCCTACGAGCTGCTGTCAGCGCGCGTCGAGGACCTGGCGCTGCTGATGACGCTCGAGATGGGCAAGCCCGTCGCCGAATCGCGAGCCGAGATCGCCTACGCGGCCGAGTTCCTGCGCTGGTTCTCAGAGGAGGCTGTGCGCGTGCACGGCCGCTACATGACCAACACCACCGGCTCGGGCCGGATCCTGACGATGCGCCAGCCGGTCGGCCCGTGCGTGTTCGTGACGCCGTGGAACTTCCCGACCGCAATGGGCACGCGCAAGATCGCCCCGGCGATCGCGGCCGGTTGCACGATGGTCGTCAAGCCGGCCCAGCAGACGCCGCTGTCGATGCTGGCGCTGGCCAGGGTGCTGGAGGACGCGGGCCTGCCGGGCGGCGTCCTGAACGTGATCACCGCGCACCGCTCGGGTGCGGTGATCGAGCCGTTGTTGAAGGACTCGCGCACCCGCAAGCTGTCGTTCACCGGCTCCACCGAGGTCGGTCGGACCCTGATCGCCCAGTCGGCGCGGCAGATCTTGCGGGTGTCGATGGAGCTTGGCGGCAACGCCCCGTTCGTCGTGTTCGAGGACGCCGAGCTGGATGCGGCGGTGGAGGGGGCCATGACGGCGAAGCTGCGCAACGTCGGCGAGGCGTGCACGGCGGCCAACCGCTTCCACGTGCACGAGTCGCTGGCCGGCGAGTTCGCACGGCGGCTGGCCGAGCGCATGTCGGCGCTGAAGCTCGGTCGCGGCAGCGATGACGGCGTCGACGTCGGGCCGTTGATCGACGATCGCCAGCGCGGAATCGTGCGCGAGCTGGTCGGCGACGCGGTGGAGAAGGGCGCCCGTGTGCTCACCGGCGGCGAGGCGCTCGACGGCCCGGGCTACTTCTATGCGCCGACTGTCATCGCGGACGTGCCGCCGTCGGCGCGAGTCCTCAGCGAGGAGATCTTCGGCCCGGTCGCCCCGGTCGCGACGTTCGGGGCCGAGCAGGAGGCGATCGCGGCCGCCAACGCCACCGAGTTCGGCCTGGTCGCCTATCTCTATACACGCGACCTGCAGCGCGCCTTGCGCGTCAGCGAGGCGCTGGAAGTCGGCATGGTCGGCCTGAACCAGGGCATCGTCTCCAACCCGGCGGCCCCCTTTGGCGGAGTCAAGCAGTCCGGCTATGGCCGTGAGGGTGGTTTTGAGGGGATTGAGGAGTACTTGGAGACTAAGTACGTGGCCGTCGCGCTGTAGGAGAAGAAGAGCCACGGGCGTGGATTCCAGACGTATGTACTACTCGCGAATATGTGCCGCGATTCGTGTATGTGGGTATCCGTAGCTCAAGCGAGACGGATTTTCCGCCGAATAGACGCGTACCGGAAGAACGGAGAGCAGTTTCGTGCGTGAAGTCACAAATGTTGGCTTGCAATCGGGCGCCCCACGCGGGGTGGCGTTTGCGTTTGCCCTGCTGAGCGACCCTCCGCCCGGCGCCGCATACGCGGACTCGGCGCCGCGCCGTCTGTTCGGCCTGCTCGGCTCCGCCTCCGTCGATGCGGCCCCGTCCGTGCGCGCCGCCGCGCCGCTTGTGGTCTCCGGCGGCCCGGAGAAGCCGCTGCCGCCGCACCGCCGCGCACCTCGTCGTGGCCTGCTGGCGATCGTCGCCGCTATAGCCGGCGTCGCCGCGCTGGCGGCCGATGGTCCCGTCTTCACAGCTCTTGGCGCGCTGCTGCTGGCACTGCTCGCCCTGCTGGCCGGCTGGCAGCTCGGCGAGCACCGCCGAGTGGCCCTGCAGGCTGAGCTCAACGAGCGCGGCGAGGATCTGCGCCGTGCCCTCTCCGAGCTCGAGATCGCCCAGGCCGAGACGGTGCGCCGATTGTCGATGGCGGTCGAGTTTCGCGACGAGGACACCGGCGCTCACATCGAACGCATCGGCCGCTTCTCCACCCTGTTGGCGGGCGCGATCGGCATGCCGCCGGAGTTCTGCCGCCGCATGTCTCACGCGGCGCCGCTGCACGACGTCGGCAAGGTCGCAATCCCCGACGCGATCCTGCTCAAGCCCGGCTCGCTAACGCCCGAGGAGCGGGCGATCGTAGAGACGCACGCCGAGGAGGGGCACCGCCTGCTGCGCGGCTCCTCGTCTTCGATCCTCGACATGGGCGCGGCGATCGCGCTCTCTCACCACGAGCGCTGGGACGGCGGCGGTTACCCGCGCGGCCTGAGCGCCGAGAACATCCCGATCGAGGGGCGGATCGTCGCGATCGCCGACGTCTTCGACGCGCTGACGAGCCACCGCGTCTATCGCGACGCCTTCACGGTTGAGCAGGCGCGCGAGATGATGATCGCCGAAGCCGGCAAGCACTTCGACCCGGTGCTGCTGCAGGCGTTCATGGAGGTGCTCGACACATCCGGCGCGGACGCGCGCGCGCGCGAGCGCTCAAATCCGAGCACGCTGGTCGCGGGGGCGCTGGAGACCTACACCGACGCGATGCGCCTCGGCGACGCCGAGCTGGCCGAGGAGGCGATCGCGCAGGCGATCGAGGACGGCATCGACCCCTCGCAGTTGCGGGAGGAGGTGGTCGCGCCGGCGATGCGCCGCATCGAGGAGCTGCGTGAGGGTGGCGAGATCGACGTCGAGGTCTCCCACCGCGCCGCCGCGATCACCGCTCGGGTGATGGCGACGATGAACCGCTACATGCTGGCACATGGCTGATCGCCTGACGAGCCGACGCTGCCGCCCGCGCAGGTAGGCTCCCGCCTCATGTCAACTTCAGTGATCGTCACCGGCGGCGGCGGCTTCATCGGCTCGCACGTAGCCGATGCCCTGCTCGCACGGGGCCACGACGTTACCGTCATCGACGACCTCTCCGCCGGCAGCGCGGCCAAGGTGCCGGCCGGCGCAACGCTGGTTGAGATCGACATCGTCGACCGGCCGGCGCTGCAACGCGTTTTTGACCAGGCGCAGCCGGCCGCCGTATATCACCTCGCCGCTCAGGCTTCGGTCACGGCGTCGGTCGCCGACCCGCTGCGCGACTGCGCCGTCAACGTCCAGGGCACGCTCAACGTCGTCGATCTCGCCACCAAACTCGGCGCGCCCGTCTCGTTCACCTCGACCGGCGGCGCGCTGTACGGCGACGACGTGCCGATGCCGACCGGCGAGGATCAGATTCCCGCGCCGCTCGCGCCCTACGGCGCCTCCAAGCTTGCCGGCGAGGCGTACGTGAAAACGTGGTCGCTGTCCTCCGGCGTCCCGCACGCCGTCTGCCGCTTGGGCAACGTCTACGGCCCGCGTCAATCCCCGCACGGCGAGGCGGGCGTAGTGGCGATCTTCTCCGAGCACCTGCACGGTGGCCGCGCGCCGAAGATGTTCGGTCACGGCGCCCCAACGCGCGACTACATCTACGTTGGCGATGTGGTTTCCGCCCTGATCGCCGCCAACGGCAAGCAGGGCACGTTCAACATCGCCACCGGCGTGGAGACGGATGTCGCCACCCTGTGGCGGGTGCTGCGCGACGAGGCGGGCGTGGAGATCGAGCCGGAGCTGCTCGACCTGCGCGCGGGTGAGCTGAAGCGCTCGTGGCTTGACCCCTCGCGGGCCGAACGCGAGTTGGGTTGGAAAGCCGCGGTGTCGATCGACGAGGGACTGCGGCGCACGTACGCGGCGCTCGTCGACGAATTCGTCGCCGCCGGCTAGCGCGCAAGCGTTCGTTCATCGGTTTGCGCCCCCGGCGCCCGCGCCGAATACAGGAGTATGAGCGGGAGCTTGGCGGGCGCAGCCAAGAATGGCGTAGGGGGGGCCTTGGTGGTCGCGGTGCTTGCGGCGTGCTCGCCCAGTGTGGCCTCAGCGCTCGACAGCACCGGCGGCACTGCCGGGCCGGCCGTCGTCGCCTCCACACGCGGCACGGGTGGCGTCGTCTACATTGCCACTTCGCCCAAGCCGCGCTTGGTGAAGAAGCCGGCCAAGCGTGCGACGGCGCGCAGGCCCGCTGCATCCAAGCCGGTCAAGCACAAGGCCAAACCAGCGCCCGCGCCCGCGGCTGTGCCCGCGCCGGACGGCGTTCTGAGCCCTGCCCAGACAACCACGCTGGGCGCGGTCTTCCCGGTGTCAGGCCCACACAGCTTCGGTAACGCGGAAAATCGCTTCGGCGCTGGCCGTGTCGGCCACATCCACGAGGGCCAGGACGTGCTCGCAAGCGAAGGGCTGCCGGTGGTTGCGCCGCTGGCGGGCACGGTCATCACGACCGGCTACCAGGCCGGCGGCGCCGGCTGGTATGTCGCCGAGCACACCGACGACGGCCTCGACTTCTTCTACGCCCACTGCGAGGCGGGCTCGGTGGCAGTCAAGCCGGAAGCAAGCGTGCGCGCCGGCCAACAACTCTGCTTGGTGGGCCAGACCGGCGATGCGACCGGCACGCACCTGCACTTCGAGATCTGGGTGGGCGACTGGCAGTCAGCCAGCGGGCATCCGATCGATCCGCTGCCGTACCTGGAAGCCTGGGATCACTGAGCCCTCACGTCCGCAGGGCGCGCGGCAGCGGTGGCCGAGGCTCAGGAGCCGGTAGGATCGTTAATGGCGGCGAGATAGCTCAGTTGGTAGAGCATACGACTGAAAATCGTAGTGTCCTCGGTTCGATTCCGAGTCTCGCCACTTGTGCGCAAGCCCGGCCGTGGCGCGTACCTGCCGCGATCAGGCTACGCCCGAGGTCAGCCGCAGCGGCGCCAGCGCGGCGCTCCAGGCGACCACTTGGTCGAGCATCGTGTTGAGCGCCCCGACGTTATAGTCGCGGGGCTTGAAGACGCTGTGGTTCTCGAACTCGGTGATCAGCGAGAGCGCCACCTGCTGGCGTACGTCGGCCATCTGGAGCTCGCCGGCGATGAGGCGCAGGTGCTCGACGGCGCGGGCGCCGCCGGCTGAGCCGTAGGAGACGAAGCCGACGGCCTTGTTGTTCCACTCGGCGTAGAGGTAGTCGATGGCGTTCTTGAGGACTCCCGATGTGCTGTGGTTGTACTCCGGCGTGACGATGAGGAAGCCGTCGAACGAGGCGATCTTCTCCGCCCATTGCTTGGTGTGTTCGTATTGGTATTGGCCGAGCGAGGGCGGCATCGGCTCGTCGAGGTGCGGCAGCGGGTAGTCGCGCAGGTCGACGAGCTCGAACTCGGCGTCGTCGCGCTGGGAGGCGATGTCGAGCACCCACTTCCCCACCTGCTCGCCGTTGCGGTTCGGCCGGGTGCTCCCGAGGATGATGCCGATGCGCGTCATTTTGCAGCCCCCTCCGGTTAGTTGAGGTGTAAATAGTTGCTGTAGCAACCACCTTACCAGGAATACTTTCTATGTCAACTATTTCCTCAGCTACTATCTCTCTGTGAGGAACGGCACCCGGGCGCAGCTGGACGCATGGCGGGCGGTGGTGACTAGCCACGCCGCTGTCACCGAGCGCGTCCAGAGAGCGCTGACTGCCGCCGACCTGCCCCCGTTGAGCTGGTTCGAGGTCCTGCAGGCGATCGCGCTCAGCCCGACCGGCCGGCCACGGATGAGCGAGCTGGCGGAGTGGCTGACGCTGAGCCGCGGCGGGATCACCAAGCTCGTTGACCGGCTCGTCGATGCCGGCTGCCTGGAGCGGGTGTCGTGCTCGGAGGACAGGCGCAGCCTGCAAGCGGAGTTGACCCCGGCCGGCGCCAAGATGCTGACGGAGATGAGGACGGTATACGAGAGCGAGGTCGCTCGTCACCTCGGCGCGCTTAGCGCGGATGAAGCCGATCTGATCGCAGCGGCGCTGCGGAAGGTGACCGGCACCACCTGCACTGCGGACGCGCTGCACGAGACGCCGCACGCAAGTGTCTAGTCTGGGCCTCGAGATGACCTCGTGCACGCACCTCGACAGCGTTAGTCTCACACGGCTGCCCGAATCGGTCGTCGGCTGCGAGGACTGCCTGGCGAGCGGCGATCCCTGGCTGCACCTGCGCATCTGCCTGGAGTGCGGCAAGGTGAGCTGTTGTGATAGCTCGCCCAATCGTCACGCCAGAGCTCATGCCCACGACGCCGGCCATCCGCTGATCCGCTCGCTGGAGCCCGGCGAGACGTGGTCGTGGTGCTTCTTGGACGACGTGGCAGTGCGTGTCCCCGGCATCCACGGCGAGACGCGCATCCCGCCCTCCCCGCTGGGCTGATCGTGGCGGGACCGGCCAGCCGCGTACTGTCGGACTCGCAGCTTGCGCTGCTCGCCGAGCACGGACAGGAGCGAACGGCAGAGGCCGGGGAGACGCTGTATGCGATCGGCGACGCGCTCTACCCGTTCATCGCGATCATCGAGGGCGAGGCGGCGATCCTGGACGGCGCCGGGCAGGAGATCGTGCGCCACGGCGCCTCGGGCTTCCTTGGCGAGATCAACCTGCTGTCCGGCCAGACGGTCTTCCTCACCGCCGTCGTGACCGAGCCGATGCGTTATATCGCGGTCGATCGCGAAGTCTTCAGGCGGCTGCTGTTCGAGGACGGTTCGCTCTCCGACCTGCTGCTCACGGCGTTCGTGGAGCGCCGCGAGCTTCTCCAGCAGCGCCAGGGAGTCGGGATCGAGATCGTCGGCAGCCGTGCCTCGGCGCAGACACGACGGCTGCTCGACTTCGCGCGGCAGCAGAAGCTGCCGCATACCTGGGTTGACGCCCGAGACGGTCGTACGGCGGGCTCGACCGAGGGCGCGGGCTCGACCGATGTGTCTCTGGTGCGATTGCCTGGGGGCGAGGAGATGAGAAACCCGAGCAACGGCGAGCTCTCGCGCGCGCTGGGGATCGGGCTGGCGCTCGCATCGCTGGAGGAGGTGGATCTGGTGATCCTCGGCGCCGGCCCGGCTGGACTGGGCGCGGCGGTATACGGCGCCTCGGAGGGGCTCGACACGCTGGTGATCGAGAGCACCGCTCTCGGCGGCCAAGCGGGCACGTCGCGGCGGATCGAGAACTATCTGGGCTTCCCGGCCGGGATCAGCGGCACCGAGCTCACGAGCCGTGCCGTCACCCAGGCGCGAAAGTTCGGCGCCAGGATCGCCAGCCCATACCGCGCCCAAGCACTCGCCTCAGGCTCCGAGCGTCACCTCGTCAAGCTGGAGGACGGCAACGAGGTGGCCGCCCGCGCCGTTCTGCTCGCCACCGGCGCCGAATACCGGCGTCTGCCGGTCCAGGGCCTCGACCGCTACGAGGGGATCAGCGTCTTCTACGCTGCCGGCCCGCTCGAGGCCCAGCTGTGCGCGGCGCGACGGGTCGGAGTGGTCGGCGGCGGCAACTCGGCGGGCCAGGCGGCCGTCTGGCTGGCGCGCGGCGGGGCGCTCGTCACGCTCCTGCACCGCCGCGGAGACCTGCACGAGACGATGTCGCAGTACCTGATCGACGACCTCGAGCGCTATGGAGTCGCAGTCCGCGACCGCAGCGAAATCGCCGAGCTGCATGGAGAGGACGGCCAGATCGAGGCAGTCACCCTCACCGACGGCGCGAAGCTGGCCTTCCACGTGCTGTTCCTCTTCCTCGGCGCCGTCCCGTGCACCGACTGGATCGGCGACGTGCTCGCGCGCGACGCCGACGGCTTCATCCTGACCGGACCCGACGCCAGCGCAGACGGCCTGCTCGAGACGAGCGTGCCCGGCGTCTACGCCGCCGGCGACGTGCGTGCCGGCTCGATCAAGCGTTGCGCCACCGCGGTCGCCGAGGGCGCGACGGTCGTGAGCTTCGTACACGAGCGCCTGGCCGCCGCACTGGCTGCGCCGGGGATCGACGAATCGCGTGATCCCCAATCGAGAGTTTGACCCCAGTCGGTCCACGCATCTCGATATCGGGGTCCCAGGAGGGGATGTCTCAACTTGCTCCCGCGACCTCGCTCGAAGGGTCACCGTCTGGCGGCGTCCGGACCGAGTCTCGTCGTAACGCTGCCCTGTCTGCCGGTAGGCAATCATGTGAATCGCTGTGATTGGTGCTGAAACGGAGCCGCACAGCGTCGGCGGCGACAGGACCCGTTCAGGTGCTTGTGTCGTTGTCGGGCTGGTATGGCGGCGCGACTCCCCATCCCCAGCGTGGCACTGGAGCGTGCGCGACGGTCTGGGCTCCGGGCTGGGAGTTGTGCTGGGCCAGGCGCGAGCCCCACTCCGCGTAACCCATGAGCGCGGCGCGGAACTCCGGATCGGACGGAAGGCCGACGTCATCGGCAGCACGGCTGAGCAGCGTCACGAACACGAGCCGCCGCTCCGGGGTGATCGCGAGATCGTGGTGGCGAGCGAGCATGTGCTCGTAGCCTCCGCGCTTCGTGGTGTAGGCATCGGGGCCGCCCATCACCTCGGCCCACCAGTCGGTGACGCGGACGCGATGCTGCTCGCTCACCTTCCCGCCGAACAGCGCCGCGATGTTGGGCGCATCGAGCTCGACGAGGTCGTAAAAACGGTTCAGCCAGCGTGCGAACGCCTCGCGCCTCCCGCCCACTCGTAGATCGTTGGCGTTGCATCACCCATGCGGCTGAAAGCTAGCAACCGCGGCCCGGCACAAACGCCTTCGAGTTGGTTTATAGGGGTGGACAATCGGTGACATGGAGAGCTGCAAGATCGCAATAAGACTCGCCCCCCGCGCTCGTGCCGATGAGATAGTCGGGGAGCGGGGCGGCGTCCTGTTGGTGCGCGTGACCGCCGCACCGGAGGGTGGGCGTGCGAATGCGGCGCTTTGTCGTTTGCTCGCCAAGCGTGCGGGGGTCGGGGTGCGCTGTGTCTCGGTGGTGCGCGGCGCTGCCTCCCGCGAGAAGATCGTTTGCGTCGACGGGATCAGCGCAGAGGGTTTGAGACGGGCGCTGAAGCTGGACACGAACAGCGGGTGAAGCGGCCTCGCGGATATGACGCGCGAGCGACAGGCAGCGACGTTGGCTACGGTGCCCGGAGGAGCTTCCGGTCCTTCTGTGAGACGGCGGTCTCCACCGTCGTGTCGATGCCGTCCGGGCGATATCGCCGAATGGGTGCGGCTCGATTTGTCAGCCCACGAGGCTCACGCGCTGTGCGACGCAGCTACAAAGGCCAACGTCGCGGTCGACGCGTGGCTTGCCGTGATGCTGGAGTTCTCCATCGGGCTCCGCGCGCTGAGCGGGGCGACTGGGGAGGTCCCCCCACGACTGAAAATCGTAGTGTCCTCGGTTCGATTCCGAGTCTCGCCATCTCGGTGGTGGACTCGTGGGCTGGAGGCTTCAGCGAGGGTTGCGGAGCACAGAGCGCTCGGAAGGGCGCTTGCCTATAGTGGCGATCGTGGAGTCCTCCGAGTCCCCGACCCGAGTCCTCGTGGTGGCGCACAAGACAGCGGCGACGGAGCCGCTGCTGGAGGCGGTGAGGGAGCGTGCCTCGCGGGGAGCGTGTGCGTTCACGCTGCTGATCCCCCACGCGGCCCACGGCCTGCACAGAGTGGTTGACGCGGAGGATCAAAGCGCGAGCGAGGCGCAAGGAGTGCTGGACGACGCGCTGCCGAGGCTGAGCCAGGCGGCGGGCAGCCAGGTGCAGGGGATCGTGGGCGACCCCGACCCCGTGGCGGCGGTGCACGATGCGATCAACCTGCGCGGCTTCGACGAGATCATCATCTCGACGCTGCCTACGCGGGTGTCGCGGTGGCTGAAGCTCGACCTTCCCAGCAAGGTGTCGGGCATGGGCCTGCCGGTGACCACGGTCACCCCCGCCGACTAGCGGCTCTGGCCATTTCGGGTACTCGACTTCTCGGCGAGATGAAAGGCGGCACAGGGTGAATCGAGGGGTTCTGCGCAACCTCGCGTCAGCGATCGTGCCGGACGCGGGTAAGCGCGCCATCGATCATGTGCGGGCGCGCTTGCTGGTGCGCCGGATACTTCCACTCAACGAGCGCTACACGGAGCTTCATGGTCTCGAGGTGCGTCGCGGGCCGTTCGCCGGGATGAGATACACCCGCATCGAGGATCCAGCGGCGGGTAACTTGATAGCCAAGCTCGTCGGCACGTATGAGCGACAGATCTATCCGTGGCTCCTCAAAGACTGGATCGGGCGTGACTTCGATGTCGTTATCGACGTGGGCTGCGCGGAGGGCTTTTACGCGGTGGGACTGGCGCGTGTCATGCCAAATGCGACCGTATATGCATTCGATACATATGAGCCGGCTAAACGGGAGTGTGCGCGGCTTGCTGTGCACAACGACGTAGTGGACAGGGTCATTGTGCGCGACTTCTGTACACCCGAGATGCTCACGGAGTTTGGAGCGGCGAACGTGGCGCTGCTGAGCGACTGCGAGGGCTACGAGAAGATGCTGCTCGATCCTGAGATCGCTCCGAATTTGCGAACGTGGTCGCTTATCGTCGAGCAGCACGACAATGTTGATCCAGCCATCTCGGCGACGCTCCGTGAGCGCTTTAGCGAAACGCATGACATGGAGGTCATCGACTTCCTGCCCGATAACGACGCCGCATCGTTGCCCGAGCTGTCATGGATGACCGATAGAGAGATCAGGCTGGTCCTCGACGAGCGTCCACCCGGGATTAGTTGGGCGTTGTTTCGGCCGCGTTGACGAGCGCCACGGCCTACGCAGCCGGCAGCTCCGCCGCGAGCAGCCGAACGATCCGGGTTACTTCGTCCGCCGTGTGAGCACCCGGCCGGCCCGCCAGCTTTGCCACCCGGCGCGCTCCGTCGATGAGCACACCCTCGACGTCCAAGCGGCGAAACCACGGCAGGCCGTCGACGCGTGCGAAGCACAGCGCGCAGCGCACGTCGATCGCGATCCCCCGCTGGGTCAGCAGTCCGCGCACGGCCTCCGCCTGCCCGCGCACGCCATACACCAGGCGCGTACGGTCGTGTCCCTTGATTCGCAACTGCCGTCGCCGCGGCCCGAACAGGCTGCCGACCGACGCAACGCGCACCTTGCCCTTGACCGTCTTGGTGTCGATCACGGTGATCCCACCCGGCCCCACGGCGATGTGGTCGATGTTCGCCCTGCCGCGCCCCGGCATGCGCCGATCGTGCAGCAAGTGCACTTCGCTGCCCTCGAGCAGATCGGCAAGTCGTTTGGCGATCTTGACCTCGCCCTCGCCTCCCTGCTTCCACCAGTGCGTCGATAACGGATCGCCGCTGAGGCGTGCCCACCACACGCCCACCACTCCCGCGCTCTCTCGCGCGCGGCGCTCACGACCTTCGCGACGCCGTCTGTGCTCGCGCAGGGCGCTGGCGCCGGCGACGCCAATTTCGCTCGGCACCCGGTCCAGCGGCTTGCCGGTCGTCGTCACGGCGTCGGTCGGGCGATCGACCAGATACGGGGCCCAGGCCGCGCAGGTCAGACAGGTTGCGGTGCGGGTGCGGCCATCCCAGCGCGCCCGTTC
>Ga0207695_10009284_pt1 | contig 12178 bp, 9 predicted proteins | sample KBSC54metaG_FD_184354 | JGI IMG/M metagenome (GOLD analysis project Ga0207695, IMG submission 184354) | Corn rhizosphere microbial communities from Kellogg Biological Station, Michigan, USA - KBS C5-4 metaG (SPAdes) (version 2) | ecosystem: Host-associated > Plants > Roots > Rhizosphere > Soil...
AGCCAACGCCTCACGAATGCGACGCTCGTTCTGCGCATCGAGTCCCTTGTCGAAGAACTCCTTCAGCAGGCCGATCTTCAACCCGGCGAGCGGCGTCCCGAGACTGGCCACATAGTCAGGCACCGGCTGCTCGACACTCGTGGAGTCGTTAGGATCGAAGCCCGCCATCTCCCGCATGACCAGCGCCGCATCCTCCGCCGTCGCGGTGATGGTGCCGCCCTGGTCGAGGCTCGAAGCAAACGCCACCATTCCGTAACGCGACACGCGTCCATAGGTGGGCTTCAACCCTGTCACTCCACACAAGGCGGCAGGCTGACGGATCGAGCCGCCGGTGTCGGTCGCGGTCGCAAGCGGAGTCAGGCGTGCGGCAACCGCAGCAGCCGAGCCGCCCGATGATCCTCCCGGGACGAGAGCCGGATTCCAAGGATTGCGCACCGGCCCGAAGTAGCTCGTCTCGTTCGACGAGCCCATCGCGAACTCGTCCATGTTCGTCTTGCCGAGTGAGACCACACCGGCAGCCTTGAGCTTCGCGACCACAGTGGCGTCATATGGCGACACAAAGTTATCGAGCATCCGCGATCCGCACGTCGTTCTCACTCCCGCCGTGCAAAAGAGATCCTTGTGCGCGATGGGCACACCGGTGAGTGCACCGCCACGCGATGCAGCGAGATCACGGTCGGCCGCCGCGGCCTGCGCCAACGCCTGTTCCTTGGTGATGGAAATGAAGGCGTTCAGCTTCGGCTGGCTCGCCTCGATTCTTTCGATAAACAACCGCGTGAGCTCAACGCTCGAAAATTCCTTCGCGCGCAGCCCAGCAACGAGCTGGGCGAGCGTCTTCTTGTGAACTGCGTCACTCATAATTACTTTGCCCATGGGCTGCGCCCAACCTTTCCTGCGGGTCGCGGCGACCCGCTACATTTAGCGGCGCTGCGCGCCGTGAAGAGACTGTTCATTCGATGACCTTGGGTACGAGGTACAGGCCCGCCGCAACCTGCGGTGCGTTCTCCTGATACAGCTCGTGGTGGTCCTTTTCGGAGATCACATCGGGGCGCAAGCGTTGCGACAAACCCGGCAGCGGATGCGCCATCGGCGCGACGCTCGCGGTGTCGGCACGGTCAAGCTCGCCGACGAAGTCGAGAATTGCCGACAGGCTCGTCTGATAGACGGGAACCTCGGTCGGTTGCAGCTCGAGCCGCGCCAGGTGGGCGATGTTTTCTATCTGCTCGCGTGTGAGAGCCATGTGATTTCAGTGTCTGTTCAGAGTCGGTGAGGGTTGTGCCCCTCGGGCACAATGAGAAAAACAGCGCAAAATCATACATGTTGCCTTGCTGAATGTCCCCTCGGTTGCTAGATTACGCGCCACTTCGGGGGTCCCCCGCCGCACTTTCCGGTCGCTTCATGTTCAAACGCCTCCGCGGCTATTTTTCCAGTGATCTGTCGATTGACCTCGGCACGGCCAACACACTCATCTACGTCCGTGACAAGGGCATTGTGCTCAACGAGCCCTCTGTCGTCGCGGTGCAAGACGAGCCCGGCCGCGGCGGCAAAATCATTGTCGCGGTCGGCTCCGAGGCCAAAAACATGCTGGGTCGCACACCCGGCCACATCACTGCCGTACGTCCGATGAAGGACGGCGTCATTGCGGACTTCACGTACACCGAGAAAATGCTTCAGCATTTCATCAACAAGGTGCACGGCAACCGCATGTTGAAGCCTTCGCCTCGCGTCCTTGTCTGCGTGCCGTTCGGCTCGACCCAGGTGGAGCGACGCGCGATCCGCGAGTCCGCCGAAGGCGCCGGCGCGCGCAACGTCGCGATCGTCAGCGAGCCGATGGCCGCTGCAGTCGGTGCCGGCCTCCCGGTCCACGAAGCCCGCGGCTCTATGGTACTAGACATCGGCGGTGGTACGTCGGAAGTCGCGGTACTGTCGCTGAATGGCATCGTCTATGCGAACTCCGCCCGCATCGGGGGCGATCGTTTCGACGAAGCCATCATGAACTACGTCCGCCGTAATTACGGCATCCTCATTGGTGAGGCCACGGCGGAGCGCATCAAGATCGAGATCGGCTCGGCTTATCCGGGCCAGCAAGTGCGTGAGCTGTCGGTAAAAGGCCGCAACCTCTCGGAAGGCGTGCCCCGCAGCTTCACCCTCAACAGCAACGAGATTCTCGAAGCCTTGCAGGAACCCCTGCAAAGCATCGTGAGCGCCGTCAAGCAGGCGCTCGAACAGACGCCTCCGGAGCTCGGAGCGGATGTCGCCGAGCGCGGCATCGTTCTGACGGGGGGTGGCGCGCTGCTGCGCGACATCGACAAGCTCCTCACGGAGGAGACCGGCCTGCCCGTCGTGGTAGCGGATGATCCCCTGACGTGCGTGGCACGAGGTGGGGGCCGTATCCTCGAGCTGATGGACGAGCTGGGCCCCGGCCATTTCGGCCTTGAATAGGAGCCTCCCTCGGTGATGGCCATCTGCTGCGGCGACCCCGCATCGGCATCTTTCCGCGATCGTTTCGCTTTCGTAGTGCCCACTATGCCGCGCGAAACGGTCGCGAAAATCTGCTCGATGGGGAACGCCCTCGCCACGATGACCCTCACCTCGGGAGGCTCACCACCTAGCGACCGAGGTTGAGTGGCCGCCTTCGGTACAGGGGGCAGTAGATCGCAAGTCCGGGGACCCTCGCTGGGTTTCCGCTTTACCCTTTATGCGGTCATCTCCATGGTCGTCATGTTCCTCGACCAGCGCCACGCCTGGCTGGAGCAAGCCCGGTTCGTTCTTCAAGCTGCCGCCTATCCCATTCAGCTGGCAGTGAGCTCCCCCTCGGCTGCCTGGAACTGGCTGACCGAAAGCTTCGCCACCCGCGATGTCCTCCGGGCCGAGAATGAGCGGCTGCGCAAGCGGCAGCGTGAGCTGGAGCTACGCACCATGGAGTACGAGGCGCTGGCCCGCGAAAACGGCGAGCTCAGAGGTCTGCGGGACGCCCTGCCGCCTGTTGCGGATCGCTGGCTGGCGGCGGAAATCGTTAATGTCCAGGTCGACAGTTTCCGTCACCGCATTCTCATCAACCGCGGCACGACGAACGGCGCCTTCAAAGCTCAGGCTGTCCTCGATGACAAGGGCGTCATAGGACAAACCACCCACGTGGGCCCCTGGAGCTCCGAAGTCATCCTCATCACGGACCCCGAGCATGCGATTCCGGTGCAGATTGAACGAACGGGCCTGAGGACGATTGCCGTAGGAGCCGGCGATACGGCTTCGCTCGCGCTGCCGTATCTCCCCGGCAATGCGGACGTCAAAGCGGGCGATCTCCTGGTCACATCTGGATTAGGGGGAGTGTTCCCCGCGGGTTACCCGGTCGGGCGCGTCTCCGAAGTCCATCGTGACGCGGTCCAGCCTCTCGCCCAGGTGAGGGCAACGCCGTTCGCCAACATCGATACCGACAGAGAGGTCGTCCTGGTCTGGTTCAGGCCCGAGCACCCGGATGCCCCGGCCTCCACGACAGCGACAGACTTGGCAGCTGGGAACAAAAAGCTCCAACCCCAAGCCGCTCCGCCGCCGCGTCCCAAAGCCCCAGCTGCAACAGCGCCGCCGGCGACGCAAGCGGGCAACACCCATCCGACAACCGCAGGCGCAAGCACTGCCGCGCCAGGCAGCACCAACTCAACCGCGCCGAATACCAACGCGCCGGTGAATGCGTCGGCTGGCGCACGGAAGCCACCGGTCTCGTCTGGCAGAGTGAACGCATCCCCAGCGTCGCCGTCGAAAAAGGGGAACCCACCCGCCCCTGCTTCAGACGCGGCTACGCCTGCGAATTCGAAGGAACCCGCTGCCGGTGACACCACGGCCACGCCTAAGCCGCCTACGCCAGAACAGCCGTCCGACGCGACACCGAGGACCCCATGAGCTCCGGCGTGTCGCTTGGCCGAATGCTGTTGAGCGTGCTCGTCTCCCTGGTGCTGACGGTCTTACCGTTGCCGCCGTACGGCGACCTCATACGCCCATCGTTCCTGGTGGTAACCGTTCTCTACTGGGCGGTCGCTGCTCCCCGCGAGGGGGGAGTCGGATTGGGCTGGTTCTCCGGGTTGATACTGGATGTATTTCAGGGTCCGGTCCTGGGCGAGCACGCGCTGGCACTATCGATCGTGACCTATGCCACTGCCCGCGAGCATCAGAAGATCCGGGCCAAGCCGCTCTTCCAGCAATCGCTGATCATCCTGGCGATCCTCGCCTTCTACGAAGTCATCGTCTTTCTGATCGATGGATGGACAGGCCATCCCGTCACGAACCCGCTGCGCTGGATCCATTGCGCGACGGGCGCGCTGATCTGGGCCCCGGCTGCCACCATTCTCGCGCAAGGACGACGCGCGTGACCCGCCGGAAATAACCCATGCCGGCCGGTCGCATCAAAGACCACTGGGGCGAGCAACGCCTTTTCGACCAGCGATCCCTGATTGCCGGCGTGTTGATGGTCGTGCTGACTGTCGTCCTCCTCGGCCGCCTGTACCTGTTGCAAGTCGTCCGGCACGACTATTACGCCGACCTGTCGCAAGGCAACCGGGTGCGCACCGAGCCCATCCCGGCCAGCCGCGGCTTGATCCTGGATCGCAATGGCACCGTGCTGGTCAACAATGAGCCGGCTTACCAACTCGAGCTCACCCGCGAGCAGGTCCCGGACCTCAGCGACACCCTGAAGCGGCTCGCCGATCTCGGTCTCATCGATCGAGAGGACCTCGACGAGACCAAACACATGATCCTCTCCCGCCGCAGCTTCGACACCGTACCGCTGCGCCTGCGCCTGACTGACGAGGAGATCGGCCGCTTTGCCGTCCATCGTTTCGAGTTTCCGGGCGTCGATCTCGCAACACGCCAGACCCGTCACTATCCGTACGGTGAGCTCGGAGTGCACGCCCTCGGATATGTCGGCGCGATCAGCGAGCAGGATCTCGAGCACATCGACCGTGCCGCGTATACCGGTACAGCCCTGATCGGCAAGTTGGGTGTTGAAGCTTCCTATGAGAAGCCGCTCCACGGCAACAACGGCTATCGCGAGATCCTCGTCAACGCGCAAGGCCGGTCGGTGCAACGGCAGGGTGCCTACGCCCCGCAGCTGCGTGCGACCGCACCCACTGCCGGCGAAGATGTGATCCTGTCGCTCGACCTGCCGACGCAACAGGCTGCGGAAGACGCGTTTGGAGACCGGCGTGGCGCAATCGTTGCAATCGACCCCGCGAATGGCGACGTGCTGGCGCTCGTCAGCAAGCCCGGTTTCGATCCATCCGTGTTCGCGCGCGGCGTGACTCGCACCGAATTCGCGGCACTCAACGAGAACATCGACAAACCTTTGTTCAATCGCGCATTGCGTGGCACATACCCGTCCGGCTCGACGATCAAACCTGTCATTTCGTTGGCCGGCTTGGTCAACCACATGCTCGACCCGCAAAAAGAAGAGTTCTGCGCGGGTGTCTACTACCTGCCCGGCAGCCGTTTGGCGTTTCGTGAAGGCAAATACGGCCGCCACGGCTATCTCGACCTGCCTCATGCCATCGCGAGGTCCTGCGACGTTTATTTCTATCGACTCGCGGCAACGATCGGCATCGACAAGATCTCGGCTTTCATGGCGCCCTTTGGTTACGGCGCGCTCACGGGCATCGACATCAGCGGCGAGAAGCCGGGCATCCTGCCCTCGCCGGAATGGAAGCGACGGGTCTACAAACAAGCCTGGTATCCCGGCGAGACGGTGAACGTCGGCATCGGTCAGGGATATCTGCTCGTCACCCCTCTGCAGCTCGCTCACGTAGCTTCCGTCATAGCCGATCGGGGTAGAAGTTTCAGGCCGCGTCTGGTCAGCGCACTGCGCGACGCAAATGGCGTAGTCCATCACCTGCCGCCGGTCGAGAATCGGCATATCGAGGGAGTAACGCCCGAGCAGTGGAACCTCGTCATTCAAGGCATGATCGGCGCCACGAGTTGGCCCGGTGGCACGGCGACAGCATTTGTCCATGGCACCGCTTACACCATGGCCGGAAAGACCGGCACCGCCGAAGTCGTGACTGTCGGACGTAACCAGAGTCTGACCGCGAAAAAGACCGACGAGCGCCTCAAGGACCATGCCTGGTTCATCGCGTTCGCCCCGGCGGAGGCGCCGCGCATCGCCATCGCGGTGTTGGCCGAGAACGCGGGCTTCGGCTCCGGATCCTCTCCCATTGCGCGTAAGGTGATGGACGCCTACCTCCTCGGACCGGACGGCAAACTCAAACCATCTCTGCTGCCAGGAGCGAACCCCGGGGAACCTACTTCGACCAAGCCGTTAGAACCAGCGCAGCCTGCTTCGCCACCACCAGAACAGAAGCAGGCGGTCACGGGGACACCAGCGACCGAACGGCCAGCGGGGGCGACCCCCGAGAAGCGGCACGAACAGTCATGATCTACGAAGAAGTCAGCTCGGAGTCGCGCGCGCGGCGCACGTTGACGGGTGCCGCGCGCATTCTGTTCGCACTGAAGATCGATGGCCCTCTGGTCATCGGCCTCGCTCTGATTTCTGTCTACGGACTGATCGTCCTCTACAGCGCTTCCGGTCAGAACATCGGCACCATCGTCCGCACGGTGATGCGCCTCTTCCTGGGCGGGGTGGCAATGCTGCTCCTCGCCCGCGTCAACCCCAATTTCTTGCGACGCACAACGCCTTGGTTGTATGTCATCGGCGTATTCCTGTTGGTCGTCGTCGCCTTGTTCGGTCATATCGGCTTGGGCGCGCAGCGTTGGTTGAGCCTCGGATTCATCCGCTTCCAACCTTCCGAGCTCATGAAGCTGGCGGTGCCGATGATGTGCGCCTGGTACCTGCATGAGCGGCCGCTGCCGCCGAGCTTTGCCTCCCTACTCGTGTGCGCGATCCTGATCATCATCCCGGTCGGGCTGGTCGCGGTGGAGCCGGATCTCGGCACCGCGGCGCTCATCGGTGTAGCGGGCGCGTTGGTCATCGTCATGGCCGGGCTGCAAGTGCGGATCATGGCGGCCCTCATGGGGTTGGCTGCCGTCGGTGCCTGGTTTGGCTGGCGCTTCATGCACGACTATCAACGCAAGCGCGTGCTCACTTTCCTCGACCCGCAAACCGACCCGTTGGGTGCCGGTTACCACATCATCCAATCCCAGATTGCAATCGGCTCCGGGGGTGTTTTCGGCAAGGGTTGGATGAACGGCAGCCAGGCGCAGCTGGACTTCCTGCCGGAGCGCTCCACTGATTTCATCTTCGCCGTCATCGGTGAGGAATTCGGGCTCGTGGGGCTGGCGATCCTGTTGATTCTCTATATGTTCGTGACTGCCCGCGCGATCTTCCTCGCCATGCAAACTCAAGACACCTTTGCGCGGCTCCTGGCGGGCAGTCTGGCGCTGACATTCTTTGTCTATGTATTCATCAACGCGGGAATGGTGACGGGCCTGCTGCCGGTAGTCGGCGTGCCTCTTCCCCTGGTCAGCTATGGCGGTACCTCCGTCGTGACCATCCTGGCCGGCTTCGGTATTCTGATGGCGTTGTATTCACACCGGAAACTCATCAGCTCGTGATGAGGACATTGAATCGCCATCTCGCCCTTTTGGTTTTCGCTCTGCTCGCGCCCATTGCCTTGCAGCCGGCATTCGCCGCGCGCCATCGCCATCACAAGACAGCCGGCTTCGATCTGAAGCGTGCGGAGATTGTCAGCTTCGTCAACGACGTATCGGCCAAGGACGGGCTCAGGAAGAAAGCCGTTCTGGCCGTTCTGGCGAAAGCGGAGCCGCAGCCGAAAATCATCGAGCTCATGACCCGGCCCGCCGAGAAGGTGACTCCCTGGTGGGAGTATCACGACCACTTCCTCACCCAGGAGCGGATCGATCTCGGGGCGCAATTCTGGGCGGAGCACCGGCAGACACTCGAGCGTGTGGCGGCCGAGCGCGGCATCCCGCCGGAATATCTGATCGCCATTATCGGGGTCGAGACCCGCTACGGGCGCACGACGGGTAAATTCCGGGTGCTGGATGCCCTGGCCACGCTCGCGTTCGACTTTCCGGCACGTAGCGATTACTTCCGCAGCGAGCTCGAACAGTTTCTCCTCCTCGTCAACGAGGACAAGCTGAACCCATTGACCACGACCGGGTCCTACGCAGGAGCAATGGGAGCGCCGCAGTTCATGCCGTCCACGTACCGACGCTACGCCATCGACGCGAACACCGATAACAAGCGCGACCTGTGGGGCGACTGGGATGACATCATCACCAGTGTGGCGAACTACCTGCAGGAGCATGGCTGGGAGAGCGGCAGCCCCGTGCTCGCCGAAACCCGCCTGGATCCCGATCCCAGCTTTCAGATCGACCCCGCCGGCAAGGTTGCCCTGAACGAGACCGTCGACAGCCTCAATGCCCAGGGCGTGCGAATCGACCTTACGCTGCCCGGGGATACGCCAGCCGTGCTCATCAGCGCCGAGCAGAAGGACGGCCCTGCCTATCGCGTCGGGTTCAAGAACTTCTATGTGATCACCCGGTATAACGGCAGCGCCCGCTATGCCATGTCGGTATATGACCTGGCACAGGCTATCAAGCAGCGCGCCCAGGCAGATGAGCGCCCACCCGTGCAGCAGGCGCAAGCCGTCCCCGGAGCGCGGTCATGAGAGTCTCGCGCGATGCGATCTGTCGCGCGACAGTGGTATCCGCTCTGCTGTTTGTCCTGGCCGGCTGCTCGACTCTCCGCGGCCCGGTGGCCCCCGTTGCACCCCTGCCGCCCGTTCCGGTCGAGCCGCTCCCCTCTCCCCCAACGAACGTCGAAGCGATACCCGATGCCATTCCGCGCATCGAGCCACGCAGCGCACATGGCAATCCACCGTTCTACGACGTTCTGGGGAAACGCTATTTCGTGCTCGGCGCCGCCGACGGTTACGTCGAGCGCGGCGTCGCCTCCTGGTATGGCCCGACATTCCACGGCGTAAACACCTCCATGGGCGAGCGCTACGACATGTATGGCATGACAGCGGCCCACAAAACCCTGCCGCTGCCTTCCTACGTGCGCGTGACGAATCTCCGCAATGGGCGTAGCGTCACAGTGCGCGTAAACGATCGGGGCCCGTTCGTATCGAACCGACTGATCGACCTCTCCTACACCGCAGCGGCCAAGTTGGACATGCTCCGCGAGGGCACCACGCTCGTCGAAGTGCGCGCGCTCTCTCCTGGTCAACCCGACAACCTGACTCGCAGCGCCGAACAACCACCGCCTGACTTATACGTTCAGGCAGGCGCGTTCGCGGACCAAAACAACGCCATGCGCGCAATGACTCGGCTGCGAGATGCCGGCCTCACGCGCGCCTTCATCGCGCCGCCGGCGATTGACAAGCCGCAGCTCTACAGGGTGCGCGTCGGCCCCATACATAATGTGAGTGACTTCGACCAACTGGCAGCGAAGCTTGCGACGCTCGGCTTCTCGGGCGCGCGGCTCGCGCTGGACTGACCGGAAATACCGCACGCGTACAGCGAGTAGGATTGACAGCATGTCTCTTATGGCAATGCCGAGACGTCCAATCTGGATACTGGCCTTCGCCGTAGCCTTGCTTGCCATTCTCGCCGTCGGCTTCGTCAGCTACACCGAAATGTCCGTGTTGGCAAACTCGAGCGCACGGGTGCAGCACACGTACGACGTGCTACAAACCCTCCACGACCTCAACACCGCGCTCACCGATACCGAAACCAACCAGCGCGGCTATCTCCTCTCGCAGGACCCCAGCTACCTCGAGCGCTACGATGCCGCGATCGCCCAGATCCGCCTTGCCCTGACCGAGCTGCGCCGGCTCATCGGCAGCGAGCCCGCCACCGAGGACGCCATCGGCCATCTCGCGCAGCTCGCCGGAGCAAAGCTCGACCAGATGCAACAGGCCATTCACGCCATTCAGCGTGGTGAGCAAAGTGGCGCCATCGAGCAATTCAATACGATTGCGGGCCGGCAGATCATGGCGGATTTCCGGCGCGATACCCGGCAGCTGGAGGTCGATCAACGCGAGTTGCTCGATATGCATCGGCGGCGCGAATACCGCGCCCGCCTGGCTAGCGAGGGAGTGCTCGTTGCAACGGTCCTGCTGAGCTTGCTGTTCGTAGGGGCGGCCGCCGTGATCAGCCGCCGATTCGACGAGCGACGCCGCCTGCTGGAGAAGGAAGTCGCCGAGCGCAAGCGCGCCGAGGAGCGGCGCGAGGCCCTGCTGGCCAGCGAGCGCGCCGCGCGCTCCGAAGCTGAACGGGCCACGAGGTTGAAAGACGAGTTCGTCGCGACCATGAGTCACGAGCTGCGCACACCCCTCAATGCCATCGTAGGTTGGGCGAGCATTCTCAGCCGCGACCGCCGCCCCGAAAGCATCAAACAAGGCGTCGAGGTAATCGAGCGGAACGCGAAACTGCAGGCACGCATGGTCGAAGATCTGCTCGACATGAGCCGGATCCTGTCCGGCAAGCTCGCCATGGAATTGCAACGAACCGACCTTTCACAGGTGATCGAGGCTGCTGTGGCAGCGGTACGTCCGGCTGCTGACGCGAAGGGTGTGCGCCTGCATACCTCGATTGAACCGGCCGGTACCGTAAACGGCGATGCCGGACGTTTGCAGCAAGTTCTCTGGAACCTGTTGACCAACGCCATCAAGTTCACGCCACCGAACGGGCTGGTGACAATTCTCGCGCGAGAGGTGGAGTGCGGCGCCGAGCGCACCGTGGAAATCAGCGTCAGCGATACCGGTCAGGGCATCGACTCCAGATTTCTCCCCTTTGTATTCGACCGATTCCGTCAGGCCGACGCATCCACCACGCGCCGTCACGGTGGCCTGGGACTCGGTCTGTCGATCGTCAAGAGCCTGGTCGAGCTACATCAGGGTTCGGTTGCGGCCTTCAGCGAGGGCGAAGGTCGCGGGTCGACTTTCATCGTGCGCCTGCCGCTGGCGGAAAACAGTGCTCGAGGCGCGGCGGATCCCGCCAAGCAGCTTCCCGTGCTCGATGTGGCGTCTCTCGCGGGCTTGCGGGTCCTCATAGTCGATGATGAGGCCGACGCACGTACGCTGGCGCGCAGAGTGCTCGAGGAACGGGGCGCCGAGGTCATAACCGTAGGCTCGGCCGCGGAAGCGCTTCGAGCGGTCGATGGTGGCGATGAGCTGAACGTCGTGGTCAGCGATATCGGTATGCCGGAGCACGATGGCTACGAGCTCATCACGCGAGTGCGGGCGATGCCGGGCAACGCAGGTCGCATCCCGGCTGTGGCGCTCACCGCGCTGGCGCGAGACGAGGATCGCAAGCGCACATTACTGGCTGGATATCAGGTCCATATCAGCAAGCCTGTGGATCCAGCCGAGTTGGTCACGGTGATCGCCATGCTCGCCGGCCGCGGCAACGCCCGATATTCGTGAGAAGCGCGTCAGGCGCGGTTACGTCAATTTGGCTAGAATCGCCGCCTTCCATTTACGTCTGCCTACGGGTCTGGCTAACCAGGCTCCTCACTGCCGGGGGATCTCTAGGGATGTTTCGCTCGTCCGCTCGCTTTGCACTGCTATTTGTTTCACTGCTCACGCTCGGTCGCGCACAGGCCGCGGCAGCGCCGATCCCGAAGGCGCCCGACGTCACCGCCCGCGCCTACATACTCACCGATTACCAGAGCGGGCGCGTACTTGCAGAGGAGCACGCGGACGACCGCATGGAACCGGCGAGCCTCACGAAGCTCATGACCTCCTACGTTGTTTTCACGGCGCTGAAGGAAAACCGACTCAAGCTGACTGACATGGTGACGGTCAGCGAGCACGCCTGGCGTGCCGAAGGCTCCCGCACCTTCGTGCAGGTGGGCACCCAGATTCCGGTCGACATCCTGATCAAGGGCATGATCATCCAATCAGGGAACGATGCCACCATTGCTCTGGCCGAGAAGGTGGGTGGCACGGAGCCGGCGTTCGCGCAGATCATGAACGAGTACGCCAAGCGCCTCGGCATGAAGGGCACCCACTTCGAGAACAGTGACGGCCTGCCGAACCCGAACCACTACACGACGGCGCGGGACATGACGACGCTGGCGAAGGCCATCATCCGCGACTTCCCTCAATACTATCCGCTCTTCAGCATGCACGAGTTCCTCTGGAACAACATCAAGCAACAGAATCGCAACGGGCTGCTCACGCGGGATCCAACGGTCGACGGTTTGAAG
>Ga0207695_10009287_pt1 | contig 12173 bp, 13 predicted proteins | sample KBSC54metaG_FD_184354 | JGI IMG/M metagenome (GOLD analysis project Ga0207695, IMG submission 184354) | Corn rhizosphere microbial communities from Kellogg Biological Station, Michigan, USA - KBS C5-4 metaG (SPAdes) (version 2) | ecosystem: Host-associated > Plants > Roots > Rhizosphere > Soil...
CCGGCCAAGACGACGTAAGGGGGCAATCTCCCCCTGCTTCTCCAACCGCCTCGCACCCACTAAGCTGGGCCGTCCTGGGGCGGAGCGTTGGATGGCGGTGAATGCAGACCTGCGGCCCATCGAGGCCGGAGACAAGGATCGCATCCTGGCCTGGCGCAACTCGCCCGACGTGCGCCCCTACATGTACACCGACCACCTCATCTCGCCCGACGAGCACGCCCGCTGGTTCGCCGGCATCGACGGCGACGACACCCGCGCCTACTGGATCATCGAGCTGAACGGGGCCCCGGTCGGCCTCGCCAACCTCTACGACATCGACCGCTCCAACCAGCGCTGCGCCTGGGCCTACTACCTGGCCGACCCCGCCACCCGCGGCCTCGGCCTCGGCTCCTACGTGGAATACTGGGTGCTGCAGTACGTGTTCGAAGGCCTGAAGCTGGCCAAGCTGTGGTGCGAGGTGCTGGCCTCCAACGAACCGGTCTGGCGCCTGCACGAGACCTTCGGCTTCACCGTCGAGGCCCGCTTCCGCGGACACATCGTCAAGGGCGAGACGCGCGAAGACGTCCTCGGCCTCGGCGTCCTCGCCCCCGACTGGACCGCCCGCCGCCGCGCCATGGCCGCCCGCCTCCGCGCCAAGGGCTACGAGCCGCCGGAGTTCTGACCCTGCGTCCTTCGAGACGGTCGCTGCGCGACCTCCTCAGGATGACGAGGGTGGGTGCTCTCAAATACCTCGTTATCCTGAGGAGCCAGCGAACGCGGGCGTCTCCAAGCACGCACGCTACCGCAGCAGCCCCAGCATCGCCTGCGCCACCCGCTCCGCCCCGCGCCCGTCGCACAGCTCGCTCGACCGGTTGCAGAGCGCCCAGCGCAGCTCCCGATCCGCCACCAGACGGTCCCACGCCTCCGTCAGCGCGGTCTCAAACCCCGCATCCCGCGCATCCAGCGCCAGCACCGCGCCCGCTTCGCCCAAGCGCCCGACCATCTCGGCCTGGTTGTCCGCCAGCACCGCCGTCACACTCGGCAACCCCAGGCAGGCGCGCTCCCAGACGCTCGATCCGCCGGCGCCGATGGCGATGTCGGCGTCCGCGGCCAGGCTGGCCATGTCGGACGCATCGAGGTGGAGGCGCACCCGCCGGTCGTGGCCGGCCAGGGCGCTCACCGCCTCCAGGCTGGGCGCGTCCCGCCCCAGCGTCACGTCCAGCCGCACGTCCCCGAGCCGCTCGGCCAGCACCGCCACCGCCCGCGCCGCCACGCCGCCCACGTCGGTCAGCCCGAACGACACCAGCGCCCGCCGCACCGGTTCGTGCCGGGCGCGCCGGCTGAGCGCACGGGGCCGCGCCTGCACGAATTCCGCCCGCACAAGCGCATGGTCCGGCCCCACCAGCGTCATGCAGGCGTCGTCGACCAGCTCCCCATAGTGTTCTCGACGCCGCCCGAAACCCGGGTCCACCAGCAGGTCGCAGGCATGCGGCCGGTTGGCGAGATCGTCGAGCACCGCCACGCGCCGTCCGGCGCCCCGCAGCGCCGTCTCCTCCGCCGTCCCGGCGCCATAGTGATCCACCACCACCATGTCGGCCTGGAAGCGGTCGGCGAACTCCCGGCCCCACTTCACCAGGCCGGTCAGATCCTCGGCGGCGATCATCGCCAGCAGCGTCTCCTCGGGCCATCCGAACCGGCGCAGGATCGGGGCCGCCGCCCGCGACTCCACGAACGCGCATTCGGCGCCATGCGCCGCCAGCGCCCGGGCCAGGGTCAGGCAGCGCACCACGTGCCCGCCGCCCACCTCGGGCCCGGCGTCGGCGAGGAACAGGATACGTGGGCCTGAAGTCATGCTTGACGGTCGCCTTGGCCGGAATCGACGCTACATATAGCCATCATGGCTGACACGTCTCTCGACACATCTTCGGCGCCGCGCCAGGTCCGTTGCCTGATCATCGGCTCGGGCCCGGCCGGCTACTCCGCGGCGGTCTACGCGGCCCGCGCCCTGCTTCACCCGGTCCTGATCGCCGGCCTGACGCCGGGGGGCCAGCTGACCATCACCACCGACGTGGAGAACTACCCCGGCTTCGCCGAGGTGATCCAGGGTCCGTGGCTGATGGAGCAGATGAAGGCCCAGGCCGAGCACGTCGGCACGGAGTTCGTCAGCGACATCGTCACCTCCGCCGACCTCTCGCAGGCCCCCTTCAGGATCGAATGCGACAGCGGCCAGGTGTGGCTGGCCGAGACCCTGATCATTGCCACCGGCGCCCAGGCCAAGTGGCTCGGCCTGCCCAGCGAGACCAAGTTTCAGGGCTTCGGGGTCTCGGCCTGCGCCACCTGCGACGGCTTCTTCTACCGCGGCAAGCAGGTGGTGGTGGCGGGCGGCGGCAACACCGCCGTCGAGGAGGCTCTGTTCCTCACCAACTTCGCCTCCAAGGTGACCCTGGTCCACCGCCGCGACGAGCTGCGCGCCGAGAAGATCCTGCAGGAGCGCCTGTTCGCCCACCCGAAGATCGAGGTGGTCTGGGACCATGTGATCGAGGAGGTGCTGGGAACCACCGATCCGCATGGCGTCACCGGCGTGCGCCTCGTCCACGCCAGGACCGGCGAGCCGCGCGAGATCGCCTGCGACGGCTTCTTCGTCGCCATCGGCCACGCGCCTGCCTCCGAGCTGTTCAAGGGCCAGCTGGAGATGGACGCGGCGGGCTACCTGAAGGTCAAGCGCGGCACGGCCTCGACCGCGATCCACGGCGTCTACGCCGCCGGCGACGTCACCGACGACGTCTACCGCCAGGCCGTCACCGCCGCCGGCATGGGCTGCATGGCCGCCCTGGAAGCCGTCCGCTACCTCGCCGAAAAGGACCACGACGCCGCCCACCGTCACATGACCCACGCAGAATCCAAGAAGATCGGCGTCTGGTAGCTTCTCCTCCCCCGTCCCGCAGAGGACGGGGGAGGTGGATCGTCGACCCCGGACTTGCTCCGGGGGCGGCGAGACGGAGGGGGCGCAAGGCGGCGCGCCAACTGCCTGAAGTCAGCGCCCCTGCCCCGCGCCCCCTCCACCGCTTCGCGGTCCCCTCCCCCGTTGCGCTGCGCTTCACGGGGAAGGAGAAATCCCCCCATGTCCGACATCTTCACCCGCGTCGACGGCTACATCTTCACCCGCGTCGACGGCTACATCGACGCCCTGTTCGCTCCGCCCGACCCGGCGCTCGACTTCGCCCTCGCCGAGGCCCGCCGCGCCGGCCTGCCCGAGATCCAGGTCTCCGCCGGCCAGGGCAAGCTGCTCTATCTCCTCGCGAAACTCACCGGCGCCCGCCGCATGCTGGAGATCGGCGCGCTGGGCGGCTACTCGACCGTCTGGCTCGCCCGCGCCCTCCCCGACGGTGGCCGGCTGGTAACCCTGGAGGTCGACCCCGCCCACGCCCGCGTCGCCACCGCCAGCCTCCAGCACGCCGGCCTCGCCGCGAGGACCGAGGTCGTGGTCGGCCCCGCCCTCGCCACCCTGCCGGGCGTCCGCGAGCGCGCCGACGCGCCGTTCGACCTCGTCTTCCTCGACGCCGACAAGGTCAACTACCTCGCCTATCTCGCTGAAATCATGAAGGTTGTCCGTGGCGGCACGCTGATCCTGGCCGACAACGTGATCCGCAAGGGCGCCGTCCTTGATCCGCCGCCGGACGATCCCTCCGCCATCGCCGCCCGCGCCTTCAACGCTGCGCTCGCCGCCGACCCGCGGCTGGAATCCATCGTCGTCCAGCAGGTCGGCGTCAAAGGCCACGACGGCCTCGCCATCGCCCGGGTGAAATAACCCTGCAACATCCCCCCTTCCGTCCACGCCCGACCTGGCGCTAACTCGCCTGCGGCGAAGCTTGAGGGTGCGGCGCGATGTTTCCGGGCTGGGGCGACTTCTTCTTCCTGATCGGCTCGGCCGCGGCCGGCCTCGTCGGCCTGCTGTTCGTGGTCGTGACCCTGACCGCCGGCACCGAGCGATCCCAGGCTCTGCGCGGCACGGCGCTCTACTTCAGTCCGACGCTCGGCCTCTTCGGCGTCGCCCTGTTCGCCAGCGCCCTGGTCCTCCCGCCCGCCATACCGGTCTGGCTCACCGCCCTCGCGCTCGTCCTCGTCGCCGCGGCCGGGATCGGCTACGCGATCCGCTCGCACCGGGGCATCAGCAGTTTCCGGCCCCAGGCCGAGCCGCCGCACTGGTCCGACGCCTGGTTCTACGCCATCTGCCCGGGGGTGATTTACCTGGGCCTGGCCGGCAGCGCCGCGACGCTCGTCACCCGCGCCAGCTGCGCGCCGATCGCCTTCAGTGTGGTTCTGCTGGCGATGCTGTTCATGGGTATTCGCAATGCCTGGGACCTGGTCACCTGGATCGCCCCGGGCAGGCCCGGCGCGCCGTCGCCTGACGGCGATGCGCAATCCTGACGCCGTGACCGGAACGCCCGGCCCGGACGACCACTTCGACGCGCCCATCGCCGCCGGCTACGACCGTGCGCACGCCGCGATCTCGACGCCCGAGGCCGTGGCTCCGGCCATCGATTTCCTGGCGGGGCTCGCCGGCGCGGGCCCGGCCCTGGAACTCGGCGTCGGCACTGGCCGCATCGCCCTCCCCCTGGCTGCCCGCGGCGTCCCCGTCCACGGCATCGAGCTGTCCCAGGCCATGGCCGACCGGCTGGCGGCCAAGCCGGGCGGCGCGTCCATCGGCGTGACCCTCGGCGACTTCGCCGCCGCCCGGGTCGAGGGCCGCTTCTCCCTCGCCTACCTGGTCTTCAACACGATCATGAACCTGACCTCGCAGGACGCCCAGGTCGCCTGCTTCCACAACGTCGCCGACCACCTGGAGCCCGGCGGATGCTTCGTGATCGAGGTCATCGTGCCCCAACTGCAGCGCCTGCCGCCCGGGCAGGTCATGCATCCGTTCCACGTCGGCGAGAGCTACTGGGGGCTGGACGAGTACGACGTCGTCACCCAGCGCGTGACGTCGCATCACCTGACCTTTGCGGGCGACAAGGTGCGCCGTCGGTCCCTCCCCTTCCGCTACGTCTGGCCGTCCGAGCTCGACCTCATGGCGCGCCTCGCCGGCATGACCCTGCGCGAGCGCTGGGGAGGCTGGAACCGGGAGCCGTTTACCGCCGAGAGCCGGCAGCACGTGTCGGTCTGGGAGACGCCCCGCTGATCGTCCCGGACCTGATCCTCAACGTCCGCGACCTCTGGCGCCGGCGAAGTTGACGGCCTTGGTCCCTTCCGCCCTCGCGGGAGAAGGACCGACCAGACATGACTCAGAACGGAACCGACGGGTCCGGCCTGGGCGGCGGCGCTGCGCTGATCTGCACGGACGCGGGCGTCGACGCCGTCGTGGCCGCGGGCGCGACCGGCGCCGCGAGGCTGGTCACCCCCGACACCCTGCGCCGCCCCGGCAGGCCGGTGCTGGCCGCGATCGCCACCGTCGGCCCCGCGGTCCCGGGGCTCGGCGCCGGCGCGGCCTCTCCCGGCGCCGGAGGCTTGGCCGGCAGCAGGCTGGCCGGCGGCCCGGCCATCGACACCCGCAGCTCGCCACCGCGGTAATGCGCGGTCAGCCCCTGCGCCCCGAACGGCCCCGGATAGCGGTAGAAGATGTGCGCCCCGATCTGCCCGATCTTGAACATCTCGGGGGCCCAGGCCGGAAAGACGTAGTCGGCGTGATAGTGCGTGGCCGTGCCGACCTGCTTCTCCACGGCGCCGTCCAGCGCCGCCTTGGCCACCGCCTCGGCCCGCTGCCAGAACGGGGCGATCGGCGGCCGCTCGCGCGAACCGTCGCAGGCGAACGAGAACTGGCAGCCCGGCGCCTGTGACCCCTGGTAGACCACCCCGCACACCGACTTCGGGAAGTCCGGATGGCGGACGCGGTTCAGCACCGTCTGCGCCACCGCGGCCTGCCCCGACTTCGGCTCCAGCGCGGCCTCGTAGTAGATCGCCTGGGTCAGGCAGAGCAGCGCGCGCGCCCGCTCCGGACCCGAACCGGCCAGGTAGAATGGCTGCGCGGCCGCGAGGTCGAGGCCGCCCGGCAGCGCGGCATTGATCTTGCGCGCGTCCCCCTGATCCAGCGCCCGCATCGCCAGGCCTGGGGGGCGCGCCAGCGCCAGCACGGTCCAGCCGCGCGGCCGGCTCCACAGGTCCGCATGCGGCGCCGGGTCGAACCGGCGCGCCAGCTTCAGGCTCGCGGGGTCCATCCGCCCTTCCAGACGAAGGCGACCCTGCAGGTCGAGGTCCCCCGCGCTGGCGACGATCCGCGCCAGATCGAGCTTGGGCGGCGGCGCGCCGCAACCGGCCAACGCCAGAAGCGCAGCCGCCGCCACCCCCACACACCTTCGCTTGATCATCGGCGTCGCCTCGGACCCTTCCCGGGACGACGCCGCCCCACGATCGGCCAAAACGCCCGGCCGCTGCGATCGGTTCACGTGGGTCTGCAGATTTCGTCAGCGAAACCTTCTAAAGTCATGCTTGGAAACGATTTTCTGGGTGGACGATTGGCCGTCGCGAAGGCCGGCCTCAAAAAACTTTTACGCAGGACTTCACGAGGCGCGGGCCGGGGTCTATATGTGCTGGGCCACTTATGCTCAGTTTTAGCATAAGGCGGGAGCGCCGGCCCTTTCCGGCGTTTCTTAAGGCCCAAGAAATGCTCACTTTGAGCATAAGGTAGGAGGAGGCCATGGCGGACGGATCCCTGACTCTGGAGTTCACTCCGGAGGTGGAAGCCCTCACCGCGCCGCTCTGGGAGAAGGTCCGCACCCGGATCACCCCCCTGGAATGGCGCCTCCAGGCCCCGCTGATCGCCGAGATCAACCGCCTGAAGCGGGAAAAGAACGCGGTCATCCTGGCCCACAACTACATGACACCGGAGATCTTCCACGGCGTCGGCGACTACGTCGGCGACAGCCTGGGCCTCGCCCGCGAGGCGGCCCGCAGCGATGCGAAGATCATCGTGCAGGCCGGCGTGCACTTCATGGCCGAGACCTCCAAGGTGCTCTGCCCCGACAAGCTGGTGCTGATCCCGGACCTGCGCGCCGGCTGCTCCCTGGCCTCTTCGATCACCGCCGCAGATGTGCGCCTGATCCGCCAGCGCTACCCAGGCGTGCCGGTGGTGACCTACGTCAACACCACCGCCGAGGTGAAGGCCGAGACCGACATCTGCTGCACCAGCGCCAACGCCGTGCAGGTGGTGGAGGCCGCCGCCCGGGAAGCCGGGACCGACCGCGTCATCCTGCTGCCGGACGAGTTCCTAGCCCGCAACGTGGCGCGCCAGACCGACATCCGGATCATCGCCTGGCAAGGCCGCTGCGAAGTGCACGAGCGCTTCAACGCCGAGGACATCGCCGCGGTCCGGGAGTCCTGGCCGAACGCCGAGATCCTCGCCCATCCCGAATGCCCCGCCGAGGTGCTGGAGCTGGCCGACTTCGCCGGCTCCACCTCCGCCATGAGCGACTACGTGATCCGCCGCCAGCCGAAACAGGTCGTGCTGATCACCGAATGCTCCATGGCCGACAACATCTCCGCCGAGGCGCCCAACACGGAATTCGTGCGTCCCTGCAATCTCTGCCCGCACATGAAGCGGATCACCCTGGAGAACATCCACGAGGCGTTGCTCCGCGAGCGTTTCGAGGTGACTGTGGATAAGTCGGTGGCGGATCGGGCGCGCTTGGCCGTGCAGCGGATGATCGACCTGCCCCCGCCGGCAATCCCGGCGCGCTATGACCTAGTCAAGGCGCGCCATCACGTGGACGTCGAATTGATCTGAGGACCAGGATGCGCCGGGCAAAAGTGGTTGTGGCCGACATCACCACCCTGAAGGTGGACGCGATCGTCAATGCCGCCAACTCGACGCTGCTCGGGGGCGGCGGCGTCGACGGCGCGATCCACCGCGCCGCCGGGCCCGACCTGCTGAAGGAATGCCGCGCGCTTGGCGGCTGCGAACCCGGCCAGGCCAAGATCACCGCCGGCTACCGCCTGCCCGCCGCCAACATCATCCACACCGTCGGACCCATCTGGTACGGCGGCGACGAGGGCGAGGAACACGTCCTGGCCAGCTGCTACCGCAACGCCCTCGCCCTGGCCCAGATCCGCCGCCTGCGCGAAGTGGCTTTCCCGGCGATCTCCACCGGCGTGTTCGGCTTCCCGCCGGACCTTGCCGCCAAGATCGCCGTGCGCGAAGTCCGCCAGTTCCTGGCCGCCGACGTCGAGTTCGGCGAGGTGATCTTCTGCTGCTTCAGCGAGCCCGTCGCCGAGCTGCATCGGGCGGCGATCGAGGCCGGCGATGGCTGAGACCCCGTTCGTCTCCCCCTGGGCCGACCCCCCGGCCACACCCGCGCCGCCGGCCCCCCCGGCCGCGCCACGCGCGCCCTCGCTGATCGTCAACCTGCTGTCGACCGCGCTGCTGTTCGCATGGCTGGGCTGGCAGATGGGCTGGATCTGGGGTCTGGCCGGCGTGGTGGGCGTGTTCGTGCACGAATTCGGCCACGTGCTGGTGATCAACGCGCTGGGTTTCGGGCCCAGCCGGATCCGCATCATCCCCTTCCTGGGCGGGGCGGCCACCATGCCGCGGCTGCCGGACACAGAGTTCAAGGGCGTGCTGATCTCGCTCGCCGGGCCGGCGTTCGGGATGATCGCCGCCCTGCCCTTCTTCGCCGCGGCCTGGGCCACGCATGATCCGCAATGGCTGGGCGGCGCCTTCTTCGTCGGCGCGCTCAACCTGATCAACCTGATCCCCTCGCCGCCCCTGGACGGGGCCAAGGCGCTCGGCCCGCCCCTGGCGCGCATCCACCCCCTGCTCGAGCGGTTCGCCCTGGCGGCCGTGGGCGCCGCGGCGGTGGTCTGGATGTTCAGCCGCGGCTCGCTCATCGCGCCGATCTTCATCGGCCTGGGCACGTTCGCCCTGCTGCGCTCCTCGCGTCTGCGCCCCGCCGCCCGCCGCCTTTCCTGGGGCGAGTGGGCTGCGTCCCTCGGTCTCTACGTCGCCGTGACCGGCCTCTGCGCCGCCGGCGCGGTGCTCGCCCTGCCGGGCGTGCGGCTCATCGGCCCGCTCCAGTTCCTGGGCCTTTCCGGAGGTCACTCATGACCGACCGCCAAAAGTTCGACGGTGTCCTCGTAGTGGGCGCGGGCCTGGCCGGCCTCTCGGCGGCCCTGGCCGCGGCCCCCCGCAAGGCCCTGGTGCTCACTGCCGCACCGCTCGGCGAAGGCTGCTCCTCGGCCTGGGCCCAGGGCGGCATGGCCGCGGCCCTGTCCCCGGGCGACGCGCCAGAGCTCCACGCCGCCGACACCATCGCCGCCGGCGCGGGACTTTGCGATCCCGAGGCCGTGGCCATCCTGACCCGCGAGGGCCCGGCCGCGGTCCGCCGCCTCGCCGATCTTGGCGCCCCGTTCGACCGAGCCGCCGACGGCGGCTTCGTCCAGAGCCTCGAGGCGGCCCATGGCCGCGCCCGCGTCGCCCGGGTCGGCGGCGACGGCGCCGGTCTGGCCATCATGCAGGCGGTGATCGCCGCCGTCCGCGCCGCCCCCGGCATCGAGGTGCGCGAAGGGGTGCGCATACGGCGGCTGCTCACCGACGCCTCCGGCCGGGTGCGCGGCGTGCTCGCCGCCAACCCTGACGGTCGCCTAGTCGAGATCGTCGCCCCGGCCACCGTGCTGGCCACCGGCGGCCTCGGCGGCCTCTACGCCCTGACCACCACCCCGCGCGAGGTGCGCGGCGAAGGCCTTGCCCTCGCCGCCCTGGCCGGCGCTGTGATCGCCGACGCCGAATTCGTGCAGTTCCACCCCACGGCCATGGACCTCGGCCAGGACCCGGCCCCGTTGGCCACCGAGGCCTTGCGCGGCGAGGGCGCGCGGCTGGTGAACGCGGACGGCGAACCGTTCATGAGCCGCTATCACGCCGCCGGCGAGCTCGCCCCGCGCGACGTGGTGGCCCGCGCGATCGATACCGAGCTGCGGGCCGGCCGCGGCGCCTTTCTCGACGCCCGCGCGGCGGTGGGCGAGGCCTTCCCGCACGAGTTCCCGGCCGTGTTCGCCGCCGCCATGGCCGCCGGCATCGATCCGCGCCGCCAGCTGATCCCGGTGATCCCGGCGGTGCACTACCACATGGGCGGGATCGCCGCGGACGCCTGGGGCCGCACCTCCCTGCCCGGCCTGTTCGCCGCCGGCGAATGCGCCGCCACCGGCGTCCACGGCGCCAACCGGCTGGCCTCCAACTCCCTGCTCGAGGCGGCGGTGTTCGGCGCCCGCGCGGGCCGCGCCGCCGCCAAGACCGCCGACCCGGAGACCCGCGCCCTTTCCACCGAGCCCGCGCCCGACCTGCCCGACGCCGCGCTCCAGCAGCTGCGACGGGCCATGAGCCGCGGCGCCGGCGTCACCCGCACCGCCGAGGGCCTGCGCCGGCTGCTGGCCGAGATCGCCGAGCTGGAGACAGCCCACGGCCGCGCCCTGCCCCTGGTCGCCGCCCGACTGGTCGCCGAAGGCGCCTACGCCCGCCGCGAAAGCCGCGGCGCTCACCACCGCGCCGACCACCTCGCCCTCGCCCCCACCGCCCGCCGCAGCCGCGTGATCCTCCGCCCCATGCTGGCGGAAGCGGCGGCATGACCCCCCTCCACAGCGTGGGAGAGGTGAGGTGAGGGCAAGTCCCTGCCGCCCCAGCCATGCCTGACGTCCACCCCCTCCCCGACCTCGTCATCGAGCCGATCGTGCGCGCCGCCCTGGCCGAGGACCTCGGCCGCGCCGGCGACATCACCTCGCTGGCCTGCATCGACCCCGACGCGCGCCTGACCGCCGTGTTCGCCAGCCGCGAGCGCGGCGTGGTGGCCGGCCTCGCCTGCGCCCGCCTCGCCCTCGCGGCCCTCGACCCCGCCGCCCGCTTCGCCGCCCGCGCCGCCGACGGCGACCGCGTCGCGCCCGGCGCCGTGCTGGTCGAAGTCGACGCCAACGCCCGCGCCCTGCTGTCGGCCGAGCGTGTGGCCCTGAACCTGCTCGGCCGCCTCAGCGGCGTCGCCAGCCTGACCCGGACCTACGTCGACGCCGTCGCCGGAACTGGCGCGGTCATCGTCGACACCCGCAAGACCACGCCGGGCCTGCGCGCGCTGGAGAAGTACGCCGTCCGCTGCGGCGGCGGCGTCAACCACCGCTTCGGCCTCGACGACGCGATCCTGATCAAGGACAACCACGTGGCCGCCTGCGGCGGGGTCGGCGAGGCGATCACCCGCGCCCGCGCCGTCGCCGGCCACCTGGTCAAGATCGAGGCCGAGATCGACGGCCTGGACCAGCTGGACGAGGCCCTCGCCGCCCACCCGGACGTGCTCATGCTGGACAACTTCAGCCTGCCCGACCTGCGCGAGGCGGTCGCCCGCGCCAAGGGCCGCGCAATCCTGGAGGCCTCCGGCGGCGTCAATCTCGAGACCGTCCGCGCCATCGCCGAGACCGGCGTCGACGTGATCAGCGTCGGCGCCCTGACCCACTCCGCCCGGGTGCTGGATATCGGCCTGGACTCGACACGGTGATCGCATGAAGCCTCCCCCCATGCTCCTGGCGACCTTCGCCCTGGCCTGCCTGATCACGCAGGCGGTGTCGGCGCCGATGAGCCTGAGCGGCGTGGTGGCCCTGACCAGCGGCAAGACCTTGCCGTGCGTCGCGCGTTCCCTGGATGGCCGGACGAGCTGGCCCTGCCGGATCCGCTTCAGCCGCTTTGACGGCCACAGCGGAAAGATCAGCGGCGAAGTGACATGGACCACCCTTCGCTCGATCCATGTGGTCGAGGGCGAGCTGCATGGCGGCCGGCTCAAGTTCACCGAGACCCGGGCCATCCGGCGCGGCGACGCCGAACTCAATGTCTCCTATGATCTGCAGCTGGGCGCGCGCTCGGCGGTGGGTGGATGGACCGATCGGCGCGGCCGCTCCCGCGGTCCGATGAGCATCACCCTGAGTCCCTGAGAGGGCGCCTACCCCGCCGCGGCCAGCGCGTCCTCGAGATCGCCGAGGATGTCGTCGATGTGTTCCAGGCCTACGGACAGGCGGACGTAGCCCTCCGTCACTCCGGTCGCCAGCTGCTCCTCGGGGCCGAGCTGGGAGTGGGTGGTGCTGGCCGGATGGATCGCCAGGCTGCGCGCGTCGCCGATGTTGGCCACGTGGTAGAACATCTGCAGGGCGTCGATGAACCGCCGCCCCGCCTCGCGACC
>Ga0207695_10009293_pt1 | contig 12164 bp, 1 predicted proteins | sample KBSC54metaG_FD_184354 | JGI IMG/M metagenome (GOLD analysis project Ga0207695, IMG submission 184354) | Corn rhizosphere microbial communities from Kellogg Biological Station, Michigan, USA - KBS C5-4 metaG (SPAdes) (version 2) | ecosystem: Host-associated > Plants > Roots > Rhizosphere > Soil...
AAGTTTCCTGTAACATTTATCTGCCGGGGTCACTCGCTGCATGACCTTATCACCTGTCCTCACAAAATTTGTACGAAGCGTTTCATGTCTTTGGATCAATCCGTTGACGGCCTGTTCGAATCTCCCGATATCCAGACCAGGGAACTCGTAAGGTGTGATGACAAGGGGATTGCCCTTCTTCCAGCCGGACAGGAATGTCATCTGGTTGCAGGATGCTTCGTAGAACGTTGCATCTTCCGCTGGTCCGCCGTCCTCTGCCACGGGGGTCAGCAATCCTGTTCCACCGGATATATAGCCGGCGATGGCCTCGATATTGCGCTCCAGGAAAAAGGTCCTCAGGGGGACGGTCACACCCGTTGCCTGGGTCATTCTCCTGATGATGGCCATTACTTTCAGGCTATTGCCGCCCAGCTGGAAATAGTCATCCCGGATGCCTATCGGCGCTTTGCCCAGCAGATCCTCCCATATGGCGACGAGCTTTTTTTCGATGTCGTTCCGGGGAGGTGTATATTTTTCCGTTTCGTTGTCGCCGTCCCCGACAGGGTCCGGCAGCCGCTGTCTATCGACCTTGCCGTTGGGCGTCAGCGGCAGCTCCTCCAAAAAGATGAAATGGTCCGGAAGCATATACGCAGGCAATATCTTTATCAGGCGCCCGCGGATATCGGAGACCTGTACGGCCGTATTACATACGATATATGCGAGTATTTTCTTTTCCGACCCGTCATAAGACTTCGCTGTAACAAAAGAGGCGGCAATGTCCGGGTGGTCCCTTAAAACGGCTTCGATCTCGCCTAGCTCTATACGATAGCCGCGAACTTTCACCTGGTCATCCTTACGTCCGCAGAATTCCAGGGTCCCATCAGGCAGCCATCTGCCCAGGTCCCCTGTCCTGTACATGCGTTCGCCCGGTCTGAATGGATTGGGAACGAACTTCTCCGCAGTGAGCTCAGGCCGGTGAATATATCCACGGGCCAGCCCCACACCGGAAATACATATCTCGCCTACGACCCCGATGGGGACGAGCCCCTCCCAATTGTCCAGCACGTAGACAGACGAATCACAGAATGGCTTGCCGAGGGAGACAGGTCCTTCCGTGGAAAGATCCACATGGTTCAGTACTTTGGCGATAGTGACCTCCGTTGGGCCATAGTGATTATATAACTCACATTGCTTATGATTATTCCTGATCAGCCGGACAATATCCGGTGTCAACGTTTCTCCTCCCAGGATCAGGCATTTGTTGGGAATGTATACTTTTCCGGGTCTTTGCAGGGACTTCCAATGCGATGGAACGATCTTCAGCAGATCCAGATCGCTGCCGAATATCCTGTCGGGATCAAGCAGGTCCTCCCTTGAGAAAATGTGTATCGTACCACCGATGAGAAGGGCAGTATAGATCACCGTATTGCCCAGGTCGGCAGCAATGGTGGACACCAACCCGAATGTCCTGCATGCCCGGATATTCGTCTTTTCCAAAATACCGTGGACGTAGTCTATCAATGAGGCATGGCTGACCATCACACCTTTGGGCAGCCCGGTAGAGCCGGAGGTAAAGATGACATATGCCAGGTCCTCCGGAGTTGGCCGGATGTCAGGCCGATGGATAGATGTTGTGAGGAGGCTCATCTCCTGATCCATACAAAAGACGGATCCCCTGAAATCGTCCTTTCCGGGTACATGTTCAGTAGTCGTCAGGAGTGTCGTCACTCCTGTATCCTTTAGTATAAAAGCGATCCTCGCAGCGGGCAGTTCCGGATCGATGGGAACATAGGCCGCTCCGGTCTTCAGTATGGAATATATGGCGATGATCATTTCGGCCGAACGGTCGAGCAATACGCCTACCAGGTGTCCCGGCCCTGCTTTGTGTTCTCCTGCAAGATAGTTCGCCAGCTGATTGGACTTTTGGTCCAGTGTCCTGTAGGTATAGCCGGTGTCGCCGAAGACCATTGCAAGATCGTCCGGTGTCTTCAACGCCTGCTGCCCGAAGATATCGACCACGGTATGATCGCGCGGGTAGTCACATTTCGTATCATTAAAAGCGATAAGCAGCTGATCGCGCTCATGGGGATCGAGGTACTTAAGCTGATGGATGGGTGTCTGCGGGTCGGCCAGTATGGCAGACAATAGTTGCAGGAAATGATCCGCCAGCCGTCCGATCGTCGATGGAAGATAAATGTCCGTATTGTACACCAGCTGCAGATCGATCTCATCCGCCCGTTCGACAAAGTTAAAGGAGAGATCGAATTTGCTTCCTTCGCTGGCGCCCGTGATATATTCGGAGATCCGGACCTTTTCGGGCCGGACGGTCTCGCTGGCGTACCCGGTGGCATTATTCTGCAAGGCAAGCATGACATCGAACAGAGGGCTTCGGCTGGCGTCCCATTGAAAGGGCAATTCATCCAGCAGGGTATCGAACGGATATACCTGGTGCTCATATCCTTCCAGCGTGACCTCACGCGCTATCTGCAGCAGCTCCAAAAATGTGCAGGTGGGTGAGAACCGCGTCCTCAACGCCAGCGTGTTCAGGTAAAAACCGATCTGATCATCCAGATCGGCATGGTCCCTTCCGGCAACAGGGCAGCCAATGACGAAATCCGTCTGTCCCGTATAGCGGCTCAGCAATGTGTCGAGGACCGCGAGCAATCCCATATACAGGGTGGCGTCGTTGCTGCGTACAAGCATCGTGAATGCCCGGGTGGTGGCGGCGTCCAGTTTCCTTGCCACAGAACGTCCGTTGTAAGTCTTCATCGGCGGCCGCACCTTGTCAGGTGGTAAGGCAAGCAAGGATACGCCGTCCTCAAACTGCCGGAGCCAATAGGCTTTATGTTCTTCGTACCCGGAGCCGGCCAGTTGCCGGGCCTGCCAGACAGCATAATCCTTGTACTGGATACGCAACGGAGGCAACATCGCCTCCCTGCCGTTGGACCCGGCCTCATAGCAATGCAGCAATTCAGTCATGAGCACGTTCATCGACCAGCCGTCGCAGATGATATGATGCAATACCAGGTTGAAGACCCATGTATCGTCTGTCAACTGCAGCAAAGCAACACGCATCAGAGGCCCGTTGGTCAGGTCGAAGGGGCGTTTGTTCTCACGCTGGACCCATGTGCCGGCGGCGCCCCGTGGGTCCTCTTTCCGTCTGCAATCGATATACTGAATGCCTGCCGTGATATCTTCAGCACTGAGCACGATCTGCCGGGCGCCTTCTCCTTCCACTTTCCGGAATACGGTCCTGAGGCTTTCATGACGCCGGATCAGTGTCCCGAAGGAATAGTTCAGGGCCGCCACATCCAGCTGCCCTTCGAAAAGATATACCACCGGTATATTGTATGCGCTGCTGTTGCCGTCAAGCTCGTTCAATATCCAGAGACGCCGTTGAGGGGAGGACAATGGGTAATCAGACATCCGGGCAGCCAGGGGTATGACATCGAAGGACATCCTTTGTCCCTGCCCGATCAGCCGGGCCTGTTGCCCCAGCAGGGGATTATCGAAAAGATCCCTGAGGCTAAGCCTGATCTGAAAGGTCTTGTGTATATGGCTGGCCAGTCTGTTGGCTTTCAGGCTGTGTCCGCCGAGCTCGAAGAAATTATCCTCCAGTCCAATGTGGTCCCTTTCCAGCAGGAACTCCCAGATGGCAGCCAATTCTTTTTCCCGTTTCGTGCGGGGAGCGATATAGGTTGTTCCCGACGCCAGGGAATGTTGTCCGGGGTCGGGTAATTGCTTACGGTCCAGCTTGCCGCTGGCGTTCAAAGGCAGCTTTTCCAATTGGACAAAATGGTCAGGCAGCATATAGGCTGGCAGGGTGGATTTGAGGAACGAACGTATGCCGGCCATATCCAACGGATGTTTGCTTACCAGATAAGCTACCAGACCTGCGTCACCCGTCATGCCTGTCCTGGCCAGCACCACGGCGGCAGTCACTCCTTCATATCGCTGCAGGGCGCTTTCTATCTCACCCGGCTCAATGCGGTAGCCCCTGATCTTGACCTGGTGATCCATCCTGCCCAGGAATTCTATATTCCCATCAGACAGCCACCGGCCAAGGTCTCCCGTTCGATAGATACGTTCGTCCGGCCTGTAAGGGTCAGGAGTAAATTTTTCGGAGGTCAGCGCAGGCTTGTTGAGATAGCCTCTGGCCAGCCCGATCCCTCCCAGACAGATCTGTCCCGTCACGCCCTCGGGGACGAGCCGGTCATCAGCGTCGAGGACATAGATCCTTGTATTCCAGATGGGGCGCCCGATGGGAATACGGGTATCTTCCGGCGAGGTGGCATAATAGGTTACATCCACCGAAGCTTCTGTCGGGCCATACAGGTTATGGAGGGCAGCAGCAGACCGGGTATACCATCTTCTTACAGTCCCGGCCGCCAGGGCTTCGCCGCTGGCAAATACCCGCCGCAGGCTTCGCAGATCACCGGTAATGCCGGCATCATCGAACAGGGTAACGATGAATGTTCTCAGCATACCCGGCACGAAGTGCAGACAGGTAACCTGGTGCTCCCTGATCAGGGATAATATACGTTCCGGAGAGGCTGCATCATCTTTTGGACATATCACCATTTTTGCGCCAAAGCACAATGGCATGAAGATCTCCCATACGGACACATCAAAAGTGCAATTGGTCTTTTGCAAGATGACATCGTCAGTCTCAAAATGGTAATGTCTCCACATCCACTCGATCCGGTTCACCACACCCGTATGTTCCAGGAGGCAGCCCTTCGGCTTTCCGGTAGATCCTGAGGTATAAATAGCATAGGCCAAATGATGAGGGCCGGTGATTTTTGGCAGATCGTTCCTGTCATATTTTTCTATTTCCTGCACAAATGCCTTCAGGAAATCCTCGTCCACAAGCGTTCTGCAATTACTGTCGGTCACGATATAGTCTATCCGGTCTGCCGGATATTCGGGATCGATGGGGATATAAGCGGCGCCGGATTTAAGAATGCCCAATATGGATGCGATGAGCCATTTGGTCCGCGGCAGCTTTACCCCGACAAGATCATCGGGGCGTATATCAAAGGAACTTCTCAAATAATTGCCTATCCGGTTAGCAAGCTCATTCAATTCCCGGAAGCTGACGATCTCTCCTTCACTGATGATTGCCGTTCTATCCGGCGAAAGCCGTACCTGCTGTTGGAAAAGATCGGTCAGCGTATCGTCATTGGCGTATCCGGTCTTTGTATCATTATAGGTGTCGAGCAGCCGCTTTTTTTCGGTCTCGCTGAGATAGTCCAGCTGCCTCACCGGTACATCCGGCGAAGCGGCCGCTGCCTGCATGAGGCCCGCCAAATGACCTGCCATGGTTTGGATGCCATCCCGGGTAAAGATATCCGCATTGTATTCTATCTCTATCTGAATGGCGTCGGGCAATTCTATAAAGTCGATGGTCAGATCGAATTTGCTTACTTCATTTTTTGTCCCCTGGTAAACGGAGGTCCTGACATTGGTTAGGTTCAATTCACTGCGATCATGGACGCCCATGGCATTCTGCTGGACTATCATCACATCGAAGAGCAGGCTGCGACCGGGGTCCCGTTGCAGGCGCAGTTGGCTGACCAGCTCATCGAAGGGATATGCCTGATGTTCATATGCCTCCAGTGTCACCCGCCGCACCATTGCAAGCAGATCGATAAAGCTCGCCGTCTCCGAAAAACGGGTGCGTAAAGCCAGCGTGTTGATGTAAAACCCTATCTGATCCTCCAGGTCCAGGTGATGACGTCCTGCAACAGGCGTTCCTATGACGACATCGGTTTGTCCTGTATACCGGTGGAACAAGGTATTCACCAGGGCAAGCGCACCCATGAAGAACGTACAGCCATTGGCGTGAACCAGGGCCCGGAAGGCGTCGGCCACAGGTTGTGGAACCCTGGTAATGACCGTACCGCCCCGGGAGGTCTTTATGGCCGGTCTTGGGTTACCGGCAGGCAGGTCCAATACCGGCAGTTCCCCTTCGAACTGTCTAAGCCAATAAGCGCGATGTTCCTTAAAAGCCGTATCATTCAGCTGCGCCTGCTGCCAGCTTGCATAGTCCTTGTATTGTATCCTCAGCGGCGATAATGGATCCTTCTCTCCCTTCAGAAATGTATTGTACAGCAATAGCAATTCGCTTACCAGGATATTCATGGACCAGCCGTCGCTGATGATATGATGCATGACATATACGAATATCCACCGGTCGCTGTCCATCTGGTACAGAGCCGCACGCAACAAAGGACCTTCCGCCAGATCGAATGACCGGTGGATAGTCCTGCGTATTTCTTCGGCGACAACCGCATCGGCATTCGCAGTCTTTCCAAGGTCCCTGTATTCCAGTACAAAACCGCATTGCGCGGGTGTTTGGACAACCTGGCGTATATCACCTTCCTCATTTTCCGTAAAGACGGTCCGTAGTATCTCATGCCGTTGGATCAATGTGTCAAAGGCCAGCGTTAACACGTGCATGTCCAGGCAGCCATCGAACACATATACGCCGGGCAGATTGTAGGCATTTCCGCCTTCCCCCAGCTTATGACCGAGATACAGTCTCCGTTGGGACGAGGATACAGGATAGTCCGGCGACGGTGCGGCGGCGGGGATATGAGATTCCCTTGTATAGCTGACCTTCTTCAGGAAGTCCACTATACCTTGCTTATTATGTTTTATCTCGCTGAGGACGGTGGCCGGCAATTGTTCTCCATCATAACTGATCTCCAGGTCGTTGTCCAGCAAGGCAAGGTCGATGTTGTTGTCCCTGAGACGATTGATCAGCAGTAAGATATCTTTTTGCCCGCCCGTGGCTGTAGATAATGACATCAGATTACTATTTTTGAAGACCTGGCGGAGCTTGCAGCCATCGACTTCAGGCCGCTGATGAATTCCGCCAGTTTTGCGATCTTATCGTTTTGAAAGAAGTCTGTCAAAGTAAGATTGAGGTCAAATTCATTTTTTATTCTTTTCAGCAGCATCATAGCTTTCAGGGAATCTCCTCCCAGCTCGAAGAAGCTGTCGGCTGTGCCGATGCCGGCTATGCCGAAGAAGCTTTCGAACAGCTGCACCAGCCTGGTCTCCGTCTCTCCCTCCGGCGCCGCATATCCCGTCGATAACCGGGGCCGTTCCACCTTCTCTCTCTCCTCTTGCTTCTGCTGCCGGTCATCATCCAGGTACGCCTCCTTCTTCTGCTCATACACCCGGTAGATCCGTTGCGACAGGTCTTCCACCGACTGGATCAGCACAGGGCTGTCCTTTTGCCCCAGGCTCCACTCAAACAATGCCGTCAGCTCTTCCGGCTTCAATGAAAATCGTGCAGGACCGCTCTCCTTGCGGATGTCCTCTTTTGTGAACACCAGCCCGCCCAGCCCTATCGTCCGCCAGCCGGTCAGCTCCCGGGCCTTCGACAAAATAAAATGATCCATGTACAGGTTCGCCGACGCATACGAACCAAAACCCAATCCTCCCAGCACCGTCGATAAGCTCGAGGTGATCCAGACAAAGTCCGGACGGCGTCCTGCAAATGTCCGGTACAGCTGGCCGATGCCCTTTACCTTGGGTCCCAGCATCCGTATCGTCCGGTCAACGGTCATATCTTCCACCAGCTCAAAATGATCGTCATCCAATACGCCTGCCGTGTGGATCACCCCATCTATGCGGCCTGCCCACCGCTCCATCTCCGCTATCGCCTCCTCCCAGTCCTCCTGCTCCGTCACGTCCGCTTTAAAATATCTTACCCGTCCACCCATGGCGCGCAAAGCCTCGTACCTGGACAGCCTGTCTGCCGTCAATCCGCCAGGCTCCTGCCTGCCCGTCACCAGCACGGTGGCCTTATAGTTCTTCAGCAAATGACTGCTCAGGACAAAACCCACATTGCCCAACCCGCCTGTTACCAGGTACACACCTCCTTCGCGAAGCGCTCCTGCCGGCGTCTCCACTTCCAGGGTGTTCCGCTGAAAGTCCTGCACCCAGCGATGACCGTGCCGCAATGCCACTATCCGCTGCTGCCCTCCCACATTATTCCTGATCTCCCTGACCAGCTCCGGTTGGTACTGTTCGCCCGGCGCCGCTGCCGGCAGATCGATGTTACAGCACGTCACTGAATATTCCTGTGGAAGCACATTGACCAGGCCCAGCAGCAAGGATTGCACATGGCTGCCTCTCTCTATTCCCATCACGCGGTGCAGCTCGCAGGTCAGTACCGTTATCCGTTTGTCCTTCAACCGGCCTGCTTCCAGCAGCGATTGGACCACATAGACCAGTCCAAAATAACACCGGCACAATCCCTGGTCCTCTTCTTCCAGCTCCAGCTCCTGTACACCTATCCCCCATCCATATACGATGTCGGTCACCTCCATCCCTTCCTCCAGCAACTCTTCCACCAGCCGTTCATATTGCAAAGGATCACAGGGATCCAGGATATAGCTGTCTGTTCCCAGTCGCAGGTACTCCGTACCCATGTCTGCTACTATCACCTCCTGCCCCGCTGCACGCAGCTCCTGCTGCAAAAGAGCGCAGGGCTCTCCGGAGGAAAACAGCAAATAGCACCGCTGCCCTTCCGGCGCTTCCTCCTCCCTCCGCAATGCCCGCTTCCACGAAGGATAATATATCCAGTCCTTTAAACCCTGGTTCGTTGTTCTATCATGCAATCCCGATAGCAGACGACCTTCAAAAGGATCGACTTCGACGGGGTATATCACCGGTTCAAAAGCATAGGTCGGCAGGGGTATCTTGTTGCGTCTTTCCTTTCCATAATAACCTGACCAGTCCACATTTACTCCCTGCGACCATAGCCGGCCGATGCTCTCTGTCAGATGATGCTGATCGTCCTGCTTCTCTTTTACCGTCCGCATCAGCTGCACCGGCAGCATACCCGATGCTTTCTCCTGCTGACGCAACAGTCCTGTCAATGAACGACCGGGGCCCACCTCCACAAATACCAGCGGCCCTTCCTGTTCCAATAACGTCTGCAAGCCTTGTGAAAATCGTACCGTTCCCCGCATGTGACGAACCCAATAGGCCGGGGAGCCCGCTTCCCCGTTCTCTATGAACCGGCCTGTCTCATTTGAAATGAACGACCCCTTTATCTCTCCAAATCTGACTTGCTCCAATGCCCGGCTGAACGGCTCCAGGATCCCCTCCTGCATCCATGAATGGAATGCATGTGATGTATGCAGCTTTACATACCCTATCCCCTCTTTGTCCAGTTGCGCCATCAACGCCTCTATCGCCTCCAGGTCCCCTGACAGCACTACCTGTTCCGGTCCGTTCTCCGCCGCCAGCGACAACCGCCCGTTCATATACACCTGCACCGCTGTGGCCGTCAATGGTATGCTCAGCATCGCCCCCCGCTCCACGCCATTCATCAATGCACCCCGGTGCATCACCATCCGCAGGCCGTCCTCAAAGCTGAATACACCGCTCAAACAAGCCGCCACATATTCCCCAATGCTGTGACCGATCATGTATTGCGCTTCGATCCCCATCGACCGCAGCAGCATTGCCAGCGCATATTCCACCAGGAACAGCAACGGCTGTGTATATCTTGTCTCGTTGATCTTCTCCTGCTCACGCCCGTACAACACTTCCCGGAATGATTCCCCGCTCATCGACTCCAGCAGGGACAATCCCTCCTCCATCACTGCCCGGAATACAGGCTCCTGCCCGTACAGGTCACGGCCCATCCCTCCATATTGAGCGCCCTGGCCGGAGAACATGAACACTACTCCCGGACGTCTATCCGGCGTACGGCCGATGCCTTCCTTCAACCGTCCCGACCGCAACAACCCGAGTAGCTCTTCCCGGTCCCTGAAGGCGGTCGACTGCCGGTACGCAAACTCCTTGCGGCATGTTTGCAGCGTATAGCTCATGTCCGCCAGGTTCACGCCTTCTTCCTCTTCCAGAAAAGACTGCAGCCGATCCAGGTACCGTATCACCGATTGCTCCGTCCTGGCCGAGACCGTCAGCAAATGGCTGGCCCGGCCCGCATCTCCCGCCTCTCGTTCCGGCGCCTCTTCCAGCACCGCATGTGCATTGGTGCCGCCGATGCCCAGGGAGCTCACTCCCGCCCGCAAAGGACCGTCTCCACTGCGCCGCCATTCCCGCAACGAGGTGTTCACATAGAAGGGGCCTGCCCCAAAATCGATCTCGGGGTTCGCCTCCCGGTAATGCAGGCTCGCCGGCAGCTGCCGGTGTTGAAGGCTCAGCGCTGTCTTGATCAGACCCGCCACGCCTGCCGCTGTATCCAGGTGACCTATGTTCGTCTTCACAGAACCAATCGCACAGGTATGATGTTTGTCATGATCAAATGCAATGTTGAGCGCTTCCACTTCAATAGGATCGCCCAGTCTCGTTGCCGTGCCATGCGCCTCGACGTAAGTGATACTTTGCGGAGTGACCCTGGCAAATTTGTGCGCTTTCCGGATGCAGTCCACCTGCCCTTCGACGCTAACTGCTGCAAACCCTACCTTTCCGCTGCCATCGTTATTGACAGCGCTTCCCTTGATAACGGCATAAATGTGATCGTTATCCCGTATGGCATCCTGCAATCTCCGCAACACGACGACACCGGCGCCTTCCGACCCCACTGTTCCGCTGGCATCCTTATCAAAGGTCCGGCAATGACCATCTTTGGAGAAGATCATCCCATCCTGGTAAAAGTATCCCAGCTGGACCTCACTGTTCAGTGTTATACCGCCGGCCAGCATTACGTTCGCCTCGCCGAATAAAAGGCTTCTGCAGGCCATATTTACTGCCACCAGCGAAGTGGAGCAGGTTGTATTGATCGCAACCACCGGCCCTCTCAGGTTTAATTTATAAGATAAAAGACTGGCGAGAAAGTCTTTATTATTGATAGTATTGAGGCTAAAGCTATCCATCCCGACCGAATGGTTTTTCAACCTGGAGTAAAGTTTCCAGTTGGAATCTTCTCCGGCGCCGAGATAGATCCCGATAGGTCCTTTGGAAGATTCGGAATTGTAGCCTGCGTCTTCCAACGCTTCCCACACACATTCATGTATCCAGCGATGCACAGGGTTCATGAGGCCGGCCTCCAGCGGAGTATAATCAAAAAAGGCGGCATCGAAAGCATCCTTATCCTTCAATCCGGATATTACGGGGATATAACTTTTATTCCCGATGGTGTCCTCGTCAATACCGAGGGCTATCAACTGTTCGCGCGGCATAAAATGCGTGCATTCCACCCCGTTCGCCAGGTTCTTCCAGTACTCCCGCCAGTTGGCAGCCCCGGGTACACGACAAGCTATCCCTACGATGGCAATCTCGAACCCGGTGTATTTTCTATCGCTCTTCATTGAGTTCGTTATTTAACAAGCTGAATGTTTCATCCATAACATTGACCGAAAGATCCATTTCCTGTGTCGAAGCTTTTGTGGTCAGCGGCGCGCTGCCGGCCAGGTATTCTGCCAATGCACCGATGGTAGCGTATCTGAATGCCGTGGCCACTGTGATCTTTTTGCCAATGGTCTTTTCGATCATGGCGACCATTTTAACGATCCTGATGGAGTTGCCTCCGGCGTCAAAGAAATTGTCTGTTATACCAATGCCTTCCTTGCCCAGCAGCTCCTCCCATATCGAGACCAGCTGCGCTTCAATGGTGTTGCGGGGGGATACATACGTTACTCCCGATGTCCCCGCACCTTCCGGCTCCGGCAGACGGCGTTTGTCGATCTTGCCGTTGGGTGTCAGCGGCCACTCCTGCACCTGTACAAAATGCGATGGCACCATGTAGCCCGGCACACGGCCCGACAGCCAGCTCCGCAGCGCTGCTGCCGATAAAGCCTCCCTGCCTATCACATAGGCCACCAGCTCCTTCTCTCCGCCTCCCGGCACTGTCCGTGCCAGCACCAGCACATCTTCCACCTCCGGATGAATCCGTAGCACCGACTCGATCTCTCCCAGCTCGATGCGATAGCCTCGTATCTTTACCTGGTCGTCACGACGACCTATGAATACTAAATTGCCGTCCGGCTGCCACCTGCCGATATCACCCGTCCGGTACATCCGGCCGCCGGCGCAGAACGGGTCGGCCACAAACTTCGAGGCCGTCAGCTCCGCATTGTGCAAATAGCCCCGACCTACCCCCGCGCCTCCTATGCAGATCTCGCCCGCAACACCTACCGGGCATAGCTCTCCTTCCTCCGTCAATACATATACCCGCGTCCCGGCTATCGGACGAC
>Ga0207695_10009294_pt1 | contig 12164 bp, 9 predicted proteins | sample KBSC54metaG_FD_184354 | JGI IMG/M metagenome (GOLD analysis project Ga0207695, IMG submission 184354) | Corn rhizosphere microbial communities from Kellogg Biological Station, Michigan, USA - KBS C5-4 metaG (SPAdes) (version 2) | ecosystem: Host-associated > Plants > Roots > Rhizosphere > Soil...
GTGAGATAGAAGAGGGCGTCGCCATAGAGGATGTATTTCAGCACCGACACGTCGGGTCCTTTGTATTTCACGATGGCCAGGTAGAAAGTGGGGTCGGTGGTATTGTTGGTGAAGCCGAAGACCTCGATGGGGTCTCCGCCTGCGATATTGTCCGCACCGCCGACGGCCATTATTTCTCCCATTGAGTTCAGGAGGTAGATGTCAAAGTCGGTCTGGGCGCCGACGCCGCTGGCTGAGAAGGATGACTGGTCCCACTGGAAGGAGGTGATCATGGTTCCTCCGGGCGGGATATAGATGGGTTGGAGGATCCGGACAGGGTCGCCGGGGGCGGCGAAGTTGTGCGCGGTCCCGGCTGTGGGTCCGAAGGGAGATATCGTGGTGGGGCGGTAGTCGCTGGTGTAGCTGCGGATGCTGTTGTTGCCGGCGGCGGAAAAATAGGCTACACCCTGTTGTTTGGCCTGGTCGACGGCCTGGGCGATGATGCCGTCCTGGAAGAAGGGTTCGGCATAATAGAATACGTCGTCGGCGATGACCTGGCAGCCGGCGTTGGCGAGTTTCAGGATGCCGTTGGCGAAATCGGCCTGGCCGTTGTTGGCGGTATGGAAGGCGAGGCTGGCTGCGGGCGCCACGTCGTGGACGATCTCCATCATGGCGCGGCCTTCGTCTGTGCCGCCGGAGTCGAGGTCAGAAAGGACCTGGACGGGTGTTTTGAAGTTCTGGGGGTTGCCGGGGCCGGGGAGTTCGCCGTGTGCTACGCCGGTGGCGGCGCCATGGAGGTTGTCGTAGCTGTCGGAGAGAACGCCCACTTTTACGCCTTTTCCTTCAATGTGCCCTTTTTTTCGGGCGAGGTAGGACAGTTGTGCGGTGTCGCCCTGGCTGATGACCATGGGGACCGGTTTGACTGCGTGGAGCGGGCGGTAGGCCGGGCGGGTATACCTGATCGACGCGCTCCCTTCCAATTGGGGTAGAGTCGCGATGGGGGCGAGGGCGGAGATCATCCGGCCGTATACTGAGATGATGGTGGCGCCTGCCTTCTTTAGTTCGGCTTTGGCCGTAGCGATATCGTCTTTTGCCGTCACGTCGACGACGACCTTGTCGCCTTTTATCTGCATGAACTTGCTGAAATATTCAGTGGATTTTGTTGGTTGTGTGAAGGATTGCGCGATTTTGGTTCGGGGTTTTTGCCAGTTGGAGGAGAGGTCTTTGAGGTCCTGGCTGAGGTTGGAGGAAGTTTTTTGGGATTGTGTTCCGATGGTTCCATTGAAGGCAGGGTCTCCTTTTATCTGGGCGTTGGTCGATTGGGCACAAAAAAGGATAAGCGGCAGTAGTACCGCTGAAAAGGGCTGTAGAAGTGATTTCATAAATAGTTGTTTTGACGCGAATAGAAGTTAGTACAAAAAAAAGCGGGCCAGAAACTTAAATCAGGCCCCGCTGTTTTATACCCAAATGCCCTGTGGATTTGTGTGGACTATTTGCCCCAGGTGAGTTCGGTAACTGGGTTACTGTGGTTCTGATGAATCTGTTTTGCAGCGAGTTGGTAGGATCCGTCTTCGTATACCGGGGCTGCCTGGAGGAGGAGGGGGTATATCTCGTCCTTGTTGTAGCCGCTGATCTGTTCGTAGTCCCATTTCTTTTCGCCGAGGGCGTAGGGCAGGATCCAGTCGAGTGCTGTGCGGATATTGCCGTTCTGTTTGTTGGAGTAGGTCCAGAGATCGACGTCTGCGCGGCGGGCGAGCCTGGCGAGGGTGAAGAAGGCCTGCAGGTTGTAGGTACTATAGTGGAGGCCGTTAGTACGGGCGAGTTCTTCCTGCATCCTGCCGTCACCTGCGATCTGGTGTTCCATTTTTCCCTTGCCTTCTTCTGCGAGCTGTCTGGCGGTGGCGTTGTCGCCGGTGAAGAGGGCGAAGTCGGTGGCCTGCGCGAGGTACCAGGTGCCGTGGTTGTTGGCGGCGGCGTGTTCTTCCCTGCCGTTCTTGCTGGTGAGCATCCAGTGCAGATACCGGGCGTACCAGTCGTGCAGGGCCTTTGAGTCGGCGGATGGCCATGAAGGTGAGTTTTCGAGGAGGAGGGCGGCGTCGGCGATGCCGATCAGGGGGATCGTTTCGATGATGCCGATGCCGCGGCCGTTGTTGACGCCGGGGATGGCCTGGCCGTAGTCGAGGTGTGGGTTCATCTTCGTGGCGGTGTCGAGGAACCAGTGGCGCAGGAGGAGGGCGGCTTTGTCGGAATATTTGGTCTCGCCGGTCAGGTACCAGCAGAGCGAGAGCTGCTGGAGTGCGCCGCCGAGGTCGGCGAGGTTGCTGTGGTCGGGGATCTTATAGATCTCGGGGTTACGTTCGCCGTCGCGGCGGAGATAGGGGAGGCCGTTGGGTTTGGAGCTGTCGTACCAGAAATAGGGGGCCTGGCTCATGTAGTCGTGTTTGTTGCCGCTGACGGGGGTGATGGTCTTGTCCATAACGGACAAGGGCTGCATGTCCAGCAGCCTGTCTGCCTGAACGCGCAACCCTTGTACCAGTCTAAGGGCAAGTGTGTCGCCTGCCAGGGCCTTTTCCCGCCAGGAGTAAAGGCGGGGACCGTCCCAGGACAATACGGAAGGGGCAGGGTTATTGGACTTTAGAACGGAGTTAGTGGCTGGATTCAGTTTTTTTTTTCGGTGACCAGCCGGTAGGCCGTCACTGTCTTTCCGTTGAATCCGGGTACGTATAGTGTTTGGGTAGATTGTGTATACCAGATATCGGCCGTGTTCTTGTGTTCGGCCTTTCTGTCGAGCAGCTGTTCTTTTTCCCCGTCGGCGTGTACATAGAAGACATTGCCGAGCCATTCGCTGACGATGAGGTCGCCGTTGCCAACCTCTTCCACGCCGTCACCGCCGTTGGGCAGGTCGGTTATTTTTGTGGTGTTCTTTGCGGCGTCGGCGAGCAGCACCTGCTTCCTTGCGAGGATATACAGCCCTTTTTTGGAGACTTTCAGCCCGTTGATGCCTTGGAGGTCCTGCATATAAAGGGAGGGGATATCGCTCTTGATCCTGTGGAGCTTGCCGGTCTTTGAATCCGATACATATACGTCGCCGTTAGTGGGGTCGACGCTGATGTCGTTGAGGTTGACGCTGCCTTCGATGGGTATTCTTTTCAGGATCTCTCCTTTTGTCCGGTCGATGACGACGACGCGGTTGATATCGGCTACGTACAGGCGGTCGCCGTATACGCCCATGCCTTTCGGGGCGCTGAGGCCGGTGATCCAGGTCCCGTTGTAGTGTGTGCCGTCGGTGTTGAGCATGCCTACGCCGCCTTTGCCGTCGTCGTCCCAGCCGCCTCCGTCGATGAGGGAGAGGTAGAGTTGTGGCTGGCCGGGAACGGGGTGGACGGATTCGGGAACGGCGACGATCGTGTCGGTCTCCCAGAGTTTTTGCAGGGAGTGCGATTCTGTTTGGGCTTTTAAGAGCAACGGCGTGGACAGGAGCAGGAGACTGGCGAGTTTTTTCATTGTGTTGATTTTACAGGATCGATCCCGGGCGGTTCTCAGGCCCGGCATTTTTTCCTTCGGCGTTCTGCGTGGTTGGACGACATGAATTCCCGCTGGTATTCCAGGGGGCTTTTTCCGGTAATCAATTTAAAGTATTTGTAGAAACTGGTAAAATTATTAAATCCGCTCTCGTAGCAGAGTTGTTTGATGCTGAGGTTGTTTTCGATCAGCAGGCGGCAGGCGTGTCCTACGCGCAGCTCGAGGAGGAAGCGGGAGTAGGTCTTGCGTGTGCGGGACTTGAAGAACCGGCAGAAGGAATTGGGGCTGATGTTAGCGACGGCCGCGATCTCTTCGAGCTGGATAGACCGTTTGAAGTGCTGGATGCTGTACTCGTAGATGAGGTTGACCCGTTCGTGTTCGGCTTCCGGCAGGCGGTGTTTAAAGCCGATGGAGGCGAGGGGCTGGAGTTCTGTCTCGTCGGCGGTGGCGAGGATGTGGAGGGCTTCCATCAGCAGGAGGAGGCGGGGCATGCCTTCGGAATCGAGCAGGCGTTCGAGCAGGCAGGCGATCTTCATTTTGGCTTCTCCTTCTATCTGGAGGCCTCTTTTGGCCTTGTCGAGAAGGGATTTCAGCGGGACGTTCTCGGGGAGGTCGAGGAATGATCCGCCCCAGAAGTTCTCTCCGAAGTGTGCGACGCGCACGTCTGTTGGCGCGTCGGGTTCGTCATCGAAGTGGTGGTCGTCGAAGCGCCAGTAGTGCGGTAGGTTAGCGCCTACGAGGACGACGTCGCCGGCCATGAATCTTTTCATACTGTCGCCGACGAACTGGCTTCCGCGTCCTTTTTCGAAGTGTATCAATTCCACTTCGGCGTGAAAATGCCAGCGGTTGTTGATGTACGGTACTAGATCCCGTCTCACGCTAAAAGAATGTCCGGGCTCCCTGGAAACTTTAAGCAATTGAGGTCTCATAGTTTGTGTTTATGGTTACATAATGGCAATCGGTACCGACAAGTTGGTGAAAATTATAGTTAAACGAGTTGGTGGAGGGGTGATTTATTTACGGAAACGGTTGCGGGAGTTGGTGGGTGCGGGATGCGGCAGGAGGCGGTTTTGCTGCGAGGGTTACTACAACGTTTTCGTAAATAAAATGATTTGTAGGTTTTTGATTGTGTAATTTGTATGAGTAATAAACATACTGCTTGCCATTATGAACGCGGTTAACTTAAAACAATTAGCCCAGGAACTCAATTTGTCTGTTTCCACCGTTTCCCGGGCGTTGCGTGATAGCTGGGAAATCAGCACTCCAACCAAGCAGCGCGTCTTCGATCTGGCGAGAAAAATGAATTTTCAGCCAAATCCCTACGCCAGCAGTCTTCGTAAACATCGCAGCCGGACCATTGCAGTCGTTATCCCGGAGGTAGCCAATAATTTCTTTGCCCTGGCCATAAAGGGTATCGAGACGGTTGCGCGGGAGAAGGGCTATCATGTCCTTATCTACCTGACCAATGAGGAGGTGGCTGAGGAGATGGCGGTTGCGTCCAGTCTGCAGAACGGGCGGGTGGACGGCGTTATCGTCAGTCTTTGCGGGTCGACCCAGGACACGCGGCATTTGCTGGACCTGCAGCAGCGCAATATCCCGCTGGTATTCTTCGACAGGGTTGCCGACAATTTTATCGCGCCGAAGGTGACGACCAATGACTGCGAGAGCGGTTATGTCGCGACGGAGCATTTGGTGAAGGCCGGGTGCCGGCGGATCGCGCATCTGACGATCTCGATGAGTCTGAGCATTTCGCACAGGCGGCAGGAGGGGTATGTCAATGCCCTGCGGCGGTGGGAGTTGCCGGAGGATCCGGGGATGGTAATGCACTGTGACGGTAGTGAGGAGGAAACGTACGAGGTTCTGAAGGAATTGTTTATGTCCGACCGGCGTCCGGACGGGGTATTTGCTTCGGTGGAGAAGCTGGCAGTGATGACGTATCATGTTTGCCGCGAACTGGGGTTGCGTATACCGGAGGATGTGAAAGTGATCAGTTTTTCCAACCTGGTGACGGCGTCGCTGCTGAATCCGTCGCTGACGACGATCGCGCAGCCGGCTTATGATATGGGGAAGGAGGCGGCGACGATGCTTTTTCGGAGGTTGGAGAAGAAATATATTGTCGTGCCGGACGATCAGGTGATGTTACCGGCGCGGCTGGAGGTGAGGAGTTCGACGATGGGGTGAGTTTGGGTGCTAGCCTAGTGTTGGCGGGGTGTTTGTCCGGTGTTGGCCGGTTCACGGTCGGTTAGCGGAGCACGCCTTCGGATCTTAGTAGGGGCCAGTCTTTATTGTAGGTGTGCGCTTCGCGCATATAATCTTCTATTTGCCGGACGACGGTCGGGTTTTGCGCGGCCACGTCGTGTTGTTCTTTTGGATCGTTGGTCAGATCATATAATTCGAGTGTCGGGTTGTCGACGGTATTGACGTTGAGCCGGACGCCTTTCCATTTGCCCCAGCGAACGGCCTGTCTGCCTCCTGATTCATGAAATTCCCAGTATAAGTAAGGGTGGTTTTTTTGTCCGGACTTGCCTTCCAGCGTAGGGAGGATGGAGAGTCCGTCGATGTTCTGTGCGGCCGGTATGCCGGCGAGTTCTTCGAAGGTGGGGAAGAGGTCCCAGAAGGGGGTGGGGTTGTTGCTGACCGAGCCGGGTCTGATCCTGTCCTTCCATACGGCGATGAAGGGGACGCGGATGCCGCCCTCGTAGAGGTCCCGTTTGATGCCGCGGAGGTTACCGCTGCTGTTGAAGAATTCGGGGTCGCCGCCGCCTTCGTGGTGGGGGCCGTTGTCGCTGGAGAAGAGGATGAGGGTATTCCCATCGAGGCCCAGTACTTTCAGTTGATTGACGATGTCGCCGACGTAGTGGTCGAGTCGGGAGACCATGGTTGCGAAGTTGGTGTGGGGCGCGGGGCCGGATTCGTGGAATTTCGCGGCGTAGTACTGGTAGATGCTGTCGTGGGGTTCCTGGAGGTTGGCGTGGGGGATGGTATAGGTGAGGAAGAGGAAGAAGGGATGGTCTTTTTGCGCCCTTAGAAATTGCATCGCGTGCTGGTGGATGAGGTCGGCGGAATAGGGGTGGTCCGGCAGGTCGACTTTTTTATCGTTGTCCCAGAGGTGGTCGGGGTAGTAGTTGTGGGCTTCTGTCTGGCAGTTATAACCAAAGAAATTCGTAAAGCCTTTTGTTGTCGGCGTGCTGCCCGATCCGGGGTAGCCGAGTCCCCATTTGCCGAAGATGCCGGTGTTATAGCCGTGTTGGTGAAGAATGGCGGCGATGGTGGTGGTGGAGTCCGGCAGGGGGAATTGTCCTTCGGGTTTGAAGCCGCGGTTGCCGCGGATAGGGGTGTGGCCGGTATGGTTGCCGGTCATCAGGCTGGCCCTCGAGGGGGCGCATACGGCGGTGCCGGCGTAGAACTGGGTGAAGCGCATTCCCTGGCGGGCGAGGTTGTCGATGTTGGGGGTTTGGATCTTTGTTTGACCCTGATAGCCAACGTCGCCGTAGCCGAGGTCGTCGGCGAGGATGAATATAATGTTGGGTTGGTTTTTGGTCGCTTTGGTTTGGGCTTTGATGGTGGTCCCGGTAAGGAGCAGGAGTACGAAGGCGGAGGTCGTAATTTTCAATGCGGCAAATTTTCCTAAAAATACGGATATTTTACAGCCCGGATCGTCCGACTGCGGGCGCGGCGGTATATGCCCTTGGCTGGAGGTCGAAGATTTCGCCAAGCAGCTCGTACGAGCGGAGCCGGTCTTCGGCCTTTTCTGTGAAAGTGGAGATGACGATCTCGTCGACGTCAAATTCTTCAGCGAGGTTTACCAGCTGTTGGCGGATATTGTCGGGGGTGCCGATGACGGTTCGCTGGCGGTTGTAGAGTACGCGCTGCCATTCGGCGGGCGTATAGTTATAGGCGCTGGCCGCGGCATAGGTCGGTATCTCGTCGAAGTTGCCTTTTTCAAAGCCGAGGAGGCGGTAGTCTACCAGGGCCTGGGTCTGCTGTACTTTTTCTTCGTCGTCGGAGCAGAAGGCAAAAACGCCTACGCTCGCCTGGGGTTCGGAGAGTTCGTCCGAGGCTTTGAAACGGTGGCGGTAGGCCTCTACGGCCGATGGGCCGCCGACGGGGTTGATGAACTGGGCGTAGCAGAGGGCCATGCCGTAGTGGGCGGCGAGGAAGGCGCTTTCTCCGCTGGAGGTCAGCATCCAGAGCATGGGGGCGGTATCGATCTTTGGTATGGCGCGGATCTTCCCTTCGAAATTGCCTGGTGTGGGGGTATCGGTGAGGAAGGCGTGGAGGTCTCTGATCTGTTTGATATATTCCTGCGGATCGAAGGTATTGGTGGGGTTGAGCAGCTGGGCGGTCAGTCTGTCGCCGCCGGGGGCGCGGCCGAGACCGAGGTCGATGCGGCCGGGGTAGAGGGCTTCCAGGAGCCGGAAGTTCTCGGCGACTTTCAGGGTGGAGTGGTTGGGCAGCATGATGCCGCCTGAGCCTACGCGGATGCCTTTTGTCTCTGCCGCCAGGCGGGCGATGAGTATTTCGGGGGCTGCGCCTGCCAGGGTGGTCGTATTATGGTGTTCGGAAATCCAGTAGCGGGTATATCCCAGGCGGTCGGTCAGTCTTGCCAGGCGGATCGATTCCTGAAGGGCAGCGGGGGCGTCGCTGTTTTTGCGGATGGGGGTTTGGTCGAGCACGCTGAGGCGAAGGTTCTTTTGCATAGTTGATAAGTAACACGCGGGGTTGGTAAAATGTTTTTTGCCGTTCGTCCCAAACTGCTAGGATTTTGCTCCGGCATATTATATCTTTATGATATCATTTTAATATCATAAAATTATGGACACTTCTAAATCGGAGGTAATCCTCAAACCTATCAGCGGGTATAGTGTAGTCGTTATCATGATAGGCTTATTTGCTTTACTCATTTTCCTGTCGGTCACTACGGCTCCGGTCGTGGGCTTATTTATCGCGATAGTGGCTGTCATCGCCTATCTGGGCAAGGGGCTGATAGTTATCAATCCCAACTCGGCGGCGCTGATGCTGTTGTTTGGCGACTATCAGGGCAGCGTTCGGCAGAGCGGTCTGTTCTGGGTGAATCCTTTTTATAAGAGGGTGACGGTATCGGTGCGGGCGCGCAATTTCGAGAGCGAGAAGGAGAAGGTGAATGACCGGCTGGGTAATCCTGTCATGATCAGTGTAATTCTGGTCTGGCGGATCAAGGACACTTATAAGGCCTGTTTTCAGGTGGACGACTACGTCAATTTTATCCGGGTGCAGACCGATTCGGCCGTCCGCAAACTGGCGGCGACCTATGCCTATGACCATTTCGAGGATGAGAAGGCGACTGTCACGCTGAGCACTGATTTCGACGAGGTCAACAATACGCTGGAGAGGGAGATCGACGAGCGGCTGGGGATTGCCGGTATCGAGGTAGTGGAGGCGAGGATCACTCACCTGGCCTATGCGCCGGAGATCGCGCATTCTATGCTGAAGCGGCAGCAGGCTTCTGCGGTGGTGGCTGCGCGGCATAAGATCGTGGAGGGTGCGGTCGGGATGGTAGAGAGCGCGCTGAATCTTCTGTCATCCAAGCAGATCATCGAGCTGGACGAGGAAAAGAAGGCGGCGATGGTCAGCAATCTGATGGTGGTTCTCTGTGGTGACAGGGAGTCGCAGCCGGTGGTGAATACGGGGACACTAAATCATTAATGCATGGCGGCGGAGAAAAAGTCTTTTGCGCTGCGGGTAGATGCGGCGATGATGAAGGCCATCGAGAAATGGGCGGCCGACGAGTTCCGTAGTGTCAATGGACAGATAGAGTGGATCTTGCATAATGCGCTGAAAGAGGCTGGGCGGGTGAAAGAGAAAAAGGATCCCGGGGGGGAGGGCCCCCCGGAATCTTAGTGTTTTGGGGCTGCCGCCGGTGATCCTGGCGGCGGGTGGGCCCGGGTTATTCCGTTCGCAGGCTTTTTACCGGGGTTGGCAAGGGCGGCGCGTATGGCCTGCGAGCTGATCGTTATGACGGCGATCCCGAGGGCTGTTCCTGCGGTGAGTGCGAAGACAGTCCATCCGATGCCGGTGCGGTAGGCGAAGCCCTGCAGCCATTTTTGCATCACGTTCCAGCCTACCGGAGAGCCGATGAGTACCGCGAGGGCTACGAGCCTGAGGAAGTCGCGGGAGAGGAGTGCGACGATGCTGCCTTCGCTGGCTCCGAGTACTTTTCGGATGCCTATTTCCTTTGTACGTTGTTCTGCGCTGAAGGCGGCCAGGCCGAAGAGGCCGAGGCAGGATACGAATATTGCGATGCCGGTGGCCCAGGCGACGAGGTCGGCCATCCGCTGGTCGGCTTCGTAGTTCTTTTGAAAGCGTTCGTCGAGGAAGGTATAGTCGAACGGTGTATTTGGGAAGATATTCTGCCAGATCTGCTGAATCGCCGCGATGGTTGGCCGGATGCGGTTCTTGTCTATCTGTGCCGTAATATACGTGTATTTGGGGTCGCTGAAGACTTCGAGGCCGATGCCGGTGATGGGTTGGTGGAGGTCTTCGAAGTGAAAGTCTTTCATCACGCCGACGATGCGCATACTTGCGCCGGATGCGAAGGGCAGGGCGGAATAGACCTTTTTGCCGACGCAGGTGGCGGGGTCGAAGCCGAGTTCGCGGACGGAGGTTTCGTTGAGGATGATGCCGTCGACGCTGTCGCGGGGGAAGTCTGAGGAGAAGGCGTGTCCTGAGATCATTTGAAAGCCCATTATCTTCATATAGTCGAAGTCGACATAGTTGATGTATACGTGGTGGTTTTCGGTTTTGGAGTGGCCTTCGGTATAGAGCAGGTCATCGCCGGGCGAATAGATGCCGGGGAATTGTGTGCAGCCCGCGCTTGCGATCACACCCGGGATGCGGTCTATTTCTTTTTTTACCGTTGTATATTTTTGGCGCAGGTCGCCGCGGAGCGAGAGGATCAGTTGCTGGTCCTTGTTGAAGCCCATGTCGGTGGTGCGGAGGTAGTGCATTTGTCTGCCGATGATGATGGCGGCGACGATGAGGATGATCGAGATGCTGAACTGGAATACGACGAGGACCTTGCGCAGGGACATGACGGCGAGGGATGTGGACATGAGCCTGCGGAGGAGCTGCTTCGACACGCTCCCCCTTGTCCGCGACCTTCGGTTCCCCCGGTCGCCTTTGAGCACCCTGACGGGTTGAAAGGAGGAAAGGTACAGGGCGGGGTAGCTGCCGGCGATGAGGCCGGTGAGTATGGTCAGGGCGATGAAGCAGGCGCCGAAGACGACGGCTGTTTCAGGACGTAGATGGATGTTGCGGTCGGCGAGTCGCTGGAAAGCCGGGAACAGACCGATGGCGAGCAGGGCAGCGGCGCCCAGCGCGAGGAAGGCCATCAGCAGTGATTCGCCAAGGAATTGTCTGACTATCGTGGTGCGTCCTGCGCCGAGTGTTTTTCTCACGCCCACTTCGAGTGACTGTCTGGTCGACCGGGCCGTGGCAAGGTTCATGAAGTTGATACAGGCGATCAGGAGGATAAAGACGGCTATGGACGAGAGTATGTAGAGATAGGTCAGGCTGCCGCCGGGGGTGACGTCGCCGTAGGGCATGTCGGCGTGGAGGTGGATGTCGCGGACTTTCAGAAGGAATTGTTTTCTTTGGAAGCCGCCCTGTTTCAGGTCGTTGCCTTCATTGGTATCGACGAAGGCGGGGAAGGCCTTGTCGATCTGGGTGGGGTTGGCGCCGGGTTTCAGCCGAATATAAGTAACGAAGAAATAGTTGATCGCCATGCTGAGGTTGGACCGTCGGATATAGTCACCGATATGGCCGCCGTACATAGACACGAAGAAGCGGCCGTTGATGTGGGAGGGTTTGTCCATGGGGCGGAAGACGGCGGTCACCGTATAGTCGTGGTCGCCGTTCTGCTGGCTGACGAGGTGGACGGTCTTGCCGACTGCGGGCTGGCCGCTGAACAATTTGTCGGCGATGTCTTTGGACAGGACGATCGAATATGGGCCGCTGACGGCTGTGGAGGCGTTGCCTTCGGTAAAATCGTAGTGAAAGAGGTGGAAGAAGCCGGAGTCGGCCATCATGCCGTTGTCCTCGTAGAAGGAACGGGTTTCGCCTTTGGGGTTGCTATACTGGATGAGGTTCTTGTCTTCACCGACGAGGCGGCAGATGCGGGCTGTGGCTTCGACCTGGGGGAAGGTCTGGCGGACCAGGCCGGCCAGTGGCGCGGGACAGCCATAGAAGCGGGTCTCTTTTCCGTGGGCGATGTCGATCGTTCCTACCTGGTAGAGCCGGTCGATGTCGGGATGGTAGGTGTCGTAGCTGTTCTCGTGCCAGATGTACAGGGTGATCAGCATGCAGCAGCTAAGCCCTACTGAGAGGCCGAGGATATTTATCAGTGAGAAGACTTTGTTCCTGGTCAGGCGGCGCCAGGCGAGTCCGGTGAGGTTGTTGAGCATGGGGTTTTTGGGACAAATTGGATACCATGTTTATGGGAAATTGTGGATCAGGTGGTTGGGGTTAGCTGGGCAGGTTGGGGTGTTCGGATTCGATACAGGGATCGTTCGGTGCGGGCACAGGGATTGCGGCCCTTTTTAAAAACTACGATTATGCCAGATAAGAAGACTATCGAAAAAGCGAAGCAGGATAAAGCCCAGGGTAAGTCTGCGGGTACGCAGGCC
>Ga0207695_10009295_pt1 | contig 12163 bp, 11 predicted proteins | sample KBSC54metaG_FD_184354 | JGI IMG/M metagenome (GOLD analysis project Ga0207695, IMG submission 184354) | Corn rhizosphere microbial communities from Kellogg Biological Station, Michigan, USA - KBS C5-4 metaG (SPAdes) (version 2) | ecosystem: Host-associated > Plants > Roots > Rhizosphere > Soil...
CGACCGATCGCGCGTTCCTCTACGCGGTGCTCGGCGACATACCGAATGCGTATCGGTGGGTCGATCGCGTGCACGATTGGCCGCTCCCGGCTCTTGTGACGCTGACCAACGAACGGCTGCTCGCGCGGTTTCGAATCGATCAGCGCTATGAGCGTTTGCTCAAGAAGCTTTCCATCAAATAGCCTAGCTTCGCCAGATGACGCCCCCCCCCGAACGCGCGGCTGACGGCTTCACGACGCCGACGAGTCTGCGGGCCGCCCTCGCCGATCGCTGCGCCGTGGAGCGTGAGCTCGGTCGCGGCGGGATGGCCACCGTCTATCTGGCGCGCGACCTCCGCCACGATCGCGCCGTCGCGATTAAAGTCCTCGATCAGAGCATCGGACACGCCGGCCCCGAGCGCTTTCTTCGCGAGATTCGGTTTGCGTCCCAGCTCACGCATCCGCACGTGCCCGGCGTGGACGACTCGGGTGAGTCGGGCGGAGTGCTCTACTATGTAATGCCGTACGTCGACGGCGAGCCGATCGCGCCGCCCGCATCCATCTTGGTGCCGCCTACGAATTGCTCGAGGTCGATGTGAACGTCGGTCTGCATGTCTTGCAACAGGCCGAGACAACAAGGTTGGACGAAAGAGCAAGCCTCACAGCGTTTGCTGCCCTCCTTCTCTTCCACCGCGGAATCGAGTTACTCGACGCGATATCTGCACTGGCCAAGGCAGGTGTGCCGCGCCGGCAACAGTTCTCCTGCGAGCGTATCTGGAGGCCATTCTCTACTCCCGATATCTGATGACGGTCAATGACGAGCGCGTCGCCGCGGCGCTGCTTGTCAGCGAAATCCTGGTAGACATCGACCGTTCAACCGCCGACGCTGCGGCCCACGCCCCGGGTTCCAGGCCCACGATACTGGCGCGCGAAAGGCGAGAACTGCTTCTGCGACAAGTCGCCGAAACGAGGATTTGGAACGAAGCGAGGCGCGAGCTGGAGCGGTTGAACAAAGAGAGTAGCGTCCCGGTGCCCTGGTACCAGGCCTTCGGGGGGCCGCGAACACTTGGCGCACTGAGTGGACGAGTGAACGAACCGTTCATCGAAGAAGTGTTCGAGGAGCACTACGATCTCTGGAGCGAGGTGGCGCATTCCGGCAACCTGTTCGATTCGACCAATCCGGAGATGGAAGACGCGACTTGTGTCGGCGAGCTCTTTCGGCCACTCCGTCGTCGCTCGCGGGACGAGGCCGTGTTTGTCGTCTTCGCATGTCACGCGTTGTTTCACCTGACTCTTCACCATCACATGGAATATTTTCGCAGCGCGCCTGCTGGCCTTCAGGAATGGGTCGCTGTCGCCGACAAGCCCCGCGAGTCCTTGGCATAGTGTGCAGCTGAGCCGTGCGTGCCTCGCCGGGCATTACCGAACGGGGACTACCGCCTTCTTTGCTCGGCCGGCAAAAAAACTGTTCGCGACCGCGAAACCAAATACCGCCTGCCCCTTGCTCAACCCCGATATCTCGCCACCAAAGAAGTAATACGAGACACCTAAACGAACCTCCTTCACCTGAAGGCTCATTCCCGCCTCGGCGCCAAGGAATGTGGTGCTCCCGGTCGTGAGGAGGCGGCGCCGTGCGCTCTGCGCATCGCCCGCGGTACCGGACAGATCGCCTTGAATCACGCGTAGCGCGGGGCCGGCGTCGAATACGAGCGACACTGAGGTCCCCGCGACATCTTGATTGTAGACTTCCCGCGAGACCTGGGCCCCAGCGGCGACAACGAACGCACCGAAAGACGTCTTCGCGGTCGACGCGGTGTCCGCCCACGTGACGGGCGCGCCGCTTAAATAGGTGTGCCATCCCCACCCGTTGGCATTTGGGAATAGCTGGCGGAAGTCGACCAAGAAGCTCAATCGGTTGCTGGTTGCGCCTCCCGAGGTCGGCGGCAGCAATGAACTGCCAAACTCCTTCTTCACTGTGTCGGCTGTGCCGATGACGTTGATCAAGACCGTCAAATTTGAATTGTAACGTCCAAAGCTCACTCCGAGCGCGCCCGCCGCGGGCGTCGGTGCGTCTCCGCTCTTCCCGGTCAGCACAGTTCGCACATTCCCATCGGCAAGAAAAGACATGACGACTGAGTCCTCGAGAACACGCCGTCGCTCTTCGCGCGTCAAGTCGTCCTTGGTCGAGAATAGGCCTCTAGTCGCTGTGAGAGTTTGTGCATGAAGAACCGTCGTGAACATCGTGATCGCAGCGACGATGACGTTTTGTGGCTTGAGCATTGATCCTCCTCGATGGTGGAGCGTCAGGCGCTAGAAGGTGACATACACCGGTCGATTCAGCCCGGTGTTCGCGCCGGTGATCGTCGACGTGGGAGCAGCATTGCCGTTCGCCCCCGCCGCGTAGATCGTGAGCGTGTTTGACGCAAAGTCGGCGACGAACAACTGTCCCGTGGCATCGACCGCAACGCCGAGCGGTTCGTACAGCGGGCCAAACCCCGCAATCCGTCTCGTGGGCGCAACGTTGCCGCTCAGCCCCGCCGCGAACACGACGACTGCCGTTCCATCGTTCGTCGGCCCCGCGTCGGTGTTGCCAAAGTCACTGACGTACACGGCGCCCGACGCATCGAGCGTGATGCCGAGTGAATTGAACAACCCGTCATTGGTGCCTGCGATCGAGCTGACGGGCGAAGCGTTGCCTGTCGCACCTGGCGCGAACACGGTCACGCTACCGTTGCAGCATATCCCACCGTAGATGCCGAGGTTGATGACGTAGAGGTTGTCCGCGGCGTTCACGGTCATCCCCGTCGGGCGGCTCAGCCCAGTGCCACCGCCGGCGATCGTCCGAATCGGCGCGACATTCCCATTCGAGCCAGCAGCGAACACGACGATGGTATTGTCGGATTGATTCGAGACGTAGATGTTCCCGGCGGCATCCGTGGCGATGCCCTCAGGACTCGTAATCCTCGTGTTACTGCCACCGATCGTTCGGATCGGCGTCGCATTGCCGTTGGCTCCCAGCACGAACGTGGTGACTGTGTTGTTGCCGGCATTCGAGACGTGGAGATTCCCTGAGCCGTCGATAGCGACGCCTTCCGGAGAATTCAATCCGGTGTTCACGCCCTGGATGGTGATCGATGGTGTCGCGTTGCCGGTGGAACCGGCGGCGAACACCGTGATGCTATTCGCGCCTTCGTTGCTCACGTACAGCGAACCATCGTTGCCTATCGCGTGAAAGACGCTCGAGCCCCCGGGCAGCGCCGCCGAAGTCGCGGTCAGCGTGTTGTTGCCTGGTGTGCCGCCGAGGATCCAGTTGCCGACGGTAGCGACACCTTGCGCATTCGTGGTCGCGTTGCCGCCGGTGACTGACCCGCCGCCGCTCGTCGGTGTGAATGCGACGGTGACTCCGCCGGCCGGATTGCCATACTGATCGGTCAGTCGAACGGCCGGTCGAATTACCACCGCCGTTCCCGCCAACTTCCATTGACTGAACGCGCCGGCGACGATGGTCATTGCGGTGGGCGCTCCCGGCAGGGGGTTCGCCGTGAATACGCCATACACCTGCTTCTCTCCGGTCGACAGCACCGCGCGTGCTTCGACAGTTTGCACCTGCGAGGTCGAGATGCCGAGTGTCCAGTAATCCGCGGCGATGCCCCTGCTGTCGGTAATCGACGATCCGGCGTATACGTTCCCCCCACCGCTGGTCACGCGATAGTTGACCACGATGCCCGGGAGTGCCTTGCCTTTGCTGTCAGTCGCAGTGACGACGAGTGGCGAGAGCAACTCGGTGCCGACGACTCCGGACTGGGCATTTCCGGAAACGATCGTGAGCAGGATCGTGCTGTTTTCGGCGGACCGCGTGGCCGTGATGGTCTCGTTGCATCCGAGGATCGCAAATGAGGCGGAGAGCGCCGTCGCCCGCAGCGCGAACTGAACGATGTGCCGCATGTGTTGTGTAGTTCTCGAGTAGAGGATTGAGCAGGAGCCGTGTGGGTCGACCTATCGTTCCAAACTGAGGGCGGGGAATCGCCAGGAGACGTCCGCAGTCAGCGCTTCCACATCGAGCTGCGTTGCGAGCACGCATCGCGCTGGGACGATGGCCCCCGGTGGAACTCGAACGCCGTTGCCGACGACGGCCTTGCGACCGATGTACGCTCTCGTCCCGACAACGCATCGATCGCCAATGACGACATCGTGGTCGATCACCACCTCATGATCGACCAGCGTACGCGAGCCAATGCGGACGTTGACGCCCACGGCTGCCCCCACTCCGACCTCGGAGTCTGAGCCGATCTCGACGCCGGGGGCGATCATCGTCAGATGTCCGATCATCGTCCCGGGGCCGATCGTGACTGGAATGACGATGATCTTTCCGTTCCGGAGACACATGTTGGGCGACACCGTCGCCTTGTTCGACAGGTACGCTCCTTCGCCGATCGTGAGGAGCGGCAGGTCGCGGATCCAGGTGTCGGGATATGTTTGGAAGTTCAGGCTTCCGCGGTATCCAAAAAGTCTGAAGACCGCGCGCTTGAGGATCGGCACAGCCAGCACCGCGTGATAGATCGGCGCGCAGTAGTAGATCGCGGTCCAGCAAAGCGCATAAAGACGCCGCGGGCCGTAGATGTCGTGGCTCACATCGCGCGGATATTTGCCAGCCACGATCGACCTCAGCGTCAGGCGACTCAGCAGCCCGGCGATGACCACGTAGGCGGCGCAGTAAATCGGGACGGCGACCAAGAGTGTTGCGATCCGCCAGCTCGGTGATGGGGCAGCAACCACGGGCAAGATCGCCATCGCCAGCGGCGCTCCGGCAATGAGCCCCAAATACACGGGCACGAGAGCGCGAATCATCATACCTCTTGGCACGAAGTTGCGTTGTTTCCCGATGCTCATGCGAGAACCCTCTATTGGTGAAAGCCTACCGGTCGAGCGCCATGGCTGACACACCATTAGACGGACTCACCACTGCGTTTTCCCGGTCGGCCCCTAGCTCGCCAAGCCAACCTGCGGTACGTTCTCTCTCCCTCGCGTTCCCGGCACATCCCGTTGGCCCAACCCAGTCGGGCGCGGCTACTCTCATCCGGAAAGCCAATCGCGCCGATGTTGGCCCCTCAGGCGCTGGTCGTCGATCCCGAACGAACGTTCCTCGATAGCCTCCCGGTGATCGAGCGGATCATCGCGATCCTTGCGCGCCGGCATTCGCTCTCGCGATCGGACGCCGAGGAATTCGGCGCGTGGGCGCGGGCGCGTCTGGTGGATGGGGAATACGCAATTTTTCGGAAGTTCGCCGGACGCTCCTCGCTCGCGACGTACCTATCGGTTGTTCTCACCAACAGCTTTCACGATTATCGAAACAGCGTCTGGGGTCGCTGGCGCCCGTCCGCTGCAGCGACCCGTCTCGGGCCAACGGCAATACGCCTCGAGGAGTTGCTCTATCGTGACGGCCACACCCTCCGCGAAGCGGCAGGCGTCCTCCAATCCGCAGGTAGCGACCTTTCAGAGACCGATATTGCACGCTTGGCAGCAAAGATTCCGCAACGCCAAGCCCCGACCGAAGTCGGCCTGGAGAAAGTGGACGAGGCTGCGTTCGGTTTCGAAACAGCTGCGGCGGGATCAGAGGAGACCGCCGCCGTGATTGCGGCGCTTCGCGAGGTGATCGAACAGCTGCCCCCCGACGAGCGCGTGATCACCAGAATGCGATTCTGGGATGACATCTCGGTCGCCGACATCGCCCGAGCACTGCGCATCGAGCAGAAACCTCTATATAGAAAACTCGACTCGATCCAAACGCGGCTGCGGGCGTGGCTCGAGTCGCGAGGCATCGATCGCGAGCGAGCGATGGAGTTGCTCGCCGGAGAGGCCATATGGTAGAACCCGCCAAACTCCGGCGGAGGGTTACGAGTCGCGACCGTCTATTGGGTAACGCGCAACTATGACAGATGACGTGAGCGAAGAACGCATCGATCCGGAAACGCTCGCCGCGTTTCTCGAAGGAGCCCTGCCAGCGGCAGAGCGCGGACGTGTGATGCGCATTATCGCCGAGTCGCCGGAAGCATATTCGCAATTCATAGAAGCGGCGGCGGTGCAGCGTGAGCTTGCCGGTAACGCGTCACCGGCGGTGCCTGCTGAGACGTCCATCTCGCGATCCATTGGCGATCGTCCGAGCGTGACGAGGCGCCGCCGGGCTTGGTATGTCGCGCCGTTCCTCGTCGCCGCCGGCATTACGGGACTCGTCGTCGTGCGTCGCATCGGGAACGAGACTACACCGGGCTCGATAGCGTTCGTTCAGGACACACGCCTCGTGCGGCCCGGCGCCGGCGGCGTCGCGACAAGACTCGGCGAGTCGTGGGATCAACCCGCTTGGTCGGTAGTCCGCGGAGGCAGCACCAACTTAGGCGACCGCGCCCGCGCATTCCGCGCCGGTGTCCGGTATGCGGAGCTCGAGGTCGCGGCGCAGGCCGCGGATTCCGGCGCGATGACGCACTTGTCGGAGTCGTTGGCGCAAACAGCGGGGACGATCGACGCCGGCGCTCCGCTCGCCGCGCAATTCCGCGAGTTGGCTCGCTCACGCACCGTCGCCGAACGCGCCGCGCGAGCGCGCGCGGCGGAGCAACTCCGCGCTTTGTCTCACGCGTCAGCTTGGTTCGACGCCGGCGCGTGGATCGAGACGGCTCGGCTGGCAATCGCGGCCAACCAGCTCGTGCTTCTCGCGCCGAGTGGGAATGGGATCGCCGAATTGAAGCGAATCGTCGCGGTCCTCGAGTCATCGCCGGGGCAACGCGCGGAGTCTTTGCCGGTGGTTGATGCGCTCCGGCCGCTCCTCTCTGGTCGCAACTGGTCGGTAGAGGACAAGGATTCGCTGTCACGCATCCTCGCCGCGGCGATGGCTGCCGGAGCGAGATAGTCCGGCGGATGCCGCGACTCCTTCACGCGATCGCGCTCGTCTGCGCGGCGGGACTAGCGTCATGCGGGATCGGTGAGGCCAAACCGAACTCGTTCCCGCTTCACGAACGAACGATCGCGATTCTCGAGAAGGGTCGCCCGTACGACGCGCGTCTGTCATTGAGTCAGCACTACGCGCCGTGCGTGTCGGCGGTCAGGATGGCTCTCATTCCGGATTCGGGTTGCCAGCGACCTCCGGACGAGCGCCTGCTGGCAGATGCGGCGGCCGCGTCGGTTGAGGTCAGCGCGGAGCTAGCTAGACAATCGACGACCGACGCGCTGTGGAGCGCCGCGCTGCTCGATCTCTGGTCGGCATCCGGGGATATTCGTGCGATCGACCGCGCGATTTACCGCCTCGAAGAGGTGAGCGCGCGCGATAGCAATCGAGTGTACGCTGCGATCCTGAACGATCTGGGCGTCGCTCATCTGGCGCGCGCCTCGGCGCGGGACAATCCGCGTGATCTGTTCGCCGCACTCGAGTACGTGGAGCGCGCGTACGCGCGCGATAGCGCGTCGGTGACGGTCCGATTCAATCGCGCGATCGTGCTCGAGCGAACCGGAATCGACAAGCAGGCGACGGATGCATGGCGCGGTCTTGCCGACTCGACGACCGCATGGGGGCGCGAGGCCTGGAATCGCCAGCGTCAGCTTGCGCGAGCGATGGCCGCCGCGCGCGCTCCCGTCGCATTCGATGCCTCGACAACGGTAGATTCGGTTGCTACGACAGTGGGGCGGGATCCGCAGCGCGCGCGCGAGTACGTACTCGACACGCTCGTTCTCCGGTGGGCGCACGCCGTTGCCGATGGGAAGTCGGCGGGCGCGATATCTCTCGAGCGCGCGGCCGACATTGGCCGCGCGCTTCTCGCCCACAGCGGGGATTCGTCGGTGCTGCACGTCGTCGGTGAGATGACGAAAGATACTCGCGTTGCGCCGCCTCTCGTTGACGGCGCAGCCGGCGCCGCGAGCTTTCGCGAGACGCATTACGCCGAAGCACAGCCCAAGCTCGAGGGAAGTGTGCGTTCGCTGCGACGCTTGCGGGCGTCAGCGCTTGCCGATTGGACAGAGCTAATCCTCGGCGGTCTTGCCGTCTATCGGGCCGATTACGTCACGGCGGAACGAACATTCGCCGCGATCGCCGTTCGAGCCGGCGAGCGGCGTGACGTCGCGCTCGAGGCACGGGCAAATTGGGGCCTGGCACTGTCCCGCGCTCGTCGAGGCGCGATGAGCGATGTCGAAGCGTACTACAGCGCTGCTCTGGGTGATTTCGAGCGGATCGGCGAGACATCGAATTATGCGTTTATGAAGGCGCTTATCGCTGACGTCCACGTCGCTCTCGGCCGCATCGACGCATCCGCCGCCGACGCATACTCCGCGCTCGCGGCGTTTCATCGTCGCGCCGACGCAGGGCAGCGGTACGCAATGCTCCTCGCACTCGGTCATCGACTGTCGGAGAATGGCGAAGATTACGCCGCCGCGGTCGTCGTGCGCGAGGCAGTACTGGAAGCACAGGCGACGAGGCGCGCTAAGGATATTCCCGAGAGCCTAGCGCGTCTCGCCACCGTCGAGGCAAACCTCGGGGACGGCGCGCGAGCCAAGCAGTCGATCGCGGTCGCGCGCGAGCGACTGTCGTCAGTCGACGACCCCGTGATGCACGCCCGAATCGACGCCGAGGTGTCTCGCGCCGAGGCACGAGTCCATCGGCGGGAAAACCCTCGACTGGCGTTGGCGCGATGGGACCGAGTAGCGACGTACTTCGCGGATGCCAAGATCCCGAGCGATGAGGCACCGGCGCTCGTCGAGCGCGCCGCCGTTCGCCTGGCGATCGGCGACTCGGCGCGCGCGGAGGCGGACCTGAGCGACGCAACGGCCATCGTCGCCGGCTTCGCCGCCAAGGGTAGCAGTCACGAGATGATGAGGCAGTTGATGGCGACACAGCGAGAAGCGTATCGTCAACTCGTCGCGGTTGCGCTCGCGCGGCATGACACGGCGGCGGCCTACGAATACACGGTGTTCTCCCGAACGCCACCGGACCATCATCGTTCGAGAACTATCAAGGCGCCGACGGTACCGGCTGGAACGGCTGTCCTGGAGTATCTGGTGCTCGATGACCGGACGCTTCTGTGGACGACCACCGCGGCCGGGCGCCAACTCACGGCGATCCCCGCGAGGCAGGCTGAGCTTACGGAGCTCGTTGCGCGCTTCGTCAACTTGATTCGGCAAGGCGAGGACACACTCACGGAGCTCGCGGTCGGAGGCCGCCTCGAAAATCTCCTCATCCGCCCTGTGCGTGCGAGCCTCCGACGCATCGATGCAAAACGATTACTGCTCGTGGTCGACGGGCCGCTGGCCGACCTTCCGTTCGCGGCGCTGCGAGACTCGAGATCTCGCTACCTGGTGGAGGACTTCACGCTCACCTACGCCGCGAGCAGTTCGGTCGGCCGAGTGGCTCGAACCGATGCGCCTCACGGCTGGCGCAACCCGTTGTTTGTGGGGAGTCCAACGTGGGACCGCGCGCTGTTCCCGGAATTGGAGGAACTCCGTAAGACTGACGCCGAGATCCAAAGCATCGGCGCACTCTACGCGCATCCGGTCGTGCTGGCCGGTGCGGCCGCGTCGCGCTCGGCGGTACTGAGCGAGGTCGGACGTCACGACTTGATGCATTTCGCGGGACATGCGCGAGTCATCGCCGACAATCCGGGCGCGTCGCACCTCGTGTTGGCTCGCGACGACGCGGGGTTTGGTGCGAACGTCCTTTACGCGTCGGAGATCGCGAAGCTGCGCCTCGAAAGAGTGCGGCTCGTGGTTTTGTCGGCGTGCGGCGGGTCGCCCGATCGGTTTGCGGGTTCTGAGGGGAACGGGTTGGTGCAGGCATTTCTCGACGCCGGTGTCGGCGCGGTGATCGCGAGTCAGTGGGAGGCTGACGACGAAGCGACTGCCGAGTTTACGCGCGTGTTGCACCGTGAGCTCAAGACCGGGAGGTCGGGAGGCGAGGCGGTGCGGAGAGCCCAGATGGCGCTGCTCGCTAATTCGGGCGAGAAGTCCTTGGCAGCACCCCGGATGTGGGGCGGCTTTCGCTACAGCGAAGGGTCGGGCTCGGAAAAGTGAACGGTGGGCCGTCTATAACGTGGGACTCACTTTGATACGGAGAGCGCAATGCCGATCGAGATCTATTTCAGAGGAGTTGGAATGTTTGTTCGGGGGCCGACGCCCCCGAACGCGGAGTTGGAGTCCGTTGCGGAAGTGCTATTCCCAAACGCTGAAGGAGACACCGCAGATAAGACAGACGATGACGAGGGGTTTCCGTGCCACGCGGACAAATCGCGTGCAACGCATCACTCCGCCGGACTGCTGATTCCCGGGCCGGATCGCGACGAATACTACCGGCTCTCCGGCGTCGAGGTGACATTTCTCTTGTCCGGGCCTGCAACGATTGATGCAACTTTCGCTGAACAATTCCCGTCCTTGTCGGCCGCTACAAGCGGCAGCGGATTTGAGCTCCGGCTACTTGCGGACAGGACGCCTGGCGGGCGCGTAGCAACTCGGATCCTTCCCACCGGGGGTCATCTTGCCCCGATCCAACCGAGCGACGATGAGCCAGCCTTTGGCATTGACGGTCACCACGCGAAGGACGGGAAGGCCATCCCACCCAAGAAGTATTCGCCTGGGGCGAAATGGACTCCTACGGCGCCGGACATCGAATCCGTTGAAATCCTCCTCACCGATGTCACCAGGCCAGCATCCGAGCCTGTGGCGATCACGCTCGGTCTCGATCGACCCAAGGCGTTCTTCTATAACTTCGACATTGGATTGCCTACCGAAGACGAGTTGCTGAAGGAGAAATTCCAGGCGCCCTGCAAGGGGCGTCGAACTGATCACGATTTCAAGTGGCTTTATGGCCTGATGGATCGAACAAACCCAAATTTCAAGCAGTGGAGCGAGTGGTTGGGTGCAGGAAGAGCTTTTCCCGCCCCCGTTGCTCCGTGTCCGTTGACGACGCTTGTCCCAGTATCGACGTGCTTCCAGACCGTCTTATAGCAGCGACGGCTCGAAACCGCGAGAGGAGAATGAGGTCAATGACTAGTTCGCGCCGCGAAATATCACTCCACTCAACTAAAGGGACCATCATGCCACTGTCCAAGACGGCAGTTGAACAGTTTGAAAGGGAGTTGAAGGGCGATCTTAAGGCATCCCGCTCGGCAAGATCATTTGCGTCGCCAAGGCCGCGTGGAAAGCCTATCGCTGTGAAACGGAAGGCGGGACGCACTGCATCGAGACCTTGGTCAAAGACGTCGAGGCGTGCCTGAAAAGCTGACCGTACGTTAGGAGCAGCAGACTGTGGGGCCGGACGCGCCTGGAAAGTGCCGCTTGACTGCGCGCGCGTCCAGCCCGCCGACAACACGCGAAAAGCCACGCTCGATGATATGAGCATTTCGGCATCCGTGGCGTCTTACTATATCAGGGCCAGAAGGGTCCTGAAGACTTCGCGCGTCCACAAGTACTGCGTCACACCTCGCGGCACTTCTCCGGCGCCCGGCGACACGATGTCGCAGCCGTGCGCGAAACAATCACACGGCAATGGCTGCCGCCCAGGGGCGCACACGATAAACCTGCCGCACGAGCATTTACTCATTCTTGAGCTTCATGTGCGCGTCATGCGCTCGACAACGTTTGTCAGCGAACGTGAGCATGTTGGCATATGCTACGAATTGTTATATAGAGACCACAGCGAGAGGAATTTTGTTCAGCGTCGCGAAATGCGACCGGGTGACCGCGCAAGAGCGCCAACGCAACAGACCGTTGCGTCCACTCGATGCCGAAGCCTGGTCAAGCCGGTCATGCCTCGCCACGAGCGTAAGCGACCACTGTGAACGGCCGGTCGTTCGGCTCGGTCGAGGCCATCGCTCGCCACGTACCAGGCATCGTGCGATTGGTGCAACGCACCCGTCGCGAAGAGCTATCGGTCGTTCCGGCGCGCCAAAGCGAAGCGGCGCGAGCGACGAGGCGTCGAGCACTCCGCAAGCTCGAGGCGACTGGTCGGGCGGACGATATCTTCACCACGTCGACCGCCCGACCGGTTGCCAAGCCGCCACGTGAGACGTTCGGCGTGGAAGACACGGCGCAACTCGGCTCAGCCGGTTATGGGCCTTCGCGCCCGGCAAGAATGAGCGTGTCCTCCCGCCTAGAGCCCCGCTCGTTCCAAAACGAACGCCAACCACTCCGTGTACTTCCCCGGATTCGCTTCAAGA
>Ga0207695_10009298_pt1 | contig 12162 bp, 9 predicted proteins | sample KBSC54metaG_FD_184354 | JGI IMG/M metagenome (GOLD analysis project Ga0207695, IMG submission 184354) | Corn rhizosphere microbial communities from Kellogg Biological Station, Michigan, USA - KBS C5-4 metaG (SPAdes) (version 2) | ecosystem: Host-associated > Plants > Roots > Rhizosphere > Soil...
CCCCCACCGCCTCCGCGGCCTGATGCCCGGCCCTCGTCGCACCAACCCAGCGCCGCCCCAACCGCCTCCGCGGCCTGATGTCCGGTCCTCGTCGCACCAACCCAGCGCCGCCCCAACCGCCTCCGCGGCCCGATGTCCGATCCCCCCTCGCACCAACCCAGCGCCACCCCAACCGCCGCAGCGGCCTGACTCCGACCTCCGTCGCACCAACGGCCGCCCTACTAATCACCACAGCGGCCCTGATGTCCCACTCCCTGCAATTTCCCACGGAGGTGTCCTTCCAAACAGTCTTGTAACCCGTTAAGTAATCGGCTAACGTCGAATCGTATACGATATAAAGTCAGTCAATTGACTCGCTCCAAAAACACAATGCGAGACACAGACTGTACTGGGGTAGGACCAATCAGGGGCAGGGCATTCATCATGGATAACAGGTTTATCGCGTCCGTGAGCCGCATCGCCGCGGCGCTCATCGTGACAGGGCTCATCGCGCCGTCCACCGCCGATGCGCAGGACAACACTCGGACAATACTGTCACCGCAACCAGCGGCCGCAACCCACTCAGCCGACGCGGACACCCAGGCCGCCGACACGACCACGACACCCGAGACCGAGACGGTCGTGGTCCAGGGTATTCGCGGCAGCCTGGAAGACTCGGTCAATCAAAAGAAAAACGCTCAACAGATTCTCGACTCCATCACGGCCGAAGATGCCGGCAAGCTGCCGGATAACAACGTGGTGGAGGCCATCGCGCACATCACCGGGGTAACCATCACGCGTCAAAACGGCGAGGGCGCGGATGTCGCGATCCGCGGCATGCAGGAAGTGGGAACCACGATCAACGGCAACGCCGCCGCCGGCGGAGAGTTGCGCTCCCTGAACCACAACGGCGAGGACGGCGGCACCTGTACCGGCGCGCAGATTGTCGGAGCCTGCAACGGCATGGGCCCTTCACTCAGTGATATTCCGGCCGAATTGATCAAAGTCGTGACCGTCTATAAAACACGCACCGCTGACCAGATCGAAGGGGGTACCGCCGGAACCGTCGACATCGAGCTGCGTCGTCCGTTGGATATGCCTAAGGGTTGGACCATCGCCGGCTCCGCTCGAGAGGTCTACAGCAACATCGGCGAGACGAAGAGTCCTTATACGAGTCTGTTGCTGGCCGATCACTTCGACACCGGGGTCGGCGCGATGGGCTTTCTGTTGAACCTCGCCTACGACCAGAACCGCTCGGTCGAGCAGCAACTCGTCAACGAGACCCCCAACCCGTTTTACGGCGCTGGCACGGTCAACGGCTTGCCCACCACCTCGGTTAACGACATTTCGGTTTACAGGGTCTGGAACGGCGTCATCCAGACCGACAACAAGCGGCCGTCCGCCAACCTGTCAACCCAGTGGCGCGCCACGGATAACCTGGATTTCGTGCTGGAGGGAACTTATACGGGCAGTCGTCTCGTGAGCGAGAACGATTACCTCGAGCTGAGAACTCAGGGAGACAGTGACTCATCGTTCTCCAACGTCGTTCTGCAGCCGGACGGCGCGACGGTACGCTCCATGACCGTCAATGGCGGTCCAACCGGGTTCGTTCCGTTGTATGCGGACTCGACGTACATTCATCAGAACCTGAACAACTACACCACGAACTTCGAGACTCATTGGAACCCCGGGCGCTGGACCCTGGTCGGCTCGGTCCAATATGACTGGAGCAATGTCTCGGAATACGACTTTTATTCCCAGGTGGGCTTCAACAAGCTGCAGTATGTCAACGTGAATCTCCAGCAACCAGCGATAACGCTGCCGGCAGGGTATTCCCTGTCCAATCCGGCCAACTATCAACTGCTGAACTTTCACGACGATATGAACACGGCCGAAAACCACTCCCAGGCGGCCAAGCTGGACGCGACCTACAAGATCAGTGATGAGGGCTTCTTCCGTTCCCTACAGAGTGGAGTTCGTTACACGCATTCCTACACCTCACGGGACACAGGGTACCGGGACAGCTTTCCAAACAACGGCAATCCATACAATGGGGCGGGCGGTCTGCCGCTGACGGAGTTTCCGACGGGAGGGAATCTCTCGGTGACGAATATCGGCTCCGCCAACTTAGGGATTCCGAGCTGGTACCATCTCAACGATCCGGCCGTCTACGGGGATCTCGCGGCAGTGCGTAACTGTCTGCTAGGCCTCGATACTGCCTTACCGCAATGCGCAGCCGGGAGGGCCGCCTCTCGTTTCAACTGGTCGACCGTGTTACCGGCCGATCTGGACAAGATCTATGCCTACAATGACTACGAGCACACCGCCGCGTTTTATAGCCAGTTCGTGTACGGCTTCAATGCCTATTTCCCCGTCGACGGAGTGATCGGTGCACGGGTGGTCCGAACGTGGGGTGGCAGCACCAGTACTCAGGTTACGTTCTCACCCAACTACACACAAACCTTCTACACCCCCATTTCGGGCACCGGCCGATACACCGACGTTCTGCCCAGCGCCAATGCCGTCATTCACTTCAGGCCGGATCTGCAGTTGCGGCTCGCCTATACCTGGAATGTCGAGCGACCCTCGTTCTCGATGCTCAGCCCGAACATCGTCGCCGATCGGAACGCCTTGGTCGGCTATGCCGGAAATCCTGATCTGCAGCCGAATAAGATCCGCAACTATGATATTTCCCTGGAGCACTACTTCGGTCGCGGCGGTCAACTGTCTCTGGCAGCCTATTTGAAAAAGGAGAGTGCGCCGTTCTTCTATTGGGCCGAGGAGCAGTACGTTCCGGCACTGGGTGCAACCGTACCGGTTTATCAGAACCGCAACGCCGGCGAAGGAACTTACCAGGGGTACGAGTTCAACGCCCAAAGCTTCTTCGATTTCCTGCCGCGCTTCTGGCGCAATTTCGGCGCCGGAGTAAACGGTACTTACTATCAGAAATTCCAGATCATCTACCCCCCGAATCTGAACGGCGCCACGTACTCCGGTAGCGACAATGCGCCTGACACTTCGAAGTACAGTTACAACGCCCAGCTCTTCTATGACGATCGCACCGTCAGCGCGCGCCTTTCCTACAACTACCGCTCGAAATACCTCGGCTCGCCGTATTACAGCGGCAACCCGGTGTTCGTGAACTCCCCCACCTATACGCCGGTCACATTGGCCACCTCCAGGCTGGACGCCGCGCTCAACTACACTATCGTCAAGCAGTTGACCGTGTTTGTAGAGGGAAGCAACCTCCTCAACAACCGCTACCGAACCAACTACGGCTACTCCTATCTGCCAAACGAGGTTCGCCTGCAGGCGCGAACCATCCAGGTCGGAATACGCTTCCGCAACTGAAGCCAAGGACGCCGAAGTGGTGATGATCCCCGCACATGAGCGGAGCGGCCGTCAGGCGCGCGGGCACACCGCACGCAGGTCGCTCCTGGTCGTCGGGTTGGTCTGCGCTCTGCCGCCGTCGGCGGGCGCAGATCCATTTCCGGGCATGAAAGATCCCGCCCCCCTCTCGCGACCCATCGAATCCAAGGGCAACCCCATCATCGCCGACGGCTCCTACTACACCGCCGACTCCGCCCCCCTCGTCGCAGGGGACACGCTGTACCTCATCGCCGGCCGCGATGAGGCGCCGCCCGACGTCAACGACTTCATCATGAATGAATGGGAGCTGCTGGCGACCCAGAATGTCGTTGCCGGACACTGGACCCACTATCCCAACTTCCTCCGCCCCGAGACGCTTTTTTCTTGGGCAGCCCCCGGCCGGGCCTATGCCGCCCAGATCGTTCAGGGCACCGACAAGCGCTTCTATCTCTACGCGCCGGTTATCGAGGCCGCCAATCCAGAGCAAGACCGGTTCGGAGTAGGGGTAGCGGTGGCTGACAGTCCGCTCGGCCCCTGGAAGGACGCCCACCCTTCCGGCCCCATTGCATCCCAACGCTCTCCCGAGCCCAACCGGATTCAAAACATCGATCCAACCGTCTATGTGGACGACGACGGACGTGTTTTCATGTACTGGGGAACATTCGGTCAGCTACGCGGCGCCGAGCTCGCACCGGACATGGTGACGGTTCGCGGTCCGGTGGTTCGCGTGACCGGGCTGACAGGCTTCTTCGAAGCGCCATGGCTGTTCAAACGCCGCGGAACCTACTACCTAGTGTATGCCGACAACCAGGCGGGACCTGCATCGCCCTGTACCCCTGCGGTTTACCACGCCTGCATTGCCTACGGTACTGCGACATCTCCACTGGGTCCATGGACCTATCGCGGGGTCATCCTCCCCCCGGTGTCCTCTACAACATCCCACCCTGGTGTGATCGAGTTCAAAGGCCAGTGGTATTTGACCTACCATACCGCCGGTGCCGCCGGAGGAGGGCATTTTCGTCGCAGTGTAGCGCTCGATCGCCTCGAATGGGACGACAGCACCTCGCCCGCGCGCATCCTTCCTGTGAAGCTGACGAGTGCCGTCACGCCTGTTGGAGGCAGTCCGCGCAACCTCGCGCGCCTCGCCGTTGCCAGCGCCTCGAATGATCCCGTCCCCGTACAGTATTGGATCAAAGCCCTCAATGACGGAATCGTTCGGAAAAATCCTCTGCCACCGGATATGTGGGGCAGTTGGTCTCCCCACAATCCGCCCCAACAGTGGATCGAGTACCACTGGGATAAGCCCGTCACGGTAAGCCTCTCACGGATCTATTTCTGGGCGGATCATCCAGCGGGCTCGGGTGAAGGCGTCGCCCCGCCCAAGTCCTGGAAGCTGCAGTTCTGCCAGGGCGATCACTGGCAGTCGGTGAAGCACCCCAGTGCCTATGGCACGGGCGTCGACCGATTCGAGGAAACGCGGTTTGACCCCGTCACGACCCGGTGTCTGCGCGCCGTATTCGATGCCTCCACAGACGGGTCCCGATTTGCCGGCGTCGCGGTTCAGGAGTGGGAAGTTCAGTGAGTACCTGGAGGCCCATCAACGCGAGCGGCTGATCATGTTGGGGCGACAGCGGGTTGCGGCAATCCGGTATCCTGTCGATGGGACTCCGTCGCAGCGGCCGTCTTGCCCTCGATGAGGTCGCAGAGCTGAACAATGGCCAACAGGGCCAATCGCTCAAACATCGCGTCATATTCCAGCTCGTACTTACGCACCAGCCGGGTAGAGGCAGCATCCTTCCACAGCCAGCCCGCGGCTCTTTTGCCAGCGCCCATCTTCCGGCACAGCTCCTGGGGCGGTGGCTTGATCACATCGCTCCAGTCCCATAAAAAGGGCTTGTCATGGGACTTTGTGAACGGCACGGACGAGGCCACCGCGGCAGCGGCGTCATGCCTTATGGTGAAGTCAATGATCTCCAGCCGCGAGTCGCCACCGGGTACGGGATACAGAGATTCGATCCAGCAGTGGTACCCCAACACCTGGCTGAGCGTCGAGGTGCCACGACGAATTTTCCTGGGTGGCGCAAACAGCAGGAAACGACCCGCTCCACAATCGATGAGCGCCTTACCAGCGGCTGCCGTGTAGGGATGATGAGTCAGCTTCCCCAGAACCCGGGCCCCCAGAATCGCGTAGTCCGCGCATCGGAAGGCCACTCCGCTAATAAGCTGAGCCTTGCGGCCAGCTTCCTCGAGCACCGCATGGATCGCGGCGTCAATAAAAGGTCGCAGCTCACCTGCGACAGGTGCTGAGACAAAGGCTTTAGTCCCAAACGTACTACTCACAGCCGGCATACTCTGTCGACAACAAACTCGAACAGTATGCCCCGAATCAACAACTCAACCTCATGGGCCAAGGTCGCGGCCGCTCCACTGCTTCTGAAGCTCATGTTGCCCGGCGCACTCCTGGCGATCGTCGTCGCCGGTGTGATGGTATTTGCACCGCCTCACCCGCAGGCTGAATCCAATACAACACCGAAGTTGCTTTATCGCCGATCCATGCAGTGGTGGCTCAGCCTTGTTGGCACGATGATCCCGTGCGCCGGCCCAAGTCCGGCGGTGGTTCAGTGATCTCCTGGCGCGGACACTACACCGCCAAGAGTGGCCCGCTCAATTCACCGCAGCCCGACCCCGCCGAACCAGCCGCGGCGTCCGCACAAACACCGACTCTGTCGGATCATCGTTGCGATATCCGCTCGTGACGAGGTACGCATAGAACCGCTTGATGCACGAGAGCGAGGGCAGGGCCTGCGCACCGATGTTGGCGGCCTGACTCCTGACAGTCAGAAAGTCGCGGATATCGCCCGAGGTGGCCGTGACCAGCGAACGGGCTTTAGTCTGCTTCAGCCAGCCATGCAGCGCGTCCAGGTCCACTCGATAGGCATCCAGTGTCTCGCGCGAGACCCCGTGCTTGACCCAATAGGAGTCCAGAAATCTCTGCACGACCACGGGGAAAACACCGTCCCACCCATCCGATGCGGGATCGGCGGCGAGCGGCCGGGCCAGGGTGATCGTCAACGAAGTGTCAACTTCAGCAGCCGTATCCTTCATGACGTGACCGACATTCCTTTCTTGACAGCAAGCGAGTGCCTGCACAGTGTCAGGATGATGACACAGGCGCGCATCGCAGACTGGTGAGATGACATCAACGTGGTGCCGTCGGATAGATACGAAATGCGGGTATCCGCGCGTTCCCTCTTGATTTTGCAGGCAATCGCATTCATTTCGCGCACTTCTAGCGTGCCGGACACCTCGCGGCGGTACCACCTGTGTTCAACTAGGCACAACAGAAAAATCGTCAGCGATGGGGCGTCGCGCGGGCTGTGCGCGAGTCGGACTGTATGTCAACCAGGCATGAATTGGCATGCTCGAGGTAGTCGGACAGGAGCTCGAGAGCCTTGCCCGTCAGGCGAACAAAATCCCGCCGGCCGTCACTGGCGTCGGGTATGCGCTCGATGTAACCCCTCGTCGTCAACTCGCTGAGACGCCGTAGGGAAGTTGTGGAGGAGACGTTCGCAACCGAGATGGTCAGTGCGGAAACAGACAGGCGTTGCTGGGTCTGGTGAGCGCGTAGCATCTCCAGCAACAGGTCCCAGGACACATCGTCAAGTTGGTGGCTGTCATAGTTCCGGCGGAGCTTTCGGAGTCCATCGATGGCATCCAGTATGCCGATGCGGCCCCTCGGCCAGTGAGCCTCGACCGTCGTGGTTCCGGGCGGCGGTGCGGGTGCCGTCACCGCCTGGGGCGGCAGGTGCGAAGCCCCAGCCGGCAGATTGATCCGCCGCAAAGCGCCGACCACCTCCTCGGCTTGAATGATCAGCGCCTGGACGTCGGCCGGCGGGGCTCCGGGCGCGCTGCGTTGCGCTCGTACCCGCTGCAGAGTCCGGGTGACGACGTCGATCAACTCCCGCGGCCGGATGGGTTTGGTTAGAAAGTCACAGGCTCCCAACCGGAAGGCCCCGACCGCCAACTCCACGGTCGGGTGTCCGGTGAGCAGCAGGACGGCCGGAGCCGGCCAGGCCAGGTTGAGTGAGTTGACCTGCTGGACGAACTGCAGGCCATTCAATCTCGGCATGCGGATATCGCTCACGATGACAGCGATATCCTGCCGCGTGCCCACCTGGACCAGGGCTTGCGCCGGCTCGCTGAGTTGGACACACGTGAAGCCGGCTTCAGTGAGCACGGTATTCAGGAATGCCAGCGCGGCAGGATCGTCGTCCAACAGAAGAATGACTTCAGACATAACGGCAATGGTCGGTGTACGAGGAAGTTAGAATATGTTCCTTTTGCCAGTCAACTTCTCGACAATCGCTGCAAACCTGACGTTGCGCGCGCAAGCTTTGGCGGGTGTCGCAGGCTCCGGGCTGCTGGCCGCGGCGCAATACCTCGGTCTTGCCGGAGCCGGCGGGGCTGAATGGAGCTTCGCACCTGCGGCGGTGATGCTCGCAGGTCTTGCGGGCGGCTGGATCGGGGCGCTCGTCTGCATCGGGATCTCCGCCACGTGGATGATGCTCACGGGAGGGTGGAATGTTGGTCCCATTCTGCTCGTGCTCCTGGGATCCGCCGTGTGTAGCGAGCTCCTGCGCCGCCGTGTTCGGCTGCCCGCCGCCGTCGCGGTTCTTACCGTCTGTTTTTATGTGCAACGCCTGAGTTTTCAAGGTGCCCATAGTTTTCTACCGTCATGGACCTTGGTCGCGACCTGGCTGGTCGCCGCGATACTCAATGTCGCCATGGCTGTCCTGTTCATCCTGTTTGTCCCGCGACGTAGTCGTTGGCTTGGCTGTCAGCGCCGTCCCCGCCTCGAGGATCACCTGTTTCTGGTTGCCGCCAGCTCGATGGGAGTTGCCGCGGTCGCATTGCCTGCGCTGACGGCTCATCTTGCACCTACTTTTGTCCTGTTTGCAGTTGCCGTCAATTTGGGAGTGTTACTCATCGGCGACAGTCTCACAAGGACTTCAGACGGATTGCACGCGCGATTGCGATCGCCGCCGCATGCCGCGAGGCGCGGCGGAACGCGGTTACGTTACGGCCGGCTCACGGCGGAATTCGCGCGTCCTTTCCTCGGCGGATTACGACAAACTGATCGCCTGCACAGTAGGACGCTGGTGCAGGGGTTGCAGCTCGAAAGCGCGCGACGTCAAGCCGTTCGTCTGAAGCAGTCGTCTGACTCGATCCAACAGGTGATGCGTAAGAAGGAGCTTACGATCCAGCGGGCCGCTGAAAGCCGCAACGCGCTCGAGAGAAGTTGGCGCGCGGCTCTGGATGCCGTCCCCGAAGCCGTGCTCCTGACTGACGAGCAGGGGCGCATCGAATTCGCGAACGAGGCCATCCGGACACTGTTGGGGTATCGCCCCGAGAAGTTGCCCGGAGTCGCCCTGCCCAAGCTCCTCGAGGGGCCATCCCCGCCGGGCAGTCCCTCGCTGGCCGCTCAGCCACCGTCGCCTCCGGGACCGTCTCGCGAGAGCGACTGGAAGTTTCGCGATGCCACCGGAAAGATCCACGTGTTGTCGGTCAGAGTGCAGCCTTTCCAGTTCCAAGGCAGACGATGCTTCGCGTTGCGGTTGCGCGACGTCCGCAGACTCAGGCTCCTGATCCAGGATCTCAGGCGCGGGCGTCAGGGCCGCGGCTCCGAGAAGCGCTCGCGTGACCAGTTCATCGCAACCATGAGTCACGAGATCCGCACACCCCTGCACGGGTTGATGGCGACCTTGGACATGCTTCGCAGCGAGTCGCTCACTCAGGAAGGACGGCATCGACTTGCGATCGCGCGCACCTCGGCGAAAGCATTGGTCAGCGTCGCCAATGACATCCTCGATCTGTCCCGTGTGAATGCCGATGTCATTCCACTCGATCGTAAACCCTTCAGTCTCGACCGGATGTTGACGGAAGTCGTCGACAACGCCCGCGCCCGAGCCGATTCCTTGGGACTGGAACTCACGTTGACGACCAGTGCGACACTGCCCCCTTGTGTGATTGGCGATTCCAGGCGCATCACCCAGATCCTGACCAACCTGTTGGCCAATGCATTGAAATTCACCTCGGTTGGGAGCGTCGTCGTGCACGCCCGCTATGCGAATGGCCGATGCATCGTCGACGTAGCGGACACGGGCGAAGGCGTTCCCCAGCAGATGCGCCAATCCATCTTCGAGCCGTTCGTACAGGTCGACTCCGCTCGCTCCCGCCGTTTTGGCGGCTCAGGCCTCGGGCTGGCCATCAGCCGCCGCCTCAGCGAGGCGATGGGAGGCAGCCTCGTGTTGAGCTCGAGCGGCCCCCGGGGCTCCACTTTCACTCTGACTCTCCCGTTGGAGGTCTCGGACGAGGAGCCGGCTGAGGAGCAGAGCCAGCGCAACCTGCAGACCGTTCACGGGCGCATCCTGGTCGTTGAGGACGACGAGGTGAGCCGGTACGTGGCGCAGAGCCTCCTGGAGAGCCTGGAATGCCCTGCCTCGGTGGTCGCCAGCGGCGCTCTCGCGCTGGAGCTGGTGCAGCGAGAGGAGTTCGACCTGGTGTTGATCGACTGCGAGATGCCGGAGTTGGATGGCTACGAGACGGCCCGACGCGCCCGCGCGTTTTTAGAGCAGCGAATTCCGATCGTCGGCATGTCGGCCAGTACTACCAGCGAGGACCGGCAGCGGTGCTTCGATGCCGGCATGAACGACATTCTCGCCAAGCCTTTCGGCAGATCCGCGCTCAACGACATGCTGTGCAAATGGTTGGCACCCCAACCGTCCGCCACGAGCGCGCAAACCCTCCAGAGCAAGGTGGAGGCACTTCCGGTCATTGATGTGGGTGTTTTCGACGAACTTCGTGCAACCCTCCGGTGGCAGGTCGGTCCGTTGAGAAAGGTCTATGGACCGTTCCTGCAAGCCGCACGAGAGGCAGCAAGCCTCGTATCAGGGCCCACGGGAGAGTCATGGGACGTGGCGGCGCGGCGGTTGCATTCGCTTCAGGGGAGTGCCGGCCTTGTGGGTGCCCGGCAGGTGGAGCATCTGGTTGCCTGGATGAATCACTCCATCAGACAACAGCGCCCCCAGGATGTCGCCGAGACCGCGCTGCTGTTGCGCGAAGCCTTACAGCGTGTTGAGCGCGACCTGGAGAGTCGGCTCGAGGACGCTAGCCGAAGATGAGCCAGGCAATCGTCAGGAGGATCGCCCAGAGCCCTGCGCCTAAAAGCACCCCCGCTGTGATTCCGCGCGTGGCCACGAAGGTGTCGTGATCAATATGAGGCGGCGCGGATGCGGCCGGGGAGCTTCTGCCATTCTCAGCGGGGGCGAGGACATGCTCCGCGTCAGCAGTTGGATGGATGGTGTTCATAGTGTGCATACCCTAGAGCACCCTGGCGCCGTGCGCTCGATAGAAACGTACAAACTGACCTGTAACAGTACCTGCGCAGTGCTGTATGAAAACCTGCAATTTGCAGCCATTCGTGGCACGCGAGACTAAAGTGGGTCATCGGGTCGTGAGCGTCGCTGTGATTGTATCTGAATAGAACCCGACCAGTGCCCGGGTTTGACCCGCGGCAATCCGACCATAGACCGGGATGGCCTGGCGGGCGCCGGTTCCCGTGCCGTTGTAGACGTTCGTACCGTTGTCCCACGCGACCGTGGAGCTCGCAGATGAGGTGAGGTTGTACGTCAGCACCGCTCCACTGCTCGTCACGAGTGCTCGTGGCGTGTAGGTGTTCGAATTCCCAGTGCTGAGCGCAATGGTGTATGACGTGCCCAAATCACACGTGACATAGACATATCCAGTGCCAAGCGTGTCCTGCGTGCTGAATACGTCGTAATTGTCGAATGTCAAATTGATCGCATCCAACGAGCACTGCGCACCGGCCTCGGGGGAGCCGAGGAACAGCGCAGGCACCGCGAGTGCGGCCCGGATCCGATTCAACCGGCTCAATGGGAGACTCATTGCCGGGCAATCTCTGTGCAAGTGATGGGACCCAGACGCTCCCAGGGATCTTCGCTGCGCGCGTAGCTGACTTCGGCCTCACAGGTGTGGTTTTCTGTTGAGTCCTGTGCGTGATCCTGCCAACTGGCACGCAAGTGGTTCGTCGCGGCCAGCCCCGTCACATAGGTCTCGCCATTCAGCCCCACAGGGAAACTGCGCAATGGCGAGCTTCCGAGGAGGAATACCTGGGTCCCGGGCGGTAACGGCTTGCCGGTCTGCGTCACGAGCGCAATCAGTGCCGCATCGGCGCGATCGATCGGAAATCGCAACAGCAGGCCACTGCGGGAATACGGTACCGCGCGCATCTGCGCCGATTCGACGTTGAAATCCAGCGGCAGATCGGCGAGATCGATCCGGACTGAATTGCTTTGATAGGCCCGCAACTGCGGCACCATGGCATAGCCTTGCGAGTTCGTGGTTCCCACGAGCTGGTTATCGCTGTACACATGCACACCAGCCCGTCCGGCCACCTCCGCGACGGCGAAACTGTCATTGATTTGCCGGCTGGCGAACAGTGTACTGTCCAACAAGGCGATACTGCCGCTGACACTCCCCCGTACACCGGTCGCACCGTTGGCGGAGTCGGTTTCCAACTGGTAGGTCCCCACGTCGTTCTGCAAGGATACGGCCGCCTCGCGCTCGTCGGCTCCGCCGGCGCCCACGCCGAGCCGGTATCCCATCCCCGTCCCGACGGGGAGGCTCTTCTGCAGCTCCAACAGACCCTGGGCATGGCCTTTATCGGACATCAGGGTCAGATTTCCCGTTTTACGATCCCCGAGTGCCTGGGTGAAGAGCAGGCTGACGGTTGTG
>Ga0207695_10009299_pt1 | contig 12162 bp, 7 predicted proteins | sample KBSC54metaG_FD_184354 | JGI IMG/M metagenome (GOLD analysis project Ga0207695, IMG submission 184354) | Corn rhizosphere microbial communities from Kellogg Biological Station, Michigan, USA - KBS C5-4 metaG (SPAdes) (version 2) | ecosystem: Host-associated > Plants > Roots > Rhizosphere > Soil...
AGTCGGTTTCCATCTGCTTGAGGGCGAGCTTCACTCCGTCGGCGACCTTGACGGTGTTGGTGCCCGGCTGGCGCTGGACGGCGAGCACGATGGACCGCGCGCCGTTGAACCAGCTCGCCGTCTTGTCGTTCTGCACGCCGTCGTTCACCTGACCCAGGTCGCCCAGCCGTACCGGAGCGCCGTTGCGATAGGCCACGATCATTGGACGGAAGGTCCCGGCGTCGTTGAGCTGCCCGTTCGCCTGGACCGTGTACGCCTTGTCGGTGCCCCACAGAATGCCGGTGGGGAGATTGACATTGGCGTTCGACACCGCGTCCACGACCTCATCAATGCCGATCTTGCGCGCCGACATGGCCTGCGGATCGAGCTGGATGCGCACGGCGTACTTCTGCGACCCGTACACCTGTACCTGCGCGACGCCATCCACCGTCGAGATGCGCTGCGCCAGGAACGTCTCCGCGTACTCGTCGAGCTGCGAGAGCGGCAGTGTCTTGGAGAGGAGCGCGAGATAGAGAATTGGCGACGCCGATGGATCCACCTTGCGATACGAGGGTGGAATGATCCCATCGGGCAACTGTCGCAACGTCTGCGAAATGGCGGCGTTCACATCCTGCGCCGCCGCGTCCACGTTGCGATCCAGCGAGAACTGCAGCGTGATGTCCGTGGAGCCCTGACTGCTGCTGGATGTCATGGCGTCCACACCCGCGATGGTCGAGAACTGCTTCTCGAGCGGTGTGGCCACGGCGCTGGCCATGGTTTCGGGACTTGCCCCAGGGAGCGAGGCGCTCACCGTGATGGTGGGATAATCCACGGTGGGGAGGTCGCTCACCGGCAGCAGCCGATACGCGACAACCCCGAAAATGAGAATGGCCGACATGACCAGTGTGGTCATGACGGGCCGTCGGATGAACGGTTCCGGGATATTCATCAGGACCTCGGCTGATCCGTGCCGGGTGGCGCCTTGATCTGAACCTTCAGTCCGGTGACCAGCCGGAGCTGGCCGTCGGTGACGACCGTATCGCCGGCAGCGACACCGCTCGCGATGATGGCGTCATTTCCCGCCGTGCGCTGGACCTTGACCTCGCGCTGGGTGGCCGTTCCGCCCTTCACGACAAAGACGTACGTGCCGGTCTGGCTCTGGACCACAGCCGGGGCCGGGGCCACCAGGGCATCCTGCTGGACGTAGAGCTGCAGCGCCGCATTCACGAATTCACCGGGCCAGAGCGTCGCATTGGTATTGTCGAATCGCCCCTTGAGCAGGATGGTTCCGGTGGTTGTATCCACTGCGTTGTCCAGGAAGGACATCGTGCCCTGGCTGGTGGGGCCGCCGCTCACGGGCTGCACCGTGATGGGAAGCGTATTGCCATTGTACTTGCGAATATTTGTCAGATTGGACGACGGCACCGCGAAGCGGACCAGAATGGGGCGGATCTGATTGATGACGACAAGCGGCGCCCCGTCGGCCTTGACGAGGTTGCCTTCCTTCATGAGCAGCGAGCCCGCGCGCCCCGAGATGGGCGCGCGGATGGTGGCGTACTCGACGTTGAGCCTGGCCTGCTCTACAGCGGCTTGATCGGAGCTGACGGTCGCCGTGAGTGATGCGGCGTTCGCCACCGCCTGATCGTACTGCTGCGTGGTGACATAATCCTGCTTCACGAGCTGCGCGAAGCGTTTCTCGTCCTGCTGCGCGGTCACGAGCTGCGCCCGGTCCTTGGCCAGCACACCTTGCGCCTGCTGCAGCGCGGCCTGATAGGGTCGCGGATCAATCTGGAAGAGCACCTGACCGCGTTGAACTTCGTCCCCTTCCCTGAAGGCCACGTGCGTGAGGATGCCGTTCACCTGTGCCATCACCGAGACACTCTGCAACGGCTCGACAGTGCCGGTCGCATCAATTTCGAACGGCATGGGGCGCTGCTGCACGATGGCGACGCTCACCGGCACGGGAGGCGGCGCTTCCTTTGCGGGGTCCGAGCACGCAACGGCCAGCGCGACCAGACCAATGGTCGCCGCGACAGGCCGCGGCAGGTGAAGCGTGTGACGTAGGAACCGGTATTTCATGGTTGGCTATTCACGTCCGGTTGAATCGGGAGCGAGGTGCACGTTGCTGTTGCCATGTGCGTCGAGCACGCCCGCATCGTGCGCGAGCTGGGCGAGTGCCGTCTGCCAGATCCACCGGGACTGGACCTGCTGGGCGCGTGCGTTCGCGAGCGCGCTCTGCGCCGCGAGCAGATCCAGGACGCTGCCGACGCCCGCCTTGTAGCGGCCGAGCGCCACGCTGTCGGACAATTGGGCACTGGCCAGCAGGTCATCGGCGGTCTTCACGCGCCGGGTAGCGGTCTGGAGCGTATAGTACGAGCTGAAGACCTGAAACATCACCTGCTGCCGCAACGCATCGAGCCGCGACGCCGCGGCCTGCGCCTGTGCTTCGGCCTGCATCTGATTGTATGCACGGGAGAACCCGGCGAACAGCGGAATGCTCAGGCCGAGCGAGATCGTGTAGTTGTTGCCGCTGCCCCGGTTCTGGATGTATGTGCGACCGCCGTTTCCGGACAGCAGGAGTGATGGAAGTCGCTCGGCGCGGACGGCACCGATGTGCGCGTGCGCGCCCGCCGAGTCGGCCATGGCCGCAGCCAGGTCCGGGCGTGAGCTCACGGCGCGAGCGATCAGGGTATCCACACTGTCCGCGAGCGTCGCAACCGGAATGTGTGCGGGCTGCTCGACATCGTAGGGCACATTGGCTGGCAAGCCAAGGGCAAGTGCGAGTGCACCCCGGGTGGTCTGCAACGTGCCTTCCGTGCTCTCCGCATCGAGCTGTGCCTGGGACAGCGCCGTTTGCGCCTGGAGGACGTCAGCAATGGTGGCCACCCCGACGCGATGCCGTTCCTGCGCGGCCTGATAGTTGGTCTGGGCATCCTTGAGGGTGGACTGCTGCGCCTCGAGGAGTCCCTTGGTGGCCATGTAGTTGAAGTACGCCGACTCGACCTGCAGGACCACATCCTGGATCGTGGCATTGTGCGTCCAGTCGGCGGAGAGCAGCGCCTGCTTGGCGACTGCCACGTTTCCCGAACGACCACCGAAATCGAGCAGCAGATACGAGAGCGTGAGACTCGGCCCATACGTCGTCTGCTGGACTGCGGAGCGCCCCTGCGTCGCGACCGTCTTGAATCGCGAGCCATTGACATCGGCATCAATGGTGGGAAACCAGGCGCCCTTTGACGAGCCGTAGACGGCGGCCGCCGCGCGGGCATTGGCCCAGGAGATCCGCGTCGCGGGGTTGTTCCGCAGCGCGAGATCCACGATGTCGGTAAGCGTGAGCTGCTTGAGGCGGCTCTCGATGTCAGCGGGAATCTGGGGTACGGCACCAGCGGCGCTTGTTGCGGCCACAGGCCGTTCGGGTGGCGTCCACGCCGCGTTGGGAGCGGGGGACGTCCCGGAAACTCCGGAAACCGACGGCGGGTGAACACAACCAGCAGACACGACAGCGACGCTGGCGGCGACTCCAATGCGAAGTCGCCGCGAAATATTCATGGAAGAGCGGGTCACAGAGGAAGATACGTGTGGACCAGGCCAAGTGCTGAGCGAGATGAGCAAAAAGCTGTTTGAATTTCGCCCGTTCCACTGCCCGTGCTCCGGGTGAAACGGCGGTCATTCGCTCAGTCCACGAACTCGACCTCCACGGGCTTCTGAATCAACCCCGCCTGCACGCCCCGGTGAATGAATTCCCGGACAGCCTTCCGGCCGCGCTCGCCATAGTCGAGCGTCCAGTCGTTCACATACATGCCAACGAAGGTGTCGGCGCGTTCGCGGGCCAGGCCTCGCGCGTAGCGCATGGCGTGATCGAGCGCGTGCGCGCGGTGGTCGAGCCCATAGGCGATGCTCGCGCGCAGATGCTGCGAGATCCGTTGCGTGAGCTCGGGGCCCAGGTCCTTGCGCACGACATTGCCCCCCAGCGGGAGAGGAAGGCCGGTCTCACCGAACCACCATTCGCCCAGGTCCACTACGAGGTGCAGCCCCTGGTCACCGAAGGTGAGCTGGCCTTCATGAATGAGCAGCCCCATGTCCACCTCGCCGCGCAGGACGGCGTCCTCGATCTGGTCGAAGGGGGTCTGCACCGCCGTGAAGCGCGGCTCGTAGAGCTGGAGCGCGAGGTAGGCGCTGGTGAGCGGGCCGGGGACCGCGATGCGCTTGCCGCGGACGTCGGCGCGCTGCGCCGGTGCGCGCGCGACGAGCCGCGGGCCGTAGCGATCGCCCATGGAGGCGCCGTGCGGGAGCAACGCGTAGCGGTCGGCGAGGTGAGCGTATGCGTGAATGGAGACCGCGGTGACCTCGAGCTCGGCGCGCAGCGCGCGCTGGTTGAGCGATTCGATATCCTGCAGCTCGTGGACGTAGCGCAGATCGCCGGTGTCAATCTTCCCTTCGGCGAGCGCGTAGAACATGAACGCGTCGTCGGAATCGGGGCTGTGGGCGACGTGAATGGTGGTCGGCATGCGGGAATGATAACTGCCGGGAAGCGGCGTGGGGGCCGAAGGCCCCCCACGCCTGCGGGAAGCGCCGCGCTGCGCGCGGCTGAGGGAAGCGGCCGGCTGCCTGCGGCAGCGGCCTGCGGGACTTCGTACGTGCCCTCGTGCTGCTTGTCCATTCGCGATTGCCGATTCCCACGAGCACGGGGACAGTATGCAGCCGCGGGGCCCGTGGGCACTGCACCGCTTCCTGGAGGTCAGTTCGCTTTCTTCGCCGCTTCGATGGCGGCGACGATCTCGTTCTGGTGTCGCTGATATTCGGGGAGATTCTTCGCGAGCTCGGATGACTGTGCGGTGATGAGACGCTTCTGCAGTGCTTTCATCATGGTCGCGTTGCCGGCATCGCGGGCCAGGGAAATGGAGAGTGTGAGGCCGAGGAGGTGATTCGGGTCCGCGGCGAGAATGCTGTCAGCCTGCGCCTGCGCGAGCGGGGTTGCGCCAGCCACCTCGGCGATGCGTCCCATGTCGTAGCGGGAGTCGAGATCCTGCTGCGGGAGCATCTGGTAGGCCGAGATCCCCATCTGGGAGAAGAACTCGACACTGTCCTTCTTGCCCTCGGAGTCGAGGCGCATGATCCGGTCGTAGAGCCGGTCGGCGCGTTCGCGCGGGGAGAGTGCTGAGATATCCGGTGCGCGCACCGGGGCGTCGCCCGGCTGCACCGCGTTGTCGCCGGCCGAACCGTTTGCGGCCGTCGCGACAGCGACGTCGCCCTGCGCCGCCGGTGGACGGCTGAAGCGCTGCGCGGCGACGAGAGCAATGAGGGCAAGGAGCGCGATGCCGGCCACCGCCCATGGGAGCGCCGCGGGGAATCCACCTGACTGGAGTGCGACGGGCGTGGCAGCGCCGCCGGCTGCTCCCGCCGGGGCGGCGCCGGCCGGCGTGCCACAGCGATGACAGAACTTCGCGCCTGGCGTGAGCGCCGCGTGACAGCCCGCGCAGGCCGCGCCCTGGAGCGGCGCGCCGCACGCCGCACAGAAGCGACCGGAGGCTACCGCACCGCAGGCGGGGCAGTTCGTGGACGGAGAACTCGGAGAGGTCATGACAGCAGAGTGAATGACGGGAGAAGAAGTTGAAATCTATCAGGGGGGCTGACGTGATAGGGAATGGGCAATCGGGAATGGGGAATGGTGGGAATGGGGAGGCTGATTCCCGGTTCCCGATGACATTGGGGTGCGGTTTGCGGGGGGCGGACTGCCTCGCCGATTCCCGATTGCCGATTGCCGCGTAGAAGGCAAGGGTGACAGGGAGTGGCCCGTTCCTCATTTCCGCCCTAGCTTCCGGCCACGCGCTCCCCTCTCGTTTCCTCAGCGACCATCACCATGGTGCAGACCAGGACTCGCGCCATCGTGCCGAGCACGACGGGCGCCACGAAGCAGGACATCCTCGCGCTGGCAGCCAGGAACAACGTTCGCTTTCTCCGACTCCAGTTCACGGACATCCTGGGCGTGAACAAGAACGTGGAAGTGCCGGCGACGCAGTTCGAGAAGGCGTTGGCGGGCGACATCATGTTCGATGGTTCCTCGATAGAAGGGTTCGTGCGCATCGAGGAGTCGGACATGCTGCTGGTGCCGGACCTGGATACCTTCCGCGTGTTTCCGTGGGGAAGCGAGGAGAATCGCGTCGCGCGCGTGATCTGCGACATCAACCTGCCGGACGGCACGCCGTTCTCCGGCGACCCGCGTGGCGCGCTCAAGCGGCAGATCGCGCGCGCCGGAAAGCTTGGCTTCACGATGAATGCGGGGATGGAAGCCGAGTTCTTCATGTTCAAGCAGCCGGTGAACGGCGGGCCATCCACGGAGACGCACGACGTGGGCGGCTACTTCGATCTCGCGCCGGTGGACCTCGGCGAAGATGCGCGCCGCGCGATCGTGGATGTGCTCGAGCAGATGGGATTCGAAGTGGAAGCCGCGCATCACGAGGTCGCCAACGGCCAGCACGAGATCGATTTCCGCTATGCGGACGCCCTGACGACGGCGGACAACATCGCGACGTTCCGGTTTGTGGTGAAGTACGTCGCGCAGACGTTCGGCCTGGTGGCGAGCTTCATGCCCAAGCCCGTGTACGGGCAGAATGGCAGCGGCATGCACACGCATCAGTCGCTGTTTCGCGGCGCTGACAATGCGTTCTATGATCCCCGGGCGCAATGGCAACTGAGCAAGGTGGCGTTGCACTACATTGGCGGGCTGCTGCAGCACGCGCGGGGCTTCTGCGCGATCACCAACCCGCTGGTGAATTCGTACAAGCGGCTGGTGCCGGGATTCGAAGCACCGGTGAACGTCGCCTGGTCCATGCACAACCGGTCGCCGCTCATCCGCGTCCCGGAGCGCCGCAAGACCGGCACGCGTGTGGAGCTGCGCATGCCGGATCCGAGCGCGAATCCGTACCTGGCGCTCAGCGTGATGCTGGCGGCGGGACTGGATGGGTTGGAGACGAAGGCCGATTATCGGGAGCCGGTGGATACGAACATTTTCGAGATGTCGCACCGGGAGAAGCGGCGGCTGCGGATCGATGATCTGCCCGGGGATCTCAACGAGGCGTGCGCCGAGCTGGAGAAGGACAAGGTGGTCCGTGACGCGCTCGGCGCGCACATCACGGCCAACTTCCTGGAGGCCAAGCGGCTGGAGTGGCGGGAGTACATCTCGCAGGTGAGCCGGTGGGAGCTGGAGGAGTATCTGGGGAAGTACTGAGGGTAGGGGGCTAGGGGGCTAGGAGGCTAGGGGGAACAGCTCAATCACGATCCCGCCCCTAGCCCCCTAGCCCCCCAACCACCCCCAGGCCTTGACAATTTCCGGAATGTAAGCGATTTCTGTAAACGTTTACATAGCGGGCTGCTGCGGGCTCGCCGTCGGCAATTCGCGATTCGTCGATTGTCTGGAGTCCTCCCATGGCGACCATCAAGGACGTTGCACGCGAAGCAGGCGTCTCGGTCGCCACCGTGTCCCGCGCCTGCAATGGCAGCCCCGCGGTTACCGAGGGGACTCGGCGCCATGTGCTCGACGTGGCCGCCCGGCTCGGCTACACGCCGCACGGCGCCGCACGCAGCCTCATCACGAACCGCACCTCCACTATCGGCGTCCTCCTTCCCGACCTCTACGGGGAGTTTTTCTCCGAAGTCATTCGCGGCGTGGACCAGGCGGCACAGCGCGGAGGCTACCATCTGCTCGTGTCGAGCTCGCACGATGAGGAGCGCGAAATCGTGGCCGCGTTCCGGGCCATGCGGGGTCGCGTTGACGGCCTGCTGGTGATGTCACCGGATCTCGATGCGCGCGCCGCGGTCCACGAGTTCACTGATCGGTTTCCCGTCGTGCTGCTCAACTGTCCCGCCGAGCGCGATCCCTACGACTCGATCGTCATCAACAACTTCGATGGTGCCAGGGCGGTGATGCGGCACTTCATCGAGCTCGGTCACCGCCGCATTGCCATGATTACCGGGCGTGAGCGCAACTACGACTCGGTGGAACGACGCCGCGGCTTCCGCGAAGCGGCGCGGGAGGCGGGCATTCCCGGCGAGGATGCGCTCGAACTCACCGGTGACTTCAGCGAAGCCTCCGGCTTCCACGCCGCGAAAGAGCTACTCGCCGCACCGCGCCGCCCCAGCGCGATCTTCGCGGCCAATGACTCCATGGCGATCGGCGCGTTGAGCGCGCTGCGCGCCGCCAGCCTGCGCGTGCCAGAGGACATTTCTGTCGCGGGATTCGATGACATCCCCATGGCCCAGTATATGAATCCGCCGCTCACGACGGTTCACGTGGACATCAGTGCACTTGGTGCGCTGGCCACCGAGCGGTTGCTCAGCCACATGCGCGAGGTACCGGAACATGTCCACAGACAGGAAGTCGTTTGCTGCTCGCTCGTCGTACGCGGCTCCAGCGCGAGCATCCCGGCGTGACCTTCTCCCGGGTCGTTTTCTCCGGCGGGATCACACGCCACACACGTCCGTCACGGAGGCATACACCATGATATTCCATCGTCAGGCTCGGCGATTGGCGAGTCTGTGCGCCATCGCCGGTACGCTGGCCGCCTTTCACGGCGCAGCTGCTGCCCAGACGACGACGGGCAGCATTCGAGGCTATGTAACCAGCACGGCGGGCGCGGCGCTGTCGGATGTCTCCGTCGAAGCGCGGGACAGCAGCACGAACGTGCTTCGCATGGCTCGCACGAATGCCAGCGGCTTCTACGTGGTCGCCGGCCTGAATCCCGGCCGGTACGCCATACTGGCCCATCGTATTGGCTCGGCCCCACGGACGGCCGTGGTGCAAGTGGCCGTGGGACAGGATGTGACGCTCAACCTGCAGCTCGCCGACACCGCCGTCGCACTGCAAGCGGTGACGATCGTCGCGGCGGCGCCTACGGAAACGCGCTCCACCGAGGTCGCAACGAACGTCTCGCAGCAGCAGGTGAACGACCTCCCCACAAGCAGCCGCAACTTCCTCGATCTCGCTACACTGGCGCCGGGTACGCGCGTCTCTCCCGACCGGCTCAACGGCACGGGAAAGACGTTCGCCGCCGGCGCGGAGCCGGCCGAGCAGATCAATGTCTTCATTGATGGCGCAAGCTACAAGAACGACATCATCACCGGCGGCGTGGCGGGACAGGACGCGAGCCGCGGGAATCCCTTCCCGCGGAACGCGATCCAGGAGTTCCGCATCATCACGAACAATTTCAAGGCCGAGTATCAGAAGTCGGCCAGCGCGATCATCACCGCGGTCACCAAGTCCGGCACCAACACGTGGCAGGGAAGTGTCTTTGCCGATCTCCAGAACGAGCACTTCGTGGCGCTCGATTCGTTCTCCCGAGCGGCAGGCCAGACGAAGCCTGATTACCAGCGCTATCTCTTCGGCATCAACGGCGGCGGTCCGCTGATCAAGGACAAGCTGTTCTTCTTTGGATCGTACGAGGGGAATTTCCAGGACCGGAACGGCACGACCGTATTCGGCGGCGACGTGAGCCTGTACCCGCCGGCGGTGCAGGCGCAGAACAACACCACGCACAATTCGCCATTCCGCGAGAATCTGGGCTTCGCCAAGTTGACCTGGGTTCCCGATCAGTCGCAGCAGCTCGAGGTCACTGGCGATATCCGGCACGAGGTGGACACGCGCGGCTTTGGCGGACAGTTCGGCGACGTCTGGCGCGTGTACGATGGTGGCGAGAACCATCGGAACAACGTGTACACCGGCACCGCGAAGCATACCTACTTCGGCACCAACTGGACCAATCAGGCGCTGGTGAGTTTCCAGCATTACCTGTGGAACCAGGACCCGATCGACTTCACCACGCCGATCCAGGTGTCGTTCGGCAATTACTGGATTGGTGGCGATGACGCGGCGCAGGCGCTCAAGCAGAACCGGCTCTCGCTGCGCGACGACTGGACGTACACGGGCCTGCAGTGGGCTGGCTCGCACGTGATCAAGATCGGCGCGAATTACGACTTCGCGCACTACGACATGAACAAGCAGCTCAATGAGAATCCGAAGTTCGTGTACAATGCGGACAACAACTTCCAGTATCCCGTGCAGGCGCAAATCGGATTCGGCGACGGCGACATCACGCAGAACAACGGGCAGTTCGGTGTCTATGCGCAGGATGACTGGAGCCCGACGCGGCGTCTGACCATCAACGCCGGCGTGCGCTGGGACGTCGAGACGGGGATGTTCAATCGCAATTTCGTGACGCCGCAGGCGGTGCGCGACTCCCTCACCGCATACCGGGATTCCCTCTTCGTCGACATCAATCCCAACCGGTACTTCACCGACGGCACCGATCGGCACCTCTTCCTTGGCGCGGTGCAGCCGCGTTTGGGCGCATCGTATGCGCTGGACGAGAACGGGCGCACGGTGATGTTCGCCAGCTTCGGTGTGTTCTATGACCGCTTGAACTTCAACGCCACGCTGGACGAGACGTATCGCCGGCAGCACCCCAATTACACGATCAGCTTCATCGCGCCGGGCAGCCCCTCGCCCGGGCCGGGGACGGTGGCGTGGGATACCTCGTACTTCAGCGCGGCGGGGCTCAAGACGCTGATCAGCCAGATCTCGCCGCCACAGGAGGTCTTCCTCATCCCCAACGACCTCAAGCCACCAATGTCCAATCAGTGGTCTGCCGGCCTGCGCCACGATTTCGGAAGCTGGAACGGCTCGCTGACCTACAACGGCACCCGTGGCCACAACGGCTTCAGCTTCGATTGGGCCAACGTCGCGCTCAATCCGAACACAGACGACTGCTGCGTCACGCACAACCTGCCGGCGTATCAGAACGTGCTCGTCGGAAATAACAGCGTTCGTACGTGGTACAATGCGATGCTCGTCCAGATCCAGCGTCCCTATCATCGCGTGGGCTCGTACGGCTGGGGCGCGGGTCTCGCCTATACGTTGTCCAAGGCCGAGGCCGAGGGCGGGGATCTCTTCAGCTTCCCGCAGGTTACCGCCGGGCCGCTGAACAAGCGGCACCCACTTGCGGATGACCGTCGGCACCAGTTCGTCTTCAACTGGATCACCGATGTGCCATGGGCGTTTGGGCTGCAGTTCAGCGGACTGGCGCAGCTATCATCCGGCACGCCCATTCGCAAGCTCCAGTTCGTTCCGCTGCCCAATCCGCCCGATGGCCCCGGAGGCAATGAGCGGGTGCTCGTCGGCTATGCCCGTTCCGACTGGTTCAAGAACGTGGACATTCGTCTGGCCAAGAATTTCCTGAACTTCAATGGGCAGGAGGCCGCGGTAACGGCGTCGCTGTTCAACGTGTTCAACACGAACAACTACGGGTGCTTCGACGAGACGTACGCGAATGCCGGATCCACGCCTGGCACCACCGTGCTCAATACCCACTGGGGCAAGGGTGGATGCTTCATCACCGATCAGCGCCGCGTGCAGATCGGGGTACAGTACGGGTTCTGATCGTTCAAGGGGCGCCGGCAAACGGCCGGCGCCCCACGCCGCACGCGCCAGTTGAGATGCAATGACGTTCACGCACACACCGGCTCCTGCCCGTCCACGCTGGTTCACGCCGCTGTGTGCCGCGCTGCTCGTTGGGGTCACGGCCTGCGCGGGGCGCCAGCCGACCGGCGTGCTGCCAACACCGCCAGCTCCGGCCACCAATGCCTTTCTGGATACGGTGGAGCAGCGCACCTTCAACTACTTCTGGGCAACCACCAATCCAGCCAATGGGCTGGTACCGGATCGCTATCCAACCCCGTCGTTCTCGAGCATCGCCGCTACAGGATTCGGCCTTACCGCGTACCCTATCGGCGTGGAACGTGGCTGGGTGACACGCAGCCAGGCAAGCTCGCGCGTGCTCGTCACGCTGCGCTTCCTGTGGAACGCCCCGCAGGGAACGGCCACGAGCGGGATGACCGGCTATCAGGGCTTCTACTATCACTTCCTGGACATGCAAGGTGGAGCGCGCTACCAGACGGTGGAGCTCTCCACGATCGATACCGCGCTGCTGCTCGGGGGCGTACTCTTCTGCCAGCAGTACTTCGATGGACCCGGTGCGGATGAGGTGGCCATCCGCGCCTATGCCGATTCGATCTACCGTCGCGTGGACTGGCGCTGGATCCAGCCGCGCGCGCCGCTCGTTGCCATGGGGTGGACTCCCGAGGAGGGATTTCATTCCTACGATTGGCGCGGCTATGACGAAGCGATGCTCC
>Ga0207695_10009300_pt1 | contig 12161 bp, 12 predicted proteins | sample KBSC54metaG_FD_184354 | JGI IMG/M metagenome (GOLD analysis project Ga0207695, IMG submission 184354) | Corn rhizosphere microbial communities from Kellogg Biological Station, Michigan, USA - KBS C5-4 metaG (SPAdes) (version 2) | ecosystem: Host-associated > Plants > Roots > Rhizosphere > Soil...
CAGCCGCGGGAACGGCAACGAGGGGGTCGTCCTGCTCTCGCAGGGGGTGGGCGACGTGAACACGGCCGCGTCGCTCGTCGAGCGGCGGATCCTGATCGCGACCGCGCTCGCGCTGACCGTCGCGACGATCGTGGGGTGGGGCCTTGCGCTGGCGGTCTCGCGCCGGCTCGGGAAGCTCGAGGCGGCGTCGAGCCGCATCGCCGCAGGCCGTTTCGACGAGCCGATCGGCGACGACAGCCCCGACGAGCTCGGCCGTCTGTCCCGCTCGTTCGACCTGATGCAGGAGCGGCTGGCCCAGGTCGACCGGGCCCGCAAGGACTTCATCGCCAACGCCTCGCACGAGCTGCGCACGCCGCTCTTCTCACTCGGCGGGTTCCTCGAGCTCATGGCCGAGGAGGATCTCGACCCGGCCACCCGCGAGGAGTTCGTCCTCACGATGCGCGAGCAGGTGTCGCGCCTGACGAAGCTCGCCACCGACCTGCTCGATCTGTCGAGGCTCGACTCCGGGGCGGTCGAGGTCGGCAGCGAGCCCGTCGACCTGGCCGCCGCCGCCCGCGGCCTCGTGCGCGAGTTCCGCGGCCTGGCCGCCCGGCACGGGAGCCGGGTCGTGCTGGCGCGGCCGCCGCGCGGCCTGCCGCACGGGATCGGCGACGAGCAGCGCGTCCAGCAGATCGGCCGGGTGCTCGTCGACAACGCCGTGCGCCACAACCCGGAGGGCACCCAGGTGCGCGTCGCCGTCGCCGCCGACGACGGCCGTGTCAGCCTCACCGTCTCCGACGACGGGCCCGGAATCGACGCCGACTCACAGCGGCACCTGTTCGAGCGCTTCTGGCGCGGGCCGCAGGGAAACGCCTCCGGGAGCGGCCTCGGCCTGGCCATCGCGGGCGAGCTGGCGCAGCGCATGGGCGGCGAGATCGCGGTCTCGTCGGGCGCCGACGGCTCGAGCTTCGCGCTGCGGCTGCCGGCGGACGGTTTGGGCCGCGACCGGTGATGTTGCTAAGTTTTCGCGCGGCATGCAGAGGGTCAACGTTGGGCACAAGTCGCTCGCCGACTACAACTCGCTGATCGGGCGGACGCTCGCCGAGGAGATCAAGCGCCTCGCCGAGCCGCTGCAGGGCAAGCGCATCCTGCACCTGTCGGCCACGGCGTTCGGCGGCGGCGTCGCCGAGATCAACTACACGCTGATCCCGCTCATGATCGACGCCGGCCTCGACGCCGAATGGCGCGTGATCGACGGCCGCGACGAGTTCTACGACGTCACGAAGACGATGCACAACGCCCTGCAGGGCGACGAGAAGGGGATCACCGACCACCAGAAGGCGATCTTCGAGGGCTACAACAAGCTGAACGCCGACGCCCTCACCGACGCCGACGAGTGGGACGTGATCGTCGTCCACGACCCCCAGCCGCTGGCGATGCGGGAGTACGTCGACACGACCAGGCCTCGCTGGGTGTGGCGCTGCCACATCGACCTCTCGACGCCCAACCCGGAGGTGCTCGACTTCATCTCGCCGCGGCTTGCCGCCTACGACGCCTGCATCTTCCACATGCCGGCCTACGTGCCGCGCGGCGCCGGGCTCGCCGAGGCCGTCATCTGGCCGCCCGCGATCGACCCGCTGGCGCCGAAGAACATGGCCCTCTCGGGCGACGACGCGGCCTACATCGTCGACCAGTTCGGCATCGACGTCAGCCGGCCGCTGCTCCTCCAGGTGTCGCGCTTCGACCCGTGGAAGGACCCGATGGGCGTGATCGACGCCTACCGGGCCGTCAAGCAGACGCACCGCGACGTCCAGCTCGCGCTGGTCGGGTCGATGGCGCACGATGACCCCGAGGGCTGGGAGTTCTGGAACACCACTCGCGACTACTGCGAGGAGGATCCGGACATCTACATGTTCTCGAACCTGAACAACGTGGGCGCCGTCGAGGTGAACGCCTTCCAGGTCTATTCCGAGGTGTGCATCCAGAAGTCGATCCGGGAGGGCTTCGGCCTGACGGTCTCGGAGGCGCTGTGGAAGGCGCGGCCGACGATCGGCGGGAACGTCGGCGGCATCGTCGCCCAGATCGACGACGGGCAGACCGGCTACCTGGTCTCGTCGGCCGAGGAGTGCGCGGAGCGCGTGCTCCAGATCCTGGCCGATCCCGACTCGACCCGCGAGATGACCCGTCGGGCCAAGGAGCACGTCCGCCGGCGGTTCCTGACGCCGCGGCTGCTGCGCGACTGGCTCGCGCTGATGCACCGCATGGCCGGCGACGGCGACCAGGCCGGCCTCGAGATCGTCTCGGGCTGACCCGGGGTCAGACCCCGAACGGAACTGCAACAGAAGCGTCACACCCGACGTTCGGGGTCTGGCCCCGGGTTGGCGCTAGGGTGCGGGCATGGCCGGCCAGCCGCTGCTGATCGTCTCGAACCGCGGGCCGTGCCGCTTCTCGCGCGGGCCCGACGGCCAGATCGAGGCGGTGCGCGGCGGCGGCGGGCTCGTCACCGCCCTCAGCGGCCTGGCGGCGGTGCGGCCGGTGACGTGGATCGCGAGCGCGCTCTCCGACATGGACGCCGAGGTGGCCGAGGAGGGGCCCTACCGCGACGGCGACCTGACCGTGCGCCTGGTCGTGCACGACCGCGAGGAGTACGACCGCTACTACAACGTCTTCGCGAACCCGGTGCTGTGGTTCATCCACCACTACCTGTGGGGGCTCGCCACCGAGCCGTCGGTCGACCGCAACGTGCGCCTGGCATGGGACGCCGGCTACGTGCCGGTGAACCAGCGCTTCGCCGACGCCGTCGTGGCCGAGCTCGAGGCCGCCGAGGGCGATCCGCCGCCGGTGCTGCTTCAGGACTATCACCTGTTCATCGCGCCGGCGTCCATCCGCGAGCGCGTGCCGGAGGCCGTCATCCAGCACTTCTCGCACATCCCCTGGCCGATGCCGGACTACTGGCGCGTGCTTCCGCCGGACATCCGCACCACGATCCACGAGTCGATGCTCGCGTGCGACGTGATCGGCCTGCACACCCCCCGCTACGTCCGCAACTTCCTGGCCTCGGTGACGCAGTTCACCGACGCGAAGGTCGACACCGAGGCGGGGACGGTGCACTTCCGCGGGCGACCGGTGCGGGTGGTGAGCCGGCCGATCTCGGTCGACCCCGAGGAGTTCTACCGGCTGGCGGCGAGCGAGGCGGTGCTGGCCGAGCGCGAGGCGCTCAAGAAGTGGCGGCCCGAGAAGGTCGTGCTCCGCGTCGATCGCACTGACCCGTCCAAGAACGTCGTGCGCGGGATGCAGGCGTTCGAGCTCTTCCTCTCCGACCATCCCGAGTGGGAGGGTCGGGTGACCCTGCTCGCAAAGCTCGATCCGTCGCGGCAGGACATCCCCGAGTACACCGAGTACATGGGCGCCATCCAGCGGGCGGCCCGGACGGTCAACGACCGCTTCTACACCACGAACGACTGGCAGGCGGTCGACCTGCGCATCTCGGACAACTTCCCCGAGGCCGTCGCGGGTTACGCGGAGTACGACGTGCTGCTCGTGAACGCGATCTTCGACGGCATGAACCTGATCGCCAAGGAGGCGCCGCTCGTGAACGACCGCGACGGGGTGCTGATCCTGTCCGAGAACGCCGGCGCCCACCCCGAGCTGGGCGAGCACGCGCTGACCGTGAACCCGTTCGACGTGCAGGAGCAGGCGGACGCGATCCACGCCGCGCTCGTCATGCCCGCCGACGAGCGCCGCCGCCGCATCGAGGGCCTGCGGGCCCAGGTGCGCGAGCACGACATCGCCCACTGGGTCGACTCGCTGATGGACGACCTCGCCCGCGCCCGGCCGGAGGCGGTCGAGCGGTGAGCGCCGTCGTCCAGGTGCCGTGGTGCAGCCGGTTCCACGGGGCGGGCATGGAGGAGGGCCCGCCGGCCGTGGCCGCGGCGCTCGGCGCCGACGGCGTCACGACCGTCGAGCTCGACATGGAGGCGCCGCCCGAGGCCGCGCTCGCCGCCGGCCTGGGCGACATCCGGGCCGCCATCGCGGGTGCCGGGGGTGGCCCGCTCGTCCTGCTCGGCGAGTGCACGCTCACGCCGGCCGTAACCGCGGGCCTTCGCGAGGCCAACCCCGACCTCGTGCTCGTCTGGGTGGACGCCCACGGCGACCTGAACACGCCCGAGACCTCTCCGAGCGGCTTCCTGGGCGGCATGCCCTTCGCGGTGCTCCTGGGCTGGTGCCACGACCGCCTGCGCCGGGCGGCCGGGCTCGACCCGGCCCTGCCGGAGGCGCGGGCCGCGCTCGTCGGCGCCCGCGACCTCGACCCGGGCGAGCGGGCCGCGATCGAGCGCTCGCAGCTCGTCGTCGCCGACGACGTGGCCGGTGCGCTGGCGGGCCTGCCGGCCGACGCCCCGATCCACCTGCACCTCGACGGCGATGTGCTCGACCCGGCCGAGGCCCCCGGCGTCGACTTCCCCGCCCCCGGCGGCTGGAGCGGTGAGCGGCTCGACGCCGAGATGGCCGCGCTCGCAGCCACCGGTCGCGTGGTCGGCGTGAGCGTATGCTGCGGCAACCCGCGCCGCGACCCGGACGGCCGCGGCGCCCGCGCCTACGCCCGCGCCCTGCAGCCGCTCCTGCGCAGCTGAGGCGGGGTCTCGCCCCGGATGGGGCCAGGCCCCTTTCGCGTTCCCAGTCCGTAGACTTCCGCCCGCATGGGCGAGATCCGCATGATCGACGTCGGCGACAAGCCGGCGACGCGGCGCCGGGCCGTGGCCCACGCCCACGTCGCCATGCCGGAGCACGTCCGCGAGCGGATCGCCTCCGGGACGCTGCCCAAGGGCGACGTCCTCGCCGCCGCCCGGATCGCCGGCATCATGGCCGCCAAGCACACCCCGGACATCGTGCCGCTGTGCCATCCCCTGCCGCTGACCATGGTGGAGGTGACGCCGGAGCTGGCAGACGGCGGCGTCGCCATCGTCGCCGCGGCGGAGACGACCGCCCAGACCGGCGTCGAGATGGAGGCGCTCACCGCCGCCGTCGCCGCCGCCCTGACCGTCTACGACATGACCAAGGGACTCGACCCGGCCATCTCGATCCGGGACGCCCAGCTGGTGGAGAAGTCGGGCGGCAAGAGCGGGCACTGGCGGCGGGCCGAGGCGTGAGGGCGGCGGTGCTCACCGTCTCCGACGGCGTCGTCGCCGGCACCCGCGACGACACGAGCGGAGCGGTGCTCGAGGAGCGCCTCCGCGGCGCCGGCTTCGAGATCGCGGCGCACGGCATCGTCCCCGACGACCGGGGCGACATCGCCGATGCGCTTCTCCACCTGGCAGGCGTCGCCGACCTCGTCCTCACCACAGGCGGCACCGGCTTCGCCCCACGCGACGTCACGCCCGAGGCCACGGAGGGCGTGATCGAGCGGCCCACGCCGGGGCTCGACGAGCACATGCGGGCCGTCTCGACGTCGATCTCGCCCCACGGCATGCTCTCGCGCGGCAAGAGCGGCATCTGCGGCTCCGCCCTGATCGTGAACCTGCCCGGCAGCCCGAAGGCCTGCGGCGAGCTCTTCGACGCGATCGCGCCCGCCCTCGACCACGGGCTGCGGCTCCTGCTCGACCGGCCCACATCGCATTGAGCGCGACCGCCGTCTACGCCCGCCGCTTCGTCAGCCTCGTGAAGCTCGAGCACACGGTGTTCGCGCTCCCGTATGCCTACACGGGAGCGACCCTGGCGCTGGGCGAGGTGCCGTCGGCGAGCCAGCTCCTGTGGATCACGGTCGCGATGGTGGGCGCCCGCAGCCTGGCGATGGCCCTGAACCGGCTGATCGACTCACGGATCGACGCCCGCAACCCGCGCACCGCCCGGCGCGAGATCCCGGCCGGGCTGCTCACGCGCAGCAACGTGGTCGCCTTCGCGGCCGCCTCGCTGATCCTGTTTCTCGTCGCCGTCTGGCAGCTCGCCCCGATCACCCGCTGGCTGTGGCCGATCCCGGTCGCCGGGTTCGTCATCTATCCCTACCTGAAGCGGTTCACCTGGCTGTGCCACCCGTTCCTGGGCGTCGTCGACGGCCTGGCGCCGGTGGGTGGCTGGGTGGCGGTGACGAACCACGTCGATCCGGCCTCGTTCCTGCTCGGCGGCGCGGTGGCCCTGTGGATCGGCGGCTTCGACATCATCTACGCGACCATGGACCTCGACATCGACCGGGCGCAGGGCCTGCACTCGATCCCGCGCCGTTTCGGCGTCGCGGCCGCGCTTCGGATCACGCGCGTGTTCCACCTCCTGTCCGTGCTCCTGCTCGTGTGGCTGGGGATCGCGCTCGGCCTGGGGCCGCTCTACTACCTCGGCGTGGCGGTGGTGGCCGCCCTCCTCGCCTACGAGAACTCGATCGTGAGCGCGGACGACCTCTCCCGGGTCGACATGGCATTCCTGACCATGAACGGCGTGATCGCGCTCGTCTTCCTGGCCGGGGTGCTCGCGGATGCCGTCGCCTAGAGATGGTTGATCCCCGATCACCGCGCGCCTGGACACACGACGGATGCATACGGGTCGACTGCTCGGTGGCGTTGCGGGCGCTGACGGCTTCTCGGTCGCGCCCATATTTCGGCCCAATATGAACGCTCCCTGCGTCCTTGCGCTGCTCGGCTCGCGCCCCAGCGATGGCCCGCTGGATAGCAGGCCACCGCCGACCGGTGCAAGCCCGTCCGGGCTTGCACCTTGGACATCACGGTGATCGGGGATCAACCATCTGCCGCCGTCCGCTGTGACGGCCTCGTGCGCCGCTTCGGCGAGCGGGCCGCCCTGGCCGGGGTCGACCTGCACGTGGGCGAGGGCGAGTTCGTGCTCGTCACCGGGCCGAACGGCGCCGGCAAGACGACGCTCCTGCGCGTGCTCGCGACCGTGCTCCGGCCGAGCGAGGGGGCGGTCAGCGTCGGTGGGCACGAGCTGCCGCGCGCGGCGGACAAGGCGCGGCCGCGGATCGGGTACGTCGCCCACGGGCCGCTGACCTACCCCGGGCTGACCGCCCGCGAGAACCTCGAGCTCTACGCCGCCCTCTACGGCGTGTCCGGCGACCTCGTCGCCCCGGCGCTCGACCGGGTCGGCCTCGACGACCGCGGCCGCGACCCCGTCTCGGAGTTCTCGCGCGGGATGTCGCAGCGGCTCGCGCTCGCCCGCGCCTGCCTGCACGGGCCCTCGCTGCTCCTGCTCGACGAGCCCACCGCCGGCCTCGACGCCGACGGCCGCGACCTGCTGCGCGAGGTGCTGGCCGAACCGGGCCGCACGGTGATCGTCTCCACCCACGAGCCGGCCTGGTTCGAGGGCCTCGCGACGAGCGAGGTGCCGATCCGGGCGGGGCGGGTGGCGGCGTGAACCGGCGCGCGTTCGTCGCGCTCGTGCGCAAGGACCTCGTGCTCGAGCTGCGCGGGAGCGAGGTCGTCCTCGCGATGGTGACGTTCGTGGTCGCATCGTTCGTGCTCTTCCGCTTCGGACTCGGCGGCGGCCGCACCGCCGGCGGCACCCGCGCCGCGACGGGCCTCCTGTGGGTGGCGATCGTCTTCACGGCCATGCTGGCGCTCGCCCGCACGTTCGCCCGGGAGCGGGAGCACGCGATCTGGGACGGCCTGCTGGCGGCGCCGATCGACCGCGCCCTGATCTGGCTGGCCCGGTCGTGCTCGACGTTCGTCTTCCTGGTCGCGGTGCAGGTCGTCGCCCTGCCGGCGTTCTGGCTCTTCTTCCTGCAGGACGGCCCGGCGCCGGCCTACGGCGTGCTCGTCGCGGCGGCGCTGCTCGCCGACGTCGGCATCGCCGCACTCGGGTCGCTGGTGGCCGGGCTGGCGTCGGCAGGGCGGGCCCGCGAGGTGCTCCTGCCCGTCCTTTACCTGCCATTTGCCATCCCGCTCGTGCTGGGCGCGGTGAGCGCGACGACCGGAACGATTCCCCCGCAAACAAGCGGTTTGCACACCCTTGAACGGCTGGGATATCTGGCTCTCTATGATACGGTCTTTGTGCTCTTCGGGTGGGGGCTCTTCGAGTTCGTGGTGGAGGATTAGTGCGCGATAGAACCACCGCCGCCCGCCTCGACCGTGCCACGTGCGCGGCCCTGGTGACGGCTGTTCTGATGCCCGTGGCGCTCGGCCTGATCTTCTTCTACGTGCCGAACGACGCCGACCAGGGTTTCTCGCAGCGCATCTTCTACTTCCACGTCCCCATCGCGATGACGACGTACGCCCTGTTCGCCTGGGGCGCGCTGAACGCGGCCCGGTACCTGTGGACGGGTGACCTGAGCCTCGACCTGCGCAGCTACGTGCCCATGCACCTCGGCGTGATCTTCGGGACGCTGACGCTCGTCACCGGCTCGTTCTGGGCCAAGGTGTCGTGGGGCACCTGGTGGTACTGGGGCAGCACCGAGCTCAACACCTTCCTGATCATCTTCCTGTTCTACTGCGCCTACTTCATGCTGCGGTTCTCGGTCGACCCGGGCGAGAAGCGGGCGCGCTACTCCGCCGTCTACGCTCTGCTCGGGGTCGGGCTGATCCCGATCTCGGTGCTGGCCGTGCACCTGGGCCAGGACGTGATCCACCCGATCACGTTCACCGACCACGGCGCCCAGATGGACGGGAGCATGCTCTTCACGTTTCTCATGGCGCTCGCGGCGATGCTCAGCCTGGCGGTCGCGATGTACCTGGTCGAGCTGCGCGGCAAGCGTCTCGACGAGCAGGTCACGCGGCTGCGGCGCCTGGCCGAGGGGACGCGTTGATCCGCGAGACATACGTCCACTACGTCGCCGCCGTCTACGCGCTGGCCTGGATCGTGACGCTCGCCTACGTCGTGATCCTGAACTCGAAGCTGGGACGGCTGGAGCGGGAGCTGGACGAGATCGCCGGGCTCCTGGAGGCGAAGGCCGATGGCTGACGCCGTGGCCCTGAACCTGGTGCTGGTGGGGACGAACCACAGAAGCGCCCCGCTGCGGGTGCGCGAGCGGCTGGCGGCGCACGACCACGGCCGCGACCTGGTCGACCACGTCCTCTCCGCCGAGCCCGTGGCCGAGGCGGTCGGCCTCGCCACCTGCAACCGGTGCGAGCTCTACCTGGTCGGCGCGGATCCCGAGGCGCTGCGCGACGCGGCCGTCGAGCGGCTGGCGGAGCTTTCCGGCCACGAGCGCCAGGGGCTCGAGCCGATGCTCTACGTCCGGACCGGGGCCGCCGCCGCCGAGCACCTCTTCTCCGTGGCCGCCGGGCTCGACTCGCTCGTCCCCGGAGAGGCCCAGATCCTCGCCCAGATCCGCGACGCCTACGCGAGCGCCTTCGAGTGGGGCTCGACCGGCCCGGTCTCGAACCGGCTGTTCCACGTCGCTCTCGAGGCGGGCAAGCGCGTCCGCCACGAGACCGCGATCGGCGCGGGCGGCGCGTCGGTGGCGTCCGTCGCCGCCGAGGTCGCGAGCGAGCGGCTGGGCGGCATCGAGGGCGCCTCGGTCCTGATCGTCGGCGCCGGCCGCGTGGCCGAGCTGGTGGCCGCCAACCTGACCGCCCGCGGGGCCGCCCGGCTGGCGGTGGCCAACCGCGACTCCGGCCGGGCCGCCGCGCTCGCCGCCCGCTTCGGCGGCAGGGCGATCGGGTGGGACGAGCTGGCGCGGGCCGCCGACGAGGCGGACGTCGTGGTCAGCTCGACGGCCGCGCCAGGCGTCGTCATCACCGCCGCCGATCTCACGCCGGGGCGGGCGCGCCTGCTGATCGACCTGGCCGTTCCCCGCGACGTCGATCCCGCCGCCGCCGACGTGGAGGGGACGACGATCGTCGACCTCGACGGCCTCGAGGCCGCCGTCCGGCGCACGCTCGAGCTGCGCCGCGGCGAGAGCGGCCGCGCCCGCGCCATCGTCGCCGAGCAGGCCGCGGAGTTCCGCGACTGGATGGCGGCGCTTCGCGTCGTTCCCGCAATCACGTCGCTGCGCGACCACGCCGAGCGCATCCGGGCCGAGGAGCTGCGGCGGATGGAGCCGCGCTGGGACACGCTGTCGCCCGCCGACCGCCAGCGGCTCGAGGCCGTCACCCGCACGATGCTGAACAAGCTGCTGCACGAGCCGACGGTGCGCCTGAAGGAGCTGGCCGCCGCCGACCGGTCCGGCCCCTACGCGGACGCCGTGACCGAGCTGTTCGGCCTCGCCGCCGGGCCGGCCGCCCCGGAATGATCCGGCTGGGCACGCGGGGGAGCACGCTCGCGATCGCACAGGCCCGGCTGGTGGCAGACGCGCTTCACGACGCCGAGATCGTCCCCATCGCCACGGCCGGTGACCGCGACCGCCGGGCCGCCCGCTTCGATCAGATCGGCGACGGCCGCGGCGTCTTCACGCGCGAGATCGAGCGGGCGCTGCTCGCCGGCGAGGTCGACGCGGCCGTGCACAGCGCCAAGGACCTGACCGGCGAGATGCCGCCGGGGCTCGTGGTTTCGGCGCTGCTCGAGCGGGACGACCCGCGCGACGCGGTGTGCGGCCCGTTCGCGAGCCTGGACGAGATCCCCGACGGGGCCCGCGTGGGCACGTCGTCGGCCCGCCGCGGCGCCCTCCTGCACGAGCTGCGGCCAGGCCTCGCGGTCGTGCCGCTGCGCGGCAACGTCGACACCCGCCTGCGCAAGCTCGACGCCGGCGAGGCCGATGCCATCGTGCTGGCGGCGGCCGGCCTGCGCCGGCTCGGGCTGGCCGAGCGGATCGCCTTCCTGCTCGACCCCGAGGTGTTCGTGCCCGAGGCGGGCCAGGGGGCCATCGCGGTGCAGGTCCGCGCGGGCGAGGAGGCGCTCGTCTCCGCCCTCGACCACGCCCCCACCCGGCGGGCCGTCGAGGCCGAGCGCGAGTTCGCTCAGAGCGTCGGCGGAGGCTGCAGCGTGCCCGTAGCGGCATACGCGTGGGACGGCCCCGACGGGCTCGAGCTGCGCACGTGGGTGGCGCGGTGACCGTCTACCTCGTCGGCGCCGGGCCCGGCGACCCCGGCCTGCTCACCGTGCGCGGGCGCGAGCTGCTCGAGGCGGCCGACGTGCTGGTGTACGACCGCCTGGCCGACCCGCGCATCGTCGCCCTGGCGCCCGAGCCGGCAACGCGCATCTACGTCGGCAAGCGGCCGGGCGGCCACGCGATGACCCAGGACGTCATCAACGCGCGCCTCGTCGAGCTCGGCCGAAGGCACGAGACCGTGGTGCGGCTGAAGGGCGGCGACCCGTTCATCTTCGGCCGCGGCGGCGAGGAGGCGCTCGCGCTGGTCGAGGCCGGGATCGCCTTCGAGGTCGTCCCCGGGATCTCGTCCGCCTACGCCGTTCCGGCCTACGCCGGCATCCCCGTGACGCAGCGGGGCAGCGCCGCCCAGGTCACGTTCGTCACCGGCCACGAGGACCCGGCCAAGCCCGGCAGCGACCTCGACTGGGCGTCGCTCGCGGCCACGCCGGGGACGCTCGTCTTCCTGATGGGCGTCGGCCCGCTGGCCGCGAACGCGCAGCGCCTGATCGAGCACGGGATGAGCCCCGGCACGCCCGCCGCAGTGATCTCGAACGGCACTCGCCCGGCGCAGCGCACCGTCGTCGCGCCGCTCTCGGGGATCGCTCGCGCGGCCGAGGGGATGCGCCCGCCGGCGATCACCCTGGTCGGCGCCGTCGCCGCGCTGCACGAGCAGCTGGCCTGGTACGAGCGGCGGCCCTTGCACGGCAGGCGGATCGTGGTCACCCGGGCGCGCGCGCAGGCGAGCGGCCTCGCCGCCCGGCTCGAGGCGCTCGGCGCCGACGTCGTCCAGGCCCCGGCGATCCGGATCGAGCCGCTCCCGTTCGACCGGCCCGACCTCGCCGCCTACGACGTGGTCTGCATGACGAGCGCGAACGGCGTCGAGCTGCTCCTGCCCGGCGACGTGCGGGCGCTCCACGGCGTGCGCGTGGCCGCGATCGGCCCCGCCACCGTGGCGGCGCTGCGCGCCCGCGGCATCGTCGCGGATGTCGTGCCGGAGGAGGCCGTCTCCGAGTCGCTGCTCGCCGCCCTGGGCGACGTCGCCGGGAAGCGGGTGCTTGTGGCGACGGCGCAGGGCGCCCGCGACGTGCTGCCCGACGGATTGCGCGAGCGCGGCGCCGCCGTGGACGTGCTCCACCTCTACCGCACGGTGCCCGAGCCGGTCGCGGCCGATGCGCTGCGCGGCGCCGACCTGGTGACGTTCACGTCGTCGTCGACGGTGACG
>Ga0207695_10009304_pt1 | contig 12160 bp, 13 predicted proteins | sample KBSC54metaG_FD_184354 | JGI IMG/M metagenome (GOLD analysis project Ga0207695, IMG submission 184354) | Corn rhizosphere microbial communities from Kellogg Biological Station, Michigan, USA - KBS C5-4 metaG (SPAdes) (version 2) | ecosystem: Host-associated > Plants > Roots > Rhizosphere > Soil...
TCGGAGCCCTCTGCGTTTACTACCATCCAATAGCTATTATTGTTCATCGTTAAGCTCATGAGCGATTACCGTTTTAAGGATTTCAAGAAGATACGTGACAGGTTAGCGCAAATTTATAATCACTATTTGAAAAAAAATGGTCAAATTTTGCTAATATGATGATATAGTCATTTTCTTGTATGAGTGTAGAATTCTTTGGTATAAACGGGCTCACTGTAAGCCAGACCGGTGAATTCCTTTCGCAAATATCGTAAAAAAGATAAGATACCCAGATACCCGGCATGATCCTTGACCTCTACAAAACTCGCATTGGGTGAGGATATTATGGGTTTACACTTATCGCTACCAGAGCCAAAGAACGACATGCGACGAGTTGTCAGGTAGCCGGTGAATGGATTTTCTTCCATGATCATTGCTGTCGAGGGTAGAAGGACGGACAGGTCTTTTTGAAACACGGCGGTAAAAACTTCCATTCGGCGGGCATCCAGCATGGGGCACAAAAGGTCGGCCTCCGGGAGCAGCCCGCTGGCGGCAAATGCCATTATTTTTAGCTTATCTTCTGTGATCAGGGGCAGGCCCAGGGCATAACAAAACCCTTTAGCGGCGGCCATTCCGACCCGTAGACCCGTGTAGGATCCGGGCCCGGAAACGACTGCTATCGCCTGCAGGTCCGATAGCCGGAATCCTGTTGTCCCGAGCATATTTTCGATGGCTGGATGCAGCCAGGAAGCATGGTCTTTTTGCTCCTCATTTTCGGCCAGCGCCAGGGTTTCCCCGTCCTTCGCCAGGCAGATGCCGGCCTTTTCTGTAGCCGTGTCGATGTTCAATATCAATGCCATGTTATCACTTTCTTACATCTATAATTTTAATCATATTTTAACGATTTAGCAGCCCTCAAAAGGCTCGCCGAGGGTGCATATCGCTCGTTTTTTTGCGCCAGGACGGTCAAAAGACCTGCAACATTCTCCAATCCGATCCTTTCACCCCACTCAAAAGGACCCATCGGATAATTCGTGCCGAGCCGCATCGCTGTATCGATCTCTTCCTTTGTGCTCACCTCTTCTTCACGTGTAAACCACGCTTCGTTGATGATCGTTGCAAGGATACGCGCGCTGATCATGCCGGGTGTGTCCGGTACGATGCGGCATTCGCGACCCAGCTTTTGATACAGCTCGTTGATCGTGGCCTTGTCTGCGGCCCCGGGTAACGCCAGCTCATGCACAGGGCGCTCCAGAAAGCCCGGCCAGCCGTTGATACGGATAAATGGATACCCCAGCTGTTCATGCGTGGAGACCACTGCATTTACCAATACCGGCTTTGGCAGGAGCCTGCTCAACGATCGCTTACGGTCAGGCGTATTGACAAAGTCAAGATCAATATACAGGTCTGCATCGGCATGGGCTTCCGCTTCTTCAACCGTCCTCACGAGGACCCGGTCGATGTCCGCCGCGGGAAAGGCAGCCGCAAGGTCCTTCTCCGTTGCAGTCCCTGTAATAGCAACAATCGTCATGTAATTATTTCCGGCAAAGGTAACTTTAACCCATCTTATATTTGTCTCATGGAAAAAAAGATCATCAACACGCCCAGCGCGCCCGCTCCTATCGGACCCTACAGCCAGGCTGTACAGACCGGCAACCTGTTGTTCATCTCCGGACAGATACCCATCAACCCGGCCACCGGAAAGATCGAGGCCACCGATATTATCGGTGAGACCCACCAGGTCATGCAGAATCTCAAGGCCATCCTTGGCGCCGTCCATATCACCTTCGACCATGTGGTGAAGACGACCATTCTTCTGAGCGACATGGCGCTTTTCAGCGACGTCAACGAAGTGTATGGAAAATATTTTACCGGCGACTTCCCCGCGCGCGAAACCTATGCGGTGAAGACGCTGCCTAAGAATGTGAACGTGGAGATTTCCATGACGGCTTGTATACAGTTGTAAGCACCGGTTACCTTCTCCGCTACGCCCTCGTGACCGAGGGCTATACCGGGGCTATTTTTCTGCGCCGCTAGTCGCGGCGCGAACGTCCTTCCAGGACGTTCAGTTCCTTTCCGATTTTCGTAAAGGCGGCGATCGCCTTGTCGAGGTGTTGTTGCTCGTGGCCGGCGCTCAGCTGTACCCGGATACGTGCCTGTCCCTTCGCAACCACGGGGAAGAAAAAGCCGATCACATAAATATCTTCCTCCAGCAATTTAGCGGCGAAGTTCTGTGCGACTACCGCATCGTACAGCATGATGGGTACTATCGGGTGCTCTCCTGGCTTGATGTCGAAGCCGGCTTCGGTCATCTTTGACCGAAAGTATTTGGTGTTGTATTCCAGCTTGTCTCTCAGCTCGGTCGTCTCGCTCAGCATATCCAGCACCGCGATGGATGCGCCAGTGATCGAAGGCGCAAGGCTGTTGGAGAAAAGATACGGCCGGCTACGCTGGCGCAGCATCTCGATGATCTCTTTCTTTCCGCTGGTGAAGCCGCCGCTGGCGCCTCCGAGCGCCTTGCCCAGTGTACCGGTGATGATATCGATGCGACCCATTACCCCGCGATACTCGTGGGTCCCGCGACCCGTTTTGCCCAGGAAGCCGGAGGAGTGTGATTCGTCGATCATGACGATGGCGTCGTAGCGATCGGCCAGGTCGCAGATCTTGTCGAGCTGTGCGATCGTGCCGTCCATGCTGAACGATCCGTCGGTAACGATGATCCGGCTGCGGGCGCCGGCTGCAGCCTTCAGCTGCTCTTCCAGGTCAGCCATATTGTTGTGCTTATAGCGGTAGCGCTGCGCCTTGCAGAGCCGAACGCCGTCGATGATGGAGGCGTGATTCAGCTCGTCGGAGATGATGGCGTCCTGGTCGCCGAACAGGGGCTCGAAGACACCGCCGTTGGCGTCGAATGCTGCCGCGTAGAGGATGCTGTCCTCTGTACCGAGGAAGCTGGCTATCTTCTGCTCGAGCTCTTTGTGAATATCCTGCGTACCGCAGATGAAACGTACGCTGCTCATCCCGTAGCCTCTTGAATCCACCGCCTTGTGCGCCGCCTCGATGACCCTGGGATGAGAAGAAAGTCCCAGGTAGTTGTTGGCGCAGAAGTTGAGCACTTTTCTACCGTTCACCAGTATCTCTGCGCCTTGTGCGCTGGCGATAATCCGCTCGGTTTTAAAAAGGCCGGCGGCTTTTATCTCTTCCAGCTCGGCTGCGATGCGTTTCACAAAGGAGGAATTCATAGATAAAAATTTTGAGTTAGTTTCCGGACCTGACCTAAGTCCGGTTTGGGGGCGTAAAGATAAGTTGTTGAACCATCACCTGTTAGGGCGGCAGGCTAAATTTTTGCTTTTCAGTAACAAATAATGTATACCTTTGTCGTTATAAAGGGAGTAATCCCTGGCAGCAATGCAACGTAAACTACTCATACGCCTTTCAGCCCTGGTACTTGCCGTTTCGGTGAGCCTGATGCTTTTCTCCTATGTCAGGGCACGGGCATCTCACCAGGATGATCCCAATAATGAATGTGGTAACAAATGCAACAAGAAGGTGCAGACCGAATACATTCTCTGGGAGTCAATTACCCATAATTTATTGATGGTCAAGAGGTAAACTACCTCTTTTTTATTTTTCACCTGCGCCGTGTATCGGCCTGGTGGGTTTATTTTCCTTTAACTGATCGGAATTGTAACTTTCCTGTCTGCCAATCGTATTACCGTGAACCATCGGCCACGGCAGTATCCTGCTTTATGACAGAAAAAGAATACAATGAATGCGTACGACTATATGCGGACAACGTGTATCGTTTCATCCTGAAGAACCTTCGGCAGGAGGAGGATGCCCGGGACGTGGTGCAATCGGCGTTTGAGAAACTCTGGAACAACCGGCACAGCGTAGTGACGGAAAAAAGCAAATCCTATCTCTTCACGATTGCCTATCACCAGATGATCGACCATCTCCGGAAGACGCGACGTATACAGCTACGCGAGGATTTCCGGGAAGAAACGCGCATCAGCGACAAGCCGGTCCACCAGCTGAGACGAACGCTGGAGAACGCGCTGGCGCGATTGAACGAAACACAGCGCTCGCTGGTCCTGCTGAAGGACTACGAGGGCTATTCTTATAGTGAGATAGGACAGATCACCGGGCTCAACGAGAGTCAGGTGAAAGTTTATTTACACCGGGCGCGTATCCAGCTAAAGAACTATCTGGTCAGCCTGGAAAATATAATCTGACATGATCACAAGAGACAATTATCAGGAATTCTTTCTGCTCTACGTCGACAACGAGCTCCCGGCTGCCGACGCAAGGGCCGTGGAAGAGTGGGTTGCCGCCAACCCCGACCTGAAAGAGGAATGGGAGTCCCTGCAGGTTTGCCGGGTCAGCCCGGATGAGAAGGTGATCTTTCCGGGAAAGGATAGTTTGTTGCGCAGGGAGGTTCCGGCTGAGGGGGATGGGTTGGTCGTCGGTGACGGGGTAGCTGCCGGAGGTGGAGTTGCACTCCCCTCGATGGAATACCTGCTCTCTTATATTGACGGCGAGCTCAGCCCGGCCGAAAGGCGGGAGGCCGAAGCCCGGATCGCGGCCAGGCCTGCGGATGCTGCGGAGCTTGAGCGGTTGCTCCTGACTGTTAGCAAGCCTGATACATCGGTGGTGTTTCCCGACAAGAGCACCTTATATAGAAAAGAAAAGGACCGCCGAGTGATATGGTTGTTGCGTGCGGCCGCCGGCGTCGCTGCCGCCGCCATTCTCATTGCGGTGCCGGTGCTAATAAAAAAGACGGACCACCCTGTAACTACCGGTGGCGCTGTTGCGTTACAGGATAAGATGCGTGCGGCAGGCGTCGCTCAGAAGGGACAGGATGCGACGGCCAGGATGATGGATACGCAAACGACACGTGAACCACGGGTCCCGGCTGAACCGCAACAGGTGGGTGAACCGAGGCAGGTGGGTGAACCGCGGCAGATCGCGGCAGCGCAGAACCAACGTCCCGCGCGGGGACCGCAACAGGGACATGAACCACGGGGCATTGCGAAGGCGGGAATACCAGACGGCGGCACCACAGGTCCCACGCGGGAATCACAACGGTCACGTGAACCGCGGACTGCGACGGATGTTGCTATCACCGCACCAGCACAGGACCGAAGAGAAGGACTGATTGCAGACATGGCGGGGACCAGAAGGGTTTCCGATCCGATAACCGAAATAAAAAGCACCCAGTCATCCGTAGCAGTGCGACAACTAGATATCCGACAAAACGAAATACCAAGGGACCAATCCTCTTTCGCCACACAAGCCCTGCTACAGGAAGACGACGAAAAGGCGCTGGCCCCGGCCGGCCAGCCGGCTCCGGCGGGAAAAGCTAAACTCCGCGGACTCTTCCGGAAAGTAGCCCGCACCTTTGGCTCAACGGCGGAACGCGACGGAGACGGCAAACGGGAAGTGCTTATCAGCGCTTTCCAGGTAGCAGTGAATTGATCTCATAGAAAAAACATATGATTATGAACCGCGCACTCTTATCAGTGGCAGGGATCCTCCTTACCCTTTCCTGCCTGGCACAGACCGACACGACCGGCCGTCCCGGAGACATGACCAGTCATTCCGCAGACACGACGCATCCGAACAACCAGACGTCAGGCGATACCATCCGCGTAGGCAGTCTTATCATCGTCCGCGGCGGAGCAGGCAGCGACGAGGTCCCCCATCTCCGCTTCCACAGGAATCACAACTACAACCCCGGCAATGTCAGCACCAACTGGGTGATCATCGACCTGGGGATCGCCAACTATGACGACAAGACCAACTACGCGTCTGCCGGCGCACAGGCATTCGCACCCGGCGCGAACGCCAACTGGTTCAAGCTGCGGCATGGCACAAAATCCATCGATGTCAATATCTGGCTGTTCATGCAACGCCTCAATCTGATCAGGCATGTCGTCAACCTCAAATACGGACTGGGTATTGAGCTGAACAACTACCGATACCTGGAGGACATCCGGTTCAAGACCAACCCGACCCGTGTGATCATGGATACCATCCATTATAGCAAGAACAAATTAGCCGCGGACTACCTGACCGTTCCCTTCCTCCTCAATTTCAATTTTACGCCGCACCGCCAGCAGGGCTATGGATTCAGCGTCGGCGCCAGCGTCGGCTGGAAGTATTCTTCGCGGCAGAAGTTCATAAGCAAGGCTACCGGAAAGGAGAAGACCTTCGACGACTTTGATATGGAATCCTGGAAGATCTCGTATATAGCGGAATTGCAGCTCGGCATGCTGAAACTCTATGGCTCGCTGGCCACCCGCAGCATGTTCAGCACAGGGCTGGACCAGACCCCCTATACAGCGGGAATACGTATAGGGTTTTGGTAGCAGGACGGCCGGGATGAGATCACCCAAAAGGAGCAATCGCGGAGGAGTCATAGTTGCGTCGTCCTGCGGCAGAGTTTGTCCTTATTCCTTAGTCATATGTTAAAACTTTTCCACATCAAAAATAATCACCCGATACAGCCGTTCAAAAAGGAGTAAACAGTCGAACTATGACCTCCCGAAAATTGCTCATCGGCAGCCTGCTGGCATTCACACTTTTCTCATTCCGCGACGCCCATCACCGCGCCTCCAGCCGTAGATTTTTTCACCGCAAGCCGGATGGGGACGTCTACATCCTCATCGTAAAATCCAACTACGAATTGCAGGTTTACGACAAGGACGGCTGGTACGCGACCTACCCGGCAGTATTCGGCAATAAATCTCTCGAAGATAAAATGGTGCAGGGAGACAGAAAGACACCCGAGGGCACCTATCATATCGTCTCCAAACGTCCCCACGAAAAATGGGATAAGATAATGGACCTGGACTATCCGACGCCGTCCGATGTGGCCAAGTTCAACGACCGGAAATCTAAGGGGCTCATTCCGAAGAGCGCGAAGATCGGCGACGGTATCGCCATTCACGGAACATGGCCCCACGACGAGAACGCGGTAGACGCCTACCAGAACTGGACCAATGGCTGTATCTCGCTGAAATGCGAGGATATGGACGAAGTTTACAAGATCGCGCCGGTCGGGACAAAAGTTGTTATCCAGCATTAAGCCGGATCACAACCTCCCATTCTTGATCTCCTCAACCACGGCAGGGTCCAGCAGAGTGGATGTATCACCCAGATTCTGCAGCTCGCCCTCGGCGATCTTGCGTAGGATGCGCCGCATGATCTTGCCGCTGCGCGTTTTCGGAAGCCCTTTTACGAACTGTATCTTGTCCGGTTTGGCGATCGGACCGATGATGCGCGCTACTGTTTGTACTATATCTTTTGACGCCAGGGCATTGTCGTGGGATCCCCCGCTAAATACAACATACGCATAGATGCCCTGCCCTTTTATCTCATGCGGATATCCGACCACCGCACTCTCCACCACACCCGTATGCATGTTGATCGCATTCTCCACCTCCGCCGTACCGATGCGGTGGCCGCTGACGTTGAGCACGTCGTCGACACGACCCGTGATCCGGTAGTTGCCCGCTTCGTCGCGCAACGCTCCATCCCCGGTGAAATACAAATTGGGATAAGTAGCGAAATAGGTCTGACGGCAGCGCTCGTGATCGCCATAGGTCGTCCGGATGATCGATGGCCACGGGAATTTGATGCAAAGGTTTCCGCTGATGCTGTTGCCCTTCAGCTCTTCACCTTTCTCGTCTACCAGTATCGGCTGAACGCCGGGCAGGGGCAGGGTAGCATGTGCGGGCTTGCCGGGCGTAATGCCGGCCATGTTGGAGATCAGCATGCCGCCCGTCTCGGTCTGCCACCAGGTGTCCACGATGGGACAGCGGCCCTTGCCAATATTTTCGTCGTACCAGTGCCAGGCCTCTTCATTGATCGGCTCACCCACGGTCCCAAGGACCTTCAACGAACCCAAATTCTTATTCTTTACAAAATCAAGTCCGAAGCCCATCAGGCTGCGGATGGCGGTAGGAGCGGTATACAGTATATTGACCTTGAACTTATCCACGATGTCCCAGAAACGGCCAGCGTCCGGCCAGGTCGGGATGCCCTCGAACATCAGGGTCGTAGCACCAGCGGCCAGCGGCCCATAGACGATATAGCTGTGGCCCGTGATCCAGCCGATATCCGCGGTACAGAAATAGACGTCCCCCGGCTGATACTGAAAGACGTTGACAAAACTATACGCGGTAAAGACCATATAGCCCCCGCAGGTGTGCACCACTCCCTTCGGCTTGCCCGTCGAGCCCGAGGTGTACAGGATGAACAACATATCCTCTGCGTCCATTGACTCCGCGGGACAAGTGGGATTTCCCTGCGTCTCGACCTTGCGGATCTCGTCCTCCCACCACACGTCGCGCCCTTTGATCATGCTCACCGGCACGCGCGTACGCGTAAGAACGATGACCTTTTTCACAGACGGGCACTGCACCAGGGCGTCGTCGATGACGCTCTTCAGCGGGATATCCTTATTGCCTCGGAAGGCCCCGTCGGAAGTGATGACCAGGTTGCACTGGGCGTCCTGGATCCGGTCGGCGATGCTCTGCGCAGAAAATCCGCCAAATACCACTGAGTGGACGACCCCTAACCTGGCACAGGCCAGCACCGAGATGGCCAGCTCGGGCACCATCGGCATATAGATACAGACCCGATCCCCCTTCTTCACCCCGTTGTTCTTTAGAACATTGGCGAACTGGCAGACCTTAAAGTGCAGATCTTTATAGGAAAGGACGCGAAAATCTTCTTCAGGATTGTTGGGCTCCCAGATAATTGCAGGCTGGTCGCCTCTTTCGGCCAGGTGACGGTCAAGACAGTTCTCCGTTATATTCAGTTTAGCCCCCCCGAACCAGCGCACCTTTGGTTCGCTAAAATTCCATTCCAATACCTTATCCCACGGGCGATGCCACTGGAAAGCCCCGGCGACTTCCGCCCAGAATCCTTCCGGGTCTTCTATACTTCTTTTATAGACTGAATCGTACTGTTCCCGGGACCTTATCTGATAAGGATAATTATTCATGGCTAAAACGCTGATTTTGGGCTATAAAAATAGAATTTAATCCCTAATAAAATATTATAACTTTATCCCCGTCCCAAGAAAAAACACAACCACTAACGGTCTATGTCATCCACATCCATCGCTCCAGCAAAAGACATCCGCAAGATCATCATCGCTTCATCCGTTGGCACCCTGATAGAATGGTACGACTTCTATATTTTCGGAAGCCTTGCCACCGTGATCGCCGGCCAGTTCTTCCCCAAGTCGAATCCCACAGCGGGACTACTGTCCACCCTGGCGACCTTTGCAGCCGGCTTCGTCGTCCGTCCCTTCGGCGCGCTGGTCTTCGGCCGGCTCGGCGACCTCATCGGCCGTAAATACACTTTTCTGCTGACGCTGATCCTGATGGGAGGTTCCACCTTCGCCATCGGTCTGGTGCCCGGCTATGAGCGCATCGGCTTTGTGGCGCCCCTCCTGGTCCTCCTTCTCCGGCTGTTGCAGGGACTGGCGCTGGGCGGTGAATACGGCGGCGCCGCTACCTATGTGGCGGAACATTCTCCCGGTCACCAGCGTGGTTTTTATACGTCCTGGATCCAGGCGACGGCCACGGTAGGTCTGTTCGTGAGCCTGGGCATCATCCTGGTGACCCGTCACGTCCTCGACCCCGACACGGCCCGGAGCATCGAGAAATTCAACGACTGGGGCTGGCGCATTCCTTTCCTGTTGTCGATCCTGTTGGTGGCGATCTCCGTTTATATCCGGATGAAGATGCAGGAGTCGCCCCTTTTCCAGAAGCTGAAGACGGAGGGCCGGCTTTCCACCAACCCGCTGAAGGAGAGTTTTGGGCACAAAACAAATCTGAAGGTCGTATTGCTCGCCCTCTTTGGCGCCACGATGGGCCAGGGCGTTGTATTCTATACAAGTCAATTCTATGCGCAATCTTTCCTGGAAACAGTTTGTAAGATCGACTTCGACCAGGCCAAGACCATGCTGCTGATCGCCATACTTCTGGCCACTCCCTTCTTTGTTGTGTTCGGCGGATGGAGCGACCGCGTCGGCCGCAAATGGATCATGATGGCAGGAATGCTGCTGGCGATCGCTACTTATCCGGTGCTGTTCCGGCAAATGCTGTCCATCTCGAGTCCCGATGGAAGGACTGCGCTCAACGACCAGAAAGAGATCCGCACCAGTGTCTCCTTCGTCGCCGGTAGCCGCGACCTCATCCGCAGCTCATCCACTTTCCTGCATTATGACGGAGGCCTGCTGGTCACGGAGACCCAGAAAGATACCGTTTATGCCAGTGGCAAGGCGGCGGCCAAGCCCGTCGTCACCTCCAGCAGGACCCTCGGTACCGGCGATTACTGGAAGATGGTGGGCGTTCTTTTCCTGATGGTCCTCTACGTGACGATGGTCTACGGACCGATCGCAGCCTTCCTGGTCGAGCTGTTCCCGACGCGGATACGCTATACCTCGATGTCCCTGCCTTATCATATCGGCAACGGCATATTCGGCGGCATGACGCCATTTATCGCCACCCTGCTGACCACGATGGCCACGGGCAACAAGCTGGTCGGGCTCTGGTATCCGATCGGCGTGACGGCGATCTGTCTGGTCATCGGTGCACTGTATATCCCTTCCAAACCCCGCGAGCTGGACGCATAAATTGAGAACGCGAACCTGACCCGTAAATAAAAAAATTATAACAGTATGAATCTACTCAAAAGAGTCCTCGGCATAGTCTGGATCGCACTCGGTCCCGCCGTCCTGTTCTGGCTGATCCGGACCGGAGCGGGAGAGATCGCTAAAAATCCGTCGGCCAATACCAAGGTGCAATGGAGCGTTTTTATCGTGATCTTTATTCCGATCGTTGTAGGATTGGTGCTCTTCGGATATTATTCCCTCAGAGGAGAATACGATAATGGTAAATGAACCGCGGCCCGTGTTAACGGGGATTCCCCTAAATTCGCGGAAGCAATCTATTTAAATGTCTATTGAAGTTAGGGACCTTACGAAAATCTATGGTGAGCAAAAGGCGGTCGACGCCATCAGCTTCACGGTCGGAAAAGGCGAGATCGTCGGCTTTCTCGGGCCCAATGGCGCCGGCAAGTCCACTACGATGAAGATCATTACCGGCTATCTCGGGCAGGACGGGGGCGAAGCCATCGTTTGCGGCATCTCTGTAAAGGAAAAGCCGCTCGAGACAAAGAAGAAGATCGGCTATCTCCCGGAAGCCAACCCGCTGTACCCTGATATGTATGTAAGGGAATACCTGGACTTCATCGCCGACGTACACCAGGTGAAGGGGAAGAAAGAGAGGATAGAGACCGTCATTGCCCTGGTCGGCCTGACCGTGGAAAGCAACAAAAGACTGGGACAGCTGTCGAAAGGATACAAGCAGCGCGTTGGCCTGGCCGCCGCGCTGATCCACGATCCGGAGGTGCTGATCCTCGACGAGCCCACCAGCGGCCTGGACCCTAATCAGATCATCGAGATCAGGGACGTGATCAAACAGCTGGGAAAGAATAAGACAGTCCTCTTCTCCTCTCATATCCTGCAGGAAGTAGAGGCGCTCTGCGACCGGGTCGTGATCATCAACCGGGGCCGGCTCGTAGCCGACAGCCAGCTCAGCCGCCTCCGACAGGAGAACAGCCAGACCGGGAAGATAAGGGTGGCCTTTGAACCCACCGCGGGGCGCGGCGCCACCAGACCAGATGCCGCAGGAGGATCAGATGCCGCCGCCGGCCCCTCCACCGAGCAGCTTCGACAATTACCGGGTGTGACCAGGGTGACCCATTTCCCGCTTAGCGAGTGGGAGCTGGAAACCCAGGAACCCGACGAGCTAAAAAAACTATTGCTGACCCTCGCTTTGCAGAACAATTGGAACATTGTTTCTTTGCAAAGCAAAAACCATAGCCTGGAAGAGATCTTCCGGAGCCTGACCAGCAGCCCGCAGACCCCGATTGCCTGAACCAACCTTGTCACCTAACAGCCGAAATTCGGTCCCCGCCGCGAAAGACGCAGCGGTGCCGAAAACAAATATTAACTACAGAATTTAAAACCAAGAACCAACATGAGCTACATTGCCGACATCCATGCAAGACAGATCTTAGACAGCCGGGGTAATCCTACCGTCGAAGTCGACGTCGTTACGGAAAACAACCATCGCGGCCGCGCCGCAGTGCCCAGTGGCGC